>Ga0210086_1000653_pt1 | contig 19361 bp, 14 predicted proteins | sample China_Galinas_PW_3_FD_184867 | JGI IMG/M metagenome (GOLD analysis project Ga0210086, IMG submission 184867) | Wetland microbial communities from San Francisco Bay, California, USA, that impact long-term carbon sequestration - China_Galinas_PWB_D2... | ecosystem: Environmental > Aquatic > Marine...
CCGCCGCTATTTGCCGATTGGCTCCGGCCTCGACCCCATATCGGTGGACGGGCCGAGTTCACAATTCAGATGAAACTCTCGAGAATCCAAGCTCCGTTCTTGGCCTCGGTGCTCTTCGGGCTCGCTGCGTGCACCTCGGGTGGCGCGGAAACCACTGCCCCGGAAAGCCTGGACACGACGCAATCCGCACAAGCGGACCAGGCCGTCGACCCGGTCGAGACGCTCTGGCAGCAACACACTCGCCGGCGCGCCGACATCGAGCAGCTATTCCAAAAGGTCGTAAAGGCTCCGGACCCCGAATCCGCCCTCCATTGGCTCCGGGTCTACATCCTCTCGCTGGTCGCCAACAAGCAGGCCCGCATCAACGATCGCGAGGCCGTCACCGGTCTCGAGCAGCACGCCGCTTTCCTCGCCAAGCGGCACAAGCTCGAGGACGGCGTCGGAAGCAGCGTTGCCGAGATCCTGGACGACGTGAAGACGCTCAAGGCCGTGTTGGCCAGCCCACAGGACGAGTCGCCCGAGGCACCGAAGCAATAAGCGCGACGAAGGGCGTTCTGCTAGACTGGTCGGCCTTCACGCCTCTCGCAACCGGAGTCGACCATGCGAGCTCTCCTCGCGGTGTTTTCGCTCATGGCGTCGCTGATGGGTCAGTCACCGACGCAGTTCTCGGGCCTCACCCACCGCCCGCTGCCGGTGGATACCTACAAGACCAACGGTATCGCATGCGGCGATGTCGATGGTGACGGTGACCTCGATCTCGTCATCGGCAACGAGGGAGCGAGCAACGTCTTGTTCCTCAACGACAGCGTCGGGACGTTTACGGCCTCCGGCGGTCTTCCGAAGGACACAAGCATCACTCTCGCGGTTGCGCTGTTCGACGCGGACGGAGACGGTGATCTCGACCTTCTGACGGCCAACGCGAGCCAAGACCACCTGTACCTGAACGACGGCAAGGGCAACTTCACCGACGTCACGCTCGGCTCGATGCCTGCGGATACCGACTATGGCAACGCGATCGCGATCGGTGACATCGACGGCGACAACGACTTGGATGTGATCATCGGGAACTTCGGCTCGCGAAACCGTGCGCTGATCAACGATGGCAAGGCGCGGTTCTCCGACGGCACGGCGACCCATCTCCCGAACGATCAAGATGTCACATCAGGCGTCGCTCTCGTCGATGTCGACGCAGACAAGGACTTGGACTTGGTATTCGCCAACAGGCTGTCCCAGAACCGCCTGCTGCTCAACGATGCCAAGGGTCGGTTCACCGATGTCTCGGTGACACGCATGCCAGGCGATTCCGATTCCACGCTCGCGGTAGCAGCCGGCGACGTCGACGGAGACGGGGACATCGACGTCGTGTTCGCCAACGATTCCACGAGCAATGAGTTGTATCTGAACGTCTCGGGCGCGTTCCTGCGAGCCACGTCCTTCTTCTTCCCGCGTGACAACGACGCGAGCACTTCCGTGCAGCTCGCTGACGTCGACGGCGATGGTGATCTCGACGTCGTGTTCGGCAACGGTGGTTCGACGAAGAGTCAGGGCAACACGCTGTACTTGAACGATGGAAAGGCGCGATTCCAACTCGACACGAGCGGCCGACTTCCGCCCGACACATCGCCGACGGCGGCGGTGTACCTCGCCGATCTCGCCGGTGACCCCGGGCCGGATCTGGTGGAAGGCAACCTGGGACAATCGAATCTGCTGTTCCTCAACGTCAGCGGTCGATTCGTAGACCGAACCGCACCGAGGCTCCCACCGGACACCGACGACACGTCGGTCATCCTGCCGGTCGACGTCAACGGAGACGGGAACGCGGACCTGGTCGTCGCAAACGCAGGCGCCCAGAACCGACTCTATCTCGGAGACGGCGATGGAGGCTTCGTCGACGCGACGGCGGCCTCGTTCCCGTTCGACGCGAACAGTTCCGTCGCGGCCGCAGCAGCAGACGTCGACAACGATGGCGATCTCGACCTCGTGTTCGGCACCCTCGGTATTGGGGATCGGCTCTACCGGAACGATGGAACAGGCAAGTTCCAGGACGTTGCGGGCATCCCGGCCAGCAAGGCGATCGCGACATCGTTCGCGTTCGGGGATGTCGACAACGACAAGGACAAGGACCTCGTCGTGGCCCGGGCCAGCGGCCAGAACAGCCTGTACTTGAACGACGGAAAGGGGAAGTTCACGGACGTCACGGCTCTCCGCTTGCCGGTCGCCGTCGACGACTCGCACTCGGTCGCGCTCGGGGACGTCGACAACGACAACGACATCGACATCGTGTTCGGCAACAACGGGTCGGCGAACACGCTGTACCTGAACCTCGGTGGAGGTGTGTTCGCGCGCGCCCCGGCACTGTTGTTCCCACCGGATTCCGACGAAACGCAGTCGATCGCGTTGTACGACTTCGACCAGGACGGTGACCTCGATGTGTTCCTGGTCAACGGAATCGTGGCGTCCGGCTTGAACAAGTTGTACCTGAACGACGGCAAGGGCCGATTCACCGACGTCAGCTCGACGCACATGCCGACGAAGCTCGGCCTGGGCACCACGGACCTCGCGATCGGGGACGTCGACGGAGACGGGGATCTCGATGCTGTCATCGCAGCCAGCGGATCCCCGGCGAGACTCTACCTCGGTGATGGACACGGCAAGTTCGTCGAGGCGAGCAATCGACTCGTCGGAGGGACGTCCGCGACGCGATCGGCCCGGCTCGTCGACGTCGATACCGACGGCGACCTCGATCTCGTATGGGCGATCTCGAAGGCGCAGAACCAACTCCACTTCAACCTGCTCCGACAGTTGGACTCCGCTACGCTCGCCACAGTCGGTCACCAGTACGTGCTCGACCTGTTCGCCAAGTCGGGATTCGCGACTTCGGGTCAGCTGATCGCTCCCTACGTCAGCCTGTCACGACTCCCGAACCGCGTCCCGTTGCCGCCCTTCGGCAGCTTCTCGCTCGACCCCACGGGAATGATCGCGCTCGCACCGGTGGCGATTCCCGCGCCTTCGGGTCGCATCGGCCTCCAGCTCGCGATCCCGGACTCTCAGGCTCTGGTCGGCAAGACGATGCACTTCCAAGGCCTCGTCCTTCACTCCACGTCCGTCAGCACGTGGCGCCTGTCCAACGTGGCGTCGGAGACGATTACTCGCTGACGTTCCGACGCCATCACTGGTGCGCTGCGAGGCGGATTCGCAGCACCTCGGTGGCGGCGGTTACGTACAGCGCCGCCCCGCCCTCACCGATCGTGCAGTTCGACGTCGGCACTCCGGTCACGAGCGTGCCGAGATGCTGTCCGCTCGCGTTCAGGACGTAGACTCCGCCGGGTCCGGCTGCGAACACGTTGCCGAGCTTGTCGACGGCCATGCCGTCGGGCAGACCCGGCCGGGTCTTCGTAGACCTCCGGGCGTCGAAGAACTGCCGCCGGTTCGCAAGGGTGCCGTCCGCTTGGATGTCCCAGGCGATCCACACGGGCGCATCCGGGTCCGCGTTCGACACGTAGAGAGTCCGGCCGTCCGGCGCGACTGCGACGCCGTTCGGCGCCCGGAGGTCGGACACCAGCAGGGTCAGTTCGCCGCTCGTCGAAAGCCGGTAGACACCGCTGAATGGTAGCTCGCGGGCAGGGTCGTCGAAGGTCCCTGGCAGCCCGAACGGTGGATCCGTGATGTAGAGGTCGCCGCTCGGTGCGAAGCAAGCGTCGTTCGGACTGTTCAACCGCTTGCCGCGGTAGTGGTCCGCGAGCACCGTGCGCGTGCCGTCGGCTTCGATGCGCGTGACCCGGCGATCGCCGTGCTCGCAGAGCACGAGCCGCCCATGCGAATCGAACGTCAAGCCGTTGGAGCCGGGTTCCCTGCCAGTGAACGGCACGGTTCCGGTGTAGCCGCTCGGGAACAGGTAGACCGATGTTCCCAGGCCGCGCTGCCAGCGGAACACGCGGTTGTTCGGGATGTCGGAGAACACGAGCCCGAGCTCGTCGCGCCACGCCGGGCCCTCGAGCCACGTGAACCCGCCGGCGACCTTCTCGAACGTCGCGCCTTTCGCGACGATGCGGTCGAGCCGCGGGTCGAGCCGCTCGATCCTCCGGGCTGCGGTTCGCGCTGCCGGCACGCCCGAGCTCCCGGCCTCGAAGAAGTCGAGCTTCGCCGACCGCATCCAGATGAAGTTCTCGGGCGCGGCCGAGATCGGCCCGTTGATCCCGAACACGGCCAGCTGGATGACCTGGCCGGGGCGCGCGTCGCGCGTGACGACGACGCGGTTGGGGGCGTTGAATCCGGCGACCACGCTGCCGCCGCGCTGGCCGAGGTCGCGTGGCAGACGGCCGTCGACCCAGATCTCCGCATAGTCGTCGACGACAGTCTCGAACTCGATCGTGCAGCCCGACGGGTCGAGGTTGCCGATCCGGTCGGGCACGGTGAACCGGAATCGGTACCAGCAGAAACAGACCTTGCCCGTGGAGCGCCGCTCGTCGAGCGTGGCCGGATCGATCACCTCCCAAGCGGAGTCGTCGAACTCGACCGGCTCGGCGTGCGGCGCGATGTCCCACGTGCGGTTCGGCCGCCCGGTCGGCTTCTTGTCCGGTCCCGGAGAACGGAACGCGACGTCCACGGGCTTCGCGTCGTGGTACCGCCACGCGCCGCGGACGAGTTCCACGGCTCTGTGTGTCGTCAGGTCCAAAGTCGCCGCGGGCACGCGGCCCGTGTCGTGAGTGTCGCGCGCCCGCGCGAGCAGCACCGGCGCGGCGAGTATCGGGAGAGTTGCCATCAAGGCTCGCATCGGTCCTCCAATCTGGTTCAAGTCAGCGCTTGGATGCGCCGACCACGCGTCGCGTTTCAGCCGCACCGGCCGAACAGGAACTGCAGCGGAACGTGCACGCGCGATGCCCACGCGGTTTCGTCGTGCTTCGCGTGCGGGAACGCGAGGTGCAGCACGTCGCGGCCTCGCTCCCAGCCGTTGTGCTCGAGCAGGTCGGCTACCTCACGCGTGGCCTCGTAGTTGTCGCGCGGCCATCCGCTGTCGAGGTACACGCGCACGGGTTGCTTGCCGCCGCCCGTGATCCGTTCGCGCAGATCGTCGCGGTAGCCGAACGTGCTCGACAGACACGCGACGTGACCGAACACGTCGGGCCAGCCGAGCCCGAGATGCAGCGACACGACTCCGCCGAGCGACGAACCGAGCGTGGCCGTGTGCTCGGGGCCGCCGAGCGTCCGGTAGCGGGCGTCGATCCACGGCAGGAGCTCTTCGACCAGGAAGCGGCCATAGCCGCCGTAGCCGGGCGACGTGTAGTCGCGCATGCGATCACAGGCATAGACGCCGACGACGATCATGCGGCGCACGAGGCACATCGAGCGCAGCACGCGCAGTGTCGTCACGATGTCCCAGTGCGTGCCGCCGAACGCTTCGTCGGGGAAGAACAGGTTCTGACCGTCGTGCATGTAGAGCACGGGCAGCCGCTCGAGCTGGTTCTCGTCGTAGCCGGGCGGGACGAACACGCGAACGGCGTAACCGCGCTCCTCGAACGACGCGGGCACGACGTGCTTCGTGCACTCGTGGCAGGCGTCGTCCGGTGTGAAGTACGGGTACGCATCGCAGACACCCTCCGAGCGCAGCGCGAGGTAGTTGTCGCCCTGCGCCCACAGGAGCTCGTCGCCGCGCCGCAGCACGGGCTTGAAGTAGCGGAACGCGAGATCGTCGGCGAGCTCGAAGTCGTGCCGCCCGTCGCGTGATGCACCGGACGGCTCGACGTCGGCGTCCCAGTCGCGGTCGCTGCGCAGCAGGATCGTCCCGCCATCGGCCTCGTAGTGGACCCGGACCTTCATGCGATGCCTCGCTGTGCCATGGGCACGTCGAAGCTCGAAACCGCCTCGTCGCGCAGGCATGCCGCTACGCGGGCCGGCGTTCCCAGGTCCGTCCAGCCGCACGCCGGCACGCGCAACACGCGGAGACGATCCTCGGCGCCCTGCAGCAGGTCGCGCGAGAAGTCCGTGACCGGTAGGTCCTCGTAGACCCTCGCGATCGCCGCCCGCCGGTCCGCGACCGGCGCGTCGAGCGCGGCAGAGAGCCGGCGCACGAGCTCGGGGTGCCTCTGCTCGTAGAGCTCGAGCAGCACCGGGACCGGCGTGACGATCACGAAGCTGTTCCACAGCCCGCCCAATGTCCGGATTTGCAGCGCGCGTTCCGGATCCGGCTTCTCGACGAACTCGGCGACGTTCCGCACGGGTCCGTCTCCGACGAACGGGAGGATCCATCCGTAGTCGGGCACGGCGGCGTCCGGGGTCACGCCGAGCAGCACGATCGAGCCCGAGTGCCGGGCCTGAATGCGCGCGTCGACCACCGCGTGACTCAGCACCTGCTCGTCGGCCACATAGTGATCCGACGGCAGGAGCACGACGCACGCGCCGCGGGCCACCTTGGCGATGGCGAGGAGAGGCAGCAGGACTCCGACCGCGGTGCCGCGGTTGGCCGGCTGCACGATCGCATGGGGCGCCCCGGGGTCACGCAGCTCGCGCTCGAAGAACGGCCGGTGCTTCTCGGCGACGACCGCGAGGACGTGATCTTCGGCCACGACGTTTCGGGCTCGGGCGACGGCGTCGGCGAACAACGACCGGCCGCCGCCGAGCGAGCAGAACTGCTTGGGCACCGTGACTCCGGACCGCGTGGTCAGGGGACGCAGCCGCGTGCCGTCACCGGCCGCGAGCACGATCGCCCAATCGGCTTCCCCGCGTCTCATCGCAGCACCTTGACGACGTAGTAGGTGAACGCTCCGTCGACCTCGCTGAACCAGTGGGGAACCCCCGCCGGAACGACGACGATGTCGCCTTTCATGAGCCTGCGGGCGTTGCCGCCCTCGATCGCGTCGCCGCGGATCTGGCCGGGCGCCGTCTTTCGCCCGCCGGTGACGGTGCCGCCGGTCACGAACGTGGCCGTGCCTTCGCGCACGTAGACGATGTCGGTCTCGTGCTCGTGGACCTCGGCCTGTCCGGGACCGTCACGGCGGCTCGCGTGGATCTTGAACTCACCGTTCTCGAGCAGCGGCTCGCCGCGGGTGAACGCGGCATCGACCGTGGTGCTCGGGAAGTAGGTCGTCGTGCCACCACCGGCCACTTCCATCGCGGCCCGCCCGGCTTCGGCGATCGTGTCGTCCCAGTCCGCGCTCGCCGCGCCGCTGACGCCGATCGCACCGACGACGTAGCCGTCGACCGCGAGCGGCACTCCGCCCCTGAGCGGCGTGAAGTCTTCGAGCGCGACCATCGTCGTCCGCCCGTCGAGGACGAGCTTCTCGAACACACGCGTCGGCTTCCTGAACATCGCCGCCGTGTGCGCCTTCCCGGTCGCGATCCTCGCGGCAGCCGCGAACGTACCGTCGAGGCGCTCGAGCAGCAGCAGGTGGCCGCCGTCGTCGACGACGGCGATCGCTCCCGTGCCGCCGTTCGCGCGAGCGAGGGCCGCCGCTGCCTTGACGACGCGCTGCGCAGTGGCGAGGCCGAGGATCGGCTTCTTCGCACACCACTCCGCCGCCGGCGCAGGGGAAGTCCCGATTGGCGCAAGCGAAGCGAGGATCGGGAGAGACAGTAGGACCATGCGGTTCATCGCACCCCTCCTCACATCACCGGCGACGCGAACGTCGCCTCGCCCAGCAGCGTCTCGGCAAAGGCACACCAGATCTGCACCTTGGCCACGTCTTTGATGTAGGCCGGCACGGTGATCGTGCGGTTGAGCTTGCCGCCCTTGATGACGAGACGCTGGAGCAGGTAGGTCCTGCCACAGGAATCGACGACCTGCCAGTGCGGCGCCGGCGCGTTCGGAACCACGAAGTCCTTGCTCAGCGTCAGCGTGCTCGACGCACCGCGCCGGACGTGCAGGACGCGGCCCTTGTTGGCCTTCTTGCCGGCGAACGTGCCGCTTTCGTGCGTGATCACGGCGCGCGGCGCGAGCGTCCTATCGAAGCTCGTCTCGCCGAGGACGACCTCGGCCCACGCGCACCAGATCTGCACGCGCGCGACGTCGGGGACGTGATCGGGGAGCTCGATCGAGCGGTGGAACACACCGCCCTTGATCACGAGTCGCTGCAACAGATGCACGCCACCGCACGAGTCGACGACCTGCCAGTGCGGCGCCGGGCTGTCCGGAACCAGGAAGTCGCTCGAGAGCGTCAGCGTGCGCTTGCCGCCGGACTCGACGTAGGTGACGGTGCCGCCGTTGACCTTGACGCCGTGAAACGGCTTGCTGGTCACGCCGCGGCAAGGGAGAGGTGGGACGACCGCGAGGGCCGCTGAGAGCAGGAATCCGTGTAGCAACATGGTAGTCCTCCGAGAGGGTGCGTTCGCGGCCGGGAGTGGGGGCAGCGCGAGGGGCCGCAGCAGCGCGCTGTTCGCCGTTCGATGACACGCGCGGCCGTCGGTTACGCACGACGATCGGGGTAGCTTTCCCGTAACCCGCGCCGCTTCCGCTGCATCCGAGGTCGTCTTGCCCGTGCCCTCGGGCGAACGGAAGGAGGACCCGCTCATGCTGCGTGTGTTGGCCAGGCATTGGCCCGAGTACTTGATCGAGGCGGCGCTCTTGGGTGCGTTCATGGTCTCGGCGTGCGCGTTCGGCGTTCTGCTCGAGCACCCGGCATCACCCGTGCGGCAGGCGATCAGCGACCCGTTGGTCCGTCGCGTGCTGATGGGGATCGCGATGGGCGCAACCGCGCTCGCGCTCGTCTACTCGCCGTGGGGCAAGCGGTCGGGAGCCCACTTCAACCCTGCCGTTACGCTCGCGTTCCTGAGCCTGCGTCGCGTCGCTCTAGCCGACGCCGGGTTCTACGTCCTCGCGCAGTTTCTCGGCGGTTTCCTCGGCGTGCTGGTGATGGTCGTCCTGCTCGGCGACGTTCTCGCCGACGCGGCCGTCGCGTTCGTCGCGACCCGTCCGGGGTCCGCGGGAGTCCCGGCCGCGTTCGCCGCGGAGCTCGGCATGTCGTTCGTTCTGATGACCGTCGTGCTGCTCGTGTCACGGAGCAAGCACCATGGCCGGTGGACCGGAGCCTGCGCGGCGTTCCTCGTCACGGTCTACATCATCCTGTTCGCGCCGGTATCGGGCATGAGCATCAACCCGGCCCGCTCGTTCGCGTCCGCCGTTCCCGCCCACGATTTCTCGACGTACTGGATCTACGTCGTCGCGCCGCTCTCGGGGATGTTGGCCGCCGCGTTGCTGCACGCGCGCCGCCGCGAGGTGCCCGGCGAGTGCGCGAAGCTCCACCACCAGAACAGCTCGCGCTGCATCTTCTGCGAATGGCGTGTAACGCGAAGCGCCCCGGCCGCATCCAAGGCGCGAACCAACCCACATGGAGATCAATCGATGAAACGCAAGAACCTCTACATTACTGCCGGCGTCGTCGCCGCGTTCGTTCTCTGGCTCGTCTTCCGGCCCGAGCTCCTGTTCATCAACCAGTCGGTCGCGGAGGCCTTCCAGCAGTCGAGCGCGACGCCGCTGCGCACTGGAATGTTCCACGACGGTGCGCACACCACGAAGGGGATCGCCACCGTCTATGAGCTCCAGAGCGGCAAGCGCGTCCTGCGGCTGAGCGACTTCGAGACCTCGAACGGCCCGGACCTCCGCGTCCTCCTGGTTGCCGCCGACGACGCGAAGGACAGCGACGCCGTGAAGAAGGCGGGCTTCGTGATCCTCGCCAAGCTCAAGGGCAACCTCGGCGACCAGAACTACGAGCTGCCGGAGGGACTCGACCTCGGCAAGTACCGTGCGGTCACGATCTGGTGCAACCGCTTCAACGTCAACTTCGGAACGGCGCCTCTGTCGACCCACTCCTGATCCGAGAAAGCGCGCAAGGCGCGAGGACCCCACGATGGACCACTACGACGTGATTGTGATCGGCACAGGGGCCGGTGGCGGGACCCTCGCGCACCGCCTGGCGCCGTCGGGCAAACGCATCCTGATCCTCGAGCGCGGCGACTTCCTGCCGCGCGAGAAGGACAACTGGAACTCGCGGTCGGTGTTCCTCGACGCCAAGTACAAGGCGCACGAGACCTGGCTCGACAAGGACGGCCGCGAGTTCCATCCAGGCATCCACTACTTCGTGGGCGGCAACACGAAGGTCTACGGCGCCGCGCTCCTGCGCTTCCGCGCCGAGGACTTCCGCGAGCTGCGCCACGAAGGCGGCATCTCCCCGGCGTGGCCGATCGCCTATGACGACCTCGAGCCCTACTACGGCATGGCCGAGCGGCTCTACCACGTCCACGGCGAGCGCGGCGCCGATCCGACCGAGCCGCCCGCGAGCACGCCGTACCCGCACCCGCCGGTCCGGCACGAGCTGCGTATCCAAGAGCTCAGCGACGACATGCAGCGCCTCGGCCTGAGCCCGTTCCCGCTGCCGATCGGGGTGCGGCTCGACGAGACCAGCCGGACGAGCACCTGCATCAAGTGCGACACGTGCGACGGCTTCCCGTGCCTCGTCGACGCGAAGTCGGACGCGCAGGTCACGTGCATCGACCCGATCCTCCCGCGATCGAACGTGACGCTCTTGACCGGCGCGCGCGCCTTGCGGCTCGAGACGAACGGCACAGGCACGGAGGTCAAGAGGGTCGTCGTCGAGCGCGACAGGCGCCAGGAGACCTACTCGGCCGACGTGGTCGTGGTCTCGTGCGGCGCCATCAACTCGGCTGCGCTCCTGTTGCGGTCGGCGAACGACAGCCACCCGCACGGCCTCGCCAACGGCAGCGGCGCCGTCGGCCGGTTCTACATGTGCCACAACAACTCCGCGCTGCTCGCGATCTCGAAGCGCCCGAACCCGACGGTGTTCCAGAAGACGCTCGGGCTCAACGACTTCTACTTCCGGTCCGAGGACTCGGACTTCCCGCTGGGTCACATCCAGATGCTCGGCAAGTCGGACGCCAACATGCTGAAGGACGGAGCCCCGTTCTTCGCGCCGGGCGTTACCCTCGACTTCATGGCGCGCCACTCGCTCGACTTCTGGCTCACGTCCGAGGACCTGCCCTATCCGGAGAACCGGGTCACGCTGACCGGCGACGACCAGATCGCGCTGCACTACACCGAGAACAACCTCGCCGGCCACAAGCGGCTCGTGAACCGCCTGAAGGCGATGCTCGGCGACATCGGCTGCGACAACAAGCTCTTGCCGTGCTCGATCTATCTCGGCAAGAAGATCCCGATCGCCGGCACGGCGCACCAGTGTGGGACGGTCCGCTTCGGTCGCGACCCGGAGAGCTCGGTGCTCGATGTCGACTGCAAGGCGCACGAGCTCGACAACCTGTACGTCGTCGACGGCAGCTTCTTCCCGTCGAGCACGGCCGTGAACCCGGGGCTGACGATCATGGCCAACGCGCTGCGCGTCGGCGACCACCTGCTGGAGAGACTGCAATGAGCCGGCTCCGCTTCCTGCTGGCCGCCGTCCTGTGCACGGGGATCGCCTGCGCCCAGCGAGCTGCTTCCCGTGTGCAGAAGATCGGCGCGTTCGGCATGACGGTCGCCAACGCCGACCGGGCGGCCAGGTTCTACGCCGACGTGTTGACGTTCCAGAAGGTCTCCGACGTCGAAGTCGCCGGCCCGGACTGGGAACGCGCGCAGGGTATCTTCGGCCTGCGGATGCGCGTCGTGCGCATGCGGCTGGGCAGCGAGGAGATCACGCTGACGGAGTACCTGGCGCCCAAGGGCCGGCCGTTCCCCGAGGCCACGCGGAGCAACGACCTGTGGTTCCAGCACGTCGCGATCGTCGTCAGTGACATGCAACGGGCGTACAAGCGGCTGCGCGCGCACTCGGTCGAGCACGCTTCGCCCAGCCCGCAACGGCTCCCGGACTGGAACCCGCACGCGGCCGGGATCGAAGCGTTCTACTTCCGCGACCCCGACGGCCACTTCCTCGAGCTCCTGCACTTCCCGAAGGACAAGGGGGAGGCCCGCTGGCAGGCGACCGAGCGTCTGTTCCTCGGCGTCGACCATTCCGCGATCGTCGTCCGCAACACGGGCAAGAGCCTGCGCTTCTACCGCGATACCCTGGGTCTGCGCGTGGCCGGCCACAGCGAGAACTGGGGACCCGAGCAGGAGCGGCTGAACAACGTGTTCGGAGCGCGGCTGAGAATCACGCTTCTCCGGGCGAAGACAGGCCCCGGAATCGAGCTTCTCGAGTACCTTGCTCCCCGCGACGGGAAGCCCCGCCCGAGCGACGCTCGGCCGAACGACCTTCTGTACTGGCAGACGGAGCTCGTCGTCGCCGGGGAGCACCCGACGTTTCATTTCGTAGCGACACCCGAGCGCGAGCTCGGTTTCGCGAAGAGCGCGCTGGCCAGTGACCCCGATGGACACGTCATGCAGCTGATCGAGAGGCGAGAGCCATGAACACGCGAGACAACGCACCGACCGGGGCCGAGCAAGCTCGGCTCGAGCAAACGCGGACCCGCGAGCAGCACTGGCAGCGCTGGGGTCCTTACCTGTCCGAGCGGCAGTGGGGCACCGTGCGCGAGGACTACTCGAAGGACGGAAGCTGCTGGACCTACTTTCCGCACGATCACGCGCGCAGCCGCGCCTATCGCTGGGGCGAGGACGGTCTGCTCGGCATCACCGACCGCCAGAACCGGCTGTGCTTCGCGCTCGCGCTTTGGAACGGCAAGGACCCGATTCTCAAGGAGCGTCTGTTCGGCCTGACCGGGCCCGAGGGCAACCACGGCGAAGACGTCAAGGAGCTGTACTTCTATCTCGACTCGACGCCGACCCACTCGTACCTCAAGGCTCTGTACAAGTACCCGCAACGCGAGTTCCCGTACTCGCAGCTCGTCGCGGAGAACGCGCGGCGTGGCCGCGACGAGCCCGAGTTCGAGCTGCTCGACACGGGCGTCTTCGAGGAGGACCGCTACTTCGACGTGCAGGTCGAGTACGCGAAGGCCGCGCCCGAGGACATCCTGATCAAGATCACGGCCCAGAACCGTGGCCCCGAGACCGCCCAGCTGCACCTGTTGCCGACGCTGTGGTTCCGCAACACGTGGGCCTGGGGCTGCGTGCACGACGGCTGCGAGGCGAAGCCGCGGATCGAGGCGACCGAAGGAGGCGGGTTCCTGGCCACGCACCCGAGCCTCGGCACGTTTCGGCTCGACGTCGACGGCTCGCCGGCGTTCGAGCGGCTGTTCACCGAGAATGAGACGAACGTCGCCCGGCTGTTCGGCGTGGCCAACGGCGGACCGACGAAGGACGCGTTCGACGAGTACGTCGTGCACGGCCGGAGCGAGGCATTGGCGAGCGGCACTAGTGGCACGAAATCCGCCGCGCACGTCGCGGCCGATCTGCCGGCGGGCGCAACGGTCGAGCTGCGGCTGCGGCTTCGCGCCACCGAGCTCGCCGTTGGCGACGCGTTCGGGCCCGAGTTCGAGGCGACGTTCGCCCAGCGCATCGCCGAGGCCGACGAGTTCTACGCGGATCGCATCGGTCCGGGCGCGACCGAGGACGAGCAGCGCGTCGCGCGTCAGGCATGGGCGGGGCTCCTCTGGAGCAAGCAGTTCTACCACTACGTCGTCGAAGCGTGGCTCGACGGGGACCCCGCGCAACCGCCGCCGCCGGCCGAGCGGCTCCACGGCCGCAACGTCGACTGGCGTCACCTGTTCAACCGCGACGTCGTCTCGATGCCGGACAAGTGGGAATACCCGTGGTATGCGGCGTGGGACCTCGCGTTCCAGATGATCCCGTTCGCCCGCGTCGACCCCGAGTTCGCCAAGCACCAGCTGCTGCTGTTCCTGCGCGAATGGTACATGCACCCCAACGGCCAGCTCCCGGCCTACGAGTTCGCACTGTCCGACGTGAACCCACCGGTTCACGCGTGGGCGTGCTGGCGCGTCTACAAGATGACCGGCGCCCGCGGCGAGCGCGACGTGATGTTCTTGAAGCGCGCGTTCAACAAGCTGTTGCTCAACTTCACGTGGTGGGTCAACCGCAAGGACATCGAAGGCAACCACATCTTCGCCGGCGGCTTCCTCGGGCTCGACAACATCGGCGTCTTCGATCGCTCGAAGCCGCTGCCCAACGGCGGGCGGCTCGATCAGGCGGACGGCACGGCTTGGATGGCGTTCTATGCGGCCACGATGCTGTCGATGGCGCTCGAGCTCGCCAGACACGACGTCGCGTACGACGACATCGCGTCGAAGTTCTTCGAACACTTCATCGAGATCGCCGACGCGATCAACGAGCTCGGAGGCACGGGCCTGTGGGACGAGGAGGACGGCTTCTACTACGACATCCTGCACACGGACGGGCGCTCGATTCCGCTCCGGCTGCGCTCGATGGTCGGCATCATCCCGCTGTTCGCGGTCGAAGTGCTCGAGGACGAGATCGTCGATTCGCTGCCGGGCTTCAAGAAGCGCATGGCGTGGTTCCTGAAGAACCGCAAGGACCTGACGGAACACATCGCGTGCCTCGAGGACGGGAGGGGTGGTCACCGCCTGCTGGCGATCCCCAAGAAGGAACGGCTCATGCGCATGCTGCGCTACGTGTTCGACGAGAACGAGTTCCTGTCACCGTTCGGGATCCGGTCCTTGTCACGCGCCTACGCCGAGCATCCGTACGTGCTCGACTCGGACGGCCAACGGCAGACGGTCGAGTACGTGCCGGCGGAATCGAACACGAGCTTGTTTGGGGGAAACTCCAACTGGCGGGGCCCGATCTGGTTCCCGGTCAACTTCCTGCTCGTCGAGGCGCTCGAGCGCTATGACCACTTCTACGGCGACTCGGTCAAGGTCGAGCTTCCGACCGGGTCGGGCAACCAGGTCACGCTCGGCGAGGCGGCGGCGGAGCTCGTTCGCCGTCTGTCGCGCATCTTCCTCGCCGCCGGCGACGGGCGGCGGCCGTGCCACGGCTCCGACGCGAGGTATGCAAACGACGCCCATTGGCGGGACCTCGTGTTGTTCCACGAGTACTTCGACGGCGACGACGGCCGCGGCGTCGGCGCCAGCCACCAGACCGGATGGACGGCGATGGTAGCGCCGCTGGTCGCGGACGTTGCGCGCCGGCGGGCCCCGCTACCCGCGACGCGAGAGAGAAAGCCCGTAACCGCGAAGCGCGAACGGCATCCAAACGTGCGATGAAACCTCGCAAACGAATCCTCGTGCTCGGCGGCGGCTTCGGCGGTGTCTACGCCGCCAAGAGCCTCGAACGCGCGTTCCGGCGTCACCCCGACGTCGAGATCACGCTCGTGAACAAGGACAACTTCTTTCTGTTCACGCCGATGCTCCACGAAGTCGCGGCATCCGACCTCGACGTCACGCACATCGTCAACCCGATCAGGAAGCTCTTGCGCCGCGCGAGCTTCTTCCACGGGGAAGTGCTCGGGATCGATCTCGAACGACGCGCGGTGACCGTGACGCACGGCATCGACGGCGGACATCCGCACGAGCTCGCGTTCGACCACCTGGTGCTGGCGCTCGGCAGCGTGACGAACTTCTACGGCATCCCGGGGCTCGAAGAGCGGGCGCTGACGATGAGGTCGCTCGGCGACGCGATCGCGCTCAAGAACCGCCTGATCCGCCACATGGAAGAGGCGGACTTCGAGTGTTGCACCGAGCTGCGCCGGCGGCTGTTGACGTTCGTGGTCGCCGGCGGCGGGTTCGCCGGCGTCGAGACGATCGCGGCGATGCACGACTTCGTCCACGACAGCCTCCGCTACTACCCTGGCCTTCGGCCCGAGCACGTGCGCATGGTGCTCGTGCACTCGGGCCCGAGGATCCTGCCCGAGCTCACGGACAAGCTCGGGCGCTACGCCGAGAAGAAGCTCGCAGCGCGCGGCGTCGAGCTTCGACTCGGCACCCGCGTAACGGGGCTCTGCCGTGATGCGGTCGAGCTCTCCGACGGAACGCAGATCACCTCGACGTCGCTGGTCTGGACTGCAGGCAGCGCGCCCAACCCGTCGGTAGCGGGGCTGCCGTGCGCCAACGAGCGCGGCCGAGTGCTCGTCGACCCCATGATGCGCGTGCCCGGCTGGCCGGGGGTCTGGGCGCTCGGTGACTGCGCGCTCGTGCCCGACGGACGCGGCGGCTTTCATCCTCCGACGGCGCAGCACGCGTGCCGGCAGGGCAGGGTCCTCGCCAAGAACCTCGCTGCGTCCGAGTTCGGCGGCAAGGAGCGCCCGTTCTCGTTCCGCACCCTCGGCCAGCTGGCCTCGCTCGGGCGGCGGTCCGGCGTGGCGAGCGTGTTCGGCTGCAACTTCTCGGGCTTCCCGGCATGGTGGCTGTGGCGAACGATCTACCTGGCCAAGCTGCCGCGCTTCGAGCGCAAGTTCCGTGTTGCGCTCGACTGGACACTCGACCTCGTGTTCGCGAAGGACCTCGTGCAGACTCCGACGACCGTGCGAGCGGACACGAGCGCACTGCGGCCTGCGATGCGAGTCCACGACACGGGGCTGGTCGCGGAAGCCGCCCCTAGGGCATGATAGGCGCAGGGGCGCCGTCGCCCCGAGTTTTGCGGAGCGATGCGGAATGTCACGAGTCCCGGACCTGGATCCAGGGCAGGAGGCGAGCCTCGTCCAGCGGCTGCGAGCAGGCGAGGACGACGCGTACCGAGCGCTCCTCGAGCTCTACGGCGGTTCGCTGCTGCGCGCCGCGCGGCGCCTCTTGCGCGACGAAGACGAGGCCGCCGACGCGCTGCAGGAGGCGTTCCTTTCGGCGTTTCGCTCGATCGACAAGTTTCAGGAGAACTCTCGGCTGTCCACGTGGCTCTACAAGATCGTTGTGAACCACTCGTTGATGAGGCTTCGGTCGCGGCGCGCGAAGGGCGTCGAGTCGCTCGACGACTTGCTTCCGCAGTTCGACGAGACGGGCCACCACCTCGTGCCGCCGTCGCCGTGGCGGACCGAGTCCGACTCCCCGCGCGATGCCGCGCAAAGAAGCGAAGAGGAAGCGATCGTGCGTGCCGCGATCGACCGGCTGCCGGATCCCTATCGCACGGTGGTCGTGCTCCGTGATCTCGAGGGACTCGAAACCGCGGAGGTCGCCGACCTCCTGCAGATCAACGCGAACACGGCCAAGGTCCGGCTGCACCGCGCACGGCAGGCGCTACGGACCTTGCTCGACCCCGTGTTCGGCGTCGAGGTGGTGACATGACTTGCCGCGAGTTCGTAGAGTTCCTGAACGCATGGCTCGCAGGCGAGCTGTCACCCGAGGAGTCGATCGAGTTCGAGCGCCACCTCGACGCCTGCGACCCGTGCATCGACTATCTGAACGCCTACAAGCGGACGATGCAGCTCGTGCAAGAGGTTGCCGAGCACGACGAAGACATCCCGGACGACGTTCCGGACGATCTGATCACGGCAATCCTCACCGCACAGGCGAAGAAGAAGAAACAGGGCTAGCGGGCGCGTCAACTCTCGACGGCGCGAGCGGGCCTGACCGTCCCGATCTCGAACGCGGGTTCGCGCCACTTGCGAAGGTGCTCCCGCACTTCCGCCAGCGCGAGCGGGGGCACGAACGCCGCGGCGCCGAGGCCGAGACTCCAGATGCGCGTGGGGTCTGAGCCGGCTTCGCCGGCCGCGTTCGCGAGCGCCGCGAACAGGGGCGGCAGCGGCCAGGAGCCGCCAGTCAGCTCCAGGTCGAGGCCCGGCGGCAGCGCGCGCTCGATGCTCGTTGCGAGCCCGCCTTGCCCGACGATCGCGAGACCGTGCAGCCAACCGAGGGCGACCGGATCGTCGAGAACACCACGAAACGTCTTGTGCCTCGCGAGCAGCGCGTCGGCGACGGTCGTCGTCGTGTTCGGCAACGCATCGTCGAGGCCGAGCCCCAAGCCCTCGGTCAACGTCTCGATTGCGCGTCCGACCCCGGCCCCGCAGAGTCCGGGCGATGCCAGAGCGAGGACGATGTCCCCCGCCTCCGGTGGCTCGAACGGGGCGTCTGAAGGCACCGCACCGAGCAGAGTCACGCTGACGTCGAGTGGACCGTTCTCGACCGTGACCCCGCCGGCGAGCACAGGCACGCCGGCGCTTCGGCAACCTCGCGCGAAGCCGACGACGAGGTCTTCGAGCTCGTCCTCGTTCGGTGCGCACAGGTGGCTTCGAGCCAAGACGGGCCGCCCGCCCAACGCCATGACTTCGTTGACCAACCCGTGCACGGCCGAGACCGTGGCCCCGGGCAGACGGCCGTGTGCGCGCGCGAGCTCGAGCGAGACCAGCTCCCCGCCGGTGACGGCGGTCACCAGCTCGGCGGCGGCGAGCGCGGCACCGCGAAGTACGAGCCCGGCGAGGTGTTCGGCGATGCGCTCGTGCAGCAGGTTGGGCATGAAAGCCATGCCGGAATCCTAGCGCGGAGTGAAACCTGCGACAGGGGAGCCGCATCGAAAGCTCGACCCCGAACATCGAGCTCCCGACTCCAGCACCAGAGGCCCGTCATGAAAGCCGTTTCCGTTCACCCCTCCGCCCGCCAAGTGAAGCTCATCGACGTCGAGGAGCCCGTGCTCGCCGGTCCGCGCAACGTCAAGGTCCAGATCCGCGACGTCGGCGTCTGCGGCACGGACCGCGAGATCTGCCGATTCGATTACGGGACGCCACCGGACGGATCCCCGTACCTCGTGATCGGCCACGAAGCGTTCGGGCGTGTCGTCGAGGTCGGCGACGCGGCAACGGGCGTTCGAGTCGGCGACTACGTCGTGCCGATGGTGCGCAGGCCGTGTTGGCACGACACCTGCACAGCGTGCCGATCCGAGCGCCAGGACTTCTGCTATACCGGCGACTTCGTCGAGCGGGGCATCAAGGAAGCGCACGGTTTCATGACCGAGTACGTCGTCGACGAAGACGCGTTCTTCGTCCCGGTGCCCGCCGCGCTGCGCGACGTCGCGGTTCTCGTCGAGCCGCTGACGATCGCGCAGAAGGCACTGGCGCAGGTCGGCCGTGTGCAGGCCCGGCTGCCCTGGGCATGCCCGACCAGGCGCGGCAGCGGCGGCCACACGTGTCACCGGGCCGTCGTGCTCGGTGCCGGCCCCGTCGGACTGCTCGGCGCGCTCGCGCTCGTCAACGCGGGCTTCGAGACCTGGGTCTACTCGCGGTCGGCGCCCCAGAACCCGCGAGCTGCGCTCGTCGAATCGTTCGGCGCCCGCTACGTGCCCGCGGAGACGACTACGCCCGACGAGTTGGCGAAAGAGGTCGGAAACATCGACCTCGTCTACGAGGCCGTCGGCGCTTCGCGCGTGGCGTTCGACGTGCTGCTGAACCTCGGCACGAACGGCGTCTTCATCTTCACCGGAGTGCCCGGCCGCAAGGCGCCGGTCGAGGTCGACACCGACCTGCTGCACCCCAACCCGCAGCAGCCCCGCGCGCACGTCGACGAGACGCGGCTCGAGGAGCTCGCGCAGTCGATCCGCGCCAACGGCGTCATCCAGCCGATCATCGTGC
>Ga0210086_1000655_pt1 | contig 19287 bp, 12 predicted proteins | sample China_Galinas_PW_3_FD_184867 | JGI IMG/M metagenome (GOLD analysis project Ga0210086, IMG submission 184867) | Wetland microbial communities from San Francisco Bay, California, USA, that impact long-term carbon sequestration - China_Galinas_PWB_D2... | ecosystem: Environmental > Aquatic > Marine...
AATTCTTGTAGCAACCGGCATTCAAAACTTGAATATTGACAATCCTCAATTGGCAACTTCTAACTATGGTGATTTAGATGTAAGCCGTTCGGTAAATACCCAAACTAATACTTCAATTCAACCAGTATTTATTACACAAGATAATATCAACTTTGCACGCACCAAAGGTATCTCGAACAAAGTGTTCTCTCACTTGGGTTACACTTGGGTAGACAGAGAAGATTGGATTCCATACGTTGGCATTGGTTTTGAAGCTGAATTCGGTTCAAATGGTAACGGCTGCAATGATTGCAAAGATGAATGCAACAGCTGCGACACAAGTTGCAATACTGATTGCTGCGACAGTAAAGAAACCAATGGAAATTGCCTCAGATGCTCTTTAAGCCAATGGGGTGTTTGGATTAAAGGTGGCGTATCATACCGTTAATTAAAGCATAATAATATAAACCTACGAGGGCCCGATTTGTTGGGCCCTTTTTTTAGCACCTTATAAGATAAATTATTAAAAACTGTTGATTTTTGAGTGACACAAAGTATAAAAAGAAAAAGGAGCTAGATTGGTTCATCTTAAAAAAGAGGAGTTCTAGGATGAAGCACGTTACAAAACAGGTATTTTTCGCACTGCTGCTACTGAGCAGTGGCATTGCCATTGCAGATAGTTGCTGCAATACATCATGCGATTCAACTACACGATCAGTTACCCCTAAGTTTACCATTCGTTCACAAGGTACCAATGCCGTACGCAGAATGGTACAATCTGTTGGTAACACCAACTTGTATGACATAGATTCATTTAATGGAACCTTCGCATTAACACTTGAATATGGCCAATCATTTGACAATGATGAAATTGCAAAATGTTTATTTGGCAGCAGCTGCAAAATAGATGTACAAGGCAGCCATTTAGTAGGCAGAAATGAAAATGCATGGCTTGCTGATTACTTCTATCTTCCAACAGATTTTGATGGTTCATTCAGCGTAGATCCAAAAATACAAAATTTCTCAGCTGACTTTTTCTACTATTTTGGACTGGATCAATGGGCACAAGGTCTATATGCATGGATTCAATTCCCGGTTACCTGGACTAAATGGGATCTGAATTTCTGCGAAGATATACGCAGCACCGGTACTAATAACCATTGTGAAGGCTACTTCACGCCAAATGAATTACCACGTGCGCAATTGTTAAACAGCTTTAGCTCATACCTTTGCGGTAACGCACCGGGCAATGGCAGCATCTCCCAAACTTTTGACAATTATGCAGAAGATGAAATTACTTGCGTAACCAAATTTAATTCACTTAATTGCGCAAAAATTTGCTGTGACTGTGGTGATGAAACCAAAACAACCGTACCCGAAATTCGTTTTGCACTTGGTTGGAACTTCTTGTTAGAAGAAGACTATCACCTTGGTTTAAACATCCAAGCATCTGCACCAACCGGTAATAATGTAAGCCCTACCTACTTATTTGCGCCACAAAATGGTAATGATAACCATTGGGAACTTGGTGTAGGCTTAGGCACACACTTTATCTTATGGCGCTCAGAAGATGAAGAGAAACATTTTGGCTTCTATCTTGATGCAAATGTAACCCATATGTTCAACAACAGCCAATGCCGTTGCTTTGATTTATGTGGCAAACCATTAAGCCGTTATATGTTAGCTGAAAAATTAACACAACCGGTAGATTATAACTTAAGTGGCATTCCTGATTTAACATCATCAACAACAACTGCAGCAAACTATCAATTTGCAAAAGAATTTGCTCCGGTCGCAAACATCACTAATTTAAAAGTTGATGTAAGCGTTGGTGTAAATGCAGACATAGTTGCTATGTTTAACTATACCAGCTGTGGCTTGAGCTGGGATTTTGGCTATAACTTCTGGGGCAGAAGCTGCGAAAAAATCAAACTCGATTGCAACTGTGATAGCTTTAAAGAAAATACGTGGGCACTTAAAGGTGATGCTGCCGTATATGGTTATATGTTAGATGATAGCCCTCCTTTAATAGCAGACAACCCAGTTGCACTTTCTGCTACCATGAGCAAAGCAACCATCAATGGTGGTGATAACTTTGGCAAAGCAGGCGTAGCCGGCGGCAGCGTAGCTGCACTTGCAGGTAAAGCAAACCCGAACATAGACAATCCACAAATCGCTTTAGCTGGTGGCACTATAGATGATTTACAATTCCTTACCCCACAACGTGGTGATATTGTAAATGTGGAAAATACGCATACCTCAATTCAACCGGTATTCATAAAACAATCTGATATCAACTTTGCACGTACCAAAGGTATTTCTCACAAAATATTCTCTCACTTAGGTTATAGTTGGGTAGACAGAGAAAAATGGATTCCATATGTTGGTGTTGGTTTTGAAGCTGAATTTGCTTCTCATGGTGATAACTGCAATGATGATTGCTGTAATGATTGCTGCACATCAAGTTGCGATACTGTGTGCTGCGATAGCAAAGAAACAAACGGCAATTGCCTCAAATGTGGTCTATCACAATGGGGTGTATGGATTAAAGGTGGCGTATCATACCGCTAATAACCTATACAATTTTTGATGAAAGGCTCGGCTTGCCCGAGCCTTTTTTTATTATGTTACATAGCCAATTATTCAAATTGGTTGATTTTTTATGCAAGCAATGTATAAAGAAAAAGAGAAGTAAAGCATATCGGTAATCTAAAAAGGGAGTCATGATGAAGCAACATGCCAAATATCTATCGTTGGTATTTTTATCAACAAGTCTTGTTACGGTAGCAAGCTCTACCGTTAGTCCTAAATTCACAATACGCTCACAAGGAACTAATGCATTACGTCGTCTCGTGGGCAATGTAGACAAAGTGGATGTCTATGATATGGATGCCAAATATTGGAACCTATCAGCCATGCTCGAATATACACGATCATTTGATTCAGAGGAAATTGCTGAATGTTTATTTGGTTGTTTTTTATGCGATAACCGTATTTTGAAGATTGAAGGTAGCCGTGCATGCAACAGAGATTCAAATGCCCTACTTGCAGATTATTTCTATTTACCAACTGATTTTAAAAGCCAAGTAACTATTGAGCCACGCATCCAAAATTTCTTGGTTGATTTTAATTACTACCTCGGTCTTGACAGCATCAGACACGGCCTCTATTTCTGGATACAAGCGCCACTTACTTGGACAAAATGGTCATTACGCACAGAGGAACGCGTGATTGATGCCGGTACTAACGCACATGATGAAGGTTATTTCACCGTAAATTCACTTGCACGTAACGAATTGTTGAATAACTTTACTGAGTATAGTGTTGGCCAAGCACCCGGCATTGATAACATAGTTACACAGTTTGCGCTTAAAGGTGACGATAGACAAAACAACCAACAATTTGATACCAACTTCCAAGGCCTACAATGCGCAAAATTCTGCGCTGATGAAACAGATACCCGTCTCTCTGAAGTACGCTTTGCTTTGGGCTGGAACTTCTTATTGGATGAAGATTATCACTTAGGTTTAAACCTCCAAGTATCTGCACCTACCGGCAATAAAGTAAAACCTGATTACTTGTTTGCTCCACAAAATGGTAATGACCGTCATTGGGAGCTTGGTGCAGGGATCGGTGCACATTATATTTTCTGGCGTTCAGAAGATGAAGATAAACATTTTGGCTTCTACTTAGATGCAAATTTGACTCACATGTTTAAAAACCACCAAACCCGCTGCTTTGACTTGTGCGGCAAACCACTCAGCCGTTATATGTTAGCTGAACGGCTTACCACAACCGTACAAGATAATCTTAAAGGTAACGATGTCGCAGCAGATGCACAATTTGCCGCAGTATTTGCACCGGTTGCAAACCTTACTACCTTTGATGTAGAAGTGAGTGTTGGCATTAATGCAGATATCGTTGCAATGTTTAATTATACTGCAGGTGCATGGAGCTGGGATTTTGGCTATAACTTTTGGGGCAGAAGCTGCGAAAAAATCAGTCTTGATTGCAACCAATGCTCACCATTCCAAGAAAATACTTGGGCGCTCAAAGGTGATGCATATGTGTATGGTTATATGAATGCTGATGGCAACAACCTATTTACAGGTGACCCGGTTGCCCTTTCTGCAACTATGAACGAAGCGACTATTACCGGTGGTAAAAACTTTGGCGATGCCGGCGTAACTGCAGCACAGATAGCAGCAGGCAAAGCAAACCCTAACATTGATAATCCTCAACTTGCTACCGGCGACACTTCAGATACACAATTGAATGTAAGCCGTACTGTAGCCACCCAAACAAATACCTCTATTCAACCGGTATTTATTGCACAATCTGATGTAAACTTTGTACGTACCAAAGGTATTTCAAACAAATTGTTCTACCACATGGGATATACCTGGTTAGAAAAAGAAAACTGGGTTCCATACGTTGGTGTTGGTGGTGAAGTTGAATGGGCAAGCACCGGCGGTAAAGACTGCAAAGAATGCGAATCTGATTGTGGCACTAAAAAATCTAACAATCCAAATAAAAAATGTAACACATCATGTAGCACTGGTGGCACCTGTCTTAAATGTGGCTTAAGCCAATGGGGCGTTTGGTTTAAATTTGGTGCAACATTCCAATAATTGTTATATCAATAACGGGCTCGGGCACAACCGAGCCCTATCTTGTACCTCACGCGCAGCTTATGGCAACTTATTGATTTTGTGATTTAAATAATATATAAAGAATGGTAGTAATGTATTTATGTTTATAAAAAGGGGTAGTATAATGAAACGCATCCAGCATTATCTGGCTATATGTGTTCTACTAATTATGTCAACAGCACATGCAGAACGCGATGTAGCACCAAAATTCACCATTCGCTCACAGGGATTTAATAGCGTACGTCGCTTGCCCGGTATGATAAACCGACACATATTTGTACCTAACCAAGAAGATCGCAAAGATTTTTATGGCACATTTGCGCTCGTTCCTGAATATACCCGTTCATTCCGTTCAGATGACATTGCAGATGCATTGTTTGGTGATGCTTTAGAAAAAAATCGCTCACTCGCTATCCAAGGTAGCCGTGTAGCGGGTAGAAATTCAAATGCATTACTTGCTGATTACTTTTATTTACCAACTGATTTTAATAGCTGTGTATGCTTTACCCCACGCATTCAAAACTTCACGTTAGAATTCCAAGGCTACGTTGGTCTTGATTATTTATTCGAGGGTTTATATACCTGGAAAACATTTACGTTCAACTGGACAAAATGGGCACTCAACATTAGAGAAAATGTATTAGACCGCGGCACCAATGGCTTTGACGCTGGTTACTTTACGCCTGGCGCGCTTGGACGCTCTATCTTACTTGATGATTTTAGAGAATATGCCCTCGGCAACAGCCCGGGCACCTTGACTCAAACTACCGGCGACAACAACCAACAAAGTACCACAGTACAACTTCGTCCACTGCAATTTGCAAAAATGCAAAAAAATGATAGCAAAGCAAATATTGCAGATATCAGAGGTGGTGTTGGCTATAACTTCTTGTTAGATGAAGATTATCACTTAGGCGTTAACCTACAAGTTGCAGTGCCAACCGGCACACGCCCGGATGCTGAATTCTTATTTGAACCTCAAAATGGTAATGATAAACATTGGGAATTTGGCGCAGGGTTCAACGGACACTACACTTACTGGCGCTCAGAGGATGAAACTAAATCATGGAGCTTTAACTTTAATGCAGACATTACCCATATGTTCAAAACAAGACAACGCCGCACCTTTGATTTAGATAACAAACCACTCAGCCGTTATATGCTTGCAGAAAAATTAAGCTCAGAAGTAACACTTAACTTACAAGGTGATAGCGTTGCTGCCACTTCACAATTTAATAATGTTCTTACGCCGGTAGCAAACCTTACTACCTTTGATGTAAATGTAAGTGTTGGCGTACAAGCAGATGTTCTTGCATGGTTTAGTTATGTAGTACGTGACTTGAGCATCGATTTTGGCTATAATTTCTGGGGCAGAAGCTGTGAAAAAATAAAACAACGTTGCAACTGTGGTGAATTTGCAGAAGGTGTTTGGGCACTTAAAGGCGATGCGCATGTATATGGATTCAACCGTGATGATGAATCAGCAGTACCACTTTCGGCTACAAACAGCGCTGCAACTATTCATGGTGGCTCAAATTTTGGTGTAAATGGTATCATTAATTCAAATGATATAGAAACTGCTCAAAGCAACCCAAATATAGATAATCCACAATCTGCAACGAGCGGTGCTACCATACTTGATATTAATGCTGATACCGCATTACAAATTAACACATCAATTCAACCGGTATTTATTAGTCAATCTGATATCAACTTTGCACGCACTAAAGGCTTTACACACAAACTATTTATCAGTTTTAACTACACCTGGGATAGAGAGCGCTGGGTGCCATACCTTGGTGGCGGTACTGAAGTTGAATTCGCACAAAAACGTGACAAATGCGAAGATTGTTCATCTTGTGATGATGATTGCAAAGGAAACTGCATTAAAGCTGCATTGTCTCAATGGGGATTGTGGCTTAAAGGTGGCGTATCTTTCCAATAAACATACATTAAATAATTATGAAAAGCCCGGGTTTATGCCGGGCTTTTTTATTGCGTCAATATATCTTGTATTGCATTCTATGAGCATCCATTATATAAATAATAGGATATGATCTCACACTAAAAAAAGGAACTACCATGAAGCCAACCAGATATTTGTTATATGCTGCCACTATTTTGTCAATTAGTACCGCATACTCTGCACAACAACATCTGATTACTCCACATTTTATGATGCGCTCACAAGGCGTTGATGCAGCACGCCATATGGTTGGTATGGTACCACACACTTTTTTATTAGATTACGATACCTTTTATAGCGCCTTTGCAATAACCCCTGCTTATAATCGCACGTTTAAATCGTCTGCAATTAATGAATGTTTATTTGGATCTGATACTGATTGTAAAACTATTACAATTTCCGGAAGCCAAGTAACTGACCGCAGTGCAACTGATTGGCTTGCCGATTATTTTTACCTGCCAACTGATTTTCAAAGCACCATCCGTTTTAAACCAGTGATTGATAATTTTACCTTTGATCTGCAATGGTTCTTTGGACTTGATGAATGGTACAAAGGTTTGTACCTACAATTATATGCTCCCATTGTGCATAGCCGTTGGGATTTAAACTTCTGCGAACGTGTTATTAATCCCGGCACAGATGATCATGCACCAGGTTATTTTAATGGCAATGCAACCGGTATTCCACGCAATGAACTGTTAAATAGTTTTTCTGAATTCGCCTGTGGCTATACCATTAAACCTACAACTACTCTACAACCGGTTATATACCAACCACTCGACAAAGCACAAATTAAACAAAAAAAACATATCCGTACCCGCGTTGCCGATGTACGCGCTACCCTTGGGTGGAACGCCATACTGAATGAAAATGGTCGATTTGCATTACAACTGCAAGGTGCAGCCCCAACCGGTAATAAGCCTGAAGGTGAAATATTTTTTGAATCTATTGTAGGCAATGGATATCACTGGGAGTTCGGCGCCGGTATAAGTGGCCACTACATAGGCTATCGCAATGAAGATACTGACGCACATTGTGGTATTTATTTTGATGCAACTATCACTCACCTTTTTGCAAAACGTCATACCCGTACGTTTGATTTATTTGGCAAACCATTTAGCCGCTATATGCTCGCAGAAAAAATGAGTTCTCAAGTGTCTGATTTAAAAGGTGGAGACACTGCCGGCACTGCAGTGGCGCCTACTTACCAATTTACCAACCAAATTGCACCGCTGGCTAATTTAACTACGGTACAAATAGATGCGCAAGTAAGCGTGCAAGTTGATCTTGTAGTTATGCTCAATCATACACATGGCAACTGGAGCTATGATGTAGGCTATAATTTCTGGTATCGTGGCTGTGACAGTTTTTCACGTATTCCTGAATGCGAACCATTATTTAATAACACCTGGGCACTCAAAGGTGATGCGCATGTATTTGGATTTAAACGTGATAATAATGAAGCTATTGCCCTTTCTGCAACTGAAAGTAAAGCAACTATATATGCCGGCACCAATGAGATAACACCAACTAGCAATCCTAATATAGACGGTGCACAACTCGCTTTTGCAGCTGATAATAATCAAATCGACACGGCACCAGGTAGCAACACACAAATCAACACTTCAATCAATCCAATCTTAATCAAAGCAGAAGATATTTGGCTTGTTGGCGCACGAGCATCCTCAAGCAAGTTATTTTTCCATATAAGCCATTCATGGGATGACCATAGATGGATACCATTTTTTGGGCTTGGTGGTGAAGTAGAGTTTAGACATGATTATCATCATGAAGATTGCAAAGCTAATTGTGTTAACCAATGCGACACTATATGTATACCATGTGGTGTATCACAATGGGGAGTTTGGGCGAAAGGTGGGATAGCATTCGAATAAATTAAATGACTATTTTCCCTCTCATCTGAACCTATTAAAGAAGATTAGGCGGAAAATGAAAATATAAGATTCTAGTCAAAAACACGCAAAATTTAATTGGATATAAATTTATTCACTCCACCCTTCAACAGGTTCAGGGTGAGCGAATGAAGCAAAAAAGGAGAACTCAATGAGCAAAAAACTTTTTGCTTTTAGCATTGCTGCACTATCTTCTTTATCACTAGCCGCAACGGTATGTGGCCAAAAGATAGTAACGCCAAAATTTGTAGCACGTTCACAAGGACTCAACCAAGCACGACGCATTGTAGGATTTAGCGATCACTTTTATCGACCAAATGAAGATAATTTTTATGACAACCTATATATTGCCCCAGAATATACACAATCTTTTAGATCAGATGATATTGCACAATGTCTTTTTGGTGATGCACTCTGCGACTGCGGCCTCAAAATTCAAGGTAGCCGTGTAGAAGATAGAGACAGCAGAGCATTATTAGCTGACTATTTTTATTTACCAACTGATTTTTCAAGTGAAGTAACTGTAAATCCACATATACGCAACTTTTTGGTAGATATCTGCTATCACCTTGGGCTAGACAACTGGCTCAAAGGTCTTTATTTCTATATCCAAGCTCCTATAACTTGGACAAAATGGGATCTTGATGTATGCGAACACAATATAACACCGGGTGAAAATGCACACGATGCGGGTTACTTTACACCGGAAGCACTTGACCGCAATTTGCTACTCGGTAACTTTTCTTCTTATGCTGCCGGTAAATCACCTGAAAATGTCACCTTTACACAATATGTAACCTCGGGCACTTCAGAAACATATTCAATTAAATTCAACCCACTCAATTGTGCAAAATTAATTAACTGTGATGAACAAACAAAAACTACCGTGCCAGAAGTTCGCGCCGCACTCGGCTGGAATGCTTTGCTTGGTAAACATTATCATGCCGGATTAAACGTGCAAGTTTCTATTCCAACCGGTAATGAAGTTAAACCCGCATTCTTATTTGCACCACAAAATGGTAATGATAAACATTGGGAATTGGGCATGGGCGCTAATGCGCAACTTAAACTCTATTTAAGTGAAGATGAAACGCGTTCACTTGATTGTTACTTGGGTGCAGATATTACCCATCTGTTCAAAACCCATCAATCACGTACTTTTGATTTACAAGGTAAACCACTCAGCAGATATATGCTTGCAGAAAAATTAACTTCACCTACTAATAAAGGCCTCGATAATATTTTTGATGTAGCACCCACTGCACAATTTGATCATGAATATACACCGGTTGCTAATTTGACTACGATAGATGTGGATGTGTCTATCAGTGTACAAGTTGATTTTGTTGCCATGCTCAATTATACCTACAACAAATGGAGCTGGGATGTTGGCTACAATCTCTGGGGACGCTCTTGCGAAACCATACGCCCGAAAGAATGCTGCTGTGCTACTGAGCTAGACAATAACAAATGGGCACTCAAAGGTGATGCACAGGTATATGGATTCACACGCACTATGGGAAACATTAACCAAAACGATGCTGTTGAACTTTCTGCATCACAAAGTGAAGCAACAATTAACTCAGGTACCAACTTCCCTGGCAATACGGTAACTGCCGGCCGTCTTAATCCTAATATAGATCATGCGAATGCAGCATTTGCCGGCGGCAATCAAATATTGGATGCAGTTGCAGGAACCAATGGTCAAATTAATACCTCAATAGATCCGGTCTTAATTAAAACATTTGATATTAACTTGGTACGCACCAAAGGATTATCACATAAACTATTTACACACCTCAGTTACACCGGTTCTGACCAAAAGAAATGGGGAGAAACATTTGCCCCGGTAATTGGTGTAGGTTTTGAAGTTGAGTTTGCAAACCATGACAACTGCGTAGAAGCCGATGATACATGCCCAACACACTGCAATGGCCCATGCGTACGCTGTGCACCTTCGCAATGGGGTGTATGGATTAAAGGTGGATTAGCATTTAAATAATAAGTAAAAGGAATAAATATGAATAAATTATGCACACGCATATTCTGCGCATTGTTCATAATCGCATCTGCACCACTTGCTGCACATACACGAGAACCGGAAGAACAAGAACCCGGCCTTTTGGTTACAAGCGGTGCTATTGCTTTGCAACAATCAGATTTTGATTCAGGTAGTTATCGTATTCAACAACCCGGTTATTACTACTTGGCAGAAGATATTGAATTTCAACCAATATTTGATGATGAAGCAACCCGTACAGACAAACCAATTCAAGGCTGGTTTACTGCGTTATCAATCGAATGTGATAATGTTATCATAGACTTGAATACTAAAACACTTGAATGTTCACAAGACTTTGTCAATACACAAACATTCAAAGTATTTTCTATGATTGAACTGGCTAACTCGCCATTCCCACACTTTGTGTTTGCATATACAGGAGAGACAGAACTAAAATATGCGCATAATGTGATTATTAAAAATGGTACATTAGGTCGTTCGAGCCACCATGGTATTCATGGTAATAATAATAGCAACATACAGATGTATGATATGACTATTAAAGATTGGGAAGTTGCAAGTATCGGTCTTAATGCATTGCAAAGTGGTGTTATTAAAAATTGCACCGTTTCCGGCATTGAGCATGATGTACCATTTACCGGTCTTTTTGCTGATATGAATATGGCATTGATTCAACTCCAATTACTCAAAAATGAAGGTGATATGGGCGCGCAAGGATACATTGATGCACTCAATGTAATGCTCACTGATTCCACACAAAATGGCAGAATTAATCCACCTGCACCTCGTCATGACAGCAACACCTATGGTATCTTTATTAATCGTGCACTTGATGTAGGTCCGCTTGATTCTCACTGTGATGAAGCAAGTGCAAATTGCATCCTTATTGAAAATGTACAAATATGCAATATACATACTGGGATAATAGAAACTGTTGGTATGACAGATAATGATGGCAATATCTTAAAAGGAGAGGTTTTTGGGGTTATGCGTTGGTTTGATGCATATCCAAATGGTACATTTGCACCAAATGCATTTATACGAGCACAAGCATATGCAACTAAACAACGCGATGCTGATCGTGATCCTGCAGACAGACACCACCCAGCTGGTCTTGATGATGCAATTTTGAATGGTGATGAAACAACCTTCCTAAGCTTAGTTAAACCAAACTTTAATGCTGACTTTGCCGGCCATACTACCAAAGGTGCATTTGGTATCCGTATTGATGGTGGCCATGGGGTAACTATTAAAGACTGCGAAGTTATGGCTATTACCAATACTGGCGCACTGCCTTTGACACTTGATGATATTCCGGCAGGATCACATTATGACCCATCAATTGTATCGCAATATATGGGTAATGATGTATATGGCATTTCATTTGCCGTATGCCGTAATTCATCTATAGAAAACTGTTCAGCTACCGAGTGCTCCAGTACCAATGGCTATGTACGGGGTATTTCTTTACGTAACTGTTCAGTAGCAAATACCGTATCAAACTGCATATCAACTGATCACTATGCATTGCTTGATGATATAACTTCAACCGTACATCCATCATCACATGTGTTTGGTTTTTATGTTGATAATGAATCAAACAATAATGAATTTAACAATTGTAGATCAGATGAACATAGTTCACCACGCTATACCTATGGTTTTTATGCAGACACCACTAGTAATAACCGATTCATCAGTTGTTCAGCTACAGGATTAGTTACAACCAGTACAAACAACTTTGATAGTACAAAAACAACTGCAGGATTCGCTTCTACTTCTGGTGTATACAATATATTTGATGACTGTACGGTCATAAATATGAATTGTGAAGGTGAAGATACAGCTAGCTCAGCATCAGAATCACAAGCAATTAGCTTTGCAATGACATCTGAATCTTATACAACTATCAGAAATTCTGAAGCTTCCTGTAACAATAGTGGCGCAGGCCAAGCAGTAGGTATTAAACTTGATAATTCAGCTAATATGGTTGTCATTAATAATACTTCTAACCATCATCATGGGTCTAGCCACAGTGTTGGTTATGGTCTTGTAGATCAACAAGTAGATAGTGGCTCGCTCATTTTGAAAAACAAAGCTTTTGGTAATCAAACTGCAAACTATTTGACAGATGTAAGTATACCACTTACTACCGTCATGTTTAGCAGTCCTGACAGTGAAGAATGGCATAACCTTGCGCTTTGATAAAAAAAAGCATTAGGATAGAAGGAGTGAACAAAAGGAGTTTCTGACTATGAAAAAAACATATGCATTACTCGTAGCAGCTGTCTCCAGTTCACTCCTCTGTGCAACATGTTCAGAAAAAAAAGTTCTCACCTTTATTAACCAACGCTCGGCAAGTGTAAATGCAGCGCGTGAATTAGTAGGGTGGGAACGTCTTATTAATATCTTTAATCACAACAAAACCTACGCTACCCTAGCTATCGCACTAGAAGCTACCAAATCATTCAGACCGGAACGTATTGCTCAATGTCTATTTGGTGATGATGTGCTCAATTGCTCGGAAAAAATTCCCACATGTTGCCCTAAGCATGTCGGCACACCAACATGTTGCGATTATTTTCAGCCATGCTTAGCAAAAAATAGAAACTGCCAAAGTACTTTTTTGGTGGCGGGTTCACAAAGCCCACATCGCACGCCAGATAGTTGGCTTGCCGATTACTTTGGCTTACCAACTGACTACGCAAGTGAAGTAAATATTAAACCTCAAGCAAATAACCTGCTTGCCGATATTGATCTGTATATTGGATTCACCCATGGGCTTTATTTCCGTATTCATGCACCCGTAGTTCATACATGGTGGAATTTAAATCTATGCGAAAGCATTTGTGTTACCGGCACCAATAATTATTCACCCGGTTATTTTAATGCGAATGGCGTACAGCGTAATCAATTAGTGGATAATTTTGTATCTTTTATACACGGATGCGATGCACCCGATATGCCGGGTGTTACGTTTGAACCTCTTACCCATGCAAAGATGAGTACACAAAGTTTAAATCGCACTAGTTTATCTGAAATACAAGCAGCATTTGGTTGGAATTTTTTGCTATCAGATGATTATCATCTGGGAATTAATGTACGCACCTCAATTCCTGCCGGCAACAGACCTGAGGGTATCTTTTTATTTGAACCAATGGTTGGTAATGGACGCCACTGGGAAGCCGGCGTTGGAATTTCTGGCCATATATTGGCAATAAATCATGAAGATACACAAGAACAATTCGTGTTACATGGTGATATTAATATTACACACGTATTTACAGCTCGCGAAAAACGTTCATTTGATCTGAAAAACAAACCCAATAGTCGCTATATGCTTGCCGCTAAATTTTCACAAAAGAACCCGGACAACCTGCGCGGCAATGATATACTACCAACCTATTTATTTGCAGGAACCTATGCACCGGTTGCAAACTTGACCACATATAATGTTGATGTACATGTGGGTACACAAGTTGATCTTGCACTCATGATGTCTTATATCAAAGAGCGCGCTAGTTGGAACATTGGCTATGGCTTTTGGGCACGCAGTTGCGAAGAGATATGCCTGCCATGCAAGACACCTTTTGATGCAGATGACACGGCATGGGTACTCAAGGGTGATGCACATATGTATGGTTTTATGAGTGCAGATGATATGCCACTGCAAGAAAATGATGCGGTTGCACTCTCTGCAAGCCAAAGCGAAGCTACCTTACATAGTGGCACTAACTTTCCTCATGGCACCACCAATTTTGAACCGGGAAAACAAAACCCCAACATAGATAATCCTACACTGGCCACTGCAGGTTCAAATAACACACAATTGGTTTATGTGCCCGATGCAGTAGAACAAATTAATACCTCAATAAATCCTGTCATAATTACCAAGCAAGATATTGATGTAAACAGCGCACGTGCACGTTATGTTGCACAAAAACTATTCATGCATTTTAGTTACACCTTTATAGATGATACACATGTTAAACCATACTTAGGTATAGGTGCAGAAGTTGATTTTGGCAGAAGCTCTGGCTACACACCACCCAAAGAACTTAAAAAATGTATTAATGCTGCACTCTCGTATTGGGGTGTTTGGGTAAAAGGTGGTTTTGCATTTAGATAATAAACGAATCTTGCTCTTGGGTTATTCATTTTTCTATACTGCAAATGAAAGGAGCATTTTATGAATAAAAAATTTTACGTGCTCTTAACCATAAGCACTGCATCTATCTCTTGTATTTCTCATGCGATTACCTTTAATTCATTACAAGGTAAATCTTTTTTTAATGCACGCTCACAAAGTGAAGATGCTGCACGCGAGCTCACCGGCTGGCATCCCTTTATTCATCGTTTTGGCATTGATAAAAACTATGCATGCTATGCATTCAATACCGGTTATGCCCGCTCAATTCGCGCCAATAGAATTGCACAAGCATTATTTGGCACTGATCAATTGGTAGTGTCCGGTAGCATGGTCACCAACCGTGGCCCCAATGATATTTTAGCTGATTATTTTGGTTTATCCCCTGCATTTCTTGCTGATGTACACCTGGCACCACGCATTCAAAATGCATTTTTTGATTTCCAAGCATTTTGGGGTCTTGATGCATGGTGCAAAGGTTTGTATGTACAACTGCATGCACCGGCAGTCTGGACTGAATGGGATTTAAATTTAACTGAATGCGCAACAGACAATGGCAGCTCAACACCATTTCCTGCATTGTATATGGCAGAAGACAGCATTGCCGCGCCGGTACATTCATTTGTAGAAGCACTCAAGGGCAATACTACCTTTGGGCAGATGCAAGATCCATTACGATTTGGCAAAGTAGATGGTGCCCAATCAAAAGGTGGCCTGTCTGATGTGCAGCTTGCTTTGGGGTATGATTTTATTTTGCGAGAAAATGGCCATGCCGGATTTAATCTCCGCTGTGCTATACCAACCGGCTCACGTCCAAAAGGTGAATATTTATTTGAGCCAGTGGTAGGTAATGGCAAACATTGGGAACTTGGTGTTGGATTTTCCGGTGACGTGCTTGTGTGGGAAAAAGATGGTGACCAAGAGTTACATTTTTTTGCTGACATAAATGCTACTCATTTGTTTGATGCACGCCAAAAACGTTCATTCGATTTGGGCGAACCATGTGATTGTGATGATATGACCAACTTTGGTAGCCGTTATATATTAATTAAAGAATTTGATGCGGATGGCAACTATGATGGCAAACTTGCTCCACTTATTAATAAAACCACCCTGCCATGCAAAGTAAATGTTTCTATAGAAGTTGATATGGTCTTTATGTTTGGTTATACCTACCGCGATTTTATATTTGATATTGGTTACAATGGATGGATCCGCGCCAAAGAACGCATAGAGTTAGATAATTGCGATTGCCGTTTCCCATCAAATAAATATGCTTTAAAAGGCATACAAGATGTAGCTCTCAATGGCGGCATCCCTAGCAACAGCACACAAAGTACCGCTACGCTAATGGGCAATAACTTTGCAGATCAAAACATGGTCTCAGATACCAACCCACCAATATTTATTACCGAACAAGATATAGACCCTGATTCTGCTGCCGTTCCCCGTGCACTTACCCACAAATTCTTTGCCTACCTCGGCTATGCATGGCAAGAGCGCGCAGAACAAAACAAAGTGGTACCATTTGTGGGACTCGGTAGCGATATAGAATTTGAAGGTATTAATGAACGAGACACAGAACAACCAAATAAAACGACTCTATCGCAATGGAGCTTTTGGATTAAATTTGGTATCTCATGTTGATATCAAGAAAAAGGAAACCAATTATGAAATATGTATATGTATTACTTGGATTAATGGTGCACATAACACCTATGTATGCAGGATTTGATTCTATCACACAATTTCATTTCCCTGATTTTATTCAATTTACTTTTTTTAAAGATCAGCAAGCACCAGAAGAAGTTACCTTATCGTATGGATTCCGTTCATTCAACTTAAAACAAGGTCAAACAAAAAAAATACGTGTAAATAATCATAACGAAGACAAAGGTAAAATATTTATACATAGCGGCAAGAATTTTAAATTCACCCTGTTTTATCCTCGCAATATACATGCAATTTACAACAGTGAACTCACCACGGAAACTATTATTATTAATTCACTTCCCCAATACGCATACCATCAAGTCACATTACCAATTGGATTTTCTGTAGTAGCTTATTTAGATTATATGAAAAGTGATATTGAACAAAAAGAATAACAATTATCAAAGGAAGGAGCATGAAAAAACATAATTATATTGCACTGCTCTTACCATTTTTTTATACCATACATCTATGTGGTGGTTTTGACCCAAAAACAAACAAATATTTTCCAGATTTTATCAAGTTTTTATTTTTTGAAGATCCTAAATCACCACAAGAGGTGACTCTACAATATGGACACCGTAAAGTGGTGATCAAGCAAGGAGAAATGAAGATGATACGCGTGAACAAAACAAAAGAAGACAAAGGTAAGATATACATTACTCATAATCAATTTAATTTTACTATCTCATACCCACGCAACAAACGTGGCATCATAAGTAAAGAACTTTATACTGATGGTATTGTAGTCAATGTATTACCAGAATATTCTCGAGGAGAATTGCCGCTACCCGAAGAATTTTCGGTAGTAGCTTATATAGATTAGTTTAGCTAATCAATAAATATCCAAAAATTTGGTATGGGAAAATGCAACTTCTTCACATACATAGGGTAAAACACATCCAAAACTTACCAAGCTCTCCATTCTTTGGCATGTTATAGCGGACACAGGCAAACATCAAAAAAAATTACTTACTTCGTAGACTATGAACATATTCTACTACATCATCAACAGTCTGTAACTTTTCGGCTTGTTCATCACTAATGCTTACTCCAAGCTGGTCTTCCATTTTCATGATAATCTCAACAATATCAAGTGAATCGGCACCAAGGTCTTGTAAGGTTGCACTCCCTATCACCGTTTTTTGATCAATATTTAATTTATCTGCAATAATCTTTGCAACTTTATCGTATGTATCTTGTCTGCTAAATTCAGCCATATTATGATTCCGTTTTTTCAGGTTGTTCTATTTGTTCTACCATCTTTTCTTCAGCCGGTAACATCTCTTTGAGTGCTTCTATATCAGCATGTTTATTAATTGTTATAAATTTTTTTTCCGGGTACATATGGATAATCATATCTGCAAGTGTTGTACCAGGGCCAACTTCAATAATAAGATCACAATCATGTAATGCTTCCAGTACTTTAGACCATACAATTGGTGAAGTAATATGCGATACAATACGCTCTTTTACTTCTTTTCCTTCTATGACTATGCGCCCATCAATACCACACACAACTGGTATTTTTACATCTTTAAAATCTACTTTCTCAAGATAAATCTTAAAATTCTCTGCTATCGGCTTCATGATATCTGAATGCAAGCCAACTTCTGGACTTAAATCATCTATAGTTGCATCGGGATATTCTTTACTCACTATATCACGCAGTCGCTCAAGTGCTTCTACATGGCCTGAGACAACATGATCAGTTTCACTATTATAAATTGCAATAGCAGCTTGCGCATCGCCCGTGCTTGCTTCCAAACAAATCATCTGCATTCGTTCAGATGGAATGCCTCGCACATGTAGCACATCAACTGCCATACTATTTAATGCTTCTTCATAGAATGTACTAAATTTATTTAATAGATAGAGGCCATCAGGCAAAGTAATGCTACCGGCTGCCAATAATGCGCTATATTCTCCTAAGTTATATCCGGCAACCAAAGATGGCGTAATGCCCGCTTCTTTCAGCACTGCATAAATAGCACTACTCACCAGAAAAATACTGGTATTTGCGTGACTCATTCTACTAATTTCTATATCTGATGACGCAAAACATAATTTTACAAAATTGTTATTTAAGCAATTAGAAGCTTCTTCAAAGTATTCTTGCACAATACGGTATTCATCGTACAACTCTTTGCCCATACCTACAAATTGACTCCCATAACCAGGAAATATTAATCCAATTTTCATAACATCCCTCAATCAGTTGTAACCGAATACGTATGTCATGTAATTTTGTCTTGTAAGGCACGTATACGTTTTATTCCTTCTTCTTTACCTACCACTTCCAACAACTCAAATGCTCCCGGACCTGAACTTGAACCAATCATTGCAATACGAATTGGCTGTGCAATGTAAGCAAGTCCTATGCCATGTTGCTTTGCAATTTTTTTTACCTCTTCTTTTATTATATCTACGGTAAAGCTAGGGTGTTGCTCAAGTATTTTTATCAATTGGGTAAGGTATACAGAACTATTCGGGTTTATCCATTCTGCCATGGCAGCAGCATCATATGATTCTGGTCCTTTGCGTAAAACAAGCATAAGGTCTACAAGTTCACGCAATGTTTGTACACGTGGCTTATAAAGATCGATCATGCGGTATATACGCTCTGTAGACCATGGTGTAAGTTGTTCATTAAGTGTAGGAACTACATCTGTACACATGCGCGCATATAATTCAACTGCAGTAGCAGCTTGTATATATACACTATTGACCCACAGCAATTTGTTCATGTCAAAAATAGCACCTTTTTTGCCAATATCAGCCAAAGAAAAATACTGTATAAGTTCATTACGGGTAAAAATCTCTTGGTCACCATGCGCCCACCCTAAACGTACCAAGTAATTAACCAATGCTTCTGGCAAAAACCCCATGTGGCG
>Ga0210086_1000656_pt1 | contig 19226 bp, 16 predicted proteins | sample China_Galinas_PW_3_FD_184867 | JGI IMG/M metagenome (GOLD analysis project Ga0210086, IMG submission 184867) | Wetland microbial communities from San Francisco Bay, California, USA, that impact long-term carbon sequestration - China_Galinas_PWB_D2... | ecosystem: Environmental > Aquatic > Marine...
GTACATATCTCGATTTTGAAAAACCGGTCGCCGATCTCCAGGGCAAGGTCCAGGAGTTGCGCTCCCTGAGCGACCAGGGCGACGCCGTCGCTATCAACGAAGATATTTCCCGGCTCGAAGCGAAGGCGGAGCAGGCGCTCGCCGAAATCTACGCCAAGCTTACCCCCTGGCAGAAGACCCAGGTTGCCCGCCATCCGGACCGACCGCATTTCCTCGACTACGCCAAGCAACTGATCGAGGATTTCACGCCACTGGCCGGCGACCGCAAGTATGCCGAAGACGCGGCGATCGTCGCTGGCCTCGGCCGGTTTCGCGGACGCGGCATCGCAGTCATCGGCCATGAGAAGGGCTCGGATACGGAAGGCCGTATCAAGCACAATTTCGGCATGGCGCGCCCGGAAGGCTATCGAAAGGCAGTGCGGATCATGGAAATGGCCGATCGCTTCTCGCTGCCGGTGCTGGCGCTCGTCGACACGGCCGGCGCCTATCCCGGCGTCGGGGCCGAGGAGCGCGGTCAGGCGGAGGCGATCGCCCGCTCGACCGAGGCCTGCCTCGGGCTAGGAGTTCCGAACATAGCTGTCATTATCGGCGAGGGCGGTTCCGGTGGCGCGGTGGCGATCGCGACGGCGAACAAGGTGCTCATGCTGGAGCATGCGATTTACACGGTTGCCTCTCCTGAGGCTTCCGCCTCGATCCTCTGGCATGATTCGAGCCGGGCGCAGGACGCTGCGACCCAAATGCGGATTACCGCCCAGGATCTTGCCAGGTTCGGCGTCATCGACGGCATCATCGAGGAGCCGGTCGGCGGCGCGCATCGCGAGCCGGCTCAGACGGTCAAGGCGACCGGCGAGGCGATCGGCGACGCTCTCGGCGCCCTCGACAACCTGCCGCCGGAGGAAGTCCGCCGCCAGCGCCGCGACAAATATCTTGCAATCGGCCGTTCCCTTTGACAGAGAGCGCCGCGTCGCCTTGCTCTTGCCCACAAGGACGCCAAGACTAGTTGGAGCCTTTGTGATTCCGGGTGGTAACCACCTGTCAAGGTTGGGCTCATAGGACTCGTCCAGGGGGCGGGGAGCGAGGCCGAAACCGGCTGTTCTGGGGACGGGAATGGCGATCCGTAACTATTCGTTTGTGCACCGCGTAGCCGCCATCGGGTGTGCTGCCTTCGTGCTGGCCGCCTGCCAGGAATCCATGATTCCCAAGGACATCCGGCCGGTTCCCTACAAGCTCGTCGGCGAGATGCAGCAAAGGGGGATGAAGGAGACGTCGCCGATCTTCATCCGCATCTTCAAGGAGGAGTCGGAGCTGGAGGTCTGGAAGCAGCGCCGCGACGGCAAGTACGCACTGCTCAAGACCTTTTCCATCTGCAAATGGTCTGGCATCCTCGGCCCGAAGGTCCAGGAGGGCGATCGCCAGGCGCCGGAAGGCTTCTATACCGTGACGCCGGCGCAGATGAATCCCAAATCCAACTACTACCTGTCGTTCAACATGGGGTTTCCCAACGCCTACGACAAAGCGCTCGGGCGGACCGGGTCCAACCTGATGGTTCACGGCGCCTGTTCGTCAGCCGGGTGCTATTCGATGACCGACGAGGCGGCCGGCGAGATCTTTGCGCTGGCCCGGGACGCATTCAAGGGCGGGCAGAGGGCCTTCCAGATCCAGGCTTTCCCGTTCCGGATGACGCCGGAGAATCTTGCCAAGCATCGCGGCGACGCCAACATGGAATTCTGGAAAATGCTGAAGGTCGGGTACGACCACTTCGAGGTCACCCGCCAGCCGCCCACGGTCGACGTTTGCGAGAAACGTTATGTCTTCGACGCCGACGCCGGTGGGGCAACCTTCAACGCAAATGGAGCCTGCCCTCCATATAGGGTGCCCGAATGGATCGCGACGGCAGTGGCCGCCAAGGAGGCCGCCGACGAGAAAAAGATGGCCGACGCCGCAGCGAAGATGGATGCCGATGCCGCGCGTCTCGCCGCGCAGAAGGAGAAGCTCGCCGAGCAACAGGCCGCTGCGGAGGATCACGCTTCAAAGCCGTCGGTGATTGATCGCCTTCTCGGCCGCGACAAGGAGCCCGCTCCGGCAACCCCGGTGGCATCTGAGACGACGGCATCGGTGGCTCCCGTTCCCGAGCCGACGCCGCGGGCCAAGGGCGGGGCCGCCGCAGTCGCCGTGGCGGACGCTCCGGCCAATCCTCCCAAGCCCCCGCTTCCCCCCAAGAAGACAGCGGCGACCGCTCAGCCTCCGACGCCCACGCCGGCTCCGCCGGTCGGCAATGAGAAGGCTCCGGAGACGGCAACCGCGGCGGATACACCGCAGGTCGGCCGGATCGTCAATCGCAAGTTTCTGTGGCCGGACGATCCGCCTGCCGTGGCCGGCGCGGCCGAGGTTCTTCCGCCGACGCTCGAATCCGCCAACTGACAGTCACAGCGGCCAGAAGATCAGGATCGCCGGCGCCCCGACTGCCACGATGATGAATTCGAGCGGCAGCCCCATTCGCCAATAGTCGGCGAACGCGTACCCGCCGGGTCCAAGGATCAAGGTGTTGTTTTTGTGCCCGATCGGCGTCAGGAAGGCGCACGACGAGGCCACTGCGACCCCCATCAGGAACGGATCGGCGCTGGTCCCAAGCCGCGATGCAATGTCGACGGCGATCGGTGCGCCAATGACCGCTGTCGCGGTGTTGTTGAGGACGTCCGAAAGGGTCATCACGACGATCATCAGAACGGTCAGGACTGCCCAGGGCGGCAGTCCGAAGGCGATATCGATAATCCCTCCGGCAATCAGCGCCGTGCCGCCCGCCTGCTCCAGCGCCATGCCGAGCGGGATCATCGAGCCGAGTAGGATGACCACCGGCCATTCCACCTCGTCATAGATCTGGCGGAGGGGCACGATGTCGAAGAGCACATACAGGCCGACAACCGCGGCGAGCGCAATGGGAAGAGAGACGAGACCGAAGCTCGCCAGCGCGACCGCGGCAGCGAAGATGCCGATGGCCATTGTGGCGCGGCCATGCTGGGTCACCGCGAGGCCGCGGTCGGCGAGCGGCAGCGCTCTGAGCCAGTTCGTGGCCTCGCCGAGACGGTCAGGCGGCCCGATCAACAGGAGCACGTCGCCGGCCCGCACGGGGAGCTGGCGGACCCGCTCGCGAAACCTGATCCCCTGACGGGAGATGCCGAGAACAGCGACGCCGGTGTGCCGGTTCACGCCGACGGCGCCAGCCGAGCGCCCGTCGAGCCGCGAATCGCGAGGAACGACGACTTCGAGCAGGGCGAGATCGCTGCCGCTATCCTCCTCGATGCGGCTGCGGCCCGGGAAATTCAGCTTGAGCGACCCGACGAGTGAATCGATCGCCTCCACCGGCCCGTCGACGACGAGAACATCCCGTTCCTGGATTTCCTCCCGCCGCGCGCCACCGGGCAGGCGGCGGCCGTTGCGGATCAGTCCGAGCACCGCGACGCCGGCCTCCGCCGCCGGGTCGTCGAGGTCGGCGACCTTGCGGCCGATCGCTGGCGATCTCGCGGGAACGACCAGTTCCGCCACATAGCCGTGAATGTCGAGCAGATCCGCCGTCGGCGCCTTCTTGGCGTCGCTCACCGGGATCAGTCGCCAGCCGATAGTGGCGACGTAGGCGACGCCGGCAATGGCGCAGACCAGACCGACCGGCGCGAAGGAGAACATGCCGAAGCCCTGGCCGAATTCCTGTCCGCGATAGGCGGCGATGATGATGTTGGGCGGCGTGCCGATCAGCGTCACCATGCCGCCGAGGATGGTCGCGAAGGCAAGCGGCATCAGGCTGAGCGCCGGATTGCGGCCAGCCTTGGCCGAAGCGGACAACTCGACCGGCATCAGAAGCGCCAGGGCAGCGACGTTGTTCATGAAGGCCGACAGGCCGGCGCCGATCGCCGCCATCAGGGCGATGTGCCGGCTGAGGCTCCGGCCGGTGTCCACGACCACCCGCGTGATCCAGTTGACCGCCCCGGAATTGATCAGCCCGCGCGATATGATGAGCACGATGGCGACGATCACCGTGGCGGGATGACCAAAACCCGAGAACGCCTGGTCGGTCGGCACGACCCCCAGAATGGTCGCAACGACCAGAGCGGAAAAGGCGATGAGGTCATAGCGGAAGCGGCCCCAGATCATCAGCGCGAAGACGGCGATGAACAGCGCAAACAGGATGATGTTGTCGGTGTTCATCTGCGGCACTCGGTTCATGAGGCGGAAGCGGCCTGATGCCGGTTGGCAACCGCGGCGCGTCGAAACCGGGCCGCCCGGACGCCTATAAAGGTGCAAAAACCTCCAGCGCCGACCGCAGTATAGAGAAATCGGCCGGGGTTTGCGTGGTCACCTCGCCGTCGGTGCTGACCCGCATGGGCGACTCGGTCTCCACACGCGCTGTCTCACTACGAAAGAACCGGACGCCGTCCCGTTCACCGAGGCTGCCGTCGAGGAAAGCCGGAGCCATGGCAATCAGGTCAGGGATCGACCCGGTCTCGATCGCAAGAATGTCAAGTCGGCCGTCATCGATGGCGGCATCGCGGGCGACCCTCATTCCGCCCCCATAGTGGACGCCGTTGCCGACGGTGATCTGGCAGGCGTTGACCCGTTCTCGATTGCCTCCGCATTCGATGGTCGCGGCAAACAGTGCGGAGTTTCCCAATGTCCTCAGCACCGTCACCGCGTAGCTCAGCGCGCCGAGGTGCCGCTTGAGTTCGGGGTCCTGCTGCTCGGCGACGTCCACGGCGAGGCCGATGTTGGCGACGTTGAGGAAATGAACATCGTTGACTTTTCCAACGTCGATCCTCCTGAGGGCGCCGGAGGCGATGACGCCCGCAGCGTCAGACGCATTGGCCGGGATTCCGAGAGTCCTCGCCAGATCATTGGCGGTTCCAAGCGGCAGGACGCCGACCGGCTTGCCCGCTTCGATAAGGGCGGGCAGGGCGCTGTTCAACGTCCCGTCACCGCCACCGATCACGATCGCGTCGGCATCTGCGTCGGCCCGGACTATGGCGCGGAGTGTGTCGCGCTTGTCAGTCTGGCGAATGTCGAGGGCGAAGCCCGCGGAGAACAGTGCCGTAACTGCACCCCCAAGTGCCTGGCCACAGCGGGAAGCACCGGGATTGACGACGACGAGAAGCCGCCTCCGTGCCTTCATCGGCGTTCAGGCGAAGCGGCCGTGGCAGTGCTTGTACTTCTTGCCGGAGCCGCAGGGGCAAGGGGCGTTGCGCTGGACCTTGCCCCAGGTGGCCGGATCGGAAGGATCGATCTGGGCCGCCGCGAGGCGCCCGTTGCGGAGTGGCTGCGCCCGCGTCGGGGCGGCAGCGGCGGCCATCTCGTTTTCGCCGGTCAGCGGATCGGCGTGGGACTCTTCCAGAGTGGCGAAGTCCTCTTCGGGCGCCAGCGGCGGCGGGCGCTGGACGATCTCGACGCGCATGAGCTGGCTGGTGACCACCTCGCGGAGCCGGGACAGCATCGCCTGGAACAGCTCGAAAGACTCGGTCTTGTACTCGTTCAGCGGATCGCGCTGGGCATAGCCGCGGAAGCCGATCACCTGACGAAGGTGGTCGAGCATGACCAGGTGCTCGCGCCACAGATGGTCCAGCGTTTGCAGCAGAACGGCCTTCTCGACCTGTCGCATGATCTCGGGGGTGAAACGGACGGCCCGCTGGGCCGCCTGCTCGTCCGCAGCGCGGGTAAGGCGTTCCCGCACCTCGTCGTCCGCAATTCCCTCTTCCTTGGCCCAGTCCTCGATCGGCAGGTCGAGGTTAAGCGTCTCCTGCACCGCTTCGTGCAGGCCCCTGGCGTCCCATTGCTCGGGGTAGGCCTTTTCGGGAATGTGGCGGCTTACCAGGTCCTCGATGACCTCGTGGCGCATGTCGGCCACCGTTTCCGTCACCGTCTCCTGGCCCATCAGGTCGATGCGCTGCTCGAAAATGACCCGACGCTGATCGTTCATCACATCGTCGAATTTGAGCAGGTTCTTGCGGATGTCGAAGTTGCGCGCCTCGACCTTCTGCTGCGCCTTTTCGAGCGCGCGGTTGATCCAGGGGTGGACGATCGCCTCGTCCTCCTTGAGGCCGAGCTTCTGCAGCATCCCGTCCATCCGCTCGGACCCGAAGATGCGCATCAGATCGTCCTGGAGCGACAGGAAGAAACGCGAGCGGCCGGGGTCGCCCTGGCGACCGGCGCGGCCGCGTAGCTGGTTGTCGATCCGGCGGCTCTCGTGCCGTTCGGTGCCGATGATGAACAGGCCGCCTGCCTCGGGCGAGAGAACCTGCGTCTTCAGGCGCTCCACCTCGTCCCGGATTTTCTGTTCCCGTTCGTCACGCTCCGCGCCGTCCGGCACATCCTTCAGCTCGTGGGCGACCCGCATGTCGGCGTTGCCACCGAGCTGAATGTCGGTGCCGCGGCCGGCCATGTTGGTGGCGATGGTCACGGCTCCTGGCACGCCGGCCTGGGCGACGATCTGCGCCTCCTGCTCATGGTAGCGGGCGTTGAGGATGGTGAAGGTCCTACCCTTGATCGCCTTGTCGCTGAACAGCCCGATCAACTCCTCGGGCTTGGAGAAGTCGCGTTGCTGCCAGCCTTCCTTGCGCAGCAAGGTAGCCAGAAGTTCGGATTTCTCAATCGACGTGGTGCCCACCAGGACCGGCTGCCCGCGCTTCTTGCAGTCCTCGATCAGCGCCAGGATCGCCTTGTATTTCTCGTCAGCCGTCCGATAGACCTCATCGTCCTCGTCGGCGCGGACCATCGGCTTGTTGGTCGGCACCTCGACCACTTCGAGGCCGTAGATGTTGCCGAACTCCTCCGCCTCGGTCGCCGCGGTGCCGGTCATGCCGGCGAGCTTGCCGTACATGCGGAAGTAGTTCTGGAAGGTGATCGAGGCGAGCGTCTGGTTCTCCGGCTGGATCTTGACGTGCTCCTTGGCCTCGAGCGCCTGATGCAGTCCCTCCGAATAGCGGCGGCCCGGCATCATGCGGCCGGTGAACTCGTCGATGATAACCACCTCGTCGTTGCGGACGATGTAGTCCTTGTCGCGCTGGAAGAGCTTGTGGGCGCGCAGCGCCTGGTTGATGTGGTGAACGACCGTGACGTTCTCGACGTCGTAGAGCGAATCGCCCCTAAGGAGGTCGGCTTCGCGCAGGATCCGTTCGAGCTTCTCATTGCCCGCCTCGGTGAAGGAGGCCGCACGGAGCTTCTCGTCGACCTCATAGTCGTCCTGGTCGAGCTTGGGGATGAAGGTGTCGATTCGGTTGTAGAGCTCCGAGCGATCCTCGAGCGGGCCCGAGATGATCAGCGGCGTGCGCGCCTCGTCGATGAGGATCGAGTCGACCTCGTCGACGATCGCGTAGTTATGACCGCGCTGCACCATCGCGGTCAGCTCATGCTTCATGTTGTCGCGAAGGTAGTCGAAGCCGTACTCGTTGTTGGTGCCGTAGGTGATGTCGGCCTTGTAGGCCTCGCGGCGCTCGTCGTCGTCGAGCCCGTGCACGATGACGCCGACCGACAGGCCCAGGAAATTGTAGATGGCGCCCATCCACTCGGCGTCGCGGCGGGCCAGGTAATCGTTCACCGTCACGACGTGGACGCCCTTGCCGCTCAACGCGTTAAGATAGACCGCCAGCGTCGCGACAAGCGTCTTGCCCTCGCCCGTCTTCATCTCGGCGATGGAGCCCTCGTGAAGCACCATGCCGCCGATCAGCTGCACGTCGAAATGGCGCTGTCCGAGCGTCCGGCGTGCTGCCTCGCGGACGGTCGCGAAAGCGGGAACGAGAAGGTCGTCAAGTTTGGCGCCGTCGGCGATGTTGCCACGGAATTCCGAGGTCTTGGCCTTGAGCTGATCGTCGCTCAGGGCGCGCAATTCGGGCTCGAGGGCATTGATCGCGTCGACGCGTGGCTGATAGCCCTTGATGCGACGATCGTTGGAACTGCCGAAGATCTTGCGGGCGAGGGTGTTGAGGCCGACCATGAATCATCCTTGAGCAAACGGCATTCCGAAAAGACGCGCCCCGGGGCCCCGAATCCCATTCTACCCAGGCCCATTTTGCAAATTGCGACGGAATCGGCCAGCCGATCGAACCATCGCCGTGCTTGGGGATTCAAAGCGTTCTGGACGCCAAGCCGTGAGACAGATAAGAGGGGGGGTAGTGGATGTCAACGGCGCTGCCGGCGCCGGACAAGTGCCCCTTGAGTACCCTGTGCGGCTCATCGGAGCGCTATCTCAGAGACCGAACAGGATTATTCAATGATCACGCTCCCCTATCTTCCCCGAATTCGTCGGGCCGGCCTCGCCAGCCTGGCCTTCGTGGCCCTCGTTGCCCTCGTCGCACCGGCGACGGCGCAGGATGCATCGCCCGATGCCGTGGTTGCGACGGTCAATGGCGAACCGATCACCAATGCCGATCTCGCCCTGGCAGCCGCCGAATTTGGTGACCAGCTCGGCCAGGTGCCGCCCGACCGCCGCCAATCGGCGCTGCTCGATCTGGTGATCAACATCCGCCTCGCCAGCAAGGCGGCGATGGCGGATGGCATCGAATCGGATCCGGCGGTCGTGCGCCGGCTCGAGCTTGCCCGTGACCGCACCCTCTACAGCGAGTACCTTCGCAAGAAGTTCATCGCTGCGGTCACCGAGGACGCGGTCAAGAAGCGGTTCGAACAGGAATTGGCGGACTTCAAGCCCGCCGACGAGGTCAAGGCCCGGCACATTCTCGTCAAGACGGAACAGGAGGCGAAGGACATCATCGCCCAGCTCGATGCCGGTGCGGACTTCGCCGAAATCGCCAAGGAAAAATCCCTTGACCCGGGCACCGGCAAGTCAGGCGGCGATCTCGGCTACTTCAAGCGGGGCACGATGGTGAAGCCTTTCGAGGAAGCTGCCTTCAGCCTCAAGCCCGGCACCTACACCGAGAAGCCGGTCAAGTCCGACTTCGGCTGGCACGTCATCATGGTCGAAGGGCAGCGCAAGGAGCCGCCGCCGACCTTCGAAAGCGAGCAGCAGCGCATCCAGCAGCAGTTGATCCGCGAGACGTTCGACTCCGAAATCGAAGCGTTGCGCGCCGGTGCGAAGATCGAAATGACGCCGCCCCCGGCGGCCGCCAACTAGCCACATCGATCGAACGGATCTCCCTGCCGCTGCATGACCGCGGTCTCACCCCTCGCTCCGAGCACGTTTCCGGCGCTTCCGCCTATTGCGGGCGTCGGTTTCGCAACGGCGGAAGCGGGCATCAAGCACGCCAATCGCACCGACGTGCTGCTTGCCGTCTTTGACCCGGGCACGAGCGTTGCGGGGGTGTTCACCCGGTCGAAGTGCCCCTCCGCCCCCGTCGATTGGTGCCGAGCCACGCTGAAGTCGGGTAAGGCGCGAGCGCTGCTGGTCAATTCGGGCAACGCCAATGCCTTCACAGGGAAGCGGGGTCGGGAGACCGTCAAGCTCAGCGCGGCGATGGTGGCCGAGGCGGTTGGCTGCCGGCCACGGGAGGGATTTCTTGCCTCCACCGGGGTGATCGGGGAGCCGCTCGACCCGGCCAAGTTCGACAACGTGGTCGAGCACCTCGCCCACCGGCTGACCTCGGGACCTTGGATCGATGCCGCCCGGGCCATCATGACCACCGACACCTATCCCAAGGTGGCGACGCGCACCGCCTGGATCGGCGATGCGGCGGTCGTCATCAACGGGATTGCCAAGGGTGCCGGGATGATCGCGCCCGACATGGCGACGATGCTCTCTTTCATCGTCACCGACGCGCCGATCGCCGCCCCGGTCCTGCAGGGATTGCTCGCCCGTGGCGTCGCGAGAAGCTTCAACGCGATCACCGTCGACAGCGACACCTCGACGTCCGATACTGTGCTCCTCTTCGCCACTGGGCAGGTGGTGGGCGCCCACCCGATCACCTCGCCGCGCGATCGGCGCCTCGCCGGATTCCGGGAGGCGCTCGACGATCTCCTTCGCGACCTCGCCCACCAGGTGGTGCGGGATGGCGAAGGCGCGCGGAAATTCGTCGAGGTGCGGGTCGAACGGGCGACCTCGAAACCGTCGGCGCGGCGGATCGCCCTCTCCATCGCCAACTCGCCACTGGTGAAGACGGCGATCGCCGGCGAGGACGCCAATTGGGGCCGCATCGTCATGGCGGTCGGCAAGGCCGGCGAGCCGGCCGACCGCGACCGTCTCGCCATCTGGTTCGGCGACACGCGTGTCGCCTACCGCGGCGAGCGGGATCCCGACTATTCGGAAGCGGTGGCGAGCGAATACATGAAGGGCGATCAGATCGTCATCACGGTCGATCTCGGCCTCGGCAAGGCGAGCGACCGGGTGTGGACCTGCGACCTCACCAAGGAATACGTCGCCATCAATGGCGACTACCGGACCTGAGTCCCACCGAGCGATGCCTCTTGTTCTGGTGGCAGCCTGCGCGCTGATCGACGCCGACGGCAGGGTGCTGATCACGCAACGGCCGGAGGGCAAGCCGATGGCGGGGCTGTGGGAATTCCCCGGTGGCAAGGTCGAGACCGGCGAGACGCCGGAACAGGCGCTCCTTCGGGAACTCAAGGAAGAGCTCGACATCGACATCCAGTCGGCCTGCCTGGCACCTTTGACCTTCGCCAGCCATGCCTATGAAAACTTTCACCTTTTGATGCCGCTTTATATCTGCCGACGCTGGAAGGGCACGGTCAGGCCGGTGGAGGGGCAGGCGGTGAAATGGGTGGCGGCGAAGACGCTTCGCGCATATCCGATGCCGCCGGCCGACGAGCCACTGATCGCACCGTTAATCGAACTTTTATAGCTCGATCCGACACTTGGGACACGCCGCGGTGGGACGGCGTGAAACAGGCGGAATCACCATGGCTTTCGAGCTCGGACGGACGTTTATCGTGACTCTGGAAGACGAGAATCCGGAGGCGCGCGCCCGACCGGTCAAGTTTGCCGCCTACCTGCCGATGACCATCGCCATCCTCGGGGTTGCCGCCATTCTGGTCGGCGGCGTCACCGTCGGACCGACCACCCAGACGGCCAAGAAACAGGCTCTGGACGCCATCCAGACGGGATCGATACACCCCGCAAACAAGTAGCGACGGCGTCAGGAAGGGGCGGGACAGGCCTGTCTCAGCGCCCCGCCTTCTCGCCGGCCGGTTGCTCGGAAACGCCCAGCGCGTCGGCGAGGCGTGCCTTCGCCGATCCCGGCCGGAGCGGCTGCTGCTGGCTCTCGTGCGGCGCCCATCCCGACAGCGAGATCAGATCGAAGGTGGCGCGGACCCGGCCGTCGGGATCGGCGAAGCGCTCGCCATAGATTTCGGCGGCGCGCAGCACCACCGCGCGGCCGAGCGGCCGGCGCACCCGCTGGTGGAGGATATTGGTCGCGCCCATGGCGCGGAGGTCGCGCATCAGGGCGAACATGTCCGGATAGCGGACCGTCAGCCGATCCTGGTCGACCACCGGCAGGGCGAAGCCGGCGCGCTGGAGGAGCGCGCCGAGCACCCTCACCTCGCCGAACGGCGCGATCCGGGGCGCCGCCCCTCCGGTCAGCTCGGCTTCGGCGGCCGCAAACGCTTCGCGAAGCTCGAACAGGGTCTCGCCGCCCGGCAGCACGGCAAGGAAGAGACCGTCGGGCCGCAACGCCCGTCGGATCTGGACCAGCGCGCCCGGCAGGTCGTTGACGAGGTGGGCGGCAAGGGCGGAGACGGCGAGGTCGAGGCTCTCCGGCCCGAAGGGCAGCATCTCCTCGTCGCCGGCCACGACGAGGTGCGATCGATCGGCCAGCGCCTCGGGCAGGCGGTCGAGGCGGATGACGGTCCCGACCTGGCCGCTTTGATCGAGGCGATCGGCCAAGAGCGGAAGCGGACTCCCGAGGTCGGCGGCGACGGGGAAACGGCGTTTGACGGTCGCCAGCCGGTCGACGAGATCGTCGACGGCGCGCCGCAACAGGAAGTCGGCCGCAGGTCCGCCGGCGCCGAGCGCCCGCCGGCGACGGCGGTCGAGGAGCGCGCGGTCGAAGATCTGGTCGGGGCCGTTCATACGTCCGTTATGGCGTTCAGGCAGGGTGGCGTCAAAAGCGTGGTGGTTTTCGACCGGTGGCGCTACTCTTGCCGGCATGGAGAGCAACCTCCGCGCCGACGCCGGCCGCCCGGCATGGACCGCGACGATGCGAAGTCAGATCGGCGCCGCTGCGACGGCGCTGGCGGACCTGGCGCTCCCGCCGCAATGCCTCGCCTGCCAGCGGCACGTCGCGCGGCTCGGCGGGCTGTGCTCCATCTGCTGGGGCAACCTCCGGCTGATCGAGAAGCCCTATTGCGCGCGGCTCGGCATCCCCTTCGCCTACGATCTCGGACCGGGCGCGCTGTCGGCGGAGGCGATCGCCGATCCGCCCCCCTTCGACCGGTTGCGGGCGGTGGCACAGTTCGGCGAGGTCGCCCGCAAGCTGATCCATGGGCTGAAGTACCGCGACCGCACGGAACTCGCCCGCTGGATGGGCGCGTGGATGGGGCGGGCGGGGGCCGAGCTGACGGCTGACGCCGACGTGATCGTCCCGGTGCCGCTGCATCGCTGGCGGCTGTGGCTGAGGCGCTTCAACCAGTCGGCGGCGCTTGCCAGGGCGGTTGCCGCGGCTACGGCCAAGCCGTTCGCCCCGATGGCGCTCCGGCGAATCCGGCCGACGGCTCAGCAGGTCGGCCTGACGGCCGGCGAGCGCGACCGCAACGTGCGGGGCGCCTTCAGGGTCGCGAGCGAACACAAGGCAGCCATTGCCGGACGGCGTGTGCTGCTCGTCGACGACGTGCATACGACCGGGGCGACGGTCGGTGCGGCGACCCGGGCATTGCTGAGAGGCGGGGCGGCGCGCGTCGACGTCCTCGTCTTCGCCCGGGTTGTCCGCGGGGGCGGCTAGACCAATATTGGGGGCTTGAGACAGGGGAGAAGCATGACCATGGCCGGTTTCCGGGCAGCCGCAATCCAGATGCGCAGCGGCCTTTCGGTGGAAGACAATACCGACGCGGCAGAGCGCCTGATCCGCGCCGCCGCGGCGGCGGGCGTCGCCTATGCGCTGACGCCGGAGATGACCACGCTTTTGACGCTCGACCGGCAGCGGCTCACCGCCAGCATCTCGAGCGAGGAGAGCGATCCTTCGCTGGCGCGCTTCCGCGCTCTCGCCCGCGAGCTCGGCATCCACCTCCATATCGGCTCGATGCCGATCAAGCTCGGCCCGGAATCGGTCGCCAACCGCTCGTTCCTGATCGGCCCGGACGGAGACGTGGTGGCCCGCTACGACAAAATCCACATGTTCGACGTCGACCTGCCGGACGGCGAGAGCTATCGCGAATCGCGGCTCTACCGGCCGGGCCATGCGGCCGTGGCGGCCGACCTGCCATGGCTGAAGCTCGGCCTGTCGATCTGCTACGACCTGCGTTTTCCAAATCTTTACCATACGCTGGCGATAAGCGGAGCGGCGGCGCTCGCGATTCCCGCCGCGTTCACCAGGACCACCGGCGAGGCCCACTGGCACGTTCTCATCCGTGCGCGGGCGATCGAAACGGGATCCTACGTGATTGCGGCGGCGCAGGGCGGCCACCATGAGGACGACCGCAACACCTACGGGCACAGCATGATCGTCGATCCCTGGGGCAGGATCCTCACCGAGGCGGATATCGACCCGGGCTTCATCATCGCCGACATCGACCCGGCGGCGAGCGCGGCGGCGCGCAAACGCATCCCCGCGCTCGCCAACGAGCGCGAATTCACCCGACCCGTGGAGACGATTGCGGCGTAGCATACGCCGGGGAAAGCCGATGATCCGATACGCCCTTCGTTGCGAGAAAGACCACGAATTCGAGGCCTGGTTCCGGTCCGGCGACGACTACGACCGCCTGGCGGGGAAAGGCGGCGTGCCGTGCCCCGTATGCGGCGAGACCAGGGTCGCCAAGACGCCGATGGCGCCGGCGGTCGGCCGCTCGCGCGACGGCGGGGCGGAGAAGAAGGACGGCGGGGATGACAAGAGCGGGGAGGAGAAGGTTCAGCTCACCGTCCCCGATCCGCGCGAGCAGGCGCTGCGCGCCGCGATCCGCGAGCTTCGCCAGAAGGTGACCGAGCACGCCGACTATGTGGGCGAGCGCTTCGCCGACGAGGCGCGCAAGATCCACTACAAGGAAACCGAGCCGCGCGGCATCTACGGCGAGGCGACCGCCGACGAGGCCAAGGCGCTGGCCGAGGAGGGGGTCGAGTTCCATCCGCTCCCCTCGGTGCCGGAGGACCGGAACTGAGGGCGGGGCAGAACCACATGTCCTCCACGCAGCCTTTGTCGGCGCGTGCCAGGCGATGTCTCACTTCTTCTTGCCCGAAAGATCGCGACTGACTTGGGTCGCCCGCTCGAATCTCGCGATCTCGGATTTGCGGACTTTCAAGGAAGCGGAACGTCTCCACAACCAGCGACGCCGACCAGGGCGGTCATAGACCACGATGATCTTGGCCGGCCGTTCTTCGTCACCGCCTGACTCTGGCACAATGGGCAAAAGGGCTTGGCTGGCCGGCTCTAGGATGAGGTTTTCTGGGGGTATATGAGCGGCAGCCTTCGCGATCTCTTCGGCCGAGTCATTCACGGCGACATTAAGGGGACCCGAGGTGACCACCTGCTCAATGAGCAGCACGTCGTCTCCGCTGTTCATGATCCGCAAGCGCGCGTCGCCATATTTCGACCGTTGAATTGAAAGAGTCGGTCGCGCGGCGATCAGACGGTCAAAGATGATGAATGAAGCGGTTGCGAGGCCTGCCAGGCCGCCGACGAAAGCTACTGCCTCCCGAGCGGCGCTGAGGAACTCAGTCATTTTCTTTCGCTCTTTCAGCCCCGCTGCGATCAGTTACGAAGCGCGTCGTAGAGAGGTGCGGCAGAGTGCCGGTGGCTTTTTTGGTATAGCCTCCTACGCCGCTGGCGGCAGCAATCAGCGCCTTGCCGGTCAAGGCGAGTTCCTTGTCGTCCATAAGCAACTCGCTGCGCGCCTGACCTAGACATCCTGTAGCCTACCCTCGGTTGGTCCCGCTTGTCATTTCGCCTCGCGATGCCGCGCGGAGAAGTGGTAGGCTCGGAGCCCTTCGTTAATGCGAGAGATTCCAACGCCGAATCACCCGGGAGGGTTGTGACCTCCTCCCGGTCGGCTGACGCCTGTCCCCGGCTTGATCAGGGATCGAAACCGGGGAGCAAGGCGAGCCGGTGTCGGGAGGGGATCATGTGTACGCACCTGACCTCAACACGTTCTAGAACCACATGTCCTTGACGCGCTTGCCGTCGCGCGGCAGGTCCTCGAACGTGTCGAGGCCGTCGAAATGGTCGATGAGCAGCTCGGCGACCTGATCGGGATCCTCGACGAGACGCAGGTTGACGGCGATGCGCCGGCGGCCGGCGTCGCCTGGCGATGTCGCACGTCACCAGGCGACGCAGCCGCATGTCGGGCAGAAGTGAAAGCCGATGTTGGCGCGCTCGCTCGTACAGGCCTTTGTCGGACCGGTGACTGCGATCTCTTCACCCTCGTAGCCATAAGCCCCTGGCGGCATCGCTGCGCTTCGACCGCTGCAGTCAACCGTCGAGTTCGTCAGCAGCGGCGATCACCTCGGAGACAATCGCCAGAACGTCGTCTTCTCTTGTGCGGTGATTGACGAAACATGCGCGCAACGCGAACCGGCCGTCGATCGTGGCATTCGACAGATAGACGCCACCGCGGGCAATCACCCGTTTGAGAATCCGTTCGTTGTCCTTCGAACGATGGCGAAAGCAGACTGCGCTGAGGGGAACGGGCGCAATCAGCTCAAGCTCCTCGCGCGACGAAACAGCCGCTGCCAGCATCCGGGCATGCCGCAGGTCGGCCAAAAGCGCTTCGCGGAAGGCCCGCCGCCCATGATACTGCAGCGACATCCAGAGCTTCAGCGCCCGAAACCGCCGCGAGAGTTCGAACGATTCCTCGAAAAACGCGAATGCTTCCGCAGGGTCTTCGTTCAGTGTTCTGACATAGTCGCCGCTGTGCGAAAACGCCCTCCGCGCAATCTGCGGATCACGATAGAGAAGGCACCCGCAATCCAGTGGCTGATACAGCCATTTGTGGGCGTCCAGCGCCACCGAATCCGCCGAAGACAATCCTTCGAACTTTTCCGGAACAGCCAGCGCTGCCAGGCCGCCATAGGCACCGTCGATGTGCAGCCATAGGGCCTCCCTTCGCGCAATGTCCGCAACCTCGCGCAACGGATCGATCGAACCGGTCTTGACCGTGCCGGCAGAGGCCACGATGGCGACAGGCGTATTTCCTGCCTCGCGGTCGGCAGCGATCGCCTCTTCGAGGGCGTCGACCCGAATCCGGAACTCATCATCGACCGGGATCAGCCGGAGATTCTTTCGGCCTATGCCCAACAGCGCGATGGCCTTCGGAATGGACATGTGCACTTCTTCGGATGCGTAGACCACGCAGGGCCGCGCGCCCGCTTCATTGGCGGGGACCTTTGCTTCGCGGGCCATTGCCAGCGCCATCAGGTTCGCCGCCGATCCGCCACCGCACAGGCTGCCGGTAAAGCCGCGACAACCAACTGCGGCCGCCAACCACCCGATGACCGTGTGTTCGATCGTTGCCGCGGCGGGACTCGACCTCCACGACGTGACGTTCTGATTCAATGCCGCGGCCAGAAATTCGCCGACCGCCCCCACCGGCTCGCCGGAACCAAAGACATAGCCGAAGAACCTGCCTCCAGACGGCCGAGAGAGGTCGGCGATGGTGGAGAAGTCGCGCAGGACCGCTTGACCAAGCCCGTCCTCAGCCCAGGGCCGCGAGAAGAGTTTCGCGGTTTCGGCGCCGCTGGTTGCGGGATACGCCGCACGTGTCTCGATCGAACTCCAATAACTCCTGGCGAGGTCCAGGGCGTCTCCCGTCAAGCGGGACAAGTCCTGATCGGAGATTTCCAGTTCGGTCATCGGTACTGCTCAACGGAACATCGAGGGGATCGCGGGAACATCCAAGGGATCACGACTTCTGCCCGAACGGAAATCGATTTCGGGGCTTTGCATCAGCCGCCGGGAGCCTCGTCCATCGCGGTCACCCATGGCCGTGTGAACGATCGGATCACCGTATGAGGAGTTACCGAGTTTCACTACGGCGCCGCGGGCCAAGCGATGCCGCGCACAAACGACGCACCTCGACCCTGGGCGCGCCGCTGATGCCGTTCGGGTGGTAGTATAGCGCTCCGGTATCCTTGTTGTAGATGATGCGGTCGCTGGCGTCGGCGGCATGCTTGCCGAATGCGGTGCGGGCTGGCCTCCGTTGCTTCGATCGGCATGGCACGCAGGCGGGCGGCTGCCGAACCCTTCCAGCGTTCATTCGGCGACAATCGACGAACCACCAGCTCCGGCCTATGTTGCCCGGTCGGACCGCATCCCGATTGCGATGGCAAACCACGACTCCTCCCAAGATGAGCTCGCCGGAAGCATGTCGATGAAAAGCCTCGTTGCAGCGCTGCTCGTCAGCCTGGCCGTCGCCGCCAACCCGGCCGCCGCGGCCGACGAACAGGCGAAGGGCAGTGCGTCGCCGACCGATGTGGCGCTGATAGAGGGCGCCGGATTTGCCCTCGACGACGTCGGCTATCTGGTGGTCGACCTCAAGGACAAGCGGGTGTTGGCGGAGCACAATCCGGACCGGCCATTCATCCCCGCGTCGGTGGCGAAGATCCCGACGATTGCCGCGGCGCTGGAAATCCTCGGGGAGGGCCACCGCTTCACGACGACCCTTCACGCCGAGGGCGGCGTCAAAGACGGCGTTCTCACCGGCTCGCTCATTCTTCGCGGGGGCGGCGATCCCTTTCTCACCAATGACAATCTCCAGGCGATGGCGAAGGCGTTGGCCGCCAGCGGGATCAAGGCGGTGGACGGCAGGTTCCTCTACGACGCGACCACGCTGATCGAGGCGCCGCAAATCAGCTCCATGCAGCCGGAGGCGGCGGGCTACAACACCGGCGTCAGCGCGCTCTCCGTCAACTTCAACCGGGTGCGCCTTGCCTGGCGAAAGGATGGCAGCGATCGTTCGGCTGCGGCTGCTGCGGTCAGCGAGAACCTGATGCTGCCGCTCGACGGCATCGGCTTCGCGTTCGCCGAGGAGACCCTGGCCGGACCCTACGTCAGCGCCGGCACCCCCTCCGAGGATAGCTGGCTCCTGTCGGCCAACCTGGCCGCCAAGGGAGAGGATTGGCTGCCGGTCGGCAATCCGGCGCGGATGACAGCGGAGGTGTTCCGGGCGCTGGCGGCCGCCCAAGGGGTGGACCTGCCGCAACCGGCGCCGGGCATGACCCCGGAAGCGGCGCGCGAGGTGGTGCGCCACCAAAGCATTCCCCTCGCCGATATCGCCCGCGAGGTGCTGCGTTACTCGAACAACCTGTCGGCGGAACTGATCGGTCTTGCCGCGAGCCGGGCCCTGACCGGCGACAGACTCTCGCTGGAGGAGTCCGCTTCGGCGTTGGCCGCGTGGTGGACGTTGCGTCTGCCGGATGCCGATTGGACGGGACTCTCACTGGAAAACCATTCCGGCCTGTCGTCAAAGTCGCGCGCGACACCCCGCCAGATCGTCGTCATGCTTGAAGAGGCCGCCGGGTCGCCCGGGAAGGCCGACTTCCATGAGCTGCTGCGCCCCATTGCCTGGAAGGGGGTGAAAGGCTCGGCGCACGTCAAGACCGGCACGATGTCGTATGCGCGCGGACTCGCCGGTTACATCGATACCGCCAAAGGCAACAGACTGGCCTTCGCCATCTTCTTCAACGACGCCGAGAAGCGCGCCGCGCTCGATGCGGCCTTCGACCCGCGTGTCGTTGCCATCGATCCCCAGTCCCGGCGGTGGCGTGATCGCGCTCTCAGGCTGGAGCAGAAGCTGACGACCGGCTGGGCCGAGCAGTATTAGACACGGAAGACCCCTTTGATCTGGATTTTGCTCCAAGGATGTGGAGGGATCTTGAGCCTTTTTCATTGCTTGGGCGTGCCACCAGCGGCAACGTAGAGGCGCGACCGGAGCAGCTCGCCCCGTTCCTCGGATGAACGGCTTGCAAGACGGAGGGTTAAGCGGACACAGCCGGTGTCGCACTTGGAGCGAGAATCTAGCAGGCTGTTGAAGAAGGTGGCTGGGTTCGGCGGATGCGTGAGTCATCGCCGTTAACCTGGACCTCGGCGATCCGCCAGCGGCCGGCGAAGGCATTGGCGCGGGCGGGGAGCGTGGCCATCAGC
>Ga0210086_1000657_pt1 | contig 19176 bp, 19 predicted proteins | sample China_Galinas_PW_3_FD_184867 | JGI IMG/M metagenome (GOLD analysis project Ga0210086, IMG submission 184867) | Wetland microbial communities from San Francisco Bay, California, USA, that impact long-term carbon sequestration - China_Galinas_PWB_D2... | ecosystem: Environmental > Aquatic > Marine...
CCGCCGCGCCATGGCCGCGTGTAGCTGTGTCTCATTGACCGACGTAGGCGGAGGAGGAATGTCCACAAGGTTCCTTCTACCTCACCGAGCGCGCACTCGCCACGCTTCGAGGGAAGCAACGTGAACAGGCGTGCAGCCGATGCCGTGGCGGTCAGTTTGTGAAAGCCGGGCTGAACAGGACCGTCGCCAACGTCGTCTGTGGAGCTCACTGTTGAGTCGATGCTCTGGTTGCCCCTTCATCTCACGACGAAACGGCATTCCTGCGAACGTTCGCTAAGATTCAGCCGCTACTATCGCCGCATGACGGATAAGCCCGACGAAGAGCGCAGTCAGTATGAAGCCCCCACCGGGCCTGAGGCATCACCGCGGGAGGTGTCGCGGGTACCTGTGCCGGTATCACGAAATGCGTGGCGCTGGACGGCGCCCCTCGCCCTGCTGGTCGCCGTGATTGCTGTCGGTCTCGCCGTCTGGGCGCTTGTGAGACCACCGTCCGAAACCTCCATGGGCGGCCAGCAGCCGGGCGACCCGAAGGCGCGTGTCTGCACCGCTTTCGACACGGTGACCAAAGCCGTGCGCTTACAGACGCACGCTAACCTGGGGCCCGATCCGGTCGCGGTCGAGGTGGTCGCGGCCCAGGCGCGCTTGGCGCTCTTCGGCGGCGGCCAGTACTTGCTGAGTCGCCTCGGCCCGGATACGCCGCAAGAGTTGGCCGACGAAGTCCGTGCATTCGCCAACAACCTGGAGGACATCGGGATGAACGCGCTCGCAGGTGTGCCTAACAGCGATCCTGCACAGACCGACAGGTTCCAGAAGGGCGAGGAGAATAGCGCCAACATTGTGAGTTTGTGCAAGTGATGGCGGCTCTGCCGGGGAGATAGCCCGGCTGGTTTCCTCGATTGGCTGGTCCACGTGGATCAGTTCAGGGTCCGGTCACGGCTTTCTGACGTCTTCGCGGGCTGGGCGCCGGGCGTGTATCGGTTGACAGGGCCTTGTTACATGCCTTGATCGGCTGTCGACGAAGTGTAATAGTGGTGATATGTCGGATACCCATGTCGTCACCAACCAGGTCCCGCCCCTGGAGAACTACAACCCGGCGACCGCACCGGTCCTCGTCGAGGCGCTGATCCGTGAGGGTGGCCAGTGGGGCCTCGACGAGGTCACCGAGCTCGGTGCGGTCTCGGGTAGTGCCGAGGCCCAGCGCTGGGGGGAGCTGGCCGACCGAAACATCCCGATCCTGCACACCCACGACCGCTACGGCCACCGCGTCGACGAGGTCGAATATGACCCCGCCTACCACGAGCTGATGCGCACCGCGATCGCCCACGGTCTGCACGCCGCCCCGTGGGCCGACGACCGGCCGGGAACTCACGTCGTGCGGGCGGCGAAGATGTCGGTCTGGACCCCGGAGCCCGGCCACATCTGCCCGATCTCGATGACCTACGCCGTCGTTCCCGCCCTGCGGCACAATTCCGATCTCGCCAAGGTCTACGAGCCCCTGCTCACCAGCCGCGAATACGACCCTGAGCTCAAGCTGGCCACCACCAAGGCCGGTATCACCGCCGGCATGTCGATGACCGAGAAACAGGGCGGCTCGGATGTGCGGGCCAACACCACGCACGCCACACCCAACGGCGACGGCAGCTACACCCTGGCCGGACACAAGTGGTTCACCTCGGCTCCGATGGGCGACATCTTCCTGGTGCTCGCACAGGCGCCCGGCGGGCTGTCGTGTTTCCTGCTTCCGCGCGTGCTTCCCGACGGCAGCCGCAACCGGATGTTCATTCAGCGGCTCAAGGACAAGCTCGGCAACCACGCCAACGCCTCCAGCGAGATCGAATACGACGGTGCCGTCGCGTGGCTCGTCGGCGAGGAGGGCCGCGGCGTGCCGACCATCATCGAGATGGTCAACCTCACCCGCCTGGACTGCACCCTGGGCAGCGCCACCAGCATGCGCAACGGCCTGACTCAGGCAATCCATCATGCGCAGCACCGAAAGGTCTTCGGTGCCTATCTGATCGACCAGCCGCTGATGCGCAACGTGTTGGCAGACCTGGCCGTCGAAGCCGAAGCCGCCACCGTCGTGGCGATGCGGATGGCCGGTGCCACCGACAACGCCGGCCGCGGTGACGAGCGGGATACCCTGCTCAGGCGGATCGGGCTGGCCGCGTCGAAGTACTGGGTGTGCAAGCGGGCCACCCCGCATGCCGGCGAGGCGATGGAATGCCTGGGTGGCAACGGCTATGCCGAGGAGTCCGGTATGCCCCGGCTGTACCGCGAGGCGCCGCTGATGGGTATCTGGGAAGGCTCGGGCAACGTCAGCGCCCTGGACACGTTGCGCGCCATGGCAACCCGGCCCGAGTGCGTCGAGGTGCTGTTCGACGAGCTCGGGCTCACCACCGGTCACGACGCCCGGTTGGACGCACACGTCGCGATGCTGCGCGACTCGCTGGGCGATCTTGAAACCATCGAGTACCGGGCGCGCAAGGTCGCCGAGGACATCAGCCTCGCGTTGCAGGGCTCACTGCTGGTGCGCCATGGACATCCCGCGGTGGCCGAGGCGTTCCTGGCCACCCGCATGGCGCGGGACTGGGGCGGGGCGTTCGGCACGATGCCGGCCGGACTGGACCTTGCCCCGATCCTCGAGCGGGCGCTGGTCAAGGGCTGAGCTCACCGATGGTCGATCTCGATGATCTCAAGACGATGACCTACGAGGTCACCGGCCGGGTCGCGCGCATCACCTTCAACTGCCCCGAGAAGGGCAACGCCATCGTCGCCGACACCCCGCGAGAGCTTGCGGCTCTCGTGGAGCAGGCCGACCTCGACCCCGACGTCCACGTGATCCTGGTCTCCGGTCGCGGTGATGGGTTCTGCGCCGGATTCGACCTCGGCGCCTACGCCGAGGGGTCGTCGTCGGCCGGCGGTGGGAGCGCTTACCGGGGAACGGTTCTCGACGGCAGGACCCAGGCGGTCAATCACCTGCCGAACCAACCGTGGGACCCGATGATCGACTACCAGATGATGAGCCGCTTCGTCCGCGGCTTCGCCAGCCTGATGCACGCCGACAAGCCGACGGTGGTCAAGATCCACGGGTACTGCGTGGCCGGTGGCACCGACATCGCGCTGCACGCCGACCAGGTAATCGCGGCCTCGGACGCCAAGATCGGCTACCCGCCCACCCGGGTGTGGGGTGTACCGGCCGCGGGGTTGTGGGCGCACCGCCTCGGTGATCAGCGGGCCAAACGGCTTCTGCTGACCGGGGATTGCATCACCGGTGCCCAGGCCGCCGAGTGGGGGCTGGCGGTGGAGGCGCCCGATGCGGAAGATCTCGACGAGCGCACCGAACGACTGGTCGAGCGGATCGCGGCCGTGCCGGTCAACCAGCTGATCATGGTCAAGCTGGCCATGAACGCCGCGCTCTATCAACAGGGCGTGGCGACCAGCCGGATGGTCAGCACCGTCTTCGACGGGATCGCCCGGCACACCCCGGAGGGGCACGACTTCGTCGCCGACGCCCGCGAGCACGGATTCCGACAGGCGGTGCGCCATCGAGACGAGCCGTTCGGCGACTACGGTCGCAGCACGTCGGAGGTGTGAGTGGTGTCGGAGCCGATCACCCGGATGACCGCGCGCTCGGTGGTGCTCAGCGTGCTGCTCGGGGCCCACCCGGCCTGGGCGACCGCGAGCGAACTCGTCGGTCTCACCGCCGATTTCGACATCAAGGAGGCGACGCTCCGGGTTGCGCTGACCAGGATGGTCAGCGCCGGTGATCTGGTGCGCTCCGAGGACGGCTACCGGCTCTCGGACCGTCTGCTCACCCGGCAGCGTCGCCAGGACGATGCGCTGCACCCGCGAACGCGTGACTGGGACGGCACCTGGACCACACTGGTCATCACCACCGTCGGCACCGATGCGCGCACCCGGGCCGCGTTGCGCAGCGCGCTGCAGGACAAGAGGTTCGGTGAGCTCCGCGAAGGGGTGTGGTTGCGCCCGGACAATCTCGACGAGGAGCTGACCGCCGACATCCGGGAGCGGACGCGGGTCTTGCACGCTCGTGACGATGCCCCTGCAGAGCTGGCGCACCGGCTGTGGGACCTGTCCGGCTGGTCGAACACCGGCCGCCGGCTACTCGAGGACATGGCGGCGGCCACCGACATCCCGGGCCGTTTTGTCGCGGCGGCGGGCATGGTCCGCCACCTGCTGACCGACCCGGTGCTGCCGCACGAGCTGCTGCCCGAGGGCTGGCCCGGAGATGAACTTCGGGCCGCCTATGCGGACTTCGCCGTGCAACTCGTCGCGCGGCGTGACGAAGGACAACTGCTGGAGGCGACATGACTGTCCGGGTGGAACGCAATGGCGCGGTGACCACAGTGATCCTGGACCGGCCGCAGGCCCGCAATGCTGTCGACGGTCCCACCGCGGCGGCGCTGTTCGAGGCGTTCGAGGAGTTCGACCGCGACGAGTCGGCGTCGGTTGCGGTGCTGTGCGGCGATCACGCAACGTTCTGTGCCGGTGCCGATCTGAAGGCGATCGCCACCCCGCAAACCAATCAGACCCATCGCGGTGGGCCGGGTCCGATGGGGCCGACCCGGATGGTGCTGTCCAAGCCGGTGATCGCCGCGGTGAGCGGCTACGCCGTCGCCGGAGGGCTCGAACTGGCGCTGTGGTGCGACATGCGGGTGGCCGAGCAGGACGCGGTCTTCGGCGTGTTCTGCCGGCGTTGGGGGGTGCCGCTGATCGACGGCGGCACCGTGCGGTTGCCGCGTCTGATCGGTCACGGCCGCGCGATGGACATGATCCTGACCGGCCGGGCCGTCGGGGCCGAGGAGGCGCTGGAGATCGGACTGGCCAACCGCGTGGTTCCCACGGGGCAGGCACGTCGGGCCGCCGAGGAGCTGGCCGCAGAACTGGCGCAGCTACCCCAGGGATGCATGCGTTCGGACCGATTGTCGGCGCTGTACCAGTGGGGGCACTCCGAAGCCGAGGCCATCGACTTCGAATTCGGCAGCTTGTCTCGCTCGGCCGCCGAGCTGCTGGCCGGAGCACGGCAGTTCGCGGAAGGGGCCGGCCGGCACGGCGCGCCGACGTGATTCCCGGGTCGCTTCGCCGCCGCTGCGCATACGGGAGGTGCCCCCAGCCCGCCGGGGATGGGGGCTCGCTCAGCCCTTGTTGATGTTGTTGCCGGTACCGAGGTTGTTGACCTTCGGTTCGCCGGCCTTGTAGGTGACGGTGTTGTTCAGCCCGACGATCGAGAGTTCCTTGTTGATGTTGTCGAAGGTGATCGTGTTGTCGGCTCCGCCCACGTTCACCGAGGAACAGGTGCCTCGGACCGTGAGTGTGTTGTTCGAACCGCCGACGTTGAGTGATTTACCGTCACCGCAGTCGATCTCGGTGGTTGTGCCGAACGAGCCGTAGTTGATGGTGTTGCCCACCTCCAGCTGGGCGCCGGACTTGCCGGCCGTGGCGGTGGGGGAGCTGTCTTCGCTGCCTTTCGAACTGCAGCCTGCCAGGGCGACCGCCGCGAGGGCGATGGCGCCGATACCGGCCACCAGGGTGGGGGAGTCCATCCGCATACTTCCTCTTTCCGTTTGGGTGCCGGCCTACCCTTCTCGTCCCGACCCAGAACCGCCGTCGTCAACTGGAAAGCCTACGTGTCACCACCGACGAGCGTCGGTGGCGTGGTGCGAGGGCTACGGACCCGCGCGACGACGCCGCCCGCGGTAGGTGCTGCGCTGGCCGCGATGGCGCCGTAGGTCTCGCGATCCGGGGTTTCGATGCAGCTTCGCGACCCGATCGGTGCACGCTTGCCGTCCAAATGGCGCAGGTTTCCTCAGACCGGGTCAACTAGAGTTTCCGCTGATCCGGTTCGACGTGGCGTCGGGTCGGGTCACGAGAGAGGACGATCACATGGCAACTCGGCCGGAACCGGAGTCGGCGGGCGGTCGCACCCGCGCCGGTGTCCGCTCGGCCAAGCTCAGCCGCGATGTGATCGTCAATGCGGCGCTGACCTTCCTGGACCGGGAGGGCTGGGACGCATTGACGATCAACGCGCTGGCTACCCAGCTGGGCACCAAGGGCCCATCGCTGTACAACCACGTCAACAGCCTCGAAGACCTGCGCCGGACCGTGCGGATGCGGGTGGTCGACGATATCCTGCAGATGCTCATCACGGTCGGCCAGGGCCGCATCCGCGACGACGCCGTGATGGCTATGGCCAGTGCCTACCGCAGCTACGCCCACCATCATCCGGGCCGCTACTCGGGGTTCACCCGGATGCCGCTGGGCGGTGACGACCCTGAGTTCACCGCCGCAGCGCACGCGGCCGCGGCACCGGTCATCGACGTTCTGGCGTCCTACGGGCTGGCCGGCGACGACGCGTTCAATGCGGCCTTGGAGTTCTGGGCGGCGTTGCACGGCTTCGTCCTGTTGGAGATGACCGGCGTGATGGACGACGTCGATGCTGACGCGGTGTTCTCCGACATGGTCCTGCGGCTGGCCACGGGCATGGAGCATCGCCACGGCAGGGCGCATTGATGGGGTCTCGCTGAGGCCGGTCGGGAACCGGTGCCGCCATTCCTGCGTTGACCTGCAGTAAGGCGGTGGACAGCGGGTTTGGAGGGGGCGTGCCCTGCCTGGTATTGTCAAAGCTCGTGCCTGGCTGACAGGGGCGCACGCGGCTGCAAAAAACAGAAAGCATGCGCGCACGCTGGGCCAATTCGCATGTCGTGAGCTTCGGGAAGTGTAACGGATTCCCCCGGGTGCGCACTGCGTGCGTCACTCCCGGTCGCGGGGTACGTGGCGGGGTGAAAACTGCGGTACAGAGACTTGAAAACGCCGAAAGACGACGAGACAGAGAAAGCCAGTACATTGCCAACCATTCAGCAGCTGGTCCGCAAGGGGCGCCGCGACAAGATCGCCAAGGTGAAGACCGCAGCCCTCAAGGGCAGCCCGCAGCGCCGCGGCGTGTGCACGCGCGTCTACACCACGACGCCGAAGAAGCCGAACTCGGCGCTTCGCAAGGTCGCGCGCGTCAAGCTGACCAGCCAGGTCGAGGTCACCGCCTACATCCCGGGCGAGGGCCACAACCTCCAAGAGCACTCCATGGTGCTGGTGCGCGGCGGTCGTGTGAAGGACCTCCCGGGCGTTCGCTACAAGATCATCCGCGGCTCGCTGGACACCCAGGGTGTCAAGAACCGCAAGCAGGCGCGCAGCCGTTACGGCGCGAAGAAGGAGAAGAGCTGATGCCGCGCAAGGGCCCCGCTCCCAAGCGTCCTTTGGTCAATGACCCGGTCTACGGGTCGCAGCTGGTCACACAGCTGGTGAACAAAGTCCTGATGCAGGGGAAGAAGTCGCTGGCCGAGCGCATTGTCTATGGTGCGCTCGAGCAGGCCCGCGATAAGACCGGGACCGATCCGGTCGTCACCCTGAAGCGGGCGCTGGACAACGTCAAGCCGGCTCTGGAGGTGCGCAGCCGCCGCGTTGGTGGCGCCACCTACCAGGTACCTGTCGAGGTCCGTCCCGATCGCTCGACCACCCTGGCCCTGCGCTGGCTGGTCAGCTTCTCCCGGCAGCGCCGCGAGAAGACCATGGTCGAGCGTCTGGCCAACGAGCTCCTCGATGCCAGCAATGGCCTGGGCGCCTCCGTCAAGCGGCGTGAGGACACCCACAAGATGGCCGAGGCAAACCGGGCCTTCGCGCACTACCGCTGGTGACATCGGTGCCCAGCCGCTGAAGGACTCAGCTGCCTGGGCGAAGCCATCTGACACCTAAACCGAGCAAGCGAAAGAGTGGGAAGACTTCTGTGGCACAGAAGGACGTGCTGACCGACCTGAACAAGGTCCGCAATATCGGCATCATGGCGCACATCGATGCCGGCAAGACCACGACGACCGAGCGCATCCTTTTCTACACCGGCATCAGCTACAAGATCGGTGAGGTGCACGACGGTGCGGCCACGATGGACTGGATGGAGCAGGAGCAGGAGCGGGGTATCACCATCACCTCGGCGGCGACCACCTGCTTCTGGAACGACAATCAGATCAACATCATCGACACCCCGGGGCACGTGGACTTCACCGTGGAGGTGGAACGTTCGCTGCGCGTGCTTGATGGCGCCGTCGCCGTGTTCGACGGCAAGGAGGGTGTGGAGCCGCAGTCCGAGCAGGTGTGGCGCCAGGCCGACAAGTACGACGTACCGCGCATCTGCTTCGTCAACAAGATGGACAAGATCGGCGCGGATTTCTACTTCTCGGTGAAGACGATGGAAGACCGTCTGGGCGCCAACGCCATCCCGATTCAGCTCCCGATCGGTGCGGAGAGCGAGTTCGAGGGTGTCGTCGACCTAGTCGAGATGAACGCCAAGGTGTGGCGCGGCGAGACCAAACTCGGGGAGACCTACGACACTGTCGAGATCCCCGGGGACCTCATGGAGAAGGCCGAGGAGTATCGCACCAAGCTGCTGGAGGCCGTCGCCGAGACCGACGAGACCCTGCTGGAGAAGTATTTCGGCGGCGAGGAACTCACCGTCGAGGAGATCAAGCGCGCCATCCGCAAGCTGACCATCAGCAGCGAGGCCTACCCCGTGCTGTGCGGCAGCGCGTTCAAGAACAAGGGCGTGCAGCCCATGCTTGACGCGGTGATCGACTACCTGCCCTCGCCGCTGGACGTGCCCCCGGCCGTGGGCCACGCCCCGGGCAAGGAGGACGTCGAGGTCATTCGCAAGCCTTCGGTGGACGAGCCGTTCTCGGCGCTGGCCTTCAAGGTCGCCACCCACCCGTTCTTCGGCAAGCTCACCTATGTCCGGGTGTACTCGGGCAAGGTCGACTCGGGCAGCCAGGTCATCAACGCCACCAAGGGCAAGAAGGAGCGGCTGGGCAAGCTGTTCCAGATGCACTCCAACAAGGAGAACCCCGTGGAGACCGCATCAGCCGGTCACATCTACGCCGTGATCGGCCTGAAGGACACCACCACCGGTGACACCCTGTGCGACCCCAACGACCAGGTGGTGCTGGAGTCGATGACCTTCCCCGATCCGGTGATCGAGGTGGCCATCGAGCCCAAGACCAAGAGCGACCAGGAGAAGCTGAGCCTGTCGATCCAGAAGCTCGCCGAGGAGGATCCGACCTTCAAGGTCCATCAGGACAACGAAACCGGGCAGACCGTCATCGGCGGCATGGGCGAGCTGCACCTGGACATCCTGGTGGACCGCATGCGCCGCGAGTTCAAGGTCGAGGCCAACGTCGGCAAGCCGCAGGTCGCCTACAAGGAGACCATCAAGCGCGCGGTCGAGAAGGTCGAGTTCACCCACAAGAAGCAGACCGGTGGCTCGGGCCAGTTCGCCAAGGTTCTCGTCAGCATCGAGCCGTTCAGCGGCGAGGACGGTGCCACCTACGAGTTCGAGAACAAGGTCACCGGCGGCCGCATCCCCAGGGAGTACATCCCGTCGGTGGATGCCGGGGCGCAGGACGCCATGCAGTACGGCGTGCTGGCCGGCTTCCCGCTGGTGAACCTGAAGGTAACCCTGCTCGACGGCGCCTACCACGAGGTGGACTCGTCGGAGATGGCGTTCAAGATTGCCGGTTCGCAGGTGCTCAAGAAAGCCGCCCATGCGGCGCAGCCGGTGATCCTGGAGCCGATCATGGCCGTCGAGGTCATCACGCCCGAGGACTACATGGGTGACGTGATCGGCGACCTGAATTCCCGCCGTGGTCAGATCCAGGCCATGGAAGAGCGGGCCGGTGCCCGCGTCGTCAAGGCGCAGGTGCCGCTGTCGGAGATGTTCGGCTACGTCGGAGACCTCCGGTCGAAGACACAGGGCCGGGCGAACTACTCCATGGTGTTCGACTCGTACGCCGAGGTTCCGGCGAACGTGGCGAAGGAGATCATCGCGAAGGCGACGGGCGAGTAGGCCTGTCGGCTTGGCGGACCACAACTGAAAACAACAACACTGCTTTACAACAAGCACCAACACAGTCCAGGAGGACACACAAGTGGCGAAGGCGAAGTTCGAGCGGACGAAGCCGCACGTCAACATCGGGACCATCGGTCACGTTGACCACGGCAAGACCACGCTGACCGCGGCTATCACCAAGGTTCTGCACGACAAGTTCCCCGAGTTGAACGAGTCGCGCGCATTCGACCAGATCGACAATGCGCCTGAGGAGCGTCAGCGCGGTATCACCATCAATATCTCCCACGTGGAGTACCAGACCGACAAGCGCCACTACGCGCACGTCGACGCCCCGGGCCACGCCGACTACATCAAGAACATGATCACCGGTGCGGCCCAGATGGACGGCGCGATCCTGGTGGTCGCCGCCACCGACGGCCCGATGCCGCAGACCCGCGAGCACGTGCTGCTGGCTCGCCAGGTCGGTGTGCCCTACATCCTGGTGGCGCTGAACAAGGCCGACATGGTCGAAGACGAGGAGCTCATCGAGCTCGTCGAGATGGAGGTCCGCGAGCTGCTGGCCGCCCAGGAGTTCGACGAGGAGGCGCCGGTCATCAAGGTTTCCGCGCTGAAGGCCCTCGAGGGCGACCCGAAGTGGGTCAAGTCCGTCGAGGAGTTGATGGAGGCTGTCGACGAGTCCATTCCGGACCCGGTCCGTGACACCGAAAAGCCGTTCCTGATGCCCGTCGAGGACGTGTTCACGATCACCGGCCGCGGCACCGTGGTCACCGGTCGTGTGGAGCGCGGCATCATCAACGTCAACGAGGAAGTCGAGATCGTCGGCATCCGCCCGGACACCACCAAGACCACCGTCACCGGTGTGGAGATGTTCCGCAAGCTGCTCGACCAGGGGCAGGCCGGTGACAACGTCGGTCTGCTGCTGCGTGGCGTCAAGCGTGAGGACGTCGAGCGCGGCCAGGTCGTCGTGAAGCCCGGCACCACCACCCCGCACACCGAGTTCGAGGGCCAGGTCTACATCCTGGCCAAGGACGAGGGCGGCCGGCACACGCCGTTCTTCAACAACTACCGTCCGCAGTTCTACTTCCGTACCACCGACGTGACCGGCGTGGTCACTCTGCCGGAGGGCACGGAGATGGTCATGCCCGGCGACAACACCGACATCTCGGTGAAGCTTATCCAGCCTGTCGCCATGGACGAGGGCCTGCGCTTCGCCATCCGCGAGGGTGGCCGCACCGTCGGCGCCGGCCGGGTCACCAAGATCATCAAGTGATCTGAACGCATAACGCCGAGGCGGCGCCCATCCCGAGGGATGGGCGCCGCTCTCGTTTGCCCACGGTGCTACGCTGTATCTCCACGGCTGGTTGGAGCCCACGGTCACCCGATGACGTTGAACAGGCAGGGGAAGGTCACATGGATACTGATGTGACAGAGCCTGTCGAGACGGTATCCCCGGGTAAACGGTTGCTGCGACCCGCCACGGTCGCCGGTGGTACCGCACTCGTCGCGGTACTTACCGCCATCGCGGTGCTGGTCTGGGTGGTCTCGAACGGCTCACACGACCAGAAGGCGTCGACCAAACCCGACGTCGCACCGTCGACCCCGACAGCCGAACCTGCTGCCGCGCCGCCCTCCGACGCGAGCTCGGACGATGCGCTGGGCCTGCCCTCGGACCTGACGGCAGGGCTCGCTTCGCCCTCGGGCGGGCCGCCCAGCGGTGGCTCGGCGGCCGACTTCGGCTTCCTGCAGGACAGCGCCATGACCGGTTTCGCACCGTCTGCCGCGGTGGCACCGGCCGTCCCGCTGCCCACACTTCCTCCGCCGCCCACCCTCGACTGGGCCGGATTCAATGATCTCGTAGAGGGGTACAACCAGGCCTCCAACGCCAACGCGGCGGTGGGCCTCACCGGAGCCATCGTCGGCCCGACGGTGGGCACCATAGCGGCCAGCATCAACGCCGGGGCGGTGTTGCTGGGCGACATCATTCTCTACGCAGCCTTGACCAGCAACGGCAACGGGCTGAACATCCTGTCGGCGCTGCAGGGCAGCCTGCCGACCCTGTTCTCGGCGCCCGCCGCGGCGGCGCTGCCTTCACCGGAGCAGGTCGGGCTGCCCGCTGCGCTGTCGGTGAGCCTGCCGGCGTTGGCGTCGCTGTCTGCCCTTCCCGCACCCGCGGCGGGCCTGCCGGGGTTGCCTCCACCGCCGCCGATCGGACTGCCGCCGCCCCCGCCGCCGATCGGGTTGCCGCCGCCACCGCCGCCGATCGGGCTGCCGCCGCCACCGCCGCCGATCTTCTTCCTGCCGCCACCGCCGGCGCTGCCCATACCCAGCATCACCAGGCTGCTCGGCTTGCCGTTCTGACCGGGTGGAGACGGCCCGGTAGGCGAGCGCGCGCGAGCCCAGGTATGGCAACCGTGCTGAAGGAGCCCCACGGGCGTTAGTCTGAGACCCGACACCTGGGGCATATAGGGGGAGCGCATGCTGGGGCGTTATCTCAAAGCGCAGCTGATGGTGCTGCTGTTCGGCGGTCTGGTCGGTCCGATATTCCTCATCGTCTATTTCGTCCTCGGCCCGGCCACCCGCCCGTACATCGGTTGGATGTTCTGGGTCGGGCTGTTGATCACCGCAGCCGACGTCTTGATCGCGCTGGCGCTGACCAGCGCCGGCATCAAGTCCGCGGCGCAGCACAAGGAGCTCACACAACGCGGGGTTCTGGTGCTGGCTCAGGTCACCGGTATCTCGGACACCTCGTGGTTTGTCAACGACCAGCAGATGATCTAAGTTAACCTGCACTTCGATGTGCCCGGCCATCCCGGCTTCGACGCCCAGGAGACGATGGCCTCCAGCCCCACCCGGATGCAGGTGCTCAACGCGCACAAGCTTGTGGCGCTCGTCGAGCCGGCAACTCAGAAGTATGAGATCGACTGGAATGCAAGCGCATTGATCTCTGGGGTGGTGCCGGCGCAGTTCACTGTTACGGAGGACAACAGAACCTACGACCTGCGTGGACAGGCCGGCCCGTTGATGGAGATACTGCAGATCCTCAAGGCCAACAACATTCCGATTACCGGCACGATCGACGTTCACTCCAATCCCGCTGTCCGCCAACAGGTGATGAACGTCGTCCGCAGGGCGGGCGCCGGGCAGGCCGGGGCACCCACTGCGGCGGCGGCACCGGCCTCGGCGCCCCCTTCGGCTTCCTTCATGCCGCAGGCGCCCGAACCCTCGACCGCGCAGCGGCTGCAGGAGCTTGAGACCTTGCGCGTCACCGGTGCGATCTCGGAGGCCGAGTACGCCGAAAAACGGCAGCAGATCCTGTCCGAACTCTGACGGGGGACTACCAGGGCGTTGCCCGGGAGTAGCTAGAACACGTTTCAGTTGTGCTGCTAGCCTGACGACGATGCGGGCCGTGTGTGGCCCGAGGAGGAGTCGGGCGCTTGGGCCTAGCCTGACGACGATGCGGGCCGTGTGTGGCCCGAGGAGGAGTCGGGCGCTTGGGCCTAGCCTGACGACGATGGGCTGACTGGAAGGACCATTGATGGCAGCACCGAATGGCGCTCTGGAGGGGCGGGTGGCCTTCGTGACTGGGGCCGCGCGCGGCCAGGGTCGTGCGCACGCTGTCCGGCTGGCCCGCGAGGGCGCCGATGTCATCGTGAGCGACATCTGCGCGCCCGTTTCCGAGAGCATTCCCTATGCTGCGGCCACGCCCGAAGACCTGCGCGAGACAGCACGACTGGTGGAGGCCGAGGGGCGCAAAGTACTCGCCCGCGAGGTCGACATCCGCGACGACGCGGCGCTGCGCCAGCTGGTGGCCGACGGTGTCGAGCAGTTCGGTCGTCTCGACATCCTGGTCGCCAACGCCGGTGTCCTGTCGTGGGGCCGATTGTGGGAGCTCACCGACGAGCAGTGGAACACCGTCATCGACGTCAACCTGACCGGCACCTGGCGCACGATTCGTGCGGTCGTACCGGCGATCATCGAAGCCGGTAACGGCGGATCCATCGTCATCGTGAGCTCCGCGGCCGGCGTGAAGGCCAGCCCGGGCAACGGCCACTACTCGGCGTCCAAGTTCGGCCTGACCGCCATGACGAACTCCCTTGCGCTGGAAGCTGGGGAGTACGGCATCCGGGTCAACTCCATTCACCCGTACTCGGTGGCCACCCCGATGATCGAAAACGATTCGATGATGGGCATACTCAGCGCGCATCCGAGCTACCTGAACAGCTTCGCGCCCATGCCCTATCACCCGGTGGCCAAGGGTGCGACGACCAAGCTGAGTGACTTCATGTCAGCCGAGGAGGTTGCCGAGGTCGTGGTGTGGCTGGCCGGCGACGGCTCCGCCGCGCTGTCCGGCTCGCAGATCAACGTCGACCGTGGTGTGCTGAGGTATTGACTCAGCCCGGAAGTACGACGACCGGAACGGGACTGTGCCGCAGGATCTTCGTGCCGCGGGAGCCGAGGAACACTCGTGAGACCTCACCGCGCGGTGAGGTGCCCAGCGCAAGGACCTCACCGTCCTCCCAGTCTGCGGCGTCCGGGGCCTGGTCCCAGCCGTTTCCGGTGACCACTTGCAGCGCAACGTCGTTGCCGACGATACCGTCACCTCGGTCTAGTTCCTGGTGACCGTGGCCGCACTGGGCAGCCAGGCCTGGACCGACTTCGCCGACCAGGAAGCCGGGCTGGCCGTCATCCTGGGCTTCTGCCGTCGATGTTCGCCAAGGTCAACCCGCGCAGCATGACACCTGTCGGTGTGGGCGGATCACGGCGCGGCGAGAATCGCCCGCGGCATGGTCTTCTGCGGGTTCTTGACCTCGTCACCGGCGGTGGACACCGTATCCAGCCCGATGTAGGAGAAGGAGATCGTGCCGGCGGCCGCGCCGATTCCCGCGACGCCGAAGGGCACGAAGTCGGCGAAGCGATCGGTGTCGAAGGCGGTGAACGCGATGACGGCGAACATCGCCGACACGCCGAGTTTGATCAGCGCCATGATCGTGTTCACAGTTGCCGACTCGCTGGATCCCCGGATCAGCAGCAGTGCGCACAGGACGACCAGAACGACGGCGGGCAGATTCACCACACCCGGGTTGGAGTCCCCTGGCGCCGTAGGCGACCGGCGCACCGACGACAGGGCGCCGGCGCAGCATCTGTTCGGTGAGATTGATCGACGGGGCCGTCACATATGCGCTCTCCGGGGTCGGGCTCTGGCCGATTATGGGCCCGCCTGTGCCAATGTGTGCGCGAACCGGTCGACAGCCCAGTCGATCTCCCCGGCGGTGATCACCAGCGGTGGAGCGAACCGTAGCGTCGAGCCGTGGGTGTCCTTGACCAGCACACCTTGCGCTGCCAGGGCCAGGGACAGCTGCTTGCCGGTCCCCAGTCTGGGGTCGATGTCGACGCCCGCCCATAGCCCCATGCCGCGCACGGCAAGCACGCCGTTTCCGATCAGCGACCGCAGCCGTGAGTGCATGTGCAGCCCGAGTTCGGCTGAGCGCGACTGGAACTCGCCGCGCTGCAGGATCGCGACCACGGTTGTGCCGATGGCGGCGGCGAGCGGATTGCCGCCGAACGTCGACCCGTGCTCGCCGGGGTTGAGGACGCCGAGGACGTCACGGTTGGCCACCACGGCCGACAGCGGAACGACGCCGCCGCCCAGGGCCTTGCCGAGGAGATAGATGTCGGGTACGACGCCCCAGTGGTCGCAGGCGAAAGTGTGGCCGGTGCGCGCCAGACCGGACTGGATCTCGTCGGCGATCAGCAGCACGTTGCGTTCCGTGCACAGCGTCCGCAATCGGGGCAGGTAGTCGTCGGGGGGCACGACGATCCCCGCCTCGCCCTGGATGGGTTCGACGAGAACCGCCACCGTGTGGTCATCGATCGCCGCGGCCAGGGCGTCGGCGTCGCCGAACGGAGCTGAGCGGAACCCCGGCGTGAAGGGACCGAACCCGCCCCGCGCGGTCTCGTCGGAGGAGAAGCTCACGATGCTGATCGTGCGTCCGTGGAAGTTGTTGTGGGCCACAACGATGTTGGCCCTGCCTTCCGGTACGCCCTTGACCTCGGCGCCCCACTTGCGGGCCACCTTGATGCCGCTCTCCACCGCCTCGGCCCCGCTGTTCATCGGCAACACCGTGTCTTTGCCGCATAACTGGGCCAGCGCAGCGCAGAACGGTCCGAGCCGATCGGAGTGGAAGGCTCGGCTGACCAGCGTAAGGCTGTCGAGCTGACGGTGTGCGGTCGCGATGATCTCGTCGTTGTGATGGCCGAAGTTGACCGCCGAATACGCTGCGAGGCAGTCGAGGAAGCGTCTCCCCTCGATGTCGGTGATCCACGCTCCGCGAGCGCTGGCGGCTACCACCGGCAACGGTGAGTAGTTGTGCGCCGCGGAGGCGTTGTCGAGCGCGATGGCGGCCGCGGTCGCGCTCGAGAGAGCACCGGTGACTGTGTCGGTGACCGTCATGAATGCACCTCCAACGTGCAGCATTTCACCGAGCCGCCGCCCTTGAGAAGCTCGGACAGGTCGATGCCGATCGGATGGAATCCGGCGTGGTAGAGCTGCTCGGCGAAAGTGGTCGCCCGCGCGGGGTGGACGACGTGCTTGCCGTCGGAGACGGCGTTGAGGCCCAGTAGGTAGGCGTCGGCACTGGCCACTTCGATGGCGTCGGGGAACTGCTGTCGCAGCCGCGCCCGCGATCGATCGGAGAAGGCGGGCGGGTAGTAGGCGACGGTGCTGTCGTCGAGCACCGCCAGTGCGGTGTCGAGATGGTAGAAGCGCGGGTCGATGAGTTCCAGCGGGATCACCGGCATGCCGGTGATGGCGCCCACCTCGGCGTGTGATTGGTGGTCGGTGCGAAAACCGGTGCCGGCCAGGATTATCGCGCCGACGACCAGTAGATCGCCCTGACCTTCATTGACGTGACGGGTGCTGACCGGATTGTGGCCGCGCTGGGTCATCCAGGCGGCGTATGCAGCAGACTCGCCGTGGCGCTCGGCGTGCTTGAAGCGTGCCACGATCGCCGTACCGCTGACGATCAGACCGGCATTCGCGGCGTAGACCATGTCCGGCAGGCCGGGCGCGGGTTCGACGAGATCGACGGTGTGGCCGAGCCTGCGATAGGTGTCGCGCAGATTCTCCCACTGCGTGATGGCGACTTCGACGTCAACCGCTGTGGCGGTGTCCATCCAGGGGTTGATCGCGTACTCGATGTTGAAGAACGTCGGCCTTGTCATGGCGTAGCGGCGGAGTCGTTGGGTGCGGGTAGGCGGCGTTCCGCAACGATGACCGGCCGACGCGGCGGCGACATCGGGAGACATCGTCATGAAATTAACGATATGGGAGTCTGGCATGCAATCAATCGTCAACTATTGCGTACCTATCGTTGATAACTTGCGTATACGCTATGATAGCAGTGATTTGTTGTGAGACACAGGCTGGGTTGCATGGATCGACTCGACGACACCGACGAACGCATCCTCGCCGAGCTCGCGGAACATGCGCGGGCCACGTTCGCCGAGATCGGCGCCAGGGTGAATCTCTCCGCACCGGCGGTGAAGCGTCGGGTGGACCGCATGCTCGACCACGGTGTCATCCGGGGGTTCACCACCGTCATCGATCGCAGCGCTCTCGGTTGGAACACCGAGGCCTATGTGCAGGTGTACTGCCACGGGACGATCGCGCCGGATCGGTTGCGCGCGGCCTGGATTGACATCCCCGAGGTGATCAGCGCGGCCACCGTGACCGGCACCTCGGACGCCATCCTGCATGTACTGGCGCGCGATATGCGGCACCTGGAGGTTGCCCTGGAACGGATCCGCAGCAGTGCCGATATCGAGCGGACCGAGAGCATCGTGGTGCTGTCGAATCTGATCGACCGGTCTCGGTCCTAGCCCGAAAAACGAGCATCAGGCGCCGACAGCCCACCGGCCAACGGCGGGCTGCGCTACACCTTGCGGCGTCGATCGTGTAAGAACACCACCGTGAGCAGTAGCGCTGAGGGCGCCCAGGGCGGCGCAGAGGGCATTGTCATCGTCGGTGGCGGTTTGGCCGCGACTCGGACCGCCGAACAGTTGCGGCGCTCGGAGTATGCCGGGCCGATCACCATCGTCAGCGACGAGGTGCATCTTCCCTACGATCGGCCCCCGTTGTCGAAAGACGTGCTCCACAGCGACGTCGAGGACGTTGTCCTCAAGCCGGCCGAGTTCTACGACGAGAACAACATCACCCTGCGGCTGGGCAGCGCGGCGCAGTCGGTCGACACCACCGCGAAGACGGTGACCCTGGCTGACGGGACGAGCATCGGCTACGACGAGCTGGTCATTGCCACCGGGTTGGTGCCCAAGCGGATTCCGTCGTTCCCCGATCTGCAGGGCATCAGGGTACTGCGCTCGCTGGACGAGGCGCTGGCCCTGCGCACGCACGCGTCCTCGGCGCGGCGGGCGGTGATCGTCGGGGCCGGCTTCATCGGCTGCGAGGTCGCGGCGAGCCTGCGCAAACTGGGAGTCGACGTCGTGCTCGTGGAACCCCAGCCGGCTCCGCTGGCGTCGGTTCTCGGTGAACAGGTCGGCGAGCTGGTGACACGCCTGCACCGCGCCGAGGGCGTCGATGTCCGGACCAGTGTGGGGGTGGCCGAGGTCCGCGGTGAAGACGGCCACGTCACGAAGGTGGTGCTCAGCGACGGCAGCGAGGTGGATGCCGATCTCGTGGTGGTCGGTATCGGATCGCGTCCGGCCACCGACTGGCTCGACGGCAGCGGGATCACCGTCGACAACGGCGTCATCTGCGATGAAGCCGGCCGCACCAGCGCGCCAAGCGTGTGGGCCCTCGGTGACGTTGCGTCCTGGCGTGACGCCACCGGACATCAAGCGCGCGTGGAGCACTGGAGCAATGTCGCCGAGCAGGCCCGGGTTGTCGTACCGGCCATGCTCGGGCAGGAGCCACCGTCGGTAGTCGTGGTTCCCTACTTCTGGAGCGACCAGTACGACGTGAAGATCCAATGTCTCGGTGAGCCGGAGGCCACCGACGTCGTGCACATCGTCGAAGACGACGGTCGCAAATTCCTGGCCTACTACGAACGGGACGGGGTGGTGGCCGGTGTGGTCGGCGGCGGCAGGCCCGGCAAGGTCATGAAGTCGCGCACCAAGATCGCTGCGGGCGCGCCGATCTCCGAGGTGCTGCCGAAGTAGCTCCGTCCGTCCACAGGCGCTAGAACTGGCGGAGGTAGAAGCGGCCGCCCTGGTCGTCGGAGCATTCGGCCGTCAGACCGTAGGGTTGCCGGCTC
>Ga0210086_1000660_pt1 | contig 19154 bp, 12 predicted proteins | sample China_Galinas_PW_3_FD_184867 | JGI IMG/M metagenome (GOLD analysis project Ga0210086, IMG submission 184867) | Wetland microbial communities from San Francisco Bay, California, USA, that impact long-term carbon sequestration - China_Galinas_PWB_D2... | ecosystem: Environmental > Aquatic > Marine...
CGCGAGATAGATGGGGTTCACGGTGAGTTGGGTCTCCGAATCAACAGACTCCAGCTTCGCGTGCCCATCGTTCAGGACAGAGCCCTCGATGCGGACGTAGACGCCGTCGCCGCCGTTGTTCCACGTGTCGGTCAGGAACGTGCCGCCTATGGCCGTGATCGTGCCCGACGCCTTGTCGATGGTCACCGTCCGGGTCTGCGAGGCGGGGTTGGCGGTTCCATCGGTCCTGTCGCCTACTGAGCACGCGACCATGAGCAGCCCGTCGTGCAGCCTCGCCGCCCGCGGCAGGTAGACGGCGTCGGGGTCCTGATCGGTCAGAGAGTAGTACGTTGCGCCCTCGAAGGGGTAGGCGGTCCCCCAGCCGTTGAGCGCGATCTCAAGGGCGGTATCCGACAGGTCGTCGGCGTTGGCAACAGCGAAAGTGGCGTCGTTGGAATAGACCAGGTAGTCCTTCGAGCCCGACTGATCGTGCCAGCAGTCGTACACTCTTGGTGCCGTGCCGTTGGCGAGGAGCGTCTCGTGGGTTGAGGGTGATGTCTGGATGCCGCGCGACGACAGGTATTGGGCAACACCGTTCACCGAAGCAACGAGTGCGCCGGAGCCTGATCCCCCCTGTGCCGTCCACGCCTGGACCGTCGGCAGGAGGTCGGCCTGATTCCCCCCAGCGTCGAGCGAATCCGGAGGGGGCGTCGGACGAGAACTCGCAATCGGTGCGCCGATCCACACCACAACAGCGGCCACGGCATAGACCCATGCTCGCATCCTGCTTCCCTCCGACGGAACATCGTATCGAAAAGCGAACCGCGCAGTCCAGTGTCGTGACATGTATGGAAGCGCAGCGGGGCGCACAACCGGCCCGTCTGCCGATAACCGACACTCCCGAGGGGCCGCTCAACGCACACCGGACTCAGGTGGCGGCAAAGCCGCCGCCCGGACTCGAACCGGGGACCTGCGCTTTACAAAAGCGCTGCTCTACCAACTGAGCTAAGGCGGCGTGCCCGCCGGCGAGCCGGCGAATGGGCGATACTGGACTTGAACCAGTGACCTCCTCGATGTCAACGAGGCGCGCTAGCCAACTGCGCTAATCGCCCGTCCGGGCCCAGCATAGGCCGTTCCCACGCCCATCGGCGAGGGCAGGGAGTCTATCGGACAGCCCGCGGGGCGGCTGCACCGTCCTCTCGGGTTCGGCACACCGGCTCTTCCTACAATGGACCCACCTGTCCAAAGGAGGCCCGACGTGATCAAAGGAAGCCTGACGATCCAGCGGCTGCTCGCTGCGATGAGGGGGATGGACGCGTCGGACCTGCACATCAAGGTGGGGCTGCCGCCGGTGTACCGCATCGGGGGCAAGCTGCGGCACATCGAGTCCGAGCCCCTGACCGAGGAGGAGGCGGACCACCTGCTCGACCCCATCATGAGCGACCTGCAGCGTGAGCGGTACGCGGACGGGGGGAACCTCGACTTCGCGTGGCTGCTGCCCGACGGCGACCGGTTCCGCATCAACATGTTCCGCTGCGGCAACCACGTCAACGCGGCGATCCGGCGCGTCAAGGCCGAGATCCCGAGTTACGCCGACCTGCACCTTCCGCCGATCTACTCGCAGATCGTGCAGAAGACGAACACGGGACTGGTGGCGGTGGTGGGCGTGACGGGGTGCGGGAAGAGCTCGACGCTGGCGGCGATGATCGACGAGGTCAACGCGCACCGCGACGTGAACATCATCACGATCGAAGACCCGATCGAGTACCGCTTCTCGCCGAAGAAGTCGATCATCTCGCAGCGCGAGATCGGGATCGACGTGTCGGACTTCCACACGGCGCTGCGGTTCGTGGTGCGTCAGGACCCGGACGTGGTGTTCATCGGCGAGATGCGCGACGCCGAGACGGTGATGAGCGGGATCCAGGCGGCCGAGACGGGGCACCTCGTGTTCGCGACGCTGCACACCTCGGACGTGATGCAGACGATGTCGCGGATGCTGGAGTTCTTCCCGCCGTCGGAGCGCGACTTCGTCCGCTCGTCGCTGGCGAGCACATTGGCGGCGATCTGCGCCCAGCGTCTGCTGCCGACGGTCGAGGGTTTCGAGAGCAAGGTGGTGCCCGCCACCGAAGTGCTGCTGAACAACTCGGTGGTCCGCGAGAAGATCCGCGAGGGCGAGGACGGGGACCTGCCGGCGATCATCAACAGCTCGAAGTCGGACGGGATGCGGACGTTCACGATGTCGCTGGCCGAGCTGGTCGAGAAGGACTGGGTGGACCTGCCGACTGCGCGGCGTTTCGCGCCGAACCGCGAGGCGCTGGAGAGCATCCTCAAGGGCGTAGAGGTCAAGGCCGACACGCTCGTCGGACGGATGAAGAGCTGAGCGTCAATCGGTTACGCGGAGCGTGCATCGGGCGGTGTGCTTGCGCTTGAACATGTTGACGGCCTCGACCTCGATCGTGTAGGCGCCGGGCTCGAGCCCCGCGGGGAGCGCGCCCACCCAGATGTGCTGCGAGTCGAGGACCGCGGGCATGGGACGCCCGTTGGGCGGGTCCTCTGAGTCTTCGGCGGCTTTGACGGCGAGGTAGAACGGGTCGGGGCGGACGTCGTGCGCCATGGGAATCCACCGCGTGGCCTCTCCATCGGAGCGGCGGAGGCGCATCGCGACGCGGGTGAGCGGGTCTCCGGCAAAGACGTTGGCGACGACCTCGGCTTCGGGGGTACCGGCCGCGATTGCCGAGGGCGCGTAGATGCTGATCTGGAACGACGCGGGGTAGCGGGCGGGGAAGAAGTCGATTTCGTACTCGTCGCTGTCGACGGAGAGGATATTGAAGCCGTTGGGGGCGCCGAACCGCATCGTGGTGTGGGGGATGCCGTATTCGTCCGGCGCCCCGCGGTACCACGACCCGCTGACGGTCGCCGCGTTGAAGTGGTGGTGAGCCGTGATCCCGAACTGCCCGGGCTCTCCGGGGTCGTAGCCGTCGTCGGGCCCGAAGAGCTTGTGCTGCTGGACATGGGTGTGCCCCGACAGGCTGAGTGTGCGGGGGAATCGGGAGAGCAGTTCGAACAGGCGGCCGCGCTGGGGAACTTGCTGCACGCCCCCGCCGACGAGCGGGATGTGCATGCATAGCACGACCAGTTCGTCGCCGGTAAGTGTGTTCAGATAGTTTTCGATGAAGTCGAGCTGGTCGTCGCGGAGCCCGCCGATGTAGTTGCCGGGTTCCGGATCGCCTTTGTCCTCGCGGCTCTTGTAGCCGTTCCAGATGATGTCGTCGAGGATGATGAAGTGGGCGCGACCGTACTGGAAGGCGTAGGTGGTCGGGCCGAAGACGCGCTCGAAGGTCTCGTCGCTGTGCGCGTCGTCGGGCGACATGTAGTTCTGATCGTGGTTGCCCATGACGTTGTAGATCGGGACGCCGAGGGTGGACATGACCTCGTTGAGCGGCTCGTAGAGATCGAGGTGGTCGCCAACGATGTCGCCGAGACTGATGACGAACGCGGGCGGGTCGTCGCCGTTCGTCTCGTCGAGGAGTTGCGGAACGGCGTCGCGGGAGAGGAGGTCGACCTGCTCGATCGTGAACGGCTGGGTGTCGCCGAGCACGATAACGCGGAACCGGTCGGTGCCGTCGTACTTGACGAGGGGGAAGTCGATCGACTCGGGGAGCGGGCCGGTCGGCTCGACCCCGGGGTAGCGGAACGTGTCGTCGGGCGAGCCGGCGGGCTTGTGGATGTAGTAGAAGCGTGGGAGGTGCCCGACATCGATCGGGACCTGGTACCCCCGCGGCTTGACGACGAAGACGATGTCGTCGTCGTCGATGGGCAGTTCGTAGCGCCCCTCGCTGTCGGTGCGGACGACGTCGCGCCCGTTGGATACACGGACGCCGGCGATGCAGCCGTCGCCATCGCTCAGAACGGCGTCGCCGTCGCGGTCGATGAAGACGGTGCCGCGGGCGGTGTGAGCGGGCTGGGCGTGTACGGCGACCGCGGGCATGACGAGCGTCAGGACGGCGAGCATGCGCATGGTGTGCCCTCGAATGGGTGCGGCACGATGGTACCGGAGGGGAGCGGGGAGCGGGTGTTGCGATCGCGCAAAGAGCGGGGCGGGGTCAGCCGCCCGGTGTGCCGGTGGGCGTGCGGGTCTCGTTTGTCAAGGGCTCTTCCGACGCCCGGGCGCACCGGTGTGTGAGGTAGGTGCCGAACGAGCGGACGGCGTTGTCGGACGAGCGCATCACCGCGAGCCCGCCCTCACGAAGCCTCGTGACGAGCGGCTCGAACGCCGCGCCGGCGTCGACGACCGCGACCAGTGGCTTGTCGGTCTCGGCGTTGAGTTCGGCGAGCACGTCGGCGAGCGAACGGGACTCGGCGATCTCGGCGCCGGTTGTCGCCATCGCGGGCGAGAGCGGAACGCACGAGACGATCAGCGCGTCGATCTCGTCGGCGCCGAGGAGCGTGCGGGCGACGCCCTCGTACGCGGCTTCGCCGGCCATCGGCGTCAGGTCCATCGGGTTGCGCACGTTGACGAGCCGTGCGAGCCCGTTGTCGCCGAGCACCGAGGACAGGCGTTCGCGCGTGGCGTCGGCGAGCGTAGCGATCTCGACGCGGTGCCGGCGTCCGGCGAGCGAGTCGGCCATCCCCACCGTTTCGAACCCCGCGTTCGACATCGCGCCGAGGCGCACGCCCCGGGCTGTCTTGGCGTGGTTGGCGGCGGCGATCTCGAGGAGACGCTCGAACTCGGAGAAGGTGTCGGCGACGAGCGCGCCGGCGGCCTCGGCGCCGGCCTCGCAGATGTCGTAGTCGCCGGCGACGGCGGCGGTGTGCCCGGCGGCCGCGTCGCGACCCTGCTCGGTCCGCCCGGCCTTGTAGAACACCACCGTCTTGCCCGCCTCGGACAGCTCCCGGATCGTCGTGAGCAGGTCGAGCCCGTCGAGGTCGTTGAAGCCCTCGGCGTAGAGCCCGATCGTGTGAACGTCGTCGCGCCGCCCCACCACGCGCAGCGCGTCGGAGAGCGTCAGGTCGAGCTGGTTGCCGATCGAGATGGTCAGCGTGGGGTCGAGTGTCTCGACGACGCTCATGCGGCTGACGATGAACGCGCCAGACTGGCTGATGAGCGCAACGCCCCGCCCCGGCTCCCCGCGGCGCTTGGCGAGCTTGTTCTCGGGGATGAAGAACGTGTCGTAACGACCGGGGCGGCTCTGGACGCCGAGGCAGTTGGGACCGACAAAGACCGGTCCCCCACCGTCGCGTGCGCGTCCTTTGGCGATGGCGTCGCGGACGGCCTGCTCGATATCGGTGCTGCCCTCGGTCTCGCCGACGCCGCCGGGGATGAGGATCGCCGAGTGAACCTTGCCGCTCTCGACGCACTCGGCGACGAGGGCGGGGAGCTGGTCGGCGCCGGTCGCGACGACGAGCAGGTCGAACGGCTCCGGCAACGCCGAGATCGACGGCACGCACGCGACGCCGGCGATCTCGTCGGCGCCGTCGCGGATGACGCGGATGTTGTCTCGCTCGAACCCGCACTCGATGACGTTGTCGAGGATGATGCGTCCGAAGTTGCGTCCCTTGGCGCTAACGCCGACGACGGCGATGCGCCCGGGCTCGAGCAGCTTCTCAACCTTGTCGAGCGGTCGCGCGGGCGGGCGGTGGACGGCGGTCTGGAGGCGCCCGCGCCCGTCGAGCGGGACGAGGCGCTGGTTGCGGAAGCTGAACGGGTTGACCTCGAGTTCGCCGACGTCGGGGCAGACGTCGCCGCGGTCGACGCAGAAGCGCGTGGCGAGGGAGATGAACGCCCGGAAGCAGCGGAGCAGCTCGCCGTCGGAGACCGCGCGCCGGTGCCCGCGGGTGCGCCCCGAGAGCATGTCGTACGCCGCGGTCTGCCGGAACAGGTCCATGAACTGCTCGGCGGTGATGTCGGTGGCGACCGCCTTGGCGACGGCCAGCCCGGGGCGCATGCTGCGCGCGAGGTACTCGGTATCGACGCCGCCAAGCCCGGCGGCGATGATGGGGCCGAACTCGCGGGTGCCGCGGACGCCGACGAACAGCTCGCCGCCGAGCCCGTGCTGCTCGCGCTCGACAAACTCGACGACGAGCACACCCTCGACGCGGGCCGATCCCTGGTGCCGGCGGATCAGACGCGTCATCTCGTGCCGGACGGTCTCGTCGTCCTTGCGGCAGAAGACGATGCCGTCGGCGTCGGACTTGTGGACCACGTCGGGCGAGACGATTTTGAGCACGACACGTTCGGAGGGGAAGCGGGCGAGCGCCTCGGGGCTGAGCAGCTCGTCGGTGCGGACGAAGACGTGGTGCGGCGGGTCGATCGCGCCGACGAGCTGAACGATCTGGTAGACCTCGTGCTCGAAGAGCTGGCTGCGCCCGTCCTCGAAGACACGCGTGAGCGTGCCTTCGACCGCGTGGGCCTCGGCGCCGGAGAGGCGGTCGACCGGCTCGACGACGTCGAAGACCGGCGCATCGGGGCGTTCGGCGGCGGCGAGCTGGTCCTCGTCGAGCGTCTCGACCCAGTGGCGGACCGCGCGGGAGGTGCCGCCGCGCCGGAGCCCGTCCTCGTAGGCGGCGGCCGCGTTGCGCCCGAAGCGGAACGCGCGACGGTTGACGCTCACGACCTTGTCGCCCTTGGCGGCGAACAGCTCGGCGACGGCGTCCTCGAGCTCGTCGGCCGTCAGCGGTAGGTGCAGCGACGCGGCGCCGAGGATCACGATGTTGGCCGCGCGCCCCGAGCCGGCCGCACGCGCCAGACGCTCGGCGTCAACCAGCACGTGGTTCGGCAGGTAGCTGATCTGCTCGAGCACCTGCTCGACCGGGGGGTAGTTGCCGATGTTGACGAACGCCGCGTCAGACGAGACGACCACCCCGTCCTCGCCGAGCAGGTGGGTGTAGCGCAGGCTCTCGAGCGGCTCAGCGGCGATGACCATGTCGGCCCGCCCGGCACCGATGAGGTCGGAGTGCAACTCGTGGTCGGCGATACGCAGGTGGGACTGCACCGCCCCGCCGCGCTGGCTCATCCCGTGGACCTCGGCCTGCTTGATCGACCACCCGCGTTTGACGGCGGCGATGGAGATGGCCTTGGCGATGGTAAGGATGCCCTGCCCGCCGACGCCCGCCAGGATCATGTTGCGTTCCACGGCGTCCTCCGTTTCAGGGCTCGACCGTCTCGCAGGCGCAGGAGCCGGCGGACGGCACGCGGACCTGCTGCGGCGGGCGCTTGATGTGGATGCAGGCACGCCTCGGGATGATCACGCTCAGCCCGCGGTGCCCGAGCTCACGCCGGATGATCTCGACGTTGTCACCGTGGTTCTGGGGGCGCGGCTCGATGACGTGGAGGTGCCCGGGATCGACGCCGAGCCCGCGGAGGACCGAGACGAGCCGCTCTCCGCACGCCAGCGAATCCTGCGCGCCGGTCATCGCCGTGGTCGAGTTGTCGAGGACGAAGACGGTGATGTCGGCGTCGTGGTGGGCGGCGCCGATGAGCGGGGTCATGCCGGAGTGGGCGAAGGTCGAGTCGCCGATGGTGCAGACGACCGGGTGGGCGCCGGCGCGGGAGGCGCCGTGCGCCATCGCGATCGACGAGCCCATGTCCACGCACGACTGGACGGCGCGGAACGGCGGCATGACCCCGAGCGTGTAGCACCCGATGTCGCTGAAGAGGATGGGGTCGGCGTAGGCGCCGGCCGCCTCCATGATCGCGCGGAAGCTGTCGGCGTGCGGGCACCCCTTGCACAGCTGCGGCGGGCGGGACGCGAGGTCGGGCACCATCGCGCCGACTGGCGCGAGCGGGCGCCCGAGGGCGGCGGCAACGATGTCGGGGTTGAGCTCGCCCGTCGCCGGCAGGTCGCCGGTGAGCTTGCCGCGGATCGCCTTGCCGGGGACGCCGAGCAGACCGTTGAGGCGCTTCTCGATGAACGGGTACCCCTCCTCGACGACGGTGATCTCGTCGCAGTGATCGACGAAGCGGCGCAGCATCCCGGGCGGGATGGGGTACTGGGAGATGCGCAGGACGGAGACCTCGTCGGCGGTTTCACCGAGCGCCTCGGCGACGTAGTTGTGGGCGAGCCCGGCGGTGATCACCCCGTGCGGGCCGGCGAGGCGCAGCCTGTTGCGACCGCTCGTCTCCGAGTCCTCGATCAGTTCGGGCTGGAGCTCGACGAGGCGGCGGAAGCGCCGTCGCGCGTTGATCGGGACGAGGGTCCAGTCGTTGGGGTCGGGGCGCGGGCGTGGGCCGGGCTTGAGGGCCTCTTCGCGGGCGTTCGGCTCACCCATCCGCACGCCGGCGCGGGAGTGGCACAGGCGCGTGACCAGCCGGATCATCACCGGCAGCCCGATGCGCTCGGACTCATCGAAGGCGGCGCGGGTGAGGTCGTACGCCTGCTGCTGGTCACCCGGCTCGAAGCACGGGACCTGTGCGAACTCGGCGAGGAAGCGCGAGTCCTGCTCGTTCTGCGACGAGTGCATGGAGGGGTCGTCGGCGACGGCGAGCACGAGTCCGCCGTTTGCCCCGGTCAGAGCCGAGTTGACGAATGGGTCCATCGCGACGTTGAGCCCGACGTGCTTCATGCAGACGAGGGCGCGGCGCCCGGCATAGGACATGCCGAGGGCCTCCTCGTAGGCGACCTTCTCGTTGGCGGACCACTCGGCGAACAGCCCGGCCTGGCGCCACCCGCCGCGTCGCGCCACGTAGTCCTGGATGCACTCGGTGATCTCGGTCGCGGGTGTGCCGGGGTAGCTGAACGCGCCGGAGATCCCCGCGTCGATCGCGCCGTTGGCGACCGCTTCGTCACCGAGCAACAGACCGGCCCTCATGGCTCCGCCCTTCGCGTGAACGCCGTCCGGGAGCGGGCGCCGACGTCGCGCCCGTATACCGGATCCGGTTGTCGTCATGCTAGGCGCGGGGGTCGGCGCGGCGAGCCGGACACGGCGTCGCGCGCGTCCCGGGGAACACACGCCACCTCACCCGACGTCCCAGGTCTCGTCACCGAGCAGGAGGCTCTCGAGGTTCGCCTCCGGCTTGGTGCGGCGCGCCTCGGCGATCTGGTTGTGGACCATCGCGTCGTAGGTGGGCTGGGAGTCGTTGCGGTAGAGCACGCCGAGCGCCTCGGGGAATTCGGGGTGACGCATCTGGCTGAGGCGGAAGGCGAGAGAGCGGTCGTTCTCGTTGTGGACGACCAGGTCGTCCTCGGAGATCCCGTTGCCCAGCTCGACAACCTCGAACCCGTCCGGGCAGCGGCGCAGCCCCTTGTTGCGGCTGGCGCCGAAGACCATCGGCTTGCCGTGCTCCAGCGCGATGGTGTTGTCGGCGCGGTTCTCCTTCTGCGAGGCGTAGAAGAAGGCGGCGTGGTTGAAGATGTTGCAGTCCTGGTAGACCTCGATGAACGAGAAGCCCGGGTGGGCGACGCCCTGCGAGTAGATCGACTCGAACAGCTTGACGTCCACGTCGAGCGAGCGGGCGACGAACGTCGCGCCCGACGCGAGCGCGAAGCTGAGCGGGTTCACCGGCGCGTCGAGCGAGCCCATCGGCGTCGACTTGGTGATCTTGCCGACCTCGCTCGTCGGCGAGTACTGCCCCTTGGTCAGCCCGTAGATCCGGTTGTTGAGCAGGACGACCGTCAGGTCCACGTTGCGGCGCATCGCGTGCAGCGTGTGGTTGCCACCGATCGAGAGCAGGTCGCCGTCGCCGGAGACCACGCACACCTCAAGCCCGGGGTTGGCAAGCTTGACGCCGGTGGCGACCGCCACCGCACGCCCGTGGATCGTGTGCATCCCGTACGTGTCCAGGTAGTACGGGAAGCGGGCGGCGCACCCGATCCCGGAGACGAACACGTAGTCCTCCTTCTTCCCTCCGAACACGGCCAGCGCCTTGCGCACGCCCGTGAGCACCGCGTAGTCGCCGCACCCCGGGCACCAGCGCACGTCCTGGTCGCTGGTGAAATCGGCGGGCTTGTACTGCGGCAGCGCGGCGCCGTTGGTCTTGCTCATCGGTCCGCCCCCCCGTCCATGATCCCGATCACGCGGTCCACGAGCTCGCCGACGCGGAACATGCGCCCCTTGATCTCGGTGACGCTCACCGCGTCGATCAGGAACCGCGAGCGGATCAGCATCGCCAGCTGTCCGAGGTTGATCTCGGGGATGATGACCGTCTCGTAGCGCCGCAGCACCTCCTCGATGTTCTTCGGGAACGGGTTGAGGTGGCGCAGGTGGGCCGTCGCGACGCTGCGCCCCTTCGCGCGCAGCTTGTCGCCGGCCGAGGTGATCGCCCCGAACGTCCCGCCCCACCCGAGCAGCAGCACGTCGCCCGACTCGGGCCCCCGCACCCCGAGCTCCGGGATCACGTCGGCGGCGCGGGCGACCTTCTCCGCACGCATCCGCACCATCCGGTCGTGGTTCTCCGGGTCGTACGAGACCGCGCCCGAACCCTCCTCCTTCTCGAGAGAGCCGATGCGGTGCTCGAGCCCCGGCGTGCCCGGCAGCGCCCACGAGCGGGCAAGGGTCTTTTCATCGCGGATGTACGGCTGGAACCCCTTCTCCGGGTCGAACGCCTTGGTCGGGTGCGGGATCTCGATCTGGGGGATCGACTCGGCGTCCGGCACGAGCCACGGCTCGGCGCCGTTGGCGATGTACCCGTCGGTCAGCAGCACAACCGGACTCATGTGGCGCACCGCCAGACGCACCGCCTCGATCGCCGTGTCGAAGCAGTCGGACGGACGCGACGCGGCGAGCACGATGCACGGGCTCTCGCCCGAGCGACCGAACAGCGCTTGAAGCAGGTCGGCCTGCTCGTTCTTGGTCGGCATGCCCGTCGCCGGGCCGGCCCGCTGCACGTCGATCACCACCAGCGGCAGCTCGTACATCACCGCCAGCCCGAGGGCCTCGCTCTTGAGCGCAAGCCCGGGCCCCGACGTGCCGGTGACGGCGATGTCGCCGGCGAAGGCGCCGCCGATCGCGGCGCAGATCGCGGCGATCTCGTCCTCGGCCTGGAAGGTCTTGATCCCGATGTGCTTGAGGCGGCTCAGCCCGTGGAGGATCTCCGAGGCGGGCGTGATCGGGTAGCTGGCGTACAGAACGTCCTTGCCGCTCTTGAGCGCGACCGCGGCGAACCCCAGCACCAGCGCTTCGTTGCCGCTGATCCGCCGGTAGGTCCCCGCCTTGAGCTTGGCGGCCGGGACGACGTAGCGGACCGGGAACAACTCGGCCGTCTCGCCGAAGTAGTACCCCGCCTTGAGGGCGTTGACGTTGGCGGCGGCGATCTCGGGCTTGTGTTTCTGCTTGCCGAAGTAGTCCTCGAGGTACCCGATCGTGTCGTCGAGAGGGCGCTGGAACAGCCAGTACGCGACCCCGAGCGCGAACATGTTGCGGCAGCGGTCGATGTCCTTGGCGCCCATCCCGGTGTCGGCGAGCGACTCGCGCGTGAGACGGCTCATGGGGACGCGGAAGATGTGGAAGCGGTTGTTGACCTGCTCGTCGTTGAGTGGGTTGTACCCCTCGGGGTACCCGCACTTCTTGAGCTGGGTCTTGTCGAACTCGTCGTCGTTGACGATGACGATGCCGCCGGCCTCGACGTCCCAGATGTTGGTCTTGAACCCGGCCGGGTTCATCGCGACCAGGGCGTTGACGATGTCGCCGGGTGTATGGATGTCAGAACTCGAGAACTGGAGCTGGAACCCGGAGACGCCGAACGTCGTGCCGCGCGGGGCGCGGATCTCGGCCGGGAAGTCGGGGAAGGTAGCCACGTCGTTGCCGAAGCGCGCGGACGTCGTGGTGAACTGCCCGCCGGCCATCTGCATCCCGTCGCCCGAGTCGCCGCAGAAGCGGATCACGACCGAGTCGAGTTGCTCCGGTTCAGGCTTGCGCGTTTCTGTGGTCGCCATGTCAAGTCAGAGCCGGCGGTTGGTGATGAGGGCGGACCCGGCCGGCTCGCGGTCCCCCCCTCCGGTTCGAGCATAGGTCCGGAGGCTTCGGACAGAGGCAGAATCGGGCCGAGGAAGGAGAGACTTGGGGCAAACCCCGCGGCGAAACCGGGGCGGACGCGCTGTCCACAGCGCCCCGTGAGCTGACCGCGAAAGCACCGTCCCCCCGCGTAGAGACGAACGTCCTCCAGATGGATGTGTCCGCTGATCGTTCAGGGCTGCAACTCTGGGCGTGTCTTTGGAAGAGGATCGTTCACGTCATCCGAGATGATCCGCTTGCCCATGCTGAGTACACGGTCGGGGGTGAACCCGATGGCCGTGTAGAACTGGATCGCCTCGGTGTTCTCCGAGCGGATCTGGAGATTGACCTTCGGGCAGCCGAGCGAGAGCAGCCCGCGCTCGACCTCCCCCATCAGGAGCCGTCCGAGCCCGCGCCCCTGGTGGTCGGGCGCGACCGCGAGGTAGTTGACCCATCCGCGGTGCCCCTCGTACCCCGCCATGACCGAGCCGACCACGATGCCGTCGATCGTGGCGACGAGGAACAGCTCGGGCTGGACGGTGAGTTTGCGGGCAATGTCCTTGTGAGGGTCGTTCCATGGGCGAAGCAGCCCGCACCGCTCCCACAGCCGCACTACGTCCCCCTCGTCTTCGGGGGTGAACGCCCGGACAATCGCCTCGGTCTCACCGTCCAACCCGGATCCTCGCGGTCGCTCTCGCCTCGGCGGAGCCTCACGGCGTCGTCGCGTCAGCGCGATGACAGCGTATCCAGCCGCACTTCCGACCACGCCTGTTGACACGCCCGCATATGTACGGTATTTGTTTGCAGTGATCGAAGACGACTTCGTCTACCGCGATGCGCTGCTGAAGGGGATTGCCCACCGGCGTGGGGCCGGGCTCAACCCCGGCAACCGCTTCGAGAGCGTGCGTCTGCACGTGCTCGGCGAAGAGATCGACCGGCAGTGGGTCGAGCGGGAGCGCGAGGACGGCCGGCTCTGCCGGGTCGAGCGGAAGGTCTACCTCGACAAGACACGTCGGATCATCAACCGCGTCGCCCGCACGTCGGATGTGCCGTTCGACTGGACGCTCAACCCCTACCGCGGGTGCGAGCACGGGTGCATCTACTGCTTCGCGCGTCCGTACCACGAGTACCTCGGTTTCAGCTGCGGGCTCGACTTCGAAACCAAGCTGATGGCCAAGCCCGACGCGCCGGAGCTGCTGAAGCGCGAGCTGGCGGCGCCGGGGTGGCGCGCCGAGCCGATCGTCATGTCGGCGATCACCGACATCTACCAGCCGATCGAGCACACAATGGAGATCACCCGCCGTTGCCTCGAGGTCCTGGCCGAGTGCGCCCAGCCCGTCTCGACAATGACCAAGAGCGCGCTGGTGCTGCGCGACACCGACCTGTGGCAGCGCCTGGCGGAGAAGAACGCGGGGAGGGTGACGATCACGCTGGTGACGCTCGACCCGGAGCTGGCGCAGAAGCTCGAACCGCGTGCGTCGGCGCCTTCGGCGCGTCTGCGGATCATCCGGAAACTGACCGAGGCCGGCATCCCGGTGACGGTCAACGTGGCCCCGATCATCCCGGGGCTGACCGACACGGAGCTGCCGCGGATCCTCGAGGCGGTGGCCGACGCGGGGGCGCGCCGGGCGGCGTGGGTCATGCTGCGCCTCCCGTACCAGCTCAAGGACCTGTTCCTCGACTGGCTCGGGCGCTCGGTGCACCCGAGCCGGGCGCACAAGGTCGAGTCGCTGATCCGGCAGACCCGAGGCGGGAAGTTGTACGACGCGAACGTGAAGCGCGGGCGGGGCACCGGCGCCATCGCCGAGCAGATCAAGCAGACGTTCGACGTGTTCTCCCGCCGGTACGGGCTCAACCGGCACATCCGCCCGCTCTCGTCGGCGCACTTCCGGCGACCGGAGACGGGAGGGCAGATGCGCCTGTTCGCGGGGTGACGGCGCCTCACCCGAGGAACCGCGCGACGAGGTCGAGCACCTCGTCGGGGCGTTCGCGCTGCGGGCGGTGCCCGCACCCTTCGAGGATCGCGACCTCGGCGGCGCCGCCGGTGAGCCGGCGGATCGTCTCCGGCGAGGCGGACGAGCCGTACTCGTCCTCGTCCCCGTGGATCACCAGCACCGGGCAGCGGACGCGGGTGATCTCGTCGGCGAGGGACCAGTGCCGGAAATCGTCGGAGAGCCACAGCCCGATCCACGAGTCGAGGATCCAGCGAGCCTTGTCGCCGTGCCACTTGGCCAGGCGTGCGAACCGCTCGGGGTCGGCGAAGTAGCGCTCGGCTTCGAGCAGCCCGTCGCGGGTGCGCGGCTCGCTCTGCGCCATGGCCGAGACACTCACGACGCCGGTGCACCAGTCCGGATAGGCGTCGGCGATGTCCAGCGACATGATCCCGCCGATGCTGTGACCGAAGAACGGGCAGGGTTCGAGGTCGAGCGCGTCGCGGACGATCGGGAAAAAGGTCTCGGTCTCCTCGTGGATGAAGCCCGGCGAGAGGGGTTCGCGCCGGGGTGACGAGCGCCCGAAGCCGAGGCGGTCGTAGGCGACGACGGGGCGTTGCAGGCGGGAGGCCAGCGCGTCGGGGAAGTCACGCCACAGGTCCACGCACCCGAGCGAGTCGTGCATGAGGACGATGGGTTCCCGCCCGTCGGCGCCGGGCGGACTCCAGTTGCGCACGAACACCCGCCCGCCGGGCACGTCAACGAATCGCTCTTCGGTTTCGATCCTCACGTCGGGCATGGATCGGTCACGGTACGCCGGGTGGGGCGCTCGCGGTGGTCCGCCCCGCGGTGCACCGCGGCGGTCCGGTACCATCCCGGTTGACGGCCCGCGGATGTCTGAAAGGTGGTGCGCCACCCATGAACGAGCCCACCCCGTCAGAGAAGCCCGCCGGATCGCTCGGCTTCCTGTCGGTCACCTCCATCGGGATCGGCGGGATGGTGGGCGGCGGGATCTTTGCGGTGCTCGGGCTGGCGGTGCAGCTCTCGCACGGGGGCGCGCCGGTCGCCTTCATGCTCGCCGGTCTGGTCGCGCTGGTCACCGCGTATTCCTACGCCAAGCTGTCCGTCGCCTTCCCCGACCAGGGCGGGACCGTGGTCTTCCTGAACCACGCCTTCGGCAACGGACGCCTGACCGGCAGCGCCAACGTCCTGCTGTGGTTGAGCTACGTGGTCATGCTCAGCCTGTACGCGCAGGCGTTCGGCAGCTACGGCGCGAGCTTCTTCCCTGAGTCGCAGCAATTGCTCTGGAAGCACGGGCTGCTCTCCGGGGCGATCGTGGGGCTGATGCTGCTCAACGTCGTCGGGGCGGGCGCGGTCGGGCACGTCGAGGAATGGATCGTCGCGGTCAAGCTGGTGATCCTCCTGTTCTTCGTCGGGGTCGGCGCGTTCAGCGTTGAGTCGCAGCGCCTCGTGCCCGGCTCGTGGGCGGGACCGCTGCCCCTGATCGCCGGCGGCATGATCATCTTCCTCGCGTACGAGGGGTTCGAGCTGATCGCCAACACGGCGCACGACGTGCGAAACCCGGGGGCGACGCTGCCACGGGCGTACTACACCTCGGTCGGGTTCGTGATCGCGCTCTATGTCGCCGTCGCGGCTGTCGCGGTCGGCACGCTACCGGTCGATCGGATCGTGGCGGCGAAGGACTACGCGCTGGCGGCGGCCGCCCAGCCGTTCCTCGGGCGCTTCGGCTTCGGGCTCATCGCCGTGGCCGCGATGATCTCGACCGCGTCGGCGATCAACGCGACGCTGTACGGCGCGGCACGGGTCAGCTACATCATCGCCGTGGACGGCGAGCTGCCGGAGGTGCTCGAACACAAGGTGTGGCGTCGCCCGCTCGTCGGGCTGCTGCTGACCGCGGGGATGGCGCTGCTGGTGGCCAACGCCTTCGACCTCTCGCGCATCTCCGTGATGGGCAGCGCGGGGTTCCTGGTGATCTTCGCGTGCGTCAACATCGCCAATCTGATCCTGCGCCGGGCGACCGGCGCGCGGTGGTGGATCGCGGGCGTCGGTGCGCTGGCGTGCGTGACCGCGCTGGCGACGCTCGTCTGGCAGCGCGCGACCACGCACCCGGGTGACCTGGTCGTGCTCGGCGGGCTCGTCATGGTTCCGGTTGCGATCGAGGTGGTCTACCGGGCGTTTACGCACCGGACGATCGAGTGCGCCGAGCGCACGAGGCGTGGTTCGTCCAGGTAACTCGGCGCGCTGCGCCGGCTGAGCGCGCACTGCGCGCACGTCACCTCTTCACTGCAAGCCGTACGAACGCGGGCATGCTCGGGTTCGCGGCTTTGTTGGCACGCGGGTTGTAGGTCCAACGTGTCGATGCCCTACGAAACACGACAAGGCGCTCACGAGAACAACGCGAGGCACACACGCCGAGAGAGCCCGTCCGCTGACGCGATCACGCGTACCAGAAGCGTGCGGTGTTCCGGCGTGTACGACGGACGTTCGCACCTCAGACCCACAGCCGCGAACCGTGCCGACGCGGGCGTGCCGCGTGCGCGGTTTGTGGACCACTCTCAACAAAGGAGACCCGATCATGACGAAGAACCGGATGCTGCTGGCGGCCGCCCTCTGCCTCGCTGTGAGCCCGCTCACAGGCATCGCGTACGCCTATGACGACGTCGGAACCGATGAGTACATCGTCGTACCGGAACCCGAGACGGACATCATCACCGTGTACCCGAACGACGGCAAGGAGTACGTCTGGGTGCCGGGCAACTGGGAGCGCAACGCCGGCGAATGGGTCTGGCAGAAGGGGCGCTGGGCGGTCCCGCCCTCGGACGCCGCCTACTGGCAGGACGGGTACTGGCGGTGGCAGGACGGCACGTGGCACTGGGTCGACGGGCACTGGGCGATCGCCGACTCCGGGCTTGGCTGGGTGGTCGATGACTACATCGACATCCCGGACAAGCTCGTCGAGAAGTACCGCCCGCCCAAGCCGAGCGACAAGGACCACTGGGTCGCCGGGTACTGGGACTGGAACGGGCAATGGAAGTGGGTCTCCGGACACTGGACCCACAAGCCGCACCCCGACGCCAAGTGGGTTGACGGGCACTGGCACGAGAGCTTCCTGACCGGGAAGTGGACCTGGATCGGCGGACACTGGGTTGTCCGCTGAGCACGCGTCCAGCCGTTTCCCGGTGTTCCCGTCGCGGACGGGAACGCGGCCCCGGTCCGTAGCCACTCACGGGCCGGGGTTTCTTGTTGTCCTCACCTGATCGCGAGGCTCTCTGGCGGAACTGTGACGGCGCGTGTGAGATCTGCCTTGCTGCGTCGCAGAACGGGACAGGGAGATCCGTCACACGCGAAGCCGCGATTCGCCACCGCGTGCGATGCCAGAATGGCAGCTAAGAATGTGTCCCTGGCAGCACACTTCCCCGCACGCCGGAATCCGCACCGTCTCCTCCGATGGTGCGGAGGGCGCCGAAGCCCGGAATGCACAACGAACGGAGCACAACCATGCGTCTGAACGGCAACACGATTCTGATCACCGGCGGCGGGAGCGGCATCGGGCGTGGGTTCGCCGAGGCGTTCCACAAGCTCGACAACCGGGTCGTGATCACCGGGCGTAACCGCGGCAAGCTCGACGAGACGACCGCCGCCAACCCGGGCATGGAGTCGATGACACTCGACGTTGACGATCCGGGCGGCATCACTCGGTTCGCCGGCGAAGTGGTCGAGCGTTTCGGCTCGCTCAACGTGCTGATCAACAACGCCGGGCTGATGCGAGCCGAGGACCTCACCCGGCACGACATCGCCGACGCCGAGGCGACGATCACGACGAACCTGCTCGGTCCGATCCGTCTGACGGCCGCGCTGCTTCCCCACCTGCTTGCGCAGGCGAGTGCGGCGGTGATGAACGTGACGTCGGGGCTGGCGTTCGTGCCGCTGCCATCGACGCCGACGTACTGCGCGACCAAGGCCGCGCTGCACTCCTACACCCTCTCGCTGCGCGAGCAGCTGACGGGGACGAGCGTCGAGGTCTTCGAGATCGCGCCGCCGTACGTGCAGACGTACCTCACCGGCGAGCACCAGGCGACCGACCCGCGGGCGATGCCGCTCGACGAGTACATCGCTGCGACGATGGAGATCCTCACGAACCGCCCCGACGAGCGCGAGGTCATCATCGATCGGGTCGCGCCGCTGCGTCACGCCGAGGCGAGCGGGGCGTTCGACCAGGTCTTCGCCGGGCTGGCCGCCATGGGGCGCGAGAGTGGCGCAGCTGGAGACAGCTAGCGCGTGGTTTCGGCTTTGACCGGGAGACCAGCCCGCGGCTGTGCCGCGCCCAGCGCAAAGAAACGCGGAAGCCCGTGACTTGCAAGGGCTTCCGCTCAGAATCGGGGTGAGAGGATTTGAACCTCCGACCTTCTCGTCCCGAACCACGTGCCTATCGCGAGCCTTGTCGTGCATCCGCTGCGATATCAACGGTTTATGGATTCAGTCATCGGCTGGCACTACCCATCATCGCAGCGGATTGCAGCCGATTACACGCCTTCGTGGGTAGCCTACCCATCGGCACACGTGCGCGACAAGATCAAAACCGGAGAATCGACGACGGCGAGCGCGGCTGTTCTCGCGCTGATCGACTCTGCGACGGACGAACGCTGAGGCGCGAACCCGAGCGCTTGCCGGGTAGCTTGCGGGGGTGCTCATGGACGAGCAGGTGGCGGACCTGAGGCGAGCTATAGCGGCGTCTCGGACACGCCCGTGGGTTCCTACCGGTGAGCCCACTTCGAGGACGGGCCGCTGGCGGGGCTGCGACGCCGCATGGGGCCTTACGTCGCGAACAACCCCGAGGCGATGGTCGGCCGGTCCTCCCCCCACGCGCGACGGGCTCGCGATCGCCATGCACGTCCAAGCGGGCGAGCCGGGCGGTGGCGTTTCCGGGGTTGGGTACAACCTGGCGCACGGGAGTCGGGCAAGGTCCCGAACACCGAACCCGAGGGGCACCCGCCCACCCCCACGGGGTCGCTTGCTGAGTGAATCAGACCCCTGCTCTTTCAACTCGGCGACGGAATCCGGGAATCGCCTTGGGCACGACGGTGAACCAACCCCCGGGCGCGGATCGGTGGGTCCCATCCAGAGATGTCTCGCGCGCTTCCGGCGATGAGCGAGGGGGGGTATGGGGGTGACCTTCCCCCCAGAACCCGGTCCACGTCGAGCGATAGTCTCGTCGGTGGATCAAGGAGGATCTGGGCATGTCGAGGAAGCGTCATTCGGCGGAGGAGATCGTGAACAAGCTGCGTCAGGCGGAGG
>Ga0210086_1000663_pt1 | contig 19109 bp, 19 predicted proteins | sample China_Galinas_PW_3_FD_184867 | JGI IMG/M metagenome (GOLD analysis project Ga0210086, IMG submission 184867) | Wetland microbial communities from San Francisco Bay, California, USA, that impact long-term carbon sequestration - China_Galinas_PWB_D2... | ecosystem: Environmental > Aquatic > Marine...
ACCGAGCTCGCCGGGCTGAGGCCGACGGACGGCCCTCCGACCACGGTCGAGATCATCGTGCCCCTGGTGATCTGGTCCGTTGCCTTCGAAGTCGTGCTCCCGCGGTCGGCGTTCTGGGGCAAGTACCTCTACGCGGACCCGTGGGACGTCGTTTGCTATTGTGCAGGAGCGGCAATCGCGGCGACGGTCTGGCGGCTGCGATACGGCAGACATACAATCCCAGCCGACCGATGACCCCTGTTTCCGACGTGTTGACCAGAGTCGTGAAGAAGGCGCTCGCCGAGGTCGAGGCGCGGGCGCTTCCGGTATTCACGTTCGCCATCCACCACGACCGTGAGTCACATGCGGTCGCGGTGTTCGTCGATACGGAGGAGAACTCGCGCAAGACCGTCCAGCGGATCAACCAGTATCACGCCCAGCGCTTCCTCGAGGCGATTCGGGAGGGCAACCTCAAGGCCGCCGAGCCCTGGCAAGCGAACGTCGGTCGCAGTCTGTCGCTGCGTGACTTCGAAGCGGTCGATCTCGCACGCACCAACCTTCGCAGCACCAAGGCGGACAAGGCGTTCTATCGAAGCATGGTCCGGGCGGTCGTCGCACAGCACGATGCGATTCGCGCACTCTCGCCCGACCCCGAGCGCACGCTGCTCGCGAGCTCGGGTCCGAGGGCGCCAGTCGCGCTCGTCTGGGCATTGCCCTGAGCGTCTGGGCTACGGAGTCGCGACCTGGAGCGGGCTAGGGTTCGACGAGACGCTGGCCGAGCATGTTGAGCTTGAACCGCCTCACGGTGTCGGGTGACACGACGTCGCCGCTCGGGCCGCGGAAGAACAGCGCATCGACCGGGCATTGCACGATGCAGGCACCGCATTGCACGCATTGCCCGGCCCTCGGCAGCAAGACCACCGGCTGATCGTCGGCGAGCTCGAAGACGTCGACCGGGCAGACCTGCGCGCACATGCCTGCGCGTGTGCACCGTTCAGCGTCGAGCTCGATTCGCAGCAAGCGGTCTTCGTGGAGGCCGCTCTTGTAGACGGGCGTGCTCCCGGTCAGATCCAGGCTCAGGATCAGCACGACGACGAGCGAGGCGATCCCCCACCGAAGCATCATCGTCCAGGACAGATCGCCGGTCAGAGCACCGTAGACGACCAGGCCGAGCAGGAACAAGGCCCAGAAGATCAGCGTCATCCCGCGCTGGCCGAAGTCGAACAGCACGAACCCAACGCGTTGCCTGTCTTGGCGCAGGTGCTGCTCGTAGAGCGGGAAGCTCGCGAACAGGAGAATGGACAGCACCCACACCAGGCCCATGAGCGGCAGCACTCCTTGCGACCAGAACGGAAGCACGAGGAGCGCGAAGAGCGAGATCGGGAACGCCCAGGCCACCGCCATCTCGAGCCGCTGCCGCAGGGGGAACCGAACCGTGTGGATGTCGCGACCTGCCTGCTGCCCACGAAGAAGGAACTCGGGTACGTCGGCCACGTCGGCCGGCCCCCACACGACGTGCCACCCGGTCTTGCGCCGGACGACCAGCCCCTCGATGCCGGTGGCCGCGAGCTGCGGCAGGATCACCCGCCGGTGGTCGACGAGATCCTCGATCCCGCTCGTCTTCACGACCGAGACGACGTCGTGATTCGTGAGCAGCCCTCCGGTCGCCGCGCACCACACATTCACCCCACGGCTGTTTGCGACGAGCAACCACGCGTTGCACCCGCGCAGCGCCCGGCGGACACGCTCGACGGTGAGACGGAAGTTGCACGTCAACAGCACCGGCGAGTCACGCCCTGGGTCACCGATGCGCTCGAGCCCGGTTTTGCACGGAAACGGCAGCACCCGGAGCAGCGTCTGCACGACGTTGACCCACAGGTAGCCGAAGCCGCTCACTGCTCCGCTCCGTTCGGCTTGCGCGCGACGACCTCGACAAACCACGAGAGCAAGCTCGATCGAACCGACTCGATGGTCAGGCCTGCGGCTTCCAGCTTGCCAGAGAGGTCATCGACGGGTTGCGTCGTCTGCTGCGTGATGAGGTAGGTAAGCGCGACGAGCGGCGCGCGCACGACCGCGTGCGTCACGCGAGCTGCCAGCGATGGCGGCTTGACCTCGTCCGCGACGAGCAGCAGCCCCCCCGGTCGCAGGATCCGTCGCACGTGCGAGAGCGCGAATCGCTGCTCGTCGTCGCTCAGCTCCGAGAAGCAGAGCCCGCACGTGACGACGTCGTAGCTGTCCGGCTCCTCGCCGTCGAGCTCGGCGATGCCCGCTTCGGCGAGCTCGATGCGCTCGCCGAGGCCCGCGTCCCGCACGCGTTCGGCCGCGATCTCGAGCATTCGGGCGCTGATGTCGATGCCCTTGACGCTGGCGCCGCGCCGGGCGGCACGCAGGGTCAACGCGCCGGTCCCGCAGCCGAGGTCGAGCACGTGCTGGCCCTCGCCGACGTGGCTCGCGAGACGGTCGTAGGCACGGTCGATGCTGCCGAGCGTTAGCAATCTGATGCCGAGCTCGTATCTCCGCGGCGCGGACTCGAGAATCCGCATCAGAACGTACGTGCCCATTTGGGAGCGCCTCGCAGCTCGTCCACCGACTGACGAAGCGTGCCTGCGGTGGACGCAGGGAAACGTGTCATGGTAGGCGATCGGAGGGTGGGATTCACTTCGATGCAAGCGCTCGCTTCGATTCCACACTTACCCCGTCGGCGACAAGTAGCGTCGCAGGTCCATCGCGTTGACGACCGCATGCCCACCGACGTCGTTGTTGAAGTACGCGTACACATCCAGCCCGTCCTTCAACCAGCACCGAATGCGACGCGCTTGCGCGACCAGCGCCTGCGGCGAGTAACCATGCGCATAGTCGACGCCGTGGTAGCGCAGATACACCCAGTCCGCGGTCACGACCCGCGGATGTCGGTCGAGCAGATCGTGGATCACCAGCGCCGCCCCGTGCTCGGCCAGAAGCGCATAGACCTCGTCGCACAGCCAGCTCCGATCCCGGAACTCGAAGGCCCACCGGTGACGAGCCGGGGCCGCGTCCAAAAACCCTCGCAGGCGCGCGGTGTCGACCCCCCACCGCGGCGGCAGCTGCACGAGAATCGGCCCGAGCCGCGCGCCGAGCCGCTCCGCGGCTTCGAGAAACACGTCGATGGTCGCACTCGGTTCCCGCAGACGCTTCAAGTGCGAGCCGTAGCGGCTGAACTTCAGAGCATAGAGAAACCCGCGCGGCGCCTGCTCGCGCCACGCCTCGAACGTCGCCGGCTTCGGCAGGCGATAGAACGTGTTGTTGATCTCGACCGTATCGAAGTGCGCGGCGTAGTGCGCGAACCACTGCCGCTTCGCCAGCTCCTCGGGATAGAAGCGTCCGCGCCAGTCGTCGTATTGGTATCCGGACGTGCCGATCCGGAGCTCACCGCGCGCTGCACCCATGACCGCCTCCTATCCTAGTCGAAAGAACGTCTCGGGGACGTTTCTTCGACCTTCGGGAACGTCTGGCAGGCTTGGTAGAACCGGCTACCGCGAGGCCACAAAGCTGCTAACCTCGGCGGCAACATGGACGAGATCGAACGCAAGAACCTCCGCAACCGGTGCAAGCAGCTGCCCGGACACGTTCGCACGACTCCCGCCGAAGCGTTCGAACAGCTCGCGAGCTGGAGCCGCGAGCACGGGCCCGAGTTCGACTTCTACGGGACCGGCTCGCTGATCGAGGAGTTCGAGGCCAAGGTCAGCCGACTGCTCGGGTATCCGGCCGCGCGGTTTCTGCCGACCGGCAAGCTGGCGCAGGGTATCGCGCTGCGGATGTGGAGCGACCGCGCGGGGAGCCGGCACATCGGCATGCACCCGAGCTCGCATCTCGAGCTCCACGAGAGCCGCGGCTACTCGCACCTGTTCGAGCTGCGCGCGACGCTCGTCGGCCCCTATCACCGTCCATTGCTCGCGGAGCACCTGAGCGCGGTGCCCGAGCAGCTCGCTGCGCTGTTGACCGAGCTGCCGATTCGCGAGGCCGGTGGCCAGCTGCCGAGCTGGGACCAGCTCGAGGAGCTCAAGGTCTGCGCGCGCGGACGCGGCACGGCTCTGCACCTCGACGGCGCACGGCTGTGGGAGTGCAAGAGCTTCTACGGACGCGAGTATGCCGAGATCTGCGCAGGCTTCGACTCGTGCTACGTGTCGTTCTACAAGGGCATCGGCGGGCTCGCGGGCTCGATGCTGCTCGGGCCCGAAGACTTCATCGCCGAAGCCGCCGTCTGGCAGCAGCGGGCCGGTGGGACCGTGTTCACCCTCGCGCCCTACGTCGCATCGGCCGCGATGCAGCTCGACGAGCGGCTCGCGAAGATGCCGGCGTACTTCGAGAAGGCCCTGGAGCTCGCCGGCGTCCTGCGCGAGCTCGACGGAATCCGCCTGCTGCCCGACCCGCCGCACGTCAACATGATGCACGTCTATCTCGACGTGCTTGCCGAACGGGCCAACGACGCCCGCGACGCGCTCGCGGTCGAGCGCGGCGAATGGTTGTTCCATCGCGCCGTCGACGCCGACGTGCCCGGCTACAGCCGGTTCGAGTTCTACGTCGGCGACAACGCGCTCGAGTGGACGGCGACACAGCTCGGGGACTCGTTCGCGCGCCTTCTCGAGATCGCACGCAGCGAGGCGAGTTAGTATGTCCCGCTTCGCCCGATGCCGAGGTTCGCCGGGTTGGACCCCGCCCGGGATCGACACGTTGCCAGTCCCGCCGCTGCCGATCTTGGCGGTCTTGGTCGCGATGACCTTGCCGTTCCTGCGCAGCCGGTAGGTCACGTGCGTGCCGGGACGGCCGCGGACGAACATGTGGGTCTGCTTCCTCGCCGTGTCGTGATCGAACAGGTATCCGAACGGCGTGTTCGCGACCGCGGCGTTGACGACGCAGTGGGCGCTGTGTGACAGGCGCACGGTCGCCGAAGTGGAACCATTTGTCCCCGAGACGATTGGTGCCATGAACCGCCCAAGTGGTAGAACGCGGGCATGCTGATCAAGCACGCGACGCTCGAAGCCATCGCCCGCGGGGACGTCGACCTCGCGTTCCGGCGCTGGAAGCGGCCGACGGTGCGGGAGGGCGGCACGCTCACGACCAAGGTCGGCGTGCTCGCGATCGACGCCGTCGAAGTCGTGACGCTGAGCTCGATCAGCGACGCGGACGCGGCGCGCGCCGGCTTCGAGTCGCGTGACGAGCTCGTCGCCCAGCTGCGGGCGCGAGAGGGCAAGGTCTATCGCGTCGAGCTCCGGCTCGCGGGCGAGGACCCGCGCATCGCGCTGCGCCAGAGCGCCAGGCTCTCGGCCCGTGAGCTCGATGACATCTCGACGCGGCTGGCGCGCATGGATGCAAGAAGCTCCGACGGCCCGTGGACGGCGCGCGTGCTCGCGGCGATCCGGTCGTCGCCCGCGGTCCGCGCCGGTGATCTCGCGGCCGACCTCGGCATGGAGCGCAAGCAGTTCAAGCAGCGCGTTCGTCGACTCAAGGCCCTCGGCCTGACCGAGAGCTTGAAGGTCGGCTACCGGCTGTCGCCGCGCGGCAAGACTGCGTGCAAGTGTCTGTTGTAATCACCCGAGCCGCTTGCGGAACCGCGTTGTCGCAACCGTCAGCAGCACGACGCAGCAGATCACGAGCCCGACCGTCATCGGCACGAGATCGGCGAAGTCGGCGCCGCGCAGCACGATGCCGCGCAGGATCTCGATGAAGTAGGTCACCGGGAAGGCGAACGTGATCAGCCAGATCGGCAACGGCATCTGCGCGCGCGGGAACATGAACCCCGACAGCAGCACCGACGGCAGCATGATGAGGAACGCGAACTGCATCGCTTCGAGCTGCGTGCGTGCCAGCGTCGACACCAGCAGCCCCATCGCCAGCGCCGTGACGATGAACAACGACGACAGCCCGAGCAGAAGCAGCACGTTGCCGTGAATCGGCACGCCGAACACGAACACCATCGCCGACAGCACGAGCAGCGTTTCGAACACGCCGACGATCGCGTACGGGATCAGCTTGCCGAGCAGGAGCCCGAGCCGGCTGACCGGAGTCACGAACAGCTGCTCGAGCGTACCCCGCTCCTGCTCGCGCACGATCGCGAACGACGTCAGAAACAGCAGCACGACCTGGAGGATGATCCCGACGAGACCGGGAACGAAGAAGTTCGCGCTCTCGAGGTTCGGATTGAACAGCAGCCGCCCGCGGACCTCGATCGGGATCGCCGCCCCGCCTGCCTCGTTGCGCGACGGCACGCGCTCCGACGATTCGAAGAACGAGAACCCGATCTTCCGGCTGAGGTCCAGGCCGAGCAGCTGGGCGCTGTTCATCGCGGTGTTGGCAACCTGCGAGTCGCTCCCGTCGACGAGCACCTGCAGGCGCGCCTGCCTGCCGGCGACGAGCCGCGCCGTGAAATCGGCCGGGATCCGCAGCGCGACCTGCGCGCGCCCCGACGTCACCGCCCTGCGGAAGCTCTCTTCATTCGTCACGCGGTCGACGATGTCGAACGTCTTCGTGCCCGCGAACGCTTCGACGACACGGCGGCTCGACCCGGTGCCGTCGAGATCGAACACGACCGTCGGAATGTCCTCGATCCGCGTCTGCAGCGCATAGCCGAAGATCACCGTCTGCAACAGCGGGATCACGAACATGAAGAACAGCGTCGCCGGCTCACGGCGGACGTGGACGAGCTCCTTGAGCAGGATCGCGAGCAGGCCGCTCAGCAACCCGTGCTCGCGCGCCCCTGTGCGCGTCGCAACCGCCTCGGCCGACTGCGACTCGTTGCGGACCGCGAGCTCGCCGCTGCTGACACCGCGGGCGAGCGTCACGAACACGTCCTCGAGGCTCGGGGGAATCTCGCGGACATCCCCGGTGCCGATGTCCCCGGGCGCGAGCGTGTCGTCCGCCAACACGTGGACGGTCTCGCCGAACAGCGTCGCGTCGCGAATCCCCGGGCGCCCGCGCAAGCGCGACAGCGCGCCGGCGGGATCGTCGACGCGCAGCTCCCAGCGCTTGGTCCCCGGCGGCGTGACATCGGGCCCCGCCTTCAGCTCCTCGGGCCTGCCGAGCAGGATCAGGTGCGAGTCCTGCAGGTAGGCGATGTGCGTGCACCGTTCGGCCTCGTCCATGTAATGCGTCGTGACGAACAACGTCACGCCGCGCGCGGACAGCTCGAACAGAAGGTCCCACAAGTCCCGGCGCGCCACCGGATCGATCCCCGCGGTCGGCTCGTCTAGGAACACGAGCTCGGGCTCGTGGATCAGGGAGCACGCGAGCGCGAGCCGCTGCTTCCAGCCGCCCGACAGCGTTCCTGCCAGCTGATCGAGATACGGTTCGAGCTTCGTCAGCTCGCACAGCTCCGCGACCCTGCGTTGGATCGTGTCGTGGTCGAGCCCGTAGATCCGCCCGTAGAAGTCGAGGTTCTCGCGCACCGACAGGTCGCTGTAGAGCGAGAACTGCTGCGACATGTAACCGATGCGCCGCTTGATGGCCTCGCTGTCGCGGACGACGTCGTAGCCGAGCACGGTCGCCCGTCCGCCCGACGGCGTCAGCACACCACACAGCATCCGAATGATCGTCGACTTGCCGCTCCCGTTGGGCCCGAGCAACCCGAAGATCGCGCCGCGCGGAACCGAGAAGCTGACCGCGTCGACGACGGTCTTCGGGCCGAAGCTGCGAGTGAGCTCGTGGAGCTCGAGAACCGATTCGCTCACGGCCTGTCGAACCAGACGTCGACCGGCACGCCGGGGCGCAGGACATCCCGTCCGTCGATGAGATCGACCTTGATCCGGAACACCTGCTTCGATCGCTCCTCGGGCGTCTGGACGTTGCCGGGAACGAACTCCGCTTCGCGCGCGATGAAGCTCACCTTGCCCTTGAACCGCCGCTTCGGGTAGGCGTCGACCGTGAGCTCGACCTCACGGCCGACCTGGAACGAAAGCCGGTTCTCGGGCACGTAGCAACGGACCCAGAGCCGCGTCTCGTCGAGCACCGACAACACGGGCGCGTTCGGGCCGACGAGGTCGCCCTTGCGCAGGCGCAGGCTCTCGATGACCCCTTTGGACGGAGCCCGGATCTGGAGCTCGGCGATGCGACGATCGATCGCCGCAAGCGCGGCTTCGCTGGCGCGAACCGACGCCTTGGCCTTGGCGATGTCCTCGGGCCGGTAGCCGTTCTTCTTCAGCTGATAGCCGGCCTCGGCGGCCGCGAGCTCGGCGCGGGCGGCCGCGATGACCTCCTTGCGGGTGCCGGCCTCGAGCAGCTCGAGCTCCTTGTTGCGGGCTTCGACGCGAGCCTCGGCCGCCTGGAGGTTGGCCGTGACGCGGTCGAGCTCGTCCTGCGGCTTGGTCTTGCTCCGGACCAGCTGGCTCGTGCGCGCGAACTCGAGCTTGGCCAACTCGTGAGCCGCGCCGGCTTCGCGCACGAGCGCCTTGGCCGTCTCGATCTCCTGAGGCCGCGGCCCCGCGACGAGCTCGGCGAGCCGCGCGGCAAGCCGGTCGCGCGTGGCCTTCGCGCTCTCGATCTCCTCCTTGCGGAAACCCGCCGTGAGCCGCTCGAGCTCGGCGTGCTGGGCTTCGACTTCCGCAGCCGCTTTCGCACGCTGCTCGGCGAGATCGAACGGCTCGAGCTCGATCAGGACATCGCCCTCGTCCACGGGGTCGCCTTCGTCGACGTGGAGCCTGGCAATCCGGCCGCCGACACGGGAACCCACGCGGATCTGGTCGGACTCGAGAAACCCCGAGACGAACAGCGGCCCCTCGCCGTGCTGGCTCACGATCAAGGCCGCGGTCAGGACGGCGGCCGCAAGCACGGCGAGCAGGATGCGTGAAATCATGGACGGCTACCTCAGGGCGGCTACCGTACCATCTCCCCCGCCGTAGCGGAACGCTGTTTACTGGACGTACGTCGTACCCGCGGCGATGACCGTGCCACCGGGAATCGTGGCACCGTTCGGCACCGTCGCGCCGACGCCGATCACGACGTTGTCACCGATCGTCACCGAGTCTCCGATCTTCGCGTCGTCGTGGATCACGGTGCCACCACCAATCGTGGTAGAGGCCCCGATCTTGACGTTGGTGCCGATGCTCGCGTTGCTGAGCACGCTGGTGCCCGACTTGATGTCGGTGCCGCTCTCGATCGTCACGTACTCCTGGATCACGACCCCGTCGGCGATCTTGCACGACTCACCGATCACGGCGGTCGGCGAGATGACTGCTGTCGCGTCGACTTTCGCGGAGTCGGGAATCACGTTCGGGTCGGGTGGAACCTGCGTGTCCTCGTATTCGGACCGCGGGATCATCGTCACATACGTCAGCCTCTGCCGCTGGCCGGACTCCGACGGCCACTGGATCTCGACCTCGAGCACGGCGACTTTGAGATCCGAGATCGTGTTGACGATCTCGCCGATGACGCCGTTACCATCGAGATCGATCGGGGGGGTCACCTCGCCCTCGTCGTTGATGAGCCGCGCGTTCATCTCGACCCCGGCCATCAACCCCGATGGCGCAGCCAGCGCCTTGCCGGCGATGTAGTCGTGGCAAGTCCCGCTGAAGTCGGTCGCACAGGCGAAGCGGAACTCCTCGATCGCGCTGACCATCGCGATGTTGGCGAGGTTGACTTCCTTGGCGCTGCGCGCCAGCAGCTGCGAGCTGACGATGCTACCGACGAGACCGAGCAATCCGGTCGTAACCAGCAGGAAGGAAACGGCGATCTGAATCAGGCCGAAGCCGGCCTGGGATCCAGCAATCCCCTCGTGCACCTGCTTGTTCACGCATCCCCCCTCTTGTCCTAGGTCGGTACGAGAGGCTCCCAACTTGAGTCCCGAGTAGAGACGGCCGTGGCGTCAGCAAAGCCGCGATGCCAACGCAGCACCGGCTGCTGGTAGAGTGACGGCCCCGACTGACCCCGAAAGGAACCCGCGAATGCTCACTCTCACAGCACTGCTCGCCACGGCCGCGATCGGCAACCCGGTCGCCGCGCCCCAGGACACGAAGCTGACGGACCTGCTCGAGGCCAGGGTCTACGAGTCCGAGACCCACGCCAAGCTGCCGTACCGGCTGTTCGTCCCGGCGGGCTCGAACGAGTCGGGCAAGCGCTATCCGCTCGTGCTGTTCCTCCACGGCGCCGGCGAGCGCGGCAGCGACAACGCCAGCCAGCTGCGCCACGGCGTGCGCGATTTCGTCTCGCCCGAGAGTCAGGCCAAGCGACCGGCGTTCGTCCTTGCGCCACAGTGCGCGAAGGGGCTCTGGTGGTCTTCGAAGTCGAGCCTCGACCTGGTGTTCGATCTGCTCGCGTCCGTGCGCAAGAGCTACCCGATCGACAGCGAGCGGATCTACATCACCGGCTTGTCGATGGGCGGCTTCGGCACGTGGGCGGCAATCACGCGACGGCCTGGGCTGTTCGCGGCGGCGATCCCGATCTGTGGTGCCGGTGATCCGAAGTCCGCGAGCAAGCTCGTCAACATCCCGATCTGGGCGTTCCACGGCGACGCCGACAGAGCCGTCAACGTCGAGGAGTCGAAGAAGATGATCGCCGCGATCAAGAAGGCCGGCGGCCATCCGAAGTACACCGAGTATCCGGGCGTCGGCCACAACTCGTGGACTCGCACCTACGCCAACCCGAAGGTCCACGAGTGGTTGTTCGCGCAGCGCCGAGGCGCGGAGCCGCACACCGCCGTCGCCGTCACCCTGAGAGACGGCGACCGTGTCGCCTTCCTCGGCGACTCGATCACGTCGGCAGCCGTGAGGGGCAAAGGCTTCATCCGACTGATCGAGGCCGACCTCAGGAGGGCCCGGCCCGAGTGGAACGTCGAGCTGATCGGCGCCGGTGTCTCGGGCAACAAGGTGCCCGACCTGCAGAAGCGACTCGATCGCGACGTGATCGCCAAGAAGCCGACGATCGTGATCGTCTACATCGGGATCAACGACGTCTGGCACTGGAACAGGAACCGCGGCACGAAGAAAGACGTCTACGAGGCCGGCCTCCTCGACGTCATCGACAGGATCAAGGCGGCGGGGAGCCGCGTGATCCTCGCGACGCCGAGCGTGATCGGCGAGAAGACGGACGGCTTGAACCGGTTCGACGAGATGCTCGACGAGTACGCGGCGATCAGCCGCAGGGTCGCTGCCCGGACCGGCGTCGAGCTGCTCGACCTGCGCAAGCGCTTCCTCGCCTACCTCCGCGCCCACAACCCGGAGCACAAGTCGCGAGGGATCCTGACGCGCGACACGGTGCACCTGACTGCGGCTGGCAACCGGTTCGTGGCAGATCGGATGCTCGAAGCCCTCGGCGTCGACGCGCAGCCGCACTGATCGGGCTACTTGTCCCGTTCCGGCACTGGATCCTGGCGCCATAGCCACGGCGCGAGCAGCTCGTGCAACGGCTTCGGCCGGCCCCGCTCACCGGTAACCCCCGCGAGGCGGCAGTACATCGCCAGCTGCCTGTAGAGCTCCCGCCGGTACTGGCGATAGAAGCCCGGGTCGCGGGCCAGCAGGCCTTCGAGCATTCGGATCGCCCGGTCGAGATCCCCCTGCCTCGCGAACTCGTGGGCACGTTCCCACTCGATCACGGCGTTGTTGTTCGGTCTCCGACTCACCGGTTCGATCTCCGGCGTCGCCCCCGGGAGGCTGGTCGGACGCAGCACGGCAACTCCGACCAACAGCATGTTGATCGCGACCACGATCACCAACAGGCTGTCCATCAACGACCATGGCGATTCTCGCGAGAGCAGCCGGCTCGAAGCTCGCGGCTCGTGATCGGACTCGGTCAGCTCCGGCAGGCCCTCGCCATCGACCGAGACTCCGCTCTCGGTCCAATGATCTGCGGCGAATATCTCGAGCTCGTCGGAGTCATCGTCGAGGGCGTCAAACGAGTCAGAATGGAAGCCGAGCTCGAGCCCGTCATCGTCGCTCAGCTCCTCGTACTCGCTGTCGTCGAGATCGGCCACGCTCGTTCCCCTCGCCATACGGTCAGCTGCGCCCACCCTCGATGTACCTCAAGTGGCGGAGAAGCTCATTGAGGCCGAGCGTGCAGCTGGTTCGGCAGCACAGGAGCGAGTCCTTGAGCTGCACGATGAAGAAGTTGTAGATGTCGTCGAACGCTTCGATGACCTCGAGCTGCGTGCCTTGCGCCTTGCTCAACCGTCTGCCCGACTCGATCAGCGCCTCGAACGCAGTGCGATCGTCCTCGAAGCTCTGTTGACTGCGCCCGAGGAGCGCCAGCTTCGTGCTCAGGACCCCGACATGGACGACGCCTCCGAGCTCGGCGACCTCCCGGCAAAACCTGGCGGCCGCGAAGCTCGCGCGCTCCTCCTTCGTCAGAGGCCGGGTCGGCTGCGCGTCACCGTCGTGCGAGTCATCGGTCCCGTCCGGCGACCGGCTCTCGTCGGTCTCGTCGAGGACGCGAAGGAAGTCCAGCAGCAGCCGATCCCCGGGCATGTCGGGAAACGTCTGTGCCGTCGGCTCGGCGCCGCTTTCGAACACGCAGTTGCCGCCGGGCCAACGGATCAGCTCCATCAAGGCGTCCTGTCCGACGAGCTTGCCGACCGAGCTGTGCACGAACCGCCCGGCATTGAAGTAGACGTCGCCCGTGACACCGTTGTTGGTAACGGTGAGCCGGCCGGTCGCCAGTTGGAAGACCATGTGCTGCAACAGGTCCAGAATGCTGATGCTGTCGATCGTGGCCTGGAACCCACGGGTCTGGAATGTCCTCATCGCACTCATCCCCGCTACGCCTCGTCGGCCTGTTTCGCGTATGTGATCGCGCTCGTCTCCATGATCTGCGCAACCATCTGAAAGCTGACCTCGAGAAGCGGAAGCCGAACCGATCGATCAGCGACCAAGACGACACAATGGCGCTCGAGCACGAGGACGCAGCTGACCGACCCACTGCAGTAGAACGTGAAGCTGTGCGCATCCCACCCCGCGCTCGACAGGTGATCGACGATGCCGCTGACGGCTCTGCACGAGTCCAGCAGCACGTCGGTGGATCCCCCCTCGGCCGTCAACGTCGCCTTGACCTCTGTGCCTTCGAGGATCGCGGCCGAGCGGACCCCGGAGATCTCGGTCAGCTTCTTCAACAGCTTGTCGGAGCTGATGCTTTGCATGATGTCGGTTTCCGATGTCTGCGCCGCGTCGGACGCGGTCTCAGGAGCGCCCCTTGGCTGAAGAGTCGACGGACATGAGGAGCGGCCCGAGCACCTTCCGGATGCTGTCGACGGTGAACGGCTTCTGCAGGAAGCCCTTGGCCCCGCGATTGATGGCCTCGTCGACGACGCTCTCGTGGCGGTCCGAGCTGATCATTACGATCGGCGGGGGATTCGGGCACTGGTCCTGAACGGCGCAGATGAAATCGAGTCCGGAGAGCTTCGGCATGTGCACGTCGGCCAGCACGAGGTCGACTTCCGCGTGCTCGAGGACCTCCAAACCCTCGGTCCCACTGCCCGCTTGGAAGAACTCGCCGATGTCGACGCCGGCCTGCCGGAGACTACGCAGAATGATCTTCCGCATGGTCCGGGAGTCGTCGACGATCAACAACGAGTAGCGCACTGAGGATTCTCCTCCCAAGCATCGGACAGAGAGTTGCTCGTATCGGCCAGCCGCGACACGTAGCTTTAAGCGACACCGCACGGGGCGGACGAGAACCACCACGCTCAGCCACGCGCCGCCCCCGTGCCATCGCCGATTGGAAACCGTTTCAATTCGAAACACCGAAGGGTCGACGAAGGTGGATCAAGGCCCGTAGTCGGTCAGCCGATAAGCGAGGCGTTGCGCCACCCGAAGGCCGGCCCCTTCGGTGGTGGCTCGGACATGACTTCGGAGATCGGAATGAAGGCACTCGTCGTCGATGACTCGCGCGCGATGCGCTCGATTCTCAAGCGGGCGATGTCCGACAACGGCTTCGAGGTCATGGAAGCTGACAACGGCCGGCACGCGCTCGACTACGTCGGGGCCAACGGGCCAGTGGACGTCGTCCTCGTGGATTGGAACATGCCCGAAATGAACGGGCTCGAGTTCGTCAGCCGGGTCCGGGCCGAGTCGAAGTACGATCATATGCGACTGATCATCGTGTCGATCGAGAGCGATCAGAACCACGTCCAGGAAGCCCTGGCGGCCGGGTGCGACGAATACCTGATGAAGCCGTTCAGCGATCAGGCGCTGTCCGACAAGCTCGAGATGCTCGGGCTCGCCAACTAACCGTGAAGAAGCGGATCCGGGTCCTGATCGTCGATGACTCCGTGATCGCGCGGAAGACCGTGTCGGACCTCGTGACCGCGGACGACGAGCTCGTGCTGGCTGGATCCGCCGCGAGTGGCCGGGTGGCCTTCGACATCCTGTCTCAGACCGATGTCGACGTCGTGATCCTCGACGTCGAGATGCCCGGGATGGACGGACACGAGGTCCTGAGGCGAATCCGCGCACTTCGACCCAACCTGCCCGTCGTGATGTTCAGCGCCTTCACCGAGCACGGCGCCAAGGCCACGATCGACGCTCTCGCGGCGGGCGCGACCGACTTCGCGACCAAACCGCACGGCACCGACACCGGCGCGGACGCGATCGCCGACATCCGCGAACGCCTGCTGGCCCGAATCAAGCGCCTGTTCCATGACGCGGACGGCCGTGCCGATCAGAAGACCCTGACACTCAGCGGGATCAGCCGCGCAATCGCTCGCAACCGCCAGGAGATCAGGATCGTCGCGATCGGCTGCTCGACCGGAGGTCCCAACGCGCTCGCCGAGCTGCTGCCGCGTCTGCCCGCGGACTTCCCGGTTCCGATCGTCGTCGTCCAACACATGCCGGCGATGTTCACGGAGGCGCTCGCAAGACGACTCGACCGCGATTGCGCGATGCGTATCTGTGAAGGCCGCGGCGGTGCCGTCCTCGACGGTGGTCAGGTCTGGATTGCTCCAGGAGATCGACACATGACGGTCGTGGCCAGCGAGCGAGGCCCCGAGCTTCGCCTCGACCGCGAACCTCCGGAGAACTCGTGCCGACCCGCCGTGGATCGGTTGTTCCGCTCCCTCGCGGCGGAGTTCGGACACCGAACCCTCGCGGTCGTCCTGACGGGCCTCGGCCAGGACGGCCTCGCCGGCTGCCGCGATCTGCACGCTGCGCGTGCGCCGATCATCGTTCAGGACCTCGCGACCTCGGTCGTGTGGGGCATGCCCGGCTCGGTTGCCAAAGAAGGGCTCGCCGACGCGGTGCTCCCGTTGCGCGAGATCGCTGCCGAGATCGTTCGCCGCGTGGACGGGCGGCCGCGATCCGGGGACAGAAGCCCCAAGCGCACGCGGCGGCAATGATCACCAAGAGCGCATTCGACTACGTCCGCGAGCTCGTTCGGGACACGTCCGGCGTGGTCCTCGACGAGACCAAGGACTATCTCGTCGAGGCGAGACTCGAGCCGATCGTCAAAGCCGAAGGCTGCCTCACACTCGAGGAGTTCGTCGCGAAGCTGCGGGTCACGAGATGGTCGGAAACACACCGCAGGACCGTCGAGGCCGTCGTCACGACCGAGACCAGCTTCTTCCGCGACCTGCATCCGTTCGAGGCGCTGAAGAAGACCGTGCTTCCGAGGCTGATCCAGAGTCGAGCACAGGACCGCACGTTGAGAATCTGCTCGGCCGCGTGCTCGAGCGGGCAAGAGCCGTACAGCATCGCGATGGTCCTGCACGAGCACTTCGCCGAGGTGACGGCGACGTGGAACGTCGAGATCTTCGCGGCGGACCTGTCACTCGAGATGATCAAGCGAGCCCGGGAAGGCCGCTATTCGGTGCTCGAAGCGAACCGGGGCCTGCCCGCCAGACTCCTTGCCCAGTACTTCCGGCGCGAGGGCATGTACTGGCAGGTCACGCCCAAGCTGCGCCAACAGATCGAGTTCCGATGCATGAACCTGCTCCGAGAGGAGCTGCCGTGCCGATTCGATCTCGTGTTGATCCGCAACGTGCTGATGTACTTCGACGTCGAGACCAAGCGCAAGGTCCTCGACAAGGTCGCGCGCTCGCTGGAGCCCGACGGTCTCCTGCTGATCGGCGGGACCGAGACGATCATGTCGCACCGCAAGTGGAAACGCCACGTGATCGATCGGACGTCGTGCTACAGCTTGCGATCCACTGACGGAGACTGCTCATGGACATCGTAGAACGGGACCTCCGCGAGCTGATACTGGCCGTGTGGCATTCGCTCGTCGGGCTGACGATCGAGTGCTCCGAGCACGCATGCGAACGCCTGTCGCCGGGCAGCGACGTGCTGGCAACCGTGCACATCACCGGCGGGTGGCGCGGCACCGTGACCGTCGAGTGTTCGCTGGCTCTCGCACGCAAGATTGCAGCATCGATGTTCCGGATGACCGAGGCCCAGGTGGCGGAGGTCGAGACGTTCGATGCTTTGGGCGAGATCGCGAACGTGATCAGCGGCAACGTCAAGGCCGCGACCGGTCTGCCCTGCGAGTTGACGCTTCCGACCGTGGCACACGGTGCGGGGCTCAAGGTCTCCGTGCTCGAGAGCCAGCGCCTGACACGTGTCGGGTTCACGAGCCAAAACGAGCCCTTGGAGGTCTCGGTCTTCGAGCCGCGCGGTGCCGGCGAACCGGACTGCCGAGATTCTCGACACCCGGGGTGACCGAGGCGGGTCAAGCCCAGGTCTCCGTGGCGCCGAAAAGACGAACAACCGTGAACTCGCGGAACCGTCATAGCCATGTCCCTCCACCTACCCCCGTTTCTCGTCGGACTCCAGATCGCGACCGATACGACCACTGCTGACGCTGCGTCTACATGGCTCTTCGGAGTCAGCGTGATCGTCGCCGTCGCCGCGGTCGTCTTCGTGATCTGGCAGACCAGCCGACTCCGCCGGATCCTCAAGGCGATCGAAGCCGCGCTCTCGGGCAATCTCGCCCCCGATCTCCACGTGCAGGGCTTTGACGTCACCGGACGCATCGGGCATTCCCTGTCGCGGTTCTTTCAGCGCCTCGATACCGATGTCAAATCGGTCGGGCAAACGGCCAGCGAGCTCCGGATGGCAGCCGGCAACTTCAAGAACGTCAGCTCGAACATCGGCAAGAGCGCGGACGACACCTCGCACCAGGCCACCACGGTCTCGAACGCTTCGTCGGAGGTCAGCATGAGCATCCAGGCCGTCGCCGCGAGCGCGGAGGAGATGGATGTCGGCATGCGAGAGATCGCCCGTAGCGCCAGCGACGCGGCCAGGGTCGCGATGCACGCGGTAGAAGTCGCTCAGGAGACGAACGCGACGGTCATGAAGCTCGGCGAGAGCAGCACCGAGATCGGGAACGTGATCAAGGTGATCAGCTCGATCACCGAGCAGACCAACCTGCTCGCTCTCAACGCAACGATCGAGGCCGCGCGCGCGGGCGAGGCCGGCAAGGGCTTCGCCGTGGTCGCGACCGAAGTCAAGGAGCTGGCGACCGAGACCGCTCGCGCGGCCGAGGACGTCGGCAGCAAGGTCATGGCGATCCAGGAGACCAGCCAGAGCGCCGTAGACGCGATCCAACAGATCTGCCAGATCATCGAGCAGATCAGCGAGATCCAGGGCGCGATCGCCAGCGCTGTCGAAGAGCAGACGAGCGCGTCCAACGAGATCGGTCGCAGCGTGACGCAGGCCGCGTCCGGCGGCGCCCAGATCGCGCGCAACATCACGGGTGTCGCCGACAAGGCCGCCGGCACGATGCGCGGCGCTTCCGAGCTGCACTCGTCCGCCGACGAACTGGGCCGGATGGCGGCACAGATCGAACAGCTGATCCGCCCGTTCCTGCACGCCGAACAGGCGTCGGCTGCCGAGCCCGAGTTCTTCGTCTAGCGGCGGTCCGTTCCTTCTCGGAGATCCGACATGAGCGAGATGGACGACCTGATCCAGGAGTTCCTGGCCGAGACGTTCGAGAACCTCGAGCAGGCCGACTTGGACATGGTCGCGCTCGAGAGCGATCCCGGAAGCAAGGAGCTGTTGTCGAGCGTGTTCCGCACGATCCACACGATCAAGGGCACCTGCGGCTTCCTCGGTTACTCGAAGCTCGACTCGCTGACCCATTCGGCCGAGAGCCTGCTGTCGCGACTGCGCGACGGCGAGATGGCGCTCAACGAGTCCATCACCAACGCGGTCCTCGCGACGATCGACGGTGTGCGCGAGATCCTGGCGTCGATCAGCGCGGATGGCTCCGAAGGTGATCGCAACTACGACGAGCTGATCGCGACGCTCGAGCGGCTCAACAGCGGCGCGACCGGCGAACCTGCGCCCGACGCCGCCTCCCCGGCCGTCAGCGTCGAACCCGTGCCGGAGGGCGAGCAGGACGAAGACGGTTACCGGGATCGACGACGGCGCAAGCGCGTGGACGGGACGTTGCGGGTCGACGTCGGCCTGATCGATCGCCTGATGAGTCTGGTTGGCGAGCTCGTGCTCACGCGCAACCAGATGATGCGGTTCGCGCTCGAGAACCGCGACAAGAGCTTCGCCGACACGGCGCAGCGTTTGGATCAGGTCACCGCCGAGCTGCAGGAGGGCGTCATGAAGACCCGAATGCAGCCGATCGGATCGGTTTGGAGCAAGGCGCCGCGCATCGTCCGCGACCTCGCCGTGACGACGAAGAAGAAGGTCAAGCTCGTGCTCGAAGGCGAAGCCACCGAGCTAGACAAGACCGTCATCGAAGCGATCAAGGATCCGCTCGTGCACATGATCCGCAACTGCGTCGATCACGGCATCGAGTCTCCCGAGCAACGACGTGCCAAGGGCAAGCCGGAGGAAGGGACGTTGACCCTGCGGGCGTTCCACGAAGGCGGCAACGTGCAGATCGAGATCTCCGACGACGGACAGGGTTTCGACACCGCGAAAATCCGACAGCGCGCGATCACCAACGGCATGATCACCGCTGGCGAGGCCGAGACGATGAGCCACCACGAGATCGATCGACTCGTGTTTGCGCCCGGGTTCTCGACCGCGCGCTCGATCTCGGCGATCTCGGGACGAGGCGTCGGAATGGACGTCGTCAAGACCAACGTCGAGCAGATCGGCGGCACGATCGACCTCGACAACCGGCCCGGCAGAGGTGTGACGATCCGGCTCAAGATTCCGCTGACGCTCGCGATCATTCCGGCGCTCATGGTCTTTTGCGCAGGCGAGCGGTTCGCGATCCCGCAG
>Ga0210086_1000665_pt1 | contig 19072 bp, 11 predicted proteins | sample China_Galinas_PW_3_FD_184867 | JGI IMG/M metagenome (GOLD analysis project Ga0210086, IMG submission 184867) | Wetland microbial communities from San Francisco Bay, California, USA, that impact long-term carbon sequestration - China_Galinas_PWB_D2... | ecosystem: Environmental > Aquatic > Marine...
GACCTGGGCGACCAGCCGGTGACCCGGGCGGCGATGATGCAGGTGATGGGCCGGGTCTACACCCGCCTCGGGCTCTACGAGCAGGCCGAGCGCATCCTCCGGGAAGCCCTGGCGATCCGGCAAAGGGAGCTGGGAGAGGATTCGCCCGAGGTGGCCGACACCCTGAAGCGGCTGGGCCAGGTCAAGACCCGCCAGCGCCTCTACGACCCGGCCGCGGAGCTCTTCCGCAGGGCGCTCCGCATCCGGCTGGGCCGGTTCGGTCCGGACGACCTGGAGGCGGCGACCATCAAGGTCGGGCTCGCCAGGTGCCACCGGGAGCAGGGCGACTTCGCCCAGGCGGAGAGCCTGTTGCGCGAGGCCCTCGACGTCGAGACGCGGGAGCTGGGACCGGACGCCGAGGGGGTGCTGGACGCCCTCGCCCTCCAGGCCTCGATCGTCCAGTCCCGCGGCGATCCGAAGAGGGCCGCAGCCCTCTACACCGACCTGCTGGAGCGCCAGCGCCGGGTCCTCGGCCCCGACGGCTCGCGCATTCCCGTCACCCTCAACAACCTGGCCTACGCCCTGCGCCTTGACGGTGACCTCACGGGTGCCGCGAAGTACTACCGGCAGGCCCTGGAGCTGTCGAGCCGACTCCACGGCGCGAGCCATCCCAACGCCTTGATGGTGCTCCAGAACCTGGCCAGCGTCACGGCGCTCCAGGGGGATCGCGAGGAGACCGAACGGCTGCTACGCCGCAAGATCGAGCTCGAACGCTCCTCCCTGCCGCCCGACAGCTGGCGCCTGGGGAGCAGCATGGTCTCCGGGCTCGGCCGCGCCCTCGTGCGGTGGCGACGCTACGGGGACGCGGAGCCGGTCCTCCGCCAGGGGACCGCGATCCTGGAGACCGCCCTCGGGACGGACCACACCTGGGTCGCCAACGCGCGGGGCATGCTCGGCACCTGCCTGGTGGGCGAGGGGAAGGTGGACGAAGGGCAGGCGCTGATCCGGCGGAGCCTGAAGCTGCTGGGCGCCAGGGAGACGTTCTCCCGGCAGGACTGGTGGTCGGTCCAGGAGATCGCGGACCGCCTCGACGACACCGGCCGCACCGACCTGGCGGAGCGCTACCGGGCACTCCTCACCGACGCGCGCAAGCCGGAGGGGCTCTGATGCCGTACCGCCTGGTGCTGTGGCTCGACGACCGCGCGCTGCGCATCCCCCTCGGACAGGGCGACCTCGACCTCGGCTCGGCGGAGAGCGCCGACATCCGGATTCCCCACTACACGGTCTCCCGCCGCCACGCGCTCCTCCGGGTGGGGCCCGACGGAGCGGAGCTGACCGACCTGGGCTCGAGCAACGGCACCTCGGTCGACGGCCGGCGGATCGACGGGCCGACCGCGCTCGTACCGGGCAGCGCGGTCGCCTTCGGCAGCGTCGAGGGGCGCTTCGAGCGGATCGATCCCGGTGAGCTGGAGCCGGCGGTGCGAGTCGGCCCCGGGAGCGGCGTCGCACCGGCTCCCGATCCGGACGGCCGGGACCCGGACCGGGCGGCCACCACCTTCTCCCTCGGCTCGCTCAAGGCCTTCACCGTCCATCGCCTGCCCGAGCTGCTCGAGCGGGCCCTCCACGGCGACGACGGACGGACCTTGGCGCCCGCGGTCGGCGCCGCCCTGGCGGAAGCCCTACCCTGCTCCGCGGTCGAGATCACCGCTCCCGGGGGCGGCATCGTGTTCCAGGCCGGCGAACCGCCGCCGGCGGCTGCCTCGACCTGGCGCGAGGCCGCGGTGCCCGGCGACGGGATGCTTCTCCGGGTGGCCTTCCTGAGCGACCCCCAGGCGAAGGCCTACGATTCCCTGATCGACGCAGCCGCCGCCCTGCTCGCGCTCGCCGCCCGCGGTCACCGGACGCGCCGGGGGACCCCTCCGCGGGCCGTGCCCCCGGCGCCCGCGCCTCCCGATCCGCCCACCGTGGTGCCGGAGGTGCGCCGCCTCTACGACGACGCCGCGCGGGTCGCCCCCGGCAACGTCAGCGTCCTCCTCTGCGGCGAGTCGGGGTCCGGCAAGGAGGTCTTCGCCCGCTTCCTCCATGCGGCCTCCGGTCGCCCCGCCGAGCGGTTCGTCGCCCTGAACTGCGCGGCGCTGCCGACGGACCTGCTGGAGGCGGAGCTGTTCGGCGTCGAAGAGGGCGCCGCCACAGGGGTCGCGGCGCGGGCGGGCAAGTTCGAGCTCGCCGACGGCGGCACCCTGTTCCTGGACGAGATCGGCGACATGGCGCTCGCCACCCAGGCCAAGATCCTGCGGGCGCTCCAGGAGGGCGAGGTCTACCGGATCGGCGGGCGTTCGCCGCGCGCGGCGCGGGCGCGCGTGGTCTCCGCCACCAACCGGGACGTGGACGCCATGCTCTCCGAGGGGGCTCTGCGCCGGGACCTCTACCACCGGATCGCCGACTGGCGGGTGGAGCTGCCGCCGCTCAGACGGCGCCGGGAGGACGTGCCGAACCTCGCCGCCCACTTCCTGGACCGGGAGGTGCGCCGCCGGAACCTCGCGTCGGCCGGCATCTCCCGCGCCGCCATGGACGTGCTCACCGCCTGCGACTGGCCGGGGAACATCCGCCAGCTCGAGCGCGAGATGGCACGGATCGCCCTCTTCCTGGACGAGGGCGAGCTGGTCGAGACACGCCACCTCCAAGAGGGCCTCCGCCGGAGCGCCGCCGGCCCTGCCGCCACCGGCACCCTCAAGCAGGCCGTCGAGGCCGCCGAGCGGCGCGAGATCTTGCAGGCCCTGGACCGCTCCGGGGGCGACACGCAGAAGGCCGCCGCCCTGCTCGGGATCGGCCGTTCGACCCTGTACCGGAAGCTGGCGGCACTGGGGATCGAACCTCTCGACCAGGCATCTCGCTTCTCATAGAGGGAAACTGGCGACCGCTCCCGGGCTCGCGACCGATCACCACGACGCGTACAGTTAGAGGACGAACTGTACGTCTACCGGACTGAACTGTGCATTCAGGACACGAATCGGCACAGACTGCGAACACCGTGGTAAGATTGCAGCACTTTCACAACCGAGGAGACAGGACATGGACAATCGACGTCGCGTCCACGACGGAATCGTCGGCATCTTGGTCACCGCAGGAACCGCCCTCGGCTATTGGGTCGCTCCCGCCTGGCTCCTGGTGCCGGGCATCGTCGGCCTGCTGATGATCCAGAGCTGGATCACCGGGTTCTGCCCGGTCTACTGGACCCTCGACCGCCTGGGGATGGGCGAGCCGAAGCAGGCTCCGACCTCCTGAGCCCCAGAACCATCGTCTCCGGCCGCCGGTGCGCTCAGCCCCGGCCGGCGGCCAGGATTCTCTCCACCCGCCGGTTCGCGGCGGCGAGTGGGGTCTCTCCGCGCTCTTCGGACTCGCGGAGGATCTCCCGTACCGAGCCGCCGATGCCCTCGACCCGTTCGTCGATCGCCGCGTGGTCCACCCCCTCGTGGAGCGACAGGATCGCGATGGCGCCGCCGGCGTTGCCGATGTAGTCCGGCACGTAGACGATGCCCCGCTCGTGGAGCCTCGCGGCGTCCGCCTCCTCGCGGAGCTGGTTGTTGGCCGAGCCGGCGACGATGCGGCAGCCGAGGCGCGGCACCGTCTCCGCGTTGACCGTGGCGCCGACCGCGCAGGGAGCGTAAACGTCACAGGCGGTGTCCGGCACCCGTTCCAGCGGCACCACCTCCACCGCCGTCTGGGCCCGGAGCGCACCGGCCAGCCGCTCCGCCTTGCCGGGATCGAGGTCGGCGAGCAGCAGGTGGGCCCCCAGGTCGGCGAGCTCCCGGGCAAGCGGACCGCCGACGTCGCCCAGGCCCTCCACCAGGACGGTCCGCCCGGCCGGATCGGCGCTGCCGAAGACGTGCTCCAGCGCCGCCCGCAGGCCCACCAGCACGCCGTGGGCGGTGAACGGTCCCGGATCGACGGCCCGTCCGGTCTCCGGGTCGGCGCCGAAGACGTACCGGGTCTTCTTCGCCACGACGGTCATGGCGTCCGGCCCCGCGCCCAGGTCCGGCCCCGTCGAGAACGCATCTTGGAGCGACTCGACCAGCGCCCCGTAGCGCTCCAGCAGGCCGTCCCGCTCCTCCGTCGCAAGCGGTCGCGGGATCGCCAGCACCGCCTTGCCGCCGCCCCGGGACAGCCCGGCTCCGGCGAACTTGTAGGTCATCCCCTCGGCCAGCCGCATGGCATCGAGGAGCGCGTCTGCCAGCTCCGGATAGACCTTCATCCGGGTCCCCCCCGCCGCCGGCCCCAACGTGTCGTCGTGGAGCGCGATGAAGATCCACGTCCCCGTCGGCCGGTCGTGGCGCACCACGACGCCGTTGCCGTCCCACCCCTCGAGCAACGCGAAGAAACGTTCGTTCATGGGTCCATCCTCCGGTCGATGACGCGGTCGATACCGCCGGCACGGCGGCACGATCATCCTACTGCGGCCGGAGTGGCGGAGAGGTGGCACCGCCCCTGAAGCCACCCGGGAGAGATGGAGGCGGAGCAAGCGCGGCACCGAGGAGGGCGTCAAGGCGGACGTCGAAGAGACTCCCGGCATGCACACGAGGCCCCGCGAGCGGTGCGCAGCACGCGGGACCTCGGACCGATGGATCTTCCCGCCTGGCGTCTAGCAGGTGCCCGGCTGGGTGGTCCAGCAGCAGGTCTCGCCGGTGTCGTACCAGTAGCCGCAGCTCGTCAGACAGACTTTGCTGCGGTACGTGGTGTCCCATCCCCCACCTTCGTTGTAACACTGGTCGATCCACTCGCAGCGGACGTCGTAGCACGACATCTGGATCGGCTCGGGCGTCTCGGCGGACACCAGGGCGCCGAGCACCGGCGCCGTGAGCGCACCGGAGCATGCCACGGCCGGCGTGTCCACTGCCTTCTGGGGCCCCGTGGCATTCGGCGTATCGGCTGTCGCGGCGAGCAGCGGGGCGGCGATCAGTGCGACGAGAAACAGCAGGGCGAGTGTCTTCGTGGTCATGGTGACCTCCTCTGGTGGTTCATCGTTCCTCGCAAATCGAGGCGAATCCCTCATGATAAAGTATTACACTGATACCTAATGAAAAGCAACGACGCCCCGCAAGGCGGAGCCGTCTCCGGTTGACACCTCCGGTGCCCTGTGCTCCGATGGGCGCACCCCGAAGACCGGGCCCGTCTCTTCCGGGTCTCCTCTGGTTCACCCGTCTCTCTCGCCCGTGGCCCACGCCGATCCGCCCTCGCCCAAGATCCTCCTCGCCGCCGGCCCGCGCGCCGCGGAGGAGGCGGTGTTCGCCTGGCTGGAGGAGCGGCTTGACGGGGAAGGTCGTGGTGTGGATCGGGAGCTGGATCTTCCCGAGCGTCTTGCCCTACTCGCCCGTCCGTTGCGGGTGGTGGTGGCGTCGGACAGCCTGCGGCAGCACCTGGCGGCGGAGCTGGTGCGCCGGCGGGGGCGCTCGGCGGCGGGGGTGGTGGTCCAGACGCTCTCCCGGCTGACCGAGGACGTCCTGGAGCGGAAGGGCTTCGACGAGGCCTCCGCCACCGCCGCGCCGCGAAAGAGGGCCGGCGGCGCGCTGCTCCACGTCCTGGTGCGGCGGCTGGGGCGGGAGATCCCGGATCTGGCCGAGCACCTGGAGGAGCTGGCGGACGGCTACGGCCCGGTCGCCGCGACGGTGCGCGACTTCCTGGACGCGGGGCTGGAGCTGGAGCTGGCGGATGGCGTGGCGGACGCGGCGCTCCAGACGGGAGAGGCGACCGGAGACCCGGCGGACGACGCCGGCCGGGTCGTGGGCACGGTCTCGGAGCGAGTACGGGCGGAGGCACTGGTACGCCTCGCGGCAGGAGTGGAGCGAGCGCTCCAAGCGATGAACCTGGACCTGCCCGGCCACCGCCTGCGCCGGGCGGCAGAGTGTCTCGAAGAGGACCCCAGCCTCCTGCCCTGTCGCGGCGTCCTCGTCCACGGCTTTGCCGACGCCACCGGCGTGGCCGGGGCGCTGATCGAGGCCCTGCTCCGGCGCCTGGGGGCGACGGTGGTGCTCGACCGGCCACCCGATCCGGCCCATCCGACTGGCGCGGAGGCGCCCCTTCCCGACGGCCGGGACGACCGGCGCGGCGGGCTCGAGACCGGCTTCACCCGCCGGTTCCTGGAGCGCCTGGCGGTGCGGGCCGAGACCGTCGAGCTGGCGGACGAAGTGCAGACCGAGCCCGCGCCCGCGATTCTCCAGACCCTCTCCGCTCCAGGCGCGGACGCGGAGGCGCGCCTGGTGGCGCGGCGCATCCGGGCGCTGCTGGACCGGAGCGAGCGGCCGGAGGGGATCGCCGTGGTCGCCCGCTCGCTCCGTCCCGATCAGCCGTTCGCCACGGCCTTCCGGCGCCACTTCACCCGGCTGGGCATCCCCTTCTCCGGCGCCGGTGGCGCAGGAAGCGGGGCCGGCCCGCTGCTCCCCGCCGGCCGGCGGCTACGGGCGCTCCTCGACGTGCTCCGCCGCAGGGAGGGCGTGCCGACCGACCGCTGGTTGGACGCCCTGGGCGACGCCGCGGCGGCCCCGACCGGGCCAACCGACCCAGCAGGGCCAGCAGGGCCGACCGGCGACGCCGACGCGCCGGACGCAACCGACGGACCGGCGCGGCCGGCCGGGACGCCTCATCTGGATCTGAGCCTGGCCAGGCGCCTGGAGCTGCGCCTGGCGCTCCACACCCTGGGGGCCGCCCGGCTGGGCGACGTGGCCCGGATCGACCCCGGGCGCCTCCGCCGGTTTGAGGAGAGCGGGTTTCCTTTGCCGATCCGGGAGGGGATCCACGCGGTCGGCGGCGACGACGGGGGAGACGGTCCGGACGGGACCGATGACGACGCCGGCGACGCCGACCCGGCCGAGCGTTCCCTCCGGCGGCGCGTGCCGGTGGCGGTCATCCACCGTGCGATCGACGCCGCCGGCCGGCTGGTCCGCAGTCTCGCAGACTGGGCCGATTCGACCGACCGGGCCGACCGGCTGGAGCCGGCGCCGGTGGCGAGCCACCTGGCCCGCCTGCGCCGGCTGCTGGCGGACGAGCTCGGCTGGATCGTTCCAGGAGGAAACAGGGCTTGGCGGAACGGAAGCGGTTCGGAACCGTCCGCCGACCCGCTCTGGGGACCGATCGACGCCCTGGCCTCCCAGGCCCCCGGCCGGCTGACCCTCTCCTACGACGAGATGGTCCTGCTCGTCGCCCACGCCCTGGAGGACGCCGGGCGGGACGCCGTGGGCGGCGCCGGCGGCGGGGTGGCCCTGCTCGACGCCATGGAGGCCCGCGGCCGCACCTTCGAGCACCTGTTCCTGGTCGGCCTCAACCGGGGGGTCTTCCCGCGCCCGATCCGCGAGGACCCGCTGCTGGCCGACGACCTGCGCCAGCTTCTCCTGAGCGTGCTCGCCGACCTGCCGGTCAAGCGCCGGGGCTTCGACGAGGAGCGCCATCTCTTCGCCCAGCTCGTCGCCGCGGCACCGGACGTCACCCTGTCGTGGCAGAGCACGACCGCCGACGGCCAGCCCAACCCGCGCTCGCCGCTCGTCGAACGGATGGAGCGGCTGGAGCCGGTCGGCGACGCCGCTTCGCCCGCGCCGCCGCCCGCCACCCTGCGGCCGGCCGCCGACCATGCAATGGCTGCTGGCCTGGCGGGTGACCGGCAGGCCTTCGAGCGGCTGGTGGCGATCGCCCTGCGCGAAGACCGCACGGAGATCGACGCCCACGCCGACGCCCACTCCCCTGCCAGAGCCGCTCCGGCCGCGGATGGCGGTGACGCTCCCAGCTCCTCGAACAGCTCCTGGGGAGACCTCGCCGCCGCCCACCGCCGCATCCTCGACGAAGTCGATCCAGACCTCTCCGCGCCCGACGGCTGGAGCCGCTTCCAGGCTCTCGGGCCCTACTTCGGGCTCGTCGGCCCGGCCGGCGCGGACGATCCGGGCGACCCGCGCCACGCCGCCCTCTGGGTGACCACCCTCGAGCGGCTCGCCGCCTGCCCGTGGCAGACCTTCCTCGGCCGCGTGCTGCGGGTCGAGCCGACCCCGGACCCGCTCCAGGCCGCGCCCAGCCTCGATGCCCTGCTGGTGGGCTCCCTGGTCCACGCGGTGCTCGAAGAAGTCGTGAACGCCGCCCTGCCGGACGACGGAGGAACCCAGGACCGCGGAAAGGCGCGAGGAAAGACCCTCGAGGAGGCCGACGCCCGGGAGCCGGTGGAGGTCCCCTGGCCGGCGCCCGCCGCGCTCGAGGAGATCCTCCACCGGCGAGCCACGCGGCTCCTGCAGGACGAGGGGATCGCCCTGCCCGGCCTGGAACGGGCACTGGCGGCCGCCGCCCGGCCGTACATGGAGACGGCGCGGCAGGTGGAGTGGCAGCCGCGCAGCCCGTCGGTCCTGGCGGCGGAGGTCACCGGCACCGTGACCGTGACCGATGCCGCCGGCGCCGCGCGGGCACTCCACTTTCGCGCCGACCGGGTCGACCGGATGGTGGACCGCCGTTTCCCCGGCCTGCGCCTGACCGACTACAAGACGGGCAAGCCGATCTCCGACGCGGTCAAGCAGAAGACCCGGGACGAGCACTTCCTGCGCCAGGTCGAGGCGGGCGACCGGCTGCAGGCGGTGGCCTACGCCCTGGCCACCGGCGGACCGCTGCCCAGCATGCACGCCGGCCAGGGCCGCTACGTCTTCCTACGCCAGGGCCTGCCGCCGGAGCAGCGGGAGTTCACGGTCTGGGGCAGCCACGTGCCGTTCGTCGACGCGTTCCAGGCGGCGGTCGGCTCCGGGCTGGCGGCCTGGGACCGCGGCACCTTCTTCCCGCGGCTGGTGGAACCGGACCGGGACCAGGAGCCGCGGCGCTGCTCCTGGTGCGCGCTCCACGAGGCCTGCGTCCGGGGGGACTCGGGAGCTCGCCGGCGCCTGGCCGCCTGGGCGGACAACCAGCGGCAGGGGATCCTGGCCGCGGTCGCGGAGGGCGGCGACGGGGCGACCGGCACGGAGCCGGCGGGGACGGACTCCCGCGAAGCCCGCCAGGCCGCGTCCGCCCTCCTCGGCGTCTGGACCCTGCCCAGCCGGTCCAAGCGCTCGGGTGACGGAGGTGCCGCGTGAGCGCCTGGGGAGGCGCGGCGTGAGCGGCCGCAAGCGACGGGATCGGCCCGTTCCGCCGGACGCGCCGGATGCGCCGGAATCGCCGGACACTCGCCCGCCGGAGAACGGCCAGCTCGGGCTCTTCGGCGACCCACCCGCCGTGCCCGGACCGGCCGACGAAGCGGACGGAACCGACCCGACCGGAGAGATCGGATCGACCGGAGCGCAAGCCGGCTCGCCTCCCCCGGCGGCCTCCGCCCAGGGCCGGCGGGACGGAGCCAACCGGGAAGCCCTGGCAGCGGACGCGGCGGCCCGAGCCCTCGCCCAGACCGAGTTCGAACGGCCGCTCCTGGTGGAGGCGGGCGCCGGCACCGGCAAGACCACCACCCTGACCGCCCGCATCCTCGCCTGGTCCCTGGGACCGGGCTGGAAGAAGGGCACCGCCCGGGTGGCCGAGCGGGAGGCCGCCGCTCGCCCGCTCGCCACGCCGACCGCGCCCGATTCCGAGGCGGTGGCCGCGGAGGTCCTCTCCCGGGTGGTGGCGATCACCTTCACCGAAGCGGCGGCGGCGGAGATGGCGTCCCGCATGGGCGAGGCGCTCGCCAAGCTGGCGGCGGGCGACGAGACGCCGCCCTGGTTGCTGGCGGACGCCCTGCCGGCCGCACCGGAGCGTGCGGCCCGGGCGCGCTCCCTGCTCGGAGCCCTCGACCACCTGGTGGTCCGCACCATCCACGCCTTCTGCCGGAGCCTCCTGGCCGCCCACCCGCTCGAAGCCGGCCTGCACCCGGAGCTCCAGGTGGACGCGGACGGCTTTCGCATCGAGGAGATCGCCCGCGAGGTGGTGGAGGGGCGCCTGCGCACCGGCTACGGCGCTCCGGAGGACGGCGGCGACGACGATCTCCTGGCCCTCGCCGCCCGGAGCATCGGCCCGGCCGAGCTGGTCGGCGCGGTGGTGGACGCCCTGGTACGGGTGGGTCTCCGTCCGCAGGACCTGGCAGATTCGCCGTTCTCCCCCGAGCGTGCGGCGGCCCTCCGCCGGGAGCTGGCGGCCGCGGTGGACGGGTTCGAAGAGGCGGCCGGCGGCCGGCTCGACGGCCTCGCCCGGGCGAAGAAGACGGGTGAGGTGCTGGATGCCGTGCGGGCCACCGGGCGGGCGGCGGCGCATGAAGCGGACGGCGAAAGCGGCGCCTTCGAGGCCCTCTGCACCGCCGTCGCCACCGCCTGGGACGACGGCAGGGACTCTCTCCGCAACCGGCTCAAGGACTGGGCGCGGGGCCGCTTCAACAAGACCGAGGGGGGAGCGCTGGCCGAGGACGGCGCGCCCGCCGAGACCGTGGCGTCGGCCGCCGCCGCGCTCCTCGCCCTGGTCGACCGCTTGCGCAGCCTGGACCCGGAGCTCCTCGAGCGCGCCCGGCGCGTCCTCGGACCGCTCCTCGCCGCCGTCCGCCACCGTATGCGCCTGGCCGGCCTCGCCACCTTTCACGACCTGTTGGAAGAGGCCCGCGACCTCCTGGCCCGGCGCCCGGACGTGGCCCGCCGGGCGCGGCGCCGGATCGACCAGCTCCTGGTCGACGAGCTCCAGGACACCGACCGCCTGCAGGTGGAGGTGATCGCCGCCCTCGCTTTGGAGGGCCCGCCCGACACCCGTCCCGGGCTGTTCCTGGTGGGCGATCCGAAGCAGTCGATCTACGGCTGGCGGAACGCCGACCTCCGGGCCTACGAAGACCTGTGGGAGCGGGTGCGCGCAGCCGGCGGCGAGAAGCGGGTGCTGGTGGAGAACTTCCGCTCCGTGCCGGCGATCCTCGACGAGGTGAGCCGGGCGGTCGCGCCGGTGATGGTCGAGCGCCGGGGCCTCCAGCCACGGTTCGAGCCGCTGGTGGCCTGCGCGCGCCTGGAGGGCGAGCCGGGCTTCGCCCGCGGCCCCTGGGCACCGGTCGAGTACTGGGTCTCCTGGCGGCCGGAGGAAGGCGGTGGCGACCCGGCTCTCGCCGCCACCCGCTCGGGGGACGCCACCCGCCTCGAGGCCGCGGCGATCGCCCGCGACCTGGCGCGCCTCCAGGCCGAGGAGGGCGTCGCCTGGGGCGAGATGGCGCTGCTGCTCCGCTCCTTCTCCGACCTCGACGACTACCTGGAGGCCTTGCGCCGCTCGAAGGTGCCCTTCGCGGTCACCGGCGACCGCCAGTACTACCGGCGCCGGGAGGTGATCGACGCCGCCGCCCTGGTGCGCGCGGTGATCGATCCGGGAGACCACCTGGCGCTCCTGACCGTGCTCCGCTCCCCCGCCGTCGGCGTGCCGGACGCGGCGCTCCTGCCGCTCTGGCGGGAGGGCTTCCCGCGCGCTTTGACTGAGCTGGGGACTGAGCTGGGCACCACCGGGACCGAGCTCGGGCCCGCCGGCCCGGCGCCGAGGTCGGAGGCCAGACGAGGCGCGGCGGTCGACGCGATCCGGCAGGTGATCGATCGCGCGGTGGCGCGCATGCCGCCGGCCGCCGCGGTGCCCGGCCTCGACCGGGTGCGTGGCTGGGAGCACACCCTGCGGGCCGCGGTCGAGGCGATCGAGCGCCTCCGCCGCTCCTTCGCCGAGGACCCGGCCGACCGCTTCGTCGAACGGCTGCGCACCCTCGTGCCGCTCGAGCTCATCGCCTCCGCCCGGCACCTGGGACCGTACCGGCTCGCCAACCTGGACCGCTTCTTCCGCCGCCTGGTCGAGGCGATGGAGTCCTCGGCCGGCGATACGACGGCGACCCTGCGCGCGCTCCGCCGCGGGGTGAGCGAGGCGCTCGAAGAGGAGGAGGGGCGACCGCCGTCGGAGGAGGACGGCGCCGACGCGGTGCGGGTGATGACCATCCACAAGGCCAAGGGCCTCGACTTCGGCCACGTCTACCTGGCCCAGCTCCACAAGACCTCGCCGCCCGATCGCGGCCCCGAGATCGCCGCCGGCCGGGTGCGGCAGGCTGGCCCTGAGGGCCCCACCGGCGATGGCAAAGATGAGGGAGATGGAGGTGAGCGCGTCGAGTACTGCCTGTTCGGCGCCCCGACACCCGGCTTCGCCGCCGTGCGCGAAGAGAGCCGGCGGGTGGCGGCCGCCGAGCGGGTGCGCACCCTCTACGTGGCGATGACCCGGGCCAAGCAGCGCATGGTCCTCACCGGCGCCTGGCCGGACACGCCGCGGCCCCGGCCGCCGGAGGACGCCGCCAGCACCCTCGACCTCCTGGGCAGCCGCTTCCCCACCGACCTCACCCTGACCGACCTGTGGGCAACCGCCGAGGGCCTGGGCGGCCGCATCGACCAGCACCGGGTGCGGTGGGTCTTCCCGGCGCTCGAGCCCGCGCCGGAGGCCGCCCCCGATGCGGCGTCGAGCGCCTTGTCGAGCGCTTCCGGCGACACCGCGCCACCGCCGGAGCTTCCGGACCCGGCCGCCGTCGCCACCGACTCCGAAAGGCTCCTCGCCCTCCGCGCCGCCGCGTGGCACCACAGCCGGCGACCGCTGGGCGGGCGCCCCTCAGCGATGGATGATCCGGCAGGACCGTTGACACTGGACGGCGATGGGGTTGAACGCCACGTGGCGCTTGCCAGCGGAAACGTGATCCACCAATTGCTCGAGAATCTGGATCTGACAGGGGCACCTTCGTCGGCCCGACTGGCCGAGAGACTGCGAGTCGCACGGGACCGAGTACCGCACCTCCTGCAATCCGAGCTCGCGCCGGACGAGATTGAGACTGGACGGCGCAAGGTCGAAGAGGTGCTAGACCGCCTCGAAGACAGTCATCTCTTGAGCCGGTTGGCCACGATCGCTGGCGAAGTCGTCGCCCGCGAGCTGCCGTTGATCGCTGGCCCTGGGCCCGATACAAAAGGACCGATCGGGTTCCTTTCCGGGAAGATCGACCTCCTCTTTCGGGATCTGGAGACCGGCGACCTCGTCGTGGCGGACTACAAGACGAACCGCCCGGTCGCCTCGCAACCGCTTGATGCGTGGCTCACCCAGGCCGCGATCCACTACACTCCCCAGCTCCACACCTACGCCCGCGCCCTCCAAGAAGCCCTCGACCTCCCCGAGCCCCCCCGAGCCGAGCTCTGGTTCCTCTGGCCCGACCGCATCGTGGCCATCGAACAATAACCGCCTCCTCCGCACCTCCCTCGACGACCGGCGCCCCGACCCGCAACACCCTGATCTCCCCGCAGGGCAGTCAAGACCAGAGGCGAACGGTTCGTAGTTGGAGCGGGAGGAAGGCGGCGGTGGAGGGCGTCGAGGAGCGCGCCCGCAACCACGCCGAACCGCCCACACGGACCGGCGCGCTCCGAGCCGAAGCGCGCGATCAGCCCCCAGCCATCCAGTTCGCGCGCCGTCCCGGAGCTGCCGCCTTCCTCCCGCTCCCGGCAGACTCTTCGCTCCGCTCCCGGCAGACCTTTCGCTACCAGGAGTACTCGACCGACGCCAACGCCCGGCGCCCCAGCAGGTCGCCGCCGAAGGCCTCCCAGTGCTGCTCGTCGAGCAGGTTGGAGACGTTCAGCCCCAGCTTGACCGAGTCGGTCACCCGGTAGTTCGCCACCAGGTCGACCAGGTTGTAGCTCTCCACGACACCATCGAACACCCCCACCACCCAGTTGAACTCATCCACCCAACGGTAGTTGAGCGCCGCGTCCCACTGGTCGACCACGTAGGAGAGGCCGAGGGAGACGCTGTTTTCCGGCGCGTTCGGCTGGAGCTGGTCCTCCGGCAGGCCACCGGAGTCGACGATGTTGAAGTCGAACCAGGAGTAGTTGAGCTGGGCCGTCCAGGGCCGCGAGATGTGCCACTGGAGCCCCAAGTCCACGCCCTGGGTGTCGACCTCGCCGAAGTTGGTGTAGGTCGCCAGGGCGAGGATCGGCGCGCCGTCGAAGTTGTTCGACAGGAACGCCAGCAGCGGGTTGCCGGCGGCCAGCCCCTGGAGCGTCTGGAGCAGGGCCACGCGCACCGGCTCCGGCAGGTCCTCCGGCGGCGAGTAGGACTGGAAGTCGTCGTTCAACCGGCCGGCGGCGCCCAGATTGGGCAGCAGGTCGGAGATGAAGTTCTTGGAGTTGGAGTTGTAGTACTCGGCGGTCAGCAGCACGTTGCCTCCGAGCACCCCGGTGTAGCCGAGCTCCCAGGTCTTGATCTTCTCCACGTCGAGGTTGGCGTTGCCGAGGGCCAGGATCGGGATGCTCTCGAACCCCAGGTCGAGGCCGAAGGCGTCCTGGACCGGCGCCAGGCTGATCGACGACAAGGGGCCGGCCGGCGTCTGCACCGCGGTCTGGGCCTGGAGGAAAAACTCCGAGTAGTTGGCGACCTGGAACGCCTCGTTGTAGGTCAGTCGGAGGCTCTGGTTCGGAGTGAACGCGAAGACCAGGGAGCCCTTGGGCGAGAACTGGGCGTCGTGGAGCGAGCTGTCGTCCCAGCGGCCCGCCAGCACCAGGTTGAGCCGGTCGGTGAGGTCGTACTCGAGCTGGGCGAACAGCGCTTCGAAGTCCTCGTTGTGATCGGCGAAGGTGAGCGTGCCCTCGGTCTTGATCTGCTCCTTGCCGTAAGAGCCGCCGCCGACAATCCGGCCGCGGCCGCCGGCGAAGTCCTGGTTGCCCTGGAGCTCGACCTGGTAGTTGTGGGAGTCCAGGACCAGGTCCGCGCCGGAGAGGAGCGACACCTGGTCGCCCTTGCGGCCGTTCCAGTAGCCGAGCAGGTTCCAGTGGGGGGCGGAGTAGTTGACCCGCGCCCAGGGGCGCTCGACCTTGCGCAGCTGCACCCGGCCGATGCCGGTCTGGAAGACCGGTCCCTTGATCTCGGCGTAGCCGCCTTCAGCCGTCGCGATGTGCCCGTTGTCGAAGTACTTCTCCAGCCGGGCGCCACCGAAGCGGATGTCGTCGTCCGTCCGGATCAGCGGGATGCGCTCGCGCGGCAGCGTGCCGACGCCGGAGCCCGGGCCGCCGTACTCGCCCCCGTTGACGCGGGACACGGCGAAGTCGTCGCTCGAGCGCCAGCCGCCGAGGAGCTTGTAGAACCAGCCGTCGGCGATCTCGCCGGCATGGCGAAAGTCCCCGTTGACGGTCGAGAGCTCGCCGCCGGTCAACCGCGCGAAGCCGCCCTCGCTGTAGCGCGGCTGCTTGGTCACCAAATTGAGCACGCCGTTGAAGGCGTTGGCGCCGTAGAGGGCGGAGCTCGGGCCGCGCACCAGCTCGACGCTCGCCAGGTCGTCGAGCGGGAAGGAGACGGCAGCCCACTCCTGGGAGCCGAGGAACGGCACCGACGGGTCCCGGCCGTCGATCAGGGTGACGATGCGGCGGTTGAGCGAGCTGTTGAAGCCCCGGGTGTTGAAGTTGAAGTCGTAGAGGCCGCTCTGGGTGACCTGGGCCCCCGGCGTGAACTCGAGCAGCTTCGGCACCTGGCCGTGGGAGGCTTCGCGCTCGACCTCCTCCTCCGTGATGTGGGTGACGGCGGCCGGCGCCTCGACGATCCGCTCCTGCCGGCGGGACGCGGAGTAGACGGTCATGGTCTCGGCGAAGCTCACGTTCCAGGTGACCTCTTCGGTCAGGGAGGTCGTCCGGCCGGCCTCGACCGTGACGCCGGAGCGCGTCTCCACCTGGTCGTTGAAGCTGAAGTGCAGGTCGTAGGTGCCGGGTGCCACGTTCCGGAGCTGGACCCGGCCGCCCTCCCGCGTGACGTCGGCGGCGACGGTCCGGTCGCCGGACAGGAGGGTCACGGTCACGCCGGGAATGCCGTGCCCCTTGGGGCCGATCACCTGGCAGTCGACGCGGCCCGGGGTGGGTTCCTGGGCTACGGCGGCCGTGGCCCAACCGAGCGTGCAGGCGAGGAGCAGGGCGGTGGAGATGACAGACAACGGACGGATCGGACGGTGACTCATCGCGGTCCCCCTTCGCTTCCTGGCGGGCGGAGGGTACACCGGTATCCATTCCACCGGAGCGGCCCCCGGTCCCGCCGCGTTGGTCGGTCTCTCTGAACGGTTGCGGCTTTCTATCCGCGCTGTCACACGGCTGTCAAGGCGTGCTGCGGCAAGACCTTCGTCCCACCCGGGGACGGCCGATCCCATCGCAACGCCAGCGCCGCGTGGTAGGTTTTCGTCCGCCATGAGTGACCCCCGACCGACCGATTCGCCTTTGGTCGGCGTGATCATGGGCTCCACCTCCGATTGGGAGACCATGCGCCACGCCGACGAGACCCTGACCGCCTTCGGCGTGCCCCACGAGTGCCGGGTGGTCTCGGCCCACCGGACGCCGGCCTGGATGGCCGAGTACGCCGCCTCCGCCGAGGAGCGCGGCCTCGAGGTGATCATCGCCGGCGCCGGCGGCGCGGCCCATCTGCCCGGCATGGTGGCGGCCCAGACGGTGGTGCCGGTCCTCGGCGTGCCGGTCCAGAGCCGAGCGCTGAACGGCCTGGACTCCCTGCTGTCGATCGTCCAGATGCCCAAGGGCGTGCCCGTCGGCACCCTCGCCATCGGCACGTCCGGGGCCAAGAACGCGGCGCTCCTGGCGGTGGCGATCCTGGGCAACAGCCGCCCGGAGCTGCGCCAGAAGCTGCGCGCCTTCCGCGCCGAGCAGGAGGCGAAGGTCCGCGACGACGTGCTGCCGCCGGAGGGCGCGTGAGCGCCGCCGGCCGCGGAACGGGCCGCCCGCTCCTACCCGGATCGACCCTCGGCGTCCTCGGCAGCGGCCAGCTCGGCCGCATGCTGGCGCTCGCCGCCCGCCCCATGGGCTACCGCATCCACGTGCTCTCCCCCGGCGACGACACACCGACCGGCCAGGCGGCCGACCGGGAGGTGGTGGCGGACTACCTGGATCTCGACGCGGTGCGCGAGTTCGCGGACCGGGTCGACGTGGTGACCTTCGAGTTCGAGAACGTGCCCGCCGCCTGCGCCGAAGCGGCGGCCGAGCGGGCGCCGGTGCGCCCCGCCCACCGGGTGCTCCACACGACCCAGAACCGGCTGCGGGAGAAGGGCTTCCTCGCCGGTGCCGGCTTCCCCGTAGCGCCGTACGCGGAGATCCGCAGCCTGGACGACCTGTGCGCCGCGGTCGCGCCCCGGCCAGAAGGACGGATCGGCGTCCCGGCGGTGCTCAAGACCGCCGGCTGGGGCTACGACGGCAAGGGCCAGGCGCTGATCGAGACCGCCGACGGCGCCGAGGCCGCGTGGCGGGAGCTCGCCACGGACGAGGCGGTGCTCGAAGGGTTCATCGACTTCGAGCGCGAGGTCTCCGTGGTCGGTGCCCGGGGGATGGACGGCGCCTTCACCCACTGGGGAGTGATCGCCAACGACCACCAGAACCACATCCTCGACCTCTCGGTCAGCCCCGCGCCGGTGGCGCCCGCGGTGGCGGAGCGGGCGGTGGAGCTGGCCCGGGGGATCCTGGAAGCGCTCGACGTGGTCGGAGTGCTGTGCGTGGAGATGTTCCAGACCCGGAGCGGCGAGCTGCTGGTCAACGAGCTGGCCCCGCGGCCCCACAACTCGGGCCACCTGACGGTCGACGCCTCGTTGACCAGCCAGTTCGAGCAGCAGCTCCGGACGGTCTGCGGCCTCCCCCTGGGCTCGACCGAGCTGCTCCGCCCGGCGGCGATGGCGAACCTCCTGGGGGACCTGTGGCACCCCGCCGGCGCCGACACGGTGCGGGTGCCGGACTGGGGCAAGGCCCTGGCCTTCCCCGACGTCAAGCTCCACCTCTACGGCAAGGCCGAGCCCCGGCCGGGGCGCAAGATGGGCCACCTGACCGCGCTCGCCGACACCCCGGAAGAGGCCGCCGAGCGAGCCCTCGCCGCCCGCCGGGCGCTCACCCCCTGAGCCTCCCCCGGCAAGGCAGCACAGACCCCCAAACCTCAAACCGACGAGAGCGGCGGGTGGGAGGGGGTGCCCCCAGCCTCCGTAGATGCCTACTGCCCGTGCTCGACGAGGGCGTCGTGGAAGCTATCGTCCTGGAGCAGCTTGAAGGCGGCCTGGAGCACCGCATCCGACAGCACTTCGTAGTAGTTGTCAGCCTTGTACGAGCGGCCGAAGCGCGTCGCCGCCCCGTTGGCGATCCCCGTCCACAGGACCTTGCCGCCCGGGGTCTCGAGCGTCACCTTGACGCCGACGTCGGAGTCGTACGTGTGGCTCTCGGTGACGAAGAAGCGCTTGACCTCGCCCCGGAGGACGACCGTGCCGCCCTCCTTCGTCGTGTCGATGCCGAACTGGTCGATCGCCCACGCGAACTGGTGGGCGATCCATGGACCGACCTCGTCACGGGTCGTCACCTTCCGGATCACCCCTTCGTCCGCATCCTCCACGTTCTTGCCGATCTCCTCGGGGTTCTCCCGGTCGTCGGTGAACGGCACGACGCGGATCTTCACGTTGCTGAGGCCAGTCAGGTCGACCGTCCCCAGGTCGCCGATCTCGTCGGTCGGCTTCCAGACGAGGGGAATGTCCCACAGCGGGCGCTTCTTGGCCACCGCCGCGGCCGGCGCCAGCGCGGCGACGACGAGCGCCAGCAGGGTGACGGCGATCGCGAGCCGGGCGGCGCCGTTACCGGAGAGGACAAGGTGATGGACACGGTGATGAGCTCTCGGATTCATGAGATGCCTCCCTGGGAGTGAGTGACTGGTGCGGCAGGCACCACGGCTCCGCACACCGCAGCCCCGATCTATCGCATTTCCGTGCCGGTCAGTGTACCGGCGGAGCCGCACAGACGCCACCTCCCGGTTGACCAGATCGCCCCCCAACTCCGTCGATCCCTTTCGGGGACCCGCAGGGAGGCGGTATCGAGAGTCGCGTGGTGCCTCGCGGCGCCGCAGCTCGACGAGTCGCGATCAACCTGGATGATCCACTGGACCGCCCCCCATCCCCTCGATCCCCTTCCCACCCTCACGGGGGGAAGGGGACGCCCCCTCCCGCTTCTTTGCTTCTTTCGGGGAGTGCGTTTCTGGCGCTTCGGAACGTCGACGAACGGTCTGGATGTGGAGCGGTGCGGGAGGCCCCGGTGGAGGGCTTGAGGCCCGCGCCACTGGTGCGTTCGCGTGCCCGGACCGGTCCACGCGC
>Ga0210086_1000667_pt1 | contig 19050 bp, 12 predicted proteins | sample China_Galinas_PW_3_FD_184867 | JGI IMG/M metagenome (GOLD analysis project Ga0210086, IMG submission 184867) | Wetland microbial communities from San Francisco Bay, California, USA, that impact long-term carbon sequestration - China_Galinas_PWB_D2... | ecosystem: Environmental > Aquatic > Marine...
GCCGCCGATAGCCCCTACTTGCGGTGGCTGGCTTCGGCCGCTTTGGGCCCGAGGAACCGCGCGAAAAAGTCGTCCGCGGCGTGCAGCGCGCGCAGCCAGCGGGCGTGGATGAGGAACGCGTGCACGTCGTCGGGGAAGACGATGACCTCGTGATGCACGTTGTGCGCGCGCAAGAGCTGCACGAGCCCGACCGTCTGCGCGAACGGCACGTTGCGGTCGTCGTCGGCCTGGATCAACAACACGGGTGACTTCCACTTGGCGATCGCGGAGATCGCCGACGACTTGTAGGCGAGGTCGTTGGGGTCCAGCGAGCTGCCGTATTGGTGCACGCCGGCCATGTCGACGCCGGCCGCGAACACGTCCGAGTTGCGGGCCAGACCCTGGGCGGTCAACAGTCCGCCGTAGGACAATCCCCACAGCCCGATTCGGCTCGGGTCGACGTCCTTGCGCTGCTGCAGGTACTTGCCGGCGGCGAGCACGTCGCGGTACTCGGCGTTGCCGCGCGTGCGCGTGTTGCGCGCGTTGCGAAAGCTGCGCCCATAGCCGATGCCGCTCCGGTAGTTGACCGAGATCACGACGTAGCCGCGGCTCGCGAAGTACTGATTCACGGCGTAGGCCGTGTGATAGAAGTGCCGGTAGTGGTAGCCGAGCAGCATCTGCCGACGCGGCCCGCCGTGCGTGAACAGGATCGCCGGCCGCCGCTCGCCGGGCCGGATGTCCGGTGGCACGAAGAGCTGGTTGTGGAACTTGACGCCGTCCTCGGCCTCGAGCACGACGGCTTCCGGCGTGACGTGCGCGGCTCTCGGGAATCGCTCGTCGAGTCGCGGGAAGACGATGCGCGGCTTGCCTCCGGACGCGGCAACGACCGCGACCGACAGCGGCTGCCGGGCACCGGCTTGGAGCGTCGCGACGGTCGTGCGTGATGCGAGGACGACCGGATACGTCTCTATGTCGGTGCCCTCGGTCACGGCTTCGGTCGGTCCGCCGGCGACCGGCGTGCGATGGAGGTGACGGCGGTCGATGTCGCCGGCGTTCGATGCGTAGTAGACATACCGCCCGTCGGGGGAGATGGAGGCCTGCTCCGCGATGCCCTCGCCCGGGGTCAGATCGGTCGGGGAAGTCGTCGCTGTCTCGCCGGTGATCGGAATCGACCAGCGGTGGTCCCAGTTGCCCTTCTCGTAGCGGAACACGACGTGGTCGCCCGCGCAGGTCACGCTGCGGACGCGGCCGAACCCGCGATCGCGCTCGCCCGGGTGCCAGAACTCACGCCCTTTGCCGCTGGCGACGTCGGCGATCCACAGCGAGAACGTGTATCCGCCGCGAAACGCCGCGCGCATCATGCCGGGCACCGTCGAGCTCTGGCGCGAGCCTTGCGTGCGCGAGCGACTGCGGCGGCGGCCGAAGAAACCGAGCTCCTGGCGGCCGAACGGCAGTCCGGGCCGGCGGATGAACACGACCGACCTGCCGTCGCTCGTCCACGACGGGCTCGTGTCGCGATCGACGCTCGGTGCGAGATAGCTGACGCGGTTGGCCGCGACGTCGTAGATGCCGATGAAGCTGTGATTGCCGCGGTCCGACACGAATGCCAGGTGCTCGCCCGTGGGCGACCACCGGGGACCGGAGTTGCTGCCGAACACGCGGAACCACGGCCGCGACACGTCTTGTTCCGTACCGGGCTCGTCGGTGCGCGCGCAGTAGATCTGCCCGTCGCGCGCGAACGCGACGCGGTTGCCGTCGGGGGACACCTCGGGGTCGCTTCCGATCGCGAGCTTCCACGGGTTGCCGTCCTCTGTGTCCGCGGCCCAGATCGCCCGCTCGGCGCCGCGGGGATCGCTCGACGGGTTGGCGATCCAGCCGTCACGGTTGGGTGTGTGCCCGCGGACGAACACGACGACGTTGCCGTCGTCGGAGATGCGCAGGCTCGTCAGGTCGACCCCGTCGTCGGCGAGAAACGCGGTCAGCCGGACCGGCTCGAACGTCGGGCCGCTCGCCGTGTAGACGTTGCGCATGCCGCGCTCGTTGGCGAGCCACGCGATGCGCTCGGCACGGCGGGCGGCGACGAGCTCGTACGGATACGCGGGGCTCAAGAAGTCTTCGAGCGTCGGCTTCGACTGGGGAGTCGCGAAGCTCGTGAGGAACAGCAGGGATGTGACGGCGAGGAGTTGGCGCATGTCGGGTCCTTGGGCAATCGAGGCCGCGAGTATAGCTCAGTTCTCGTCGCCGCCGCTCGCTCCGCGCCGCTCGAGCAGGAAGTAGACCGGGACGCCTGCCGCGATGATCGCGAGCCCGAACAACGCGTTCCGTCGCATCGCCGGGCTGGCCAGCGTCATGATGTCGACGAACGCGACGACGACGAGGAACAAGGCCGGCGTCAGCGGGTAGCCGATGCAACGGTGGGGGCGCGGGCGGTCGGGCTCGGTGATCCGCAGGCGATACACGGCGGCGACCGCGAGCCCGTAGAAGATCAGGGCCGCGAACACCACGTAGTCGGTCAGGTCGCGGAATTCGCGCAGCACGAAGATCAGCGCGATCGCCCAGAGCGCCTGACTCCAGATCGCGATGGTCGGCGTGCGGTAGACCGAGTGGACCTTGGTCATCGCCGGGATCGCTGCTCCGTCCTTGGCCATCGCGTAGAACGCGCGAGTCGACGACAGAAGGTTGGGGTTGGCCGCGCCGAACACCGAAAGGCACACGAGCAACGCGAGGATGTTGCTTCCGGTCGACCCGAAGCACCGGTACATCACGGTGGTCGGGACCGCGATGTCCTCGCTGAAGGTCCGCATCTCGGCGAACGGCACGACGTGCAGGTAGACCGCGTTGACCGCGAGATAGACGGTGATCAGGATCCCGAGCCCGAGGATCAAGCCGACCGGCAGGTCGCGCTCGGGGTGCTTCAGCTCGGCCGCGCTGAACGGGAGCTGGTACCAGCCCTCGTACGCCCAGAAGATCGCGACACCCGCGGCGACGATCCCGGTGACCAGCCCCGCCGGCGCCACAGCTTGCGCGACCGGCGCGTCGGCGGGCGGTTCGCCGAGCAGGTAGCCGAGCACGACGAGCATCGCGAGCGCGGACAGCTTCGCGAACGTCGTCATGTTCTGCACGATCGCACCCCAGCGCAGGCCGCGGTGGTTGACGCCGGCGAGCACGACGATCATGGCCACGGACACGGCGATTCGCGCGCCTTCGGGCATCGGCACGATCGAGTCCAGCGACTTCGCGAACACGACCGCGAGCGCCGCGATCGATCCGGTGTTGATGACGAGGAAGTGGCACCAGCCGTAGAGGAACGCCGGCAGCGGGCCCCAGGCTTCGCGCAGAAACGTGTATTGCCCGCCCGCGCTCGGGAACATCGCGCCGAGCTCGGCATACGCGAACGCGCCGCACAGGCACACGAGCCCGAGCGCGATCCACAGCACGTAGATCCACATCGGGTCGGGCAGCGCGCGCGAGACGTCGAGCGGCTTCATGAAGATGCCCGAGCCGATCACCGAACCGACGACGACCATGACCGCGGTCGTGACCCCAATCTGCCGGCGAAGCTGGATCTCCTCGCGCAATGCCATCGCGCGCGGGAGCTTAAACGATCACAATGGCCCGCGGACATTCCTAATCGCGGATGGAGGTGCGATGCGGGTCGGCTTCAGCATGTTGATGTTCGCGCCGAGTCTCACCGAGGACCAGCGACCGTGGCTCGATCGGATCCGGGAAGCCGGGTACGACGGGGTCGAGGTCCCGGTGACCGAAGGGGAAGACGCCGACTACGAGCGAATCGCCGGATGGCTCGACGAGGTCGGTCTCGCGCGCACGGCCGTCGGGTTCGTGACCGGCGAATGCAACCCGATCAGCAGCGATGCTTCCGTCCGCGAGGCCGCGCGTGCGCGGCTTCGTGTCCTGATCGAGCGCGCGGCCCGGCTCGGCAGCGATCGCGTGTGCGGCCCGATCCACTCGGCGTATGCGCAGTTCACGGGAGCGGGACCGAGCGAAGCCGAGCGAGAGTGTTGCGTCGACGTCCTCGCCTCGGTGGCCGACTTCGCGCAAGGGCACGGCGTTCGGCTCGGGATCGAGTTCCTCAACCGCTTCGAGTGCTACTTCGCGACGACGGCCGCACAGGCCGCCGACGTCGTGCGCCGTGTCGGGCACCCGGCCGTGCGCGTCGTCTACGACACGCACCACGCGCACATCGAAGAAGACGAGGCAGGTGCGGCGATCCGCGGTTGCGCCGACGTGCTCGGTCACGTCCAGATCAGCGAGAGCCATCGCGGCGTGCTCGGGCGCGGTCAGGTCCGCTGGGACGAGACGTTCGCGGCCCTGCGTGCGACAGGCTACGACGACTGGCTCGTCGTCGAGTCGTTCTCGCGGCTCGACCCGGAGTTCGGCGCTGCACTGCGGATCTGGCGCGACCTCGCGGCGCGACCCGAAGACGTGGTCGCGGGCGGTGCGGCGTTCGTGCGCGGGCGCTGGCACGCGGCGCGGTCACAAGGGCACGGGCAATGACACACTTGGCCGACGTCTACCGGCCATCGCTGGCGCTGTCGACCGACCTGTATCAGTTGACGATGCTGCAGGCGTACCACAGCGCCGGCATCGCCGAGCGCGAGGCTTGCTTCCACCTGTTCTTTCGCCAGTTGCCGTTCGGTTCCGGCTACGCGGTCGCTTCCGGGATCGGCGACGTGGCTCCGGCGCTCGAGGCCCTCGAGTTCACGCCGGCTGACGTCGATTGGCTCGCGGAGCTGCGCGGCGAAGAGGATCGACCGTTGTTCGACGACACGCTGCTCTCCGCCTTGTCGCGGTTCGAGCTCGTGTGCGACGTCGACGCGGTCCCCGAGGGCGAGGTCGTGTTCGCGCAGGAGCCGCTCGTTCGCGTCACCGGCCCGCTGTGGCAGGCCCAGCTGCTCGAGACGCTGCTGCTGACGGTCGTCAACTTCCAGACGCTGATCGCGACCAAGGCCTCGCGCGTCGTGGCGGCGGCGGCCGGCCGGCCCGTGCTCGAGTTCGGGCTGCGTCGCGCCCAGGGCGTCGACGGCGGGCTGTCGGTCGCCCGCGCGGCGTGGATCGGCGGCGTTGCCGGCACGTCCAACGTCCTCGCCGGCCGCTTGCACGGGGTCCCGGTCAAGGGCACGCACGCGCACAGCTTCGTGCTGGCGTTCGACAGCGAGCGGTCGGCGTTCGAGGCCTGGGCGAAAGCGATGCCGCACAACTCGACGCTGTTGATCGACACGTTCGAGACCCGCAGAGGGATCGCCAACGCGATCGCGGTCGGCAAGGAGCTCGCGGCTGCGGGTGAGCGGCTGAAAGCCGTGCGGCTCGACTCGGGCGATCTCGTGGCGTTGAGCCTCGAAGTTCGCCGGCGTCTCGACGAAGCCGGTCTCGTGGACACGAAGATTCTCGCGAGCAACGAGCTCGACGAGCACCGGATCTCGGCGCTGTTGGCCGACGGCGCCAAGCTCGACGCGTTCGGTGTCGGGACCCGGCTCGCGACCGCGCACGACTCGCCGAGCCTCGGAGGCGTATACAAGCTGACCGCGATGCGGGACGGCCCCGGCGCTTGGCGCGGGCGCGCCAAGCTGTCCGACGACCCCGCGAAGATCTCTCACCCGGGCCGACTCGGCGTTCGCCGGTTCGAAAGCGACGGCGGCTACGTCGCGGACGCGATCCACGACATCGACCACGCGCCCGAGGGCGACTGGAGCCTCGTCGACGCGGGCGGGCAGCCGGTCCGCGTGGACTCGACGGCCAGCGCCGAGCTGCTGCGCCCGGTGCTCCAGCGAGGCAAGCTCGTCGGCTCGCCACCGACGCCGAGCGATGCGCGGCAGCTGCACGCGCGCGCGCTCGCCGCCCTGCCGGGTCCTACCCGCGAGCTCGTCGACCCGCGTCCCTACCCGGTCTTGGTCGAAGCCGGCCAGTTCGCGCGTGCGCTCGAGCTGGTCGAGTCCCTGCGCGAGAGCGCGCGATGAGCCGGTGAGCAGGAGGAGCCCATGGACGCGTTGCTGATCGTCGACATCCAATACGACTTCCTCCCTGGCGGCGCCCTCGGCGTTCCCGGGGGCGACGAGATCGTGCCGGTCGTGCGCGACCTGATCCCGGTGTTCTCGTTCGTCGTCGCGACTCAGGACTGGCACCCGCGCGATCACGAGAGCTTCGCGGTCCACCACGAGGACCGGGCACCTGGTGACGTGATCGATCTCCACGGGGTCGAGCAGGTGTTGTGGCCCGTGCACTGCGTGCAGCGCACGCACGGCGCCGAGATAGCGATCGAGCTGCCGGAGGGCACGCGGGTGTTTCGCAAGGGCAGCGACCGCTCGGTCGACAGCTACAGCGGGTTCTTCGACAACGCGCGCCGGCACGATACGGGGCTGTCCGGGCATCTGCGCGACCACGGGGTCGAGCGCGTGTTCGTCGCCGGGCTCGCGACCGACTACTGCGTGCAGTTCACCGTGCTCGATGCGATCGAGCAGGGGTTCACGACGACGGTGATCGCCGACGCCTGCCGTGGAGTCGAGCTGCACGAAGGGGACGTCGCGTGCGCGCTCGACGCGATGCGCGCGGCGGGCGCGGAGATCGTCGAGAGCCGCGACCTGCTCCGGGCTCGCTGAGCCCTCATTGGTCGTCATGCGCCGGGTCGTCGTCGGGGGCGGTTGCCTGCTCCAGCTCCTCTTGTTCGACGAGCACTTCCTTGTGCTCGTCGACGGCCGCCTGGTGGGCCTTCTCGCCCCGGCGCCCGCTGCGCCGCCGGTCGAGCTCTTCGAGCCGGTGAATCGGGCCGTAGAGCACCAGGACATCGTCCGGGAATATCTCGGTATCGCCGGTCGGAGCGCCGAGGTAGATCCCGCCCTGGCGCTCGACGCCGAGAACCAGCACGCCTTCCTTCGGGAGCGCCATCTCGGCCAGGGTCTTGCCCGCCAACCAGTCCTGCTCCTCGATGCGCAGCTCGGTCACGGCGAAGCCTCTCTGCAACTGCAGGAGTGCGATGTAGTCCCGGAGGTCGAGCTGCGTCCACTTGCGCAGGAAGTGGGAGATGATCCGGTTCAGCTGCCGTTCGACCCACCGGCTGCTGGCCGCGAACCACAGCCCGGTCAGGCCGACGAGCAGGATCAGCAGGCTCCAGCCCCAGTGTTCGGAGCGGGTCGCCTGCAGCATCGAGATCATCATCGTCGCGACGACCGTCGCGACGCCGATGTTGCCGAGCAGCATCAGCAACATCACGATCTGCCGGCGGACCGGGTGGTTGACGATCGCCTCGGACTCGTTCGTCGTGAACCCGGCGCCCGTGAACGCCGACCTCGCTTGGAACCGCGCGGCCTCCCGCGAGAGCCCGGTGAGCATGAGCGCCATCGTCGCGACGCGGGTAACCAGGAGCGACAGCGCCAGAGCAACCAGCAGGGATACGATCGCGACCATTCTGTGTCCTCGGCGGTCCGACGGGGGGTCGCGAAGATAGCGGGACCGGCCGCCGGATCCGAGGTGCACCCCGGACCGATGGCCCTGGCTCGCGGTCAGAGGTTAGAGCAGCAGCGCGATGATCACGCCGACCAGCAGCACGGCCGAGATCCAGTGCCAAATCGTGATCGGGTCCGACCCGACCGGCCCGCCCATGCGCCGCCTGGGCTCGCGTCGAATCCGTACGTGAGCCGTGGCCGCGGGTTTCGCGTGCGTTCGCGCGGGCCGGAGCCTGATGATGCCCGAGCAGCGCCGGCAGCGGATCCTCTTGCTGCCCTCCAGGCCAGCGGCCGGTATCCGGTAGGCCTGATTGCACGACGGACATCGGACCTCGGTCGACCCGGGCCTGGCTTTCTTGGTAGGAGCCGGGCGGCGACGGTGCGCGAGCGTCGGGGCGTCGTTTGCGTGCGTAGCGTTCATCGTTGACCTCCTGAGTCGTTGGTAACGTGCCGGAAGTGGACTCGAGTGGGCACGAGTCCGAGAGAGAAGCGCCAGGGGCCTCACGCCTGCCGCGGGGACAGGGGGATGGAGGGGCGTCACACGCTGGGAGGCCCCTGGCGCGTGACACGAGCGGGAAAGGGCAGCTCGCGTCACCGGCGGCGGTATCCGGCAATCCGCCACTACTGGGTAGGAAGCAAGGTCCGTGCCGCCCCCTCACGGCCCGCGAACCCGCGCCATGCGGGACGGCGCACGGCTGTCGGAGCGGGGACTTCCGACTTTCTCGGCACTCTCGCTTCCGAATCGGGCCGGCATCTCCGGCCCGGTGGGGCTTCGCACAGCTGCGACTGCCGCTAGGATCTCGATTCCCAGCGGACTCCCAACTTGCAGGAGGACTCTCGATGCGAACTCTCCTCGTCTCGTCCATCGCCGCGGTCATGTTGTCTGCGAGCACCGCAATCACCCAAACCCCCGGCCTCGCCGCTCACTGGAAGTTCGACGAAACCACGGGCACCACGGCCAGCGACAGCTCGGGGCTCAAGAACCACGGCACGCTCAAGGGCTTCGTCGGCACGCCGTGGACGACCGGCAAGGTCGGTGGTGCGATCGCCTTCGACGGCACTGGCTATGTCGAGGTCGCTCCGCAGGGGGCGCTACCGGTGTTCGATGCCAAGGGTTCACCCTACACGATCGCGTTCTGGGTCAAGGGGGGCCCGCAGCAGAACGACAAGCGGATCTATTGCGAAGGCAACATCAACGGCAACAACTATCCGCTGTTCACAATCGGAACCGGCCGCACGAGCAACCAGACGGACAGCAAGCTGCAGGTGTTCATCCGCAACGACTCGAACCAGAACATCATCAACTGGCAGTCCGACACGACGGTCTTCGACAACCAGTGGCATCACGTCGCGTGGGTCGACAACGCGGGCATGGCGTCGCTCTACATCGACGGCAAGCCGGACACGAGGAGCTGGGACTACCGGTCGTACGGTCCGCAGACACGGGGGTTCGGTACGTTCACGACCGATACCGTGGCGATCGGGGCCGTCGTCCGATCCAGCGTCTGCTGCAACTTTACTGGAGCGATCGATGACATGCGCGTGTATCGGTTCGCGTTGGCGGCCTCGGACATCGCCATCATCATCAACACGCCGGCGCACCCGAGTTGTCGGGCGTCGATCGGCAAGTTCGGGTTTGGCTGCGGCACCGGTCCGCTCGACATCCATGCCGTCGGCTCGGCGGCGATCGGCCAGACGATGACCGTGCGCATCCTCAGGGGTCCGCCGAACGGGGCTGCCGTGCTGCTGCTCGGTGGCGGGCTGGCGCCACAGGACCTGACGGCAATCGGCTGGACCGACTGCTCGCTCTACGTGTCGTTGCTCGGTCTGACGAGCGTCGCGATCGGTACGCTCGACGCCACGGGCACGTCTGTCGCGATTCCGCTCAAGGTGCCGAACAACATGGGGCTCGACTGCGTGCAGCTCGGGCTTCAGGGACTCGCGATCGGCGGCTCGCCGCCGAAGCCCGAGCTCAGCAGCGCGCTCCTCGCCCAGTTCGGGCGCTGACGCGCGGCTCAGAGCAGGTGTAGCAGCACGACCGAAGCGTTGTAGACCATGTGCGTGACGATCGGAGCGAGCAGCGTCTTGCTCCACTCGAACGCCAGGGCCGCCGCGACGCCGAGGCCGAACACGGCCGGCCATCCGGCCGGTGTGTGGATCACCGCGAAGATCGCCGCGCTCGCGAGCACCGCCCAAGACAACTTCAGGCTGCGCCGCAGGCCGCCGAACACGAGCCCGCGATACAAGAACTCTTCGACCAGCGGCGCGGCGACGACGGTCAGTAGGAACAGCGGGACGCGGTTGCTTGCCAGGTCGAAGCCGAGATCGGGGGCCTTGCTGCGAAGCTGGTGAAACCACTCGGTGTCGCTGGCGACGAGCGTGTAGCCCGCAGCCAGCGCCGCGGCCACGAGTCCGAGCGAAGTCCCGAGCACGATGGCGCCGAGCGGCCCCGTGCCGTTCCTGGCCCGCCACACGAGGCCGAGAGGCTCGCGAAACGGCAGGCGCTTGAGCGTGAACACGGCGAGGCACCCGGAGACGACGACCGCACCCGAAACCGCGAACGCGATCGTGACGGTCATCGCCCGCGCAACCGTGCCTTCGCCCGTGGTGCGCATGACCGCGACCGCGACGATGCTCTGGAGCACGAAGAACGCGATGCTCGCGACGAGGCCATGGCTCAGCGTGATGCGCGGCGGGGGAACGGCGGTCGGGTCGAGCAGATACGGGATCCGATCGCGCACGAGCTGCCAGATCGCGAACGCCAAGAGCGCCATCTGCACGAGCATCGCGACCTTGGTCCACCAGTCTGGCGAGTAGATCGCCCACGCGTAGAGCGAGATCAGGCACATCGACAGGTTGATCAGGCCGGGCTTGATGCGCCTTTGCACGACCTCCTCGATCGGATTCGTGCCGAGCACGGCCAGGCCGCCGGCGATGTAGGCCGCGATCACGAGTCCGACGAGCAGCATGCCGAGCTGGACGATCGCGTAGGGATCCGGGCGCAGCCCGAGCAGGAGCAGGACGACGAGCGCATACGAGAAGCCGACTCCGATCCACAGGCGGACCTTGCGGCGCAGGACCACCTCGATCGGCACCGGAAACGAGTACAGCAGCCACAAGGACCGGCCCTCGCCGTTCAAGAGCGTCATGGTCGCGAACAACAGCACGTACGCAGCGACGCCGTAGGCGACGAGCATCGCGGTCGTGGTGTTCTTCGCCGCGGCGTCGATCCAAGTCGGGTTGATCGCGATCTGGAACCCGAGAATCAGCATCGGCACGACCAACGTCTGGACCATGAAGTTGCGGTCGCGAAGCAAGAGACGCAGCTCCTTGCCGATTACGCCGCCGAGCCCGCGCTCGCGGACTTCCCGCCTGCCGCGGGCGGCTTGCCGGATCTGCGCTGACCGCAGGAGCCCGCCGCGCACGAGATGGGCCGCGAAGCCGGCTCCGGCGAGCGCGATCCCGCAGGCCGTCAGGCACAGCACGGCGATCGTCGCGGCCACGGAGGCGTCGGGCCCCAACAGGTGGGTCGCGGCTGCCGTTGGCAACCACACGCTGAACGCCGGGAGCACGGATGCGGCTTGCCCGAGCCAGACGGGCGGCTGCTGGGCGACGGCGATCCACAGCACCGAGTACAGACACGCGAGCCCGAGCATCGTGAACAGGGCCTGGACGTTCTTGAGTCGGCTCAGGGGGAAGCTCGTCCGCAACCAGGTCTCCAGCCCGAGCCGGAGGCTCGCGATCAAGATGTTGAGGAACAGCAAGACGACGAGGGCGAGCCCGACCGCTGCGGCCACGCCATAGCCGGTGGCCGAGAACACCGTGATCGACAGGGGCAGGATCGTGAACCACGACCACGCGTTGAGCAGGGTGTACTCGAGCAGCTTGGCGAGCAGCAGGCTCCTGGCCGGGACCGGGAAGCTCCACAACCATTCGAAGCTCCATTCGAGCTTGCCGAGGTCCTGGTTCTGCATGCCCAGGTTGGTGAACAGGATCGTGAGCACGAGCAGCGCGAACACGGCCGCCAACAGCCGTTTCATCCGCGGCGCGGCTGTCGTGCTCGACCACTGCGCGGGACCGGCCAGCAGCACGAACGCATGTTCGGCAGGGGGGCGGAAGCCATCGAGTCCCTTGGCTTCGAACGTCGCGAGGATGTCGTCGACGAGTTGGTCTTCGGCCGGCGACAGCCCCGAGCGTGCGCCATCGTCGAACCGGCCACCGGCCAGGAGCGTCAGGTCGCGTTCGAGTCGCGAGACATGGGTCTTCCGGCTCGTGTCCCGGTGCCCGTCCGCGTGCATGGCGTCGCTCGCGTGCCGGATGACCTCGTATTCCTCGGTGTCGACGCGCATCGTGCCCGGGTTGTCGATGTCGTCCGCGGTCGTCGCCAACACCTGGACGAGGCGCGTGCTGAGCAACAGGCTCTGGAGCACGAACAGCACGCCGAACACGACCATCATGACGCCGAACCCGCCGGACTTGCGGGCCGTCGGGGTGCGCCGACGGCCGGCCGCGCGCTTGCGCGCGAACAACCCGCGCGTGCGGTTCCAGTACCGGCGGACGGCGACTCCGGCCAGAAGCGCGATGATCCGCGGAGTCGACGGGGGACGTGCGGTCATTCGCCGGTTCCGTCGGCGATCGGTCCGGCGACCTGGAAGAACACGTCTTCGAGGGAGCCACCCGGTGCGAGAGTGTCACGCAGTTGTTCGAGCGGGCCGCAGGCCGCGAGCCGGCCTTGGTGCAGGATGCCGGCGCGGTCGCACAGCCGCTCGGCCTGATCGAGCAGGTGCGTGCTGTAGAACAGCGCAGTGCCGAGATGTGCGGCTTCGCGGATCATCGCGTGCAGTGTCCGCGTCGCGAACGGGTCGAGCCCGTTCGTCGGTTCGTCGAGGATCAGCACGCTCGGCTCGTGCAGCAGCGCGCACACGAGGGCGAGCTTCTTCTTCATGCCTTTCGAGAAGTTGACCGCGTAGTCGGCCATCGCGTCTCCGAGCTCGAGGCGGTCGACGAGGTCGTTGGCCCTGCTGCGCGCGGTCACGGAGTCGAGGCCGTTCATCGCAGCGACGAATTCGACGATCTCGGTCCCTTTGAGATAGTCGTAGAACGCCGGCTCGTCGGGCAGGTAGCCGACGTGGCGCATGACGTCGGGGCGCTCGCGGAAGCAATCGTATCCGGCGATCCGAGCGTGTCCCGACGTCGGGTGGAGAATGCCCATGAGCATCCGGATCGTCGTCGTCTTGCCTGCTCCGTTGGGGCCGAGCAGCGCGACGATCTCGCCGGTACCGACGCTCATCGTCACGCGATCGACGGCCATGAAGCTGCCGTACGCCTTGGTGAGCTGATCGACTTCTACGACGGTTTCCACTGCACCTCGCTGGAACGGCTCGCGCCTACTCGACCCTCATGAGGCGTTCGACCTCGTCCCAGAACTTTCGCCACCCGGCGGCCTCTTTGGCGGGCAGCGCGTCGATGGCCTTCCCGCGGACGATCGCGAAGTCAGGGGACGTGGTCCAGCTCTCGAGCGTGTTCTGCGCGCGGTTCTTGAAGATGCCTTCGCGCTGGATCTCCTTGCTCCAGAACTCGAGCTCGGCCTCGAGCCAGGAGAGCGCGAGGTGTCGCGCTGCCGCGGGGTCGGCGAGGGTGTCCGTGCCCTTTCCTGCGAGCGCGAGCAACGCGGCTCGAGCGGCCTTGGCGCGCGGCCGGTCCGATGCGTTGACGATCATCGGATACGTCGAGACGATGCGTTGGAACATCGACACGACCGCAGCGAACGCCTCGCGCTCGAGCGCATAGTCGATCGCCGCGACCCAATCGCTGACGAACTCCGCCGTCCCCTTGCCTTCGATCAACGGCAGCAGGCGTCGTTCGACCTTGGCCTGCTCCTCGGCCTCGCGCACCCAGGCACCCGAAGGACGAGTCCATGCAGTGCCGAGTCGGCGACCGAGGTTGTCGACGCGGCGGAACAACGACAGCGAGTCGACGTATCGTCCGTGATCGCGGAGCAGCTGCGCTGCGCGCAACGTCGCGTCGATGTTGGTCGGGTTGGCATCGATCGCCCGCCGGTAGCTCGCGACCGCGGCCTGCCAGTCACCGCGGCTCGCGCGGATCGATCCGCGCAGGGAGTAGGCGCGGTCGGCCTCGGAATCGAGCTGGATCGCGTTGGCGATGCTCGCGAGCGCTTTGTCCGTGTGTTCGGCCTTCCTCTGGACCACGGCCATGTCGATCCACGTGTCCGCTTGCGGTTCGATCGCATTCGCTTTCTCGAATGCGGCGATGGCGGGCTTCGGGTCGGGCCCCTCGGCGAGCGCGTTGCCGAGACGCTGCCATGCGTCACGGTCGTCCGGCTTGGCCTTGCAGGCCCGTTGATACCATGCGGCCGCACGCGACCGATCGCCCTTGTCGCGATGGACGTTGCCCAGCTCGATCAGCAGGTCCGGGTCGTCGGGCTTCTTGCGGATCAGGCGCTCGTAGACGACGATCGCGCGGTTCCACTTGTGCGCGCCGTGCGCGGAGCGGGCCACGAGGTGGAGCAGCTCGGGATCCTTGGGTCTGGTCTCGAGCTCGTGCTCGAACAGCGCGAGCGCCGCGGCCGGTTGTCCGACGCGTTCCAGAACGATCCCGAGCCGCCTGCCTGTGGCCGCCGAGTCCGGGCGCAGCGCGAGCGCGGCCGAATACGCGGTCTGCGCCTGCCCGAGTCGTGGCGGCGTCGCCCGCTCGCACAAGCGCCCGAGCGCCACGTTCGCCACGAAATCGTCGGGATGGCTGCGAAGGGCCGCCTCGTAGCAAGCGATCGCCGTGTCGAGATCGCCGGCCGTCGCGAGCGCATCCGCGAGCAGACGGGCGCTGGCGATCGGCGCGTGCTCGTAGTCGAAGTCCTGGTGCAGCCTGTGCAGGACGTCGAGGTCGACCGCGTTCTTGGCGAGCGCGTTGCGGAGCTCGCTGCGACGCCTGTGGTCCCCGTCGATCCGAGTCGTGATCGCGCGCAACGCTTCGGGGGTGACGGAGCTCTTCGAGGTCCCGAGAGCCCGCCGAACCCCTGCCCAGTGATCGAGCGCGGAGGCGACTTCGGTCGCGACCGCGGGGCTGAACCTCGCGCGCAGCTCGTCGCCGGACTGGGTCAACTCGATTCCGAACTCGGAGAAGCTCCGGCTGTAGGCTTCGTCGATCCTCCGCCGGTCTCTGTCGAGCCAGCCTTCGGCGTGAAGATCGGGCACGATCGGGACGCGGACCTGCTCGAGTCGGGCAACGAGCCTGCGGTTCTTGGCGTGGAGCTTCTCGCGCGCGACGGCCTTGTCGCGCGCTTGCTCGAACTCGTGTTCGAGGGAGTCCACCTTGTCGTTCCACATCGGGTCCGCGTCGGGCTGGCTGGCGAGCGCCCGCGCGGCGTCGAGCGATGCGAGCGCCAGGTCCCACGCATCGGGCGCGCGCTCGACCGGGGCCCGGAACGCGGCGTCCCCGAGGCGCTCGGCCTGATTCGTGATTCCGAGGATCGCTTGCGAGAGCTGCTTCCTGCGGTTCGCCGCCTGCTGAGCGATCAGGATCGGACCGGCGATGCACACGAGCACGAGGACGATCGCGCCGGCGCGCCACAAGGGTGACACACCACGGGCCTCGGGGGCACTCGTGGAGGCAGGTTCGGGAAGATCGGTCGGCTTGTCGTCCATCAGCGCAAATCCGTAGGTCCGTGTCGATCTTAGGGGCCGCGTAAGAATAAGTTCACAGTTCGGGTCGAGCCATCGTCGTTCCCTCCGAAGGAGGGTTTCCTGGCAAGGCGCGCGGACGCAAGCGAATCAAGAGATTCGCTGAGGGAGCGCAACGCGGCCAGGGGCGGCGAGGGCCGGCCCGGGCGTGAAGCTATTCTCGCGCGGCCCCTTGCCGCATGAGGCTTCGGGCAAACGAAGGAGGAACGCGCGCATCTCGCTGGAAACTCCCCGTGCACAGCGACGCCCGGGCCCGAGCCTGCAGGGTGCGACAGACCCGTTGGAGCCGAGTAGGATGGCGCCGCGATCCTCCATCCCAACCAGCGAGTCCTCCATGAACCACATCCTCTCGGTCGCCGCTCTCGTTACCCTCGTGCCAGCGCTGTTCGCGCAGAAGAAGCCTGCGACCCCGAAACCCAAGCCTCCGAGCCAGACCCTTCCGAGCCAGTGGGTCGAGACGGCGGTCAAGTGGCGGTCGATCGGGCCTGCCAACATGAGTGGGCGCGTCGTGGACTTCGCGGTCTACGAGAAGGACCCGACCCTGTATTGGATCGCGACGGCGTCGGGCGGGCTGTTGAAGACGGACAACGACGGGATCACGTTCGAGCACCAGTTCGACCACGAGAACACGGTGTCGATCGGCGCGGTCGCTGTCTCCCAGAGCAATCCGAAGATCGTGTGGGTCGGCACGGGCGAGAACAACCCGCGTAACTCGGTTTCCTACGGCGACGGCGTCTACAAGTCGGTCGACGGAGGAAAGACCTGGAAGCACATGGGGCTGCGCAAGTCGTTCCAGACCGGCGACATCGTGATTCACCCGACCGACCCCAACATCGTCTACGTCGGGGCGCTCGGCCGGCTGTACGGGCCGAGCGAAGAACGCGGGCTCTACAAGACGAGCGACGGCGGGAAGACGTGGAAGCGGATCCTCTACATCGACGACAAGACCGGCATCGTCGACATTGCGATGAACCCGATCGACCCCAACGTTCTGCTCGTGGCCGCCTACGAGCGCCGGCGCGACGGCTTCGACACCAACGACCCGGCCAAGAAGATCGGACCCGGCAGCGGGCTCTACCGCACGATGGACGGCGGGCGCTCGTTCGACAAGATCTCGGTCGGCCTGCCGACCTGCAAGCTCGGCAGGATCGGCCTCGACTGGTACCGCAAGAACCCGACCGTCGTCTACGCGCTGGTCGAGTCGGAGAAGATCGGAATGGCCGGCGAGAAGGTCGGCTTTTCGGGTCTGACGACCCAGAACGCTGACGCAGGTGCGAAGGTCACGGGCGTGACCAAGGACGGGCCCGGTGCCAAGGCCGGGATCAAAGTCGGCGATATCGTCCTGAGCGTCGGCAAGGCCAGCGTGTTGTCGAGCAGGCAGTTCCAGGAAGCGATGGCCCAACACGAGATCGGGGACAAGGTCACGCTGGCCGTCGCGCGGGCCGGGAAGCGTCACGAGATCGAAGTCGCGCTGACCAAGCGGCCCCCGCCGGCGCGCAACCGTGGCGGTCGCGGAAACCGCCGGGGTGGGAGCAACCGCCGGCAGTTCGGTACCCGGCTCGGTGGTCAGGTCGCGAACATCGGCAAGCTGCAGGGCAAGGACGGCTACCAGCACGGAGGTCTGTATCGTTCCCACGACTCGGGCCTGACCTGGGCGCGCATCAACAGCATCGACCCGCGTCCGATGTACTTCAGCCAGATCCGCGTGGACCCGCTCGACGAGAAGTACCTCTACGTCCTCGGGGTTTCCGCGGCGCGCTCGCAGGATGGTGGGAAGACGTTCAAGAACGACGCCGGCCGCGGCGTTCATGCCGATCAGCACGCGATGTGGATCGACCCGAAGGACGGCCGGCACATGCTGCTCGGCTGCGACGGAGGGATGTACGTCACGCGCGATCGGACGCGGACCTGGCGGCATCTCAACGACGTCGCGATGGGCCAGTTCTACCATGTCGCGGTCGGGCCGCGGCGCGACTACTGGGTCTACGGCGGCTTGCAGGACAACGGGTCGTGGGGTGGACCGCAGCGCGCGGTGCGAGGCTCGGGCCCCGTCAACGAGAACTGGCTTCGCATCGGCGGGGGGGACGGATTCGTCTGCGCCGTCGACAAGAACGATCCGAACCAGATCTACTACGAGAGCCAGAACGGTGGGATGGGCCGCACGAACCTCGCCACGATGGAGGGCGGTCGGATCCGTCCCCGTGCACCAGCGCGGTCCGGCGGCGGTCGTTCGAACCAGGGTCGGCGCGGCCCGCGCGGTAACTCACGCTATCGCTTCAACTGGAAGACGCCGTTCCTGCTCTCGCATCACAACTCGCGGATCTTCTACTGCGCCGGCAACCGGGTGTTTCGATCGCTGCACAAGGGCGACGACCTCAAGCCGATCTCGCCGAACATCACGCTGACCGACCGCGGCAGCGCCACGGCTCTGGCCGAGTCGCCGAAGAACGCGGACGTGCTCTACGTCGGCACCGACGACGGGGCGCTGTGGGGAACCAAGGACGGGGGAGCGAACTGGACCGACCTCCTCGGCCGCGAGGACGTAGACATCACCGAGGCGAGCAGCGAGAAGGGCGACACCGGCGGTGACGGTGACGGTGACGGCGATGGCCAAGGCAACGGCCACGGCAAGTCGAGTGCGGCCGGGCGGCTGAGGTCGCTGATTCCGGGTCCGCGCTGGGTCAGCTCCATCGAAGCCTCGCGCGCGGTCGAAGGCCGCGTGTACGTGTGCCTCGACGCGCACCGCTCCGACGACGACAACCCGTATCTGTTCTGCAGCGAGGACTACGGACAGACGTGGAAGCCGCTGTCGAAGACCTTGCCGTGGGGTTCGACGCGCGTGCTGCGCGAGGACATCAAGAACCCCGACGTGCTCTATGCGGGGACAGAGTTCGGCATCTACGTGTCGGTGAACCGAGGCAAGGACTGGACGCGGTTCAACGGGAATCTGCCGACCGTCGCGATCCACGAGGTCGCGCAGCACGAGACCTCGGGCGAGATCGTCGTCGCGACCCACGGTCGCAGTCTGTGGATCCTCGACGTCACGCCGATCCGACAGATGTCACCCGAGTCGATCCAGGCGGACAGCCATCTCTACGAGCCGAATGCGGTCGTGCGCTGGGTCATGAAGCACAGGCGGGGGACCAGCGGAGGTGCGAGCCAATTCACGGGCCAGAACCCGTCGAGTGACGCCGTGATCTTCTACTCGCTGGGCAAGGACGCGAAGTCGTTGACGTTGACCGTGCAGGATGCCGCGGGAACCGTGCTCGCCAAGCTCGACGGCAACCCGAAGGCCGGGCTGCACCGCGCGGCGTGGAACCAGCGCCGGGCGATGACCGACGCCGACCGGCGCGCGCGCGAAGCCGAGCTGCGCGCCAGGTTCGGCGCCAACTTCGAGCGGTTCCGGCGCTTCATCGGCAATCGCCAGCCGCGCGTCGATCCGGGCACGTACCAGGTCGTGCTCGACGTCGACGGTCACATCCAGCGCGCGAAGCTGACAATCGAGAACGATCCCAACTTCCCGAACGGGCGCTAGGCCTGTCGGACAAATGCCGCAGGCATTTGTCCGACAGGCCTCCCCTGCCCGTGCCCGTGCCCGTGCACGGTTGAGATTACGGCCACACCTCGTTCGCCCAAAGGCGCTGTCGGGCAGGGGCAAGGCAAGGGAACGGGCAAGGTCGGGCAGGGGCACGGGGTGCGCCGTGAACCGGCAAGGAGTAGCGAATGAAAGAGTCGTACAGGAAAGGAGTAGCGAACCACCCTGGCCCCGAGTCATGCAGGCAAATCAATTACGAGGCGCTTGAAGCGTTGACAGGGGGAAGCGCAGGCCAGCCATTGAGTCCCGAAAGATGCTCGTCAGGGGTGCCGACGCCGATCCCGTGTGGCGGAAGGCAACAGCGACAGGCCCGCAATCGCGA
>Ga0210086_1000668_pt1 | contig 19050 bp, 19 predicted proteins | sample China_Galinas_PW_3_FD_184867 | JGI IMG/M metagenome (GOLD analysis project Ga0210086, IMG submission 184867) | Wetland microbial communities from San Francisco Bay, California, USA, that impact long-term carbon sequestration - China_Galinas_PWB_D2... | ecosystem: Environmental > Aquatic > Marine...
CAGCGATGCCGGTTGCCGTCCTGGTATCCATTATCTCCATTGAATATGATATTGTTCCGGCATTTGTAACGACGACGGTTCTTTTCAGCACAATTTTCAGCATGTTAACGCTGACTGCATTACTGACGCTGGTATAAAGACGCCAAATGAGAACCATGATCTTATTGTTTCAAAGCATAATGATATGCATCCATGGCTTCTTTTTCCAACATATACCCTTGGTCCTGATATCTTGGTGAAAAATGAAAGGGTGTCAGCTGCTTTACTTTGGCTTTGCCTGTAATGAGGCCGGCCTGCCGGGTTGTAGTCTGACGAACCATATAGACCCCCATATGTTGTGGAAGGGCCTGTAAGAAAAAAAAAGGGAGATGAAATAGACATTCTGCCAGCATTTATGCATAGAGATTAACTATCTGATTTAATCACAACAAAATGAATTCTATCGGCAACAAGATACGGGGAGTCACGTGGGCTTAATTTTAATTTATGCGTATAATCTTTCATCACCCATGGTAAGATTTATCTGGGAATAATTAAACGGTATCTTAAGTTGAAGCATGAATTTGTGTTTTTCCACATCGGAACCAATAAATTTTATTCCCACATGAAACATTTTAGGAGAAACTTCTTTGCAATGAACAACCTCTCCTTTAATCTCAAGCGGGTTATTTCCTGAATCAATCGCTCCCAGATGAACATATTTTGATTTAATCGGATATTTTGTTTCAATTTTTAGTCCGCCGAAACTGGCGTTGATTACCCGACACTCAGACTGAGAATCACTTTCAGTATTACCTTTTTTAACTGCAATGTTTGAATGGAGATTATTGACTTCAATCCTCGGAAATCTCCTACGCTCTTCTGAATTCATATTTCAGGCTCCTATTTTAGTGTCCTAAACATTCTTATTTATTAATTTCGGTTATATTTACTTAATTCTTAAGCTTTTTTAATAGTTTTTGGTACTGTAATTTACTGAATTGGAGGTTTTATAACGCTGTAATGTTGTGGCCTTTTCAAAAATTCATGAGTTTATTAGTGATGATTTACAAGATAAGTTCCTATTATATATTTATTGTTGGAGACGAGAGATGGGACGTTCGTTCAGGAAGTTCCTGAAAATCGTATGTTAATTCTGAATACTATGAATTGGGCCGACATCACAAGGTGGATCATCTTCTGTACCTGATTATCCTTAAAAGCCATCGTTTCTGATATCCTTGTGAAATCAGTGGGACGCCCCTTAAATTATTAGTTTATCTGATAAATGGGAGGAATTTTATAATTTAAGGGGCGTCCCGGTCGTCCCACGCTCTCCCAGGGACCGAAAAATATGGTTACCAATACAGCAAATGGAACCTGGGCTTCTCCGGCATCGTTCAGTGAAAGCCCAAGGCGCCTAGCTGAAGTGGCAATATCCGCATATTGCAACCGCTCAATAAGGTCTTCATAAATCTTCCTGTAGCCGCCCAAAGTGAAAGTATCTTTCATCCTATCCTAACGCCCTTTCCATTGCGGCTTGCGTTTCTCTATAAAGGCACGCATGCCTTCTTTCTGATCTTCCGTACCGAAGAGCATGGCAAAAAGACGGTTCTCATAATCGAGGCCGCTTTCGAGTGTCATTTCCTGAGCCTTCAGCACAGCATCTTTGGCCATTCGGGCTGCGAGTGATGGCTTTGTTGCGATTGTGGCAGCCAATTGTTTTGCTTCATTTAGAAGATCTTCGAAAGGCACCACGCGATTGATAATGCCCCATTCTAATGCTTTCCTTGCATCGATGGGGGCTCCTGTGAGCATGATCTCCATGGCGCGGGCCTTGCCGACGATGCGGGTCCAGCGTTGCGTTCCACCTGCTCCAGGAATTATACCGACATTAATTTCAGGCTGCCCGAACATAGCCGTCTCCGACGCAACGATCATATCGCAGGCAAGCGCCAACTCGCATCCCCCCGCGAAGCAGTAGCCGCTCACTGCGGCAATCGTGGGTTTGGGGCTTTGACGCAACAAGCCGAATATGGAAAACGTAAAGCGGTCGAGCATGTCTCTGGACTCACGCGAAACCATTTCTTTAAGGTCCGCACCCGCGCAGAAAGCCTTTTCGCTGCCGGTAATGATGATGCAGCGCACTTCGTTGTTCTGAAGAAACAATTTCACAGCATCGGCCAACTCGTCCAAAAGGCGATCATTCAATGCGTTGAGAGCCTCGGGGCGGTTGAGCTCGATGATGCCGGTGTGATCTTCGATGCCGGCGATGATCATATCGTAGGTCATAGTGTCTCCTTTCTGTGACGGATGGTTTCTCGCTTTCGCGATGCTTAAAAAGTCATCTTTAGGGGTGAAGTCAGATCACGCGTTGGGCGATCCCTGCCATTCAAGCTTCAGCATCTTTAGATATCTGCGGCCGAACGCGTACCACTCCCGGCACAATTCTAAATTCTTTATGGGGATTCCGTCCGGCCTTTTTCTCAGCATTGGTCCCTGCCATGACATACACTCTTTCTTTGCGATCCCTAAGGGGCTTGAGTACCCTTTCAACATGTCCTTTCTTTTTTTTGAGGTATGCAGGTTTTACATCCTCTCCCGCAGGGCAAACGGCCATGCAGTAGCTGCACCGGTAACTCATCCGAAACATCAGAGACTGCCACATGAAGGCCGTCTCCCGATCATCGAAATGAGCTCCGTATTCCTTCATGTCCTGGGATGTAACTGTGGCTTCCACCCAGTTCTGAAATCCGACGTAACCATCTCTATAGGTATGTGTCATACAGGCCATGAAATCAAAGGGCTGGTCTTTGGTGATGGCCCCAGTGGGACAGACGGCGGCGCAGAGATTGCACTTGATACAGGGATTCTCCTCAAGGGGATGATCATATTCATCAATGACACCATTGATCAGAATGCTTTCCAACTGAATGCAACTGCCATGCTTCGGATGAAGCACAAGCCGATTCATGCCCATGTGTCCCAGACCGGCCTCCACGGCCATGATTTTGTGGCTGACATCCCAGATCTTCCCCGGAAACCGGTCCATAGCCATGGGCCATCCCCGGTTGACAACGACCCCACGGATGCCGAGCTGGTTCAGGCGGCGCAGGATCTCTCGCGAAATACTCGACGTCCTGTCGCCTGTGTGGTGGTATTCTTCATTGGCCACATACCGGGCCGGACTCTGAATGTTCTCGCGGTTGTTGGCTATAATGACGGAAATGATGCTACGTATAAGGGAATAGACGTGCAAGATTCCCTCCCGCTCCTTGTCAAGACAATCCCGATCAAGATTCACCAGACCCACATCATCGGCCCCGGCATTAAGGCAGATTTTCTTAATCTCAGTGGCTGAATAAACTCTGTTCTCCCGATCATTATTGGACGCTGTCATCTGTGTCCCTCCATTTAAGTGTATTTACACATAAAAGCAGAAAAAAATTAAAGTTTCCTGGCCACCTCATGAAGACCGGACAGCAGTCCCTCTACCTTGTCCCCGCCGATTAACTCGACAATTTCTCGCTGGGCTTGCTGCCACAGGGGCAGGGCATTTTCGAGCAATCCAGCACCTTTCCCGGTTATCCTGATTTTTCGTTCCCGCCTGTCATCGCCCGGTTCGATTGAAACCATTTCGAGCCTTTCCAAGAGCGCGAGATTGCGGGTCAAAGTAGTCCTCTCCATACCGAGGATTTTGGCCAATCTTGTAAGTCGGATGCCATCCGGATCATAGGATGCCATCAAGATGGAAAACTGGTTTGTCTTGAGTCCGGATTGTCGCAGGGTCCGGTCAAACCTCTGGGTAACTTGTCTGGCTGCTCTTCTCAAGTTAAAGCACATACAGTTTTTTCCGATCTCTTTGCGTAAGTTTATGTTGCTTAATTTCATAACTTTTATGGCCCCTTTTAGGTGTAGTTACACGTTCATGACCAATTGTCAACCAATTTTTTTAAACAGAGGAAGATTGTCCTATAGAAATATAACCTTAATTGATCGAAAACAAAATTGAGAGGGCTATTCAACATATTAATATGATTCTATTGATGCATTAAGAATCTTTTGCCAGACCAGCGTCCTCAAAAAATTCAACAATAAAGTTTTCGCCATTCAGTAGTGCAAATTTAAAGGGGCTGAGGAATATTCGAAATATTATTTGAACGGGACGGCCAAAAAGAGGCTCCCCGGTTCAAACTTTTAAAAAAATAATAATTTATCCCAAAAATTAAAAACTTGATCTTTGAATGCAATTGCAGATGTACGAATCAAAGTTAAACCCGGATGTGTCAGACATATTGCAGGTTTTTGAAGTGGATGATATTTTCGTCTTTTAGATGACTATCTGAATATTCATCGGAGTAAAAAAGAGATCGGATCAAAGTTATACAATATATGGTGTAAAGAAAAAGATCATATTTTCATTAGAATATTGAAGCCGGGTGATAGATAGGTTATTAGTATCACATCAATTTGTAATCATTAGATATCTGGACTTTTTGCAAGGTATCTCAAAAGTTCGAGCTCAAATTTATGCAGAAATTTCTGTTAAACTTTCAGGCCGTCATAATTTTTTCAAAACCCGCCTGGTTCTTTGGTGACTTTTCTTATTAGAACGGGAAAACTGAGGTTATGGGTTGGATTCTCAATTTTCTATTTTTGGGAATGAATGATAGAGACAATTCATCGTGAATTTAAAACAATCTTGTCTGTTGCTCTCTTCCATCATGTTTGCCTTTAAAATTTTTTTATCAAGCAATTTTCCGAATTTTTTAAGATAAAAAGACATATGACCTTCATCAGTCGATATAAAGCAAGGAAATTTAACACCTCTTTAAGCTATAATTTTTTTGAGCACATCAATTGTATGTGAAGGATCGGGCCTGATGGTGTAATCGGGGCTTACCTCAGCATAGCGGACCATCTGATCCTGATCGATAATATACCTGCCAGGCATCGGTAATCGCCAGGAATCATCATTATTGTATTTCGTAAGATCGGTGCCGAACTGCAGATAGACCTTTTTCAGATCTTCCGGAACAGTGTGAACCAATCCGTATTTTTCAGCCGTCTGATTACCGGGATCACTCAATATTTCCATACTAAGCTTCTTATTTTTGACAAAAGCTCGCGAATGTTCCTCTGTTTGGGGGGAAATCATCAAAAGGGATGCACCTAAGGACTTAATTTCCGTAAAAGCTTGCTCCAGAGCTTCCAGCTCCAAATTACAATACGGTCACCATCGACCACGGTAAAATCCGAGAACGACAGGACCTCCAGACAGCTTTTCTTTCAAAATAACGATATTGCCGTTTATATCTTTCAACCTGAAATCAGGTGCCTTGTCGCCCTTCTTAACAATGCGGTCCATAATCCCGGACTTGACCAAATCCTCTGTAGCCCGATGCATAATATCAAGAATCTCTTTGGGTGCAGAAGTTTCAGTTTTCTTCTTTTGGGCATCCAGTTTTTGTTGTAAGATCATAAAACGTCTCCTTTTTCGGATTCGGATACTGTTAATTTATTTTTAGGGTCAAGCCCGGCATCTATTAATGCCGGGCTTCAGTCATAATCGACTAACGAATGCAAAAAATCATCTGCCGATATTCACCAAACTATGAAAATTGGTCCGTTTTATCTGCTTTCCGGAATCTTAGCAGACAGCGCGCCTACCATATTTTTAATGTCCATGGGATCACCGGTAGGATTAAGCACTATCATGGGCGTGGCCCACTTGCCGAAGGGCAAATGGTCCTAAGATACAATTCGATAACGAATCTCACACATCAACACCTCATATTAGCCAGGATGCTCATATGTTACAAATATCAAATACATCCCTTGAAATGAGTTTTCTCATATGATTCATGGAAGCTTCGATGCTTTTGGTTAATCGGAAGAAAAAAAAGACCTACTGTCAGATTATGATCAGCCATGCGTGATGGAAATTTGAAAAGAATAACGGTTAAGTGTTACGTCAGTTAGGAGCTTTCTTTCCAAGGTTCTTCATTTCTAACAACTCGTATATGAAATATGATAGCCAACACAGCCGTGTAAAATAACAGTTTGGGAGACTTAAAATATAAGCTCTAACCGAGAACTAAAAGCAGAATACAGACATACATTGGATTGCGCACAAACGCTACTGTATCTGTAACTTTTGACACCCCTATGCGTTTCCGATAACTTATAGGTAGCTTTTAATTCGTAAACCTTTGCGGGCAGCCTTAATCAACATCTCAGACGACCAACCATAGGTCATTTGCTCCATTTTTTGATAGAACATAAGTTTTATTTGCCCGAAAAGAACCTATACTCGTAATGTAAACTCCGTAAAGCAGACGAAGCAGAAATACAAACAAGCGATTTCCCAATTGGCAGTGAAGCGGCATCGCTTCAAAAAATCCTGAGCTAAATAAGAAATTTCAAAGAGCGTTCAATGGCATAAGAAGCGGACGGTCATGCCGGTGAAGTACAGACTGCATCTGCTTGCAAATTTAAATACGACTATGCTCAAAAGCTCGACAACATAAGATTCTATCTAAATTGGATGAAAATCGCGGTATAATCCCATATCACTTTGGACAACGACCCGTCAAGCTTTGATCTTCTATATTTCTTTACGTTCGGTTCGGATGCGCAATCATGTTCTGAATCCGAGAACCCCTTCCTACAGAAAACGGGACACAATAGGACAGTTGATGATTATCCCGGAGGAGCCGAAAGGCTCCCCGCCGGGCCTGGTGATCCAGCCGCGCTGAGCGAATCCGAGAATGGCAAACTCCTCGACAAGGCGCGAACGGTAGCCCAATGAGATTGCTTCTGTCGTCCACTCTCCGAGGTTAAGGTCCCAAAGGGGGCTATAGTCTGTTGCGACTGTTGGAATCCCGCCCAGCACATTCAGAGGCCCGCGCTCGTCACTGAGCGCACTGTTGAATCCTTGGCGTTGAGGATTGTCCGTCCCAGTCGGGCCGTTTGTGAAGGCAAAGATTCGCTCGACCGCGCTGAAGGCGGTGTCGTCACGGCCGATCGGGATGTCCTTAAGCCCCGGCGCTTCCGTAGCACCTTCAAGCGCAGCCGGGAGCGTATCGCTTGCCTCCGTGCTGATATAGAATACCGGTCGTCCGAAGCTGAAACCTGGCGTTAGGGCAATGGTTACCGTACCTTCAGACGGGCAGATGCTAACGACTTTGTCGTGGACGAGGCTGTAGTCTGGACTGCCGTCGCAAAAGGCTTCAAGCTGGGCTTCCGTTACATTGAAAGCCACCATCGGGGCGTTGTAGACATGGCCTCCGGCGTTCTCAATGACAACCAACGGACTGTAGGAGGCGTCACCGACCGATCCGGGCTGGAAATCAGCTGGGGGGAAGAAGTCCGGGGCTGCACCGGGGGTAACTGAGTGAACGGGTGAAAAGTCCACGGTACCTGCATCGAAAATGAGCTGGCCGTTGAAATCATAGTTGGCCGTGCGGGTGGCAGCACCAGAGGTTCTAGCGTATTCAAGCTTGGCTGAGAAGTTGAGCCCAAGAGCGGCGGCGTTTTCAGAGTCGGTCGTGTCGGTAAGGATGAACCAGACTGTTTCCCCGCTGACCATCTGTCCCCGGTAGAGAGGCAACGTGATGGTTCCGGCGTCTTCGTCCAATGTTCCCGCCGTAAGCAGTTGCAGAGGGCCGATCAGCCGCGGGTTCACCGCGGAAGGCGGCGGTCCGAAATAAGTTAGGGGAACATCAGCTCCAATTGAAGGGGGAGCGGGTGCTATACTCTCCTCGTCGACGAGATCAAAGGGCAGTGTGTCGGGCTCTCTGTCCGGGCAAGTCAACTCCTTAAAGAACTCTGTGCCCGCCGGGCCTTGTTGACCTTCAGGGCCCTGCGGACCTGTGTCTCCGGAGCCGGAGCAGCTGAAAAACACGAGCAATACCCCCAAGAGGAGGGCGGTGGCATACCAGGAATATATTTTATGTCTCATAGCGACCTCCATGTTCTATATATATTACGGTTTTTAAGTTAAAAATGTGTCCCCGAGTCTGGGGTCGATCCGATAACGTGGCTTCATAGAAATCGGAACACGATGGGGCAATTGACAATGAAGCCGCTTGAGCCGAACCTCGTGCCACTCTGGCCCGTGATCCATCCCTGTACCACGAATCCCAGAATCCGGAACTCGTCCGTCAGCCGAGAACGGTAGCCCAGGTCGATAGCCTCTTGCGTCCACTCCCCCACATTGAGATCCCATAGTGGACTGTAGTCGGTGGCAATAGTCGGGATGCCTCCGAGCACGTTGAGTGGCCCCCGAACGTCGCTGAGCGCGCTGTTGAAGCCTTGTCGTTGGGGATTGTCGGTGCCCGTGGGACCATTGACAAACGCGAAGATCCGCTCGACCGCGCTAAAGGCGCTGTCGTCACGGCCCACGGCAATATCTTCAAGACCAGGAGCGTACGTGGCCCCCTCAAGCGCAGCAGGCATGGGATCGTCTGCTTCCATGCTCAGGTACAGAACCGGTCTGGCAAAGCTGAAACCGGGGGTTAACTTCAGCGTTACCGTCCCGTCGGACGGGCAGATGCTAACGACCTTGTCGTGGACGAGGCTGTAGTCTGGATCTCCGTCACAAAACGTGTCAAGTGTCTGTGCATCAACGTCGAAGGCAACCATTGGGGCGTTGTAGATGTGTCCTCGGGAATTTTGGACCTTCACGAGAGGGCTGTAAAAGACGTCACCTACGGACCCCGGTTGAGAGGCGGCGGGTGGGAAAAAGTCCGGCGCGGCGCCGGGCGTCACCGAGTGATCAGGAGAGAAGTCCACCGTCCCGGTTTCGAAGGTGAGCGTACCGTCATTTTCCATCACTGCCTGCCGGGCTCCCCTGCACACGTCTGCATACTCTAGTTTTGCGGAGTGATTCAGGCCGAGGGCAGCAGCGTTTTCCGGATCGGTTGTATCGGTAAGAATGTACCACACCGACTCCCCTGTTTCGTGCATACGGCCCTGGTATAAAGGCAGTGTCACCGTACCGGCATCCTGGTCCACAGTTCCAGCCTTGAGCAGCAAAAGGGGGCCTATCAACTCAGGTTGGACACTCGACGGCGGCGGGCCGAAGTAGGTGACCGGGACGTCTGCCCCAATGGAGGGTGGGGCCGGCTCCACTTCGCCAAACACCTTCAAGGATAAAGCGAAAATTGCTATCGTTGTGATTGTGAGAAATATTCTAAGCCTCATGCTAACCCTCCTTTCTTTTCCTTGGTACGGGTTTAGAAATTATGTGACATATGCTATCAGACCTTAACCTCCCTTTAAATTTTTTTAAAAATTATCATCATCTTAATGAAAAGTCTGTGACAAATACACTATCTGTTTGTGACTTTGTTACTTGCAAAAAAACTTTTCAGGTGTTGATTTCCACAATATCTTTTAAAAAATTTCTTAAGTTTGATAGCAGAAAAGATCATCATTTCTTCGTTCTTTTTTTGATGAATAGCCCGTCTTTTTGGCAAAGACAGAGCAGTTCTCTATTTCGCAGTCCTTGGTGATTAAAGTAAAAAAAAAGGGCCTCAGATATGAGACCTTTTTATTCTGATAATCACTTACGCTTGTCAGTCGACTCTAAAAATCTTTTTTATTTTTAATAATGTTTAATCTACAGATTTACACACAAGTCTTTTAGCTGAATAAGATTCCTTGAGCAGTGAATCAGGTCCTGTCTCTCGAAGTTCTTGAGCAGGCGGCTAACAACCTCTCTTGCAGTACCGAGATCATAAGCTATTTGCTGATGGGTCCTCTTCAACCTGTTGCTTTCTGATTTCTCGATGAGGTAGTCGATCAGCCGTTCATCCATTTTACCAAATGTGATCTCTGCAATAAGGGTCATAATGGAGGTCATACTCTCATTGATACGGGTATGAACAAAAGTCCTCATCTCCTCATATATAGCAATCATATTGAGAAAGTGATGAGCAGGAATGAGAAGAACCTCGGTTTCAGACATGGTAGCCGCATTTGCAGGTAATTTTGTATTTGACAGAATACATGAAGCGTTCAAAACGCAAATATCTCCGGAACCTATTTCATACAGTGTTATCTCCCGACCGGAGCCACCAGACTTGTAAATTCTTTTTTCCCCGGCCAACATGAGCACGAAATCCTGGCATCGTTCTCCCTCAAGTTTTACAAGCATGTTGCTCGGTAACACATTATGCCGAGATAAAGACAGAATATTTTCGATTAAAGGCTGAGCTGTGTTCCGAAAAAAAGGAAAAATTTTCAGAAACTGATCTTTTTTAATATGGTCCATGACATCTCCTTAAAAATACTTCTTTAAAAAAAATCCCGATACTCTTTAGCCCAATTTTGGGGATTGACTACATTCAACGATATTTTAGCATTGTTATTCATGTGTTATCGGTGATCTCATTTTGTTGGTGTAGAAAAAAACCTTTCCTATCTTGTAACTAAAAATAAATATCAATTTCCCATAGCCTATAACCATCAACCAAAGGCAACGTTATCAGGACACTGGCGCTTGCAAAGCCGAAGCAAGACCCAATATGATGCAGGATTTGCTCTGATTCTAATATAGGGATGAAGTGTAAGATCCGAATGAAGATCGCATAAAGATTATGTAAAGATTGGTCTTCTCTCAAGATTGCAATCCAAACCTGCAATAGGAGAAGGCCTTTGGGTTAGCTGATACCGAGTGTAGACCTATGAATACAGCAAGCTAATTAACCAACTGGATTTGAGGGGCGGTAATACAATTATCTTTTCATTGGAGAACTCCGTATGAGACGTTTGTTCCGAACGTGCACAAATCGTTTGAAATAGCCTATAGATATTTGCCATAAGATGAAAATATCATCCACACCAAAAACCTGGGATATGTCTGACGGATCCACGCTTGTCCCTTAGTGCAGATACCTGCAATAACGTCCAACTATCAAGTGCCTGAAATTTCTGAGATACCGATATACCATATCACCAGTCCATCAATATGATGAAATTGAGTGATAGATAAGTTATTAATATTACATCAGCTTGGGATCATTAGATATATTGACTTATTGCAAGGTATCTGCAATCAGAAAAGTGAGAATTTTATCATGAAATAATACTTTTTAAATACCCTTGAGCAGAGCCTTCTCTGGCAACTTAATTTTTCGACCTCCCACCAAAAAAGTCGTCCTTGACCGTCTTGAAAACCTGGATTAGAAAAAAAAGAAAAAAGTCTTGACACAATATACCATTTGGTATATTGTGGGTTTAAAGTTAAAGGATTTGAAAATGAGCAAGGCTGAAGAAACCAAGAGCTACATTATCGAACAGGCTGCGCCTATATTCAATATGCATGGCTACAAAGGAACTACTATGTCGCAGTTGACCAGGGCCATCAATATGACCAAAGGCGCCATTTACGGCAACTTTAAAGATAAAGATGAAATTGCCATTGCGGCTTTCGACTATAATTTTGCAGAAATTTCGGAAAAAATTCGTAATGTCGTACTCTCAAAACAAAACGCCTGCGAAAAACTTATCGCATTTGCAAATTTTTATCTAGACGAGTTTGCTATAATTTCCAGGAAGGGCGGATGCCCTATACTCAATGCCGCCATAGATTCCGACAATGTTCATCCCCCTTTAAAAGAACGGGTAGCTCAAGCCATCAAAAACTGGACAAACGACGTCTCTCGCATTGTTTACAGCGGCATTAAACGAAAACAGATCAACAAAAATGCCAAACCCGAACAATTCGCCTCTGTTTTCGTGTCCCTGATAGAGGGCGGGATGATGTTGTCAAAGGTAACAGGCAACACCATCCATTTAAGTCGTAACATCGATCATATAATTTATTTGGTTAATACCGAGCTTAGGGTGTAATTTTTTTTGCCTATTAATATACCAATCGGTATATTAATGCGTTTATCAAACAAGGAGAAACAGTATGGACAAACAACAATTAAGCGGACTTGAAATTTTGGAAAAGTTTAAAGACGGTATTTTTCCTGCCCCAACTATGACGGTCACTATTCCGATGAAAATTATAACGGTAGAAAAGGGTTCCATAGAATTCAAGGCGGTGGCGAACGACAATCACCTAAATCCTATGGGAGGTGTACACGGTGGTTTTGCTGCGACAGTCCTTGATTCCGCGACAGGAGCTGCCGTTCACACGATGCTCGATGCTGGCGAAAGTTATGGCACCATCGATCTGAGCGTAAAAATGCTGAGACCTGTTCCTCGGGGAATAGAACTTTGTGCTAAAGGAAAAGTCATTCATATGTCAAAACAATTGGGTATTTCCGATGCGACTTTGAAAGATAATGATGGCAAAATTTATGCTCATGCCACGTCCACCTGCATGATCCTTCGTAAGGAAAAAATATACAACGAAACCGCTTTCAAGTCGCAAGAAATAAGGACACAGGCTTTTTTAAAAGCCCCTGCTGCTGTTAAATCTATAGCAGCAAGTAACCAAAGGCACATATAATGAACTACGATGTTACAACTTTGAACCTGTGAACGTTTACGTTTTTTAAGGAGACTCCTATGAAAAAATCGACGGTATTCGAAGAAACATACAACAAATATCTAACGCGCATCAGCGATATCGATCTGTTGCCTCGTGCCGCAAGACTCGGCGCCGAACTCGCAGGAAATGCGCTCATCATCCCTTATTATGAAAAACCGTTTCGGATTTCAATAGACGGCGTTTTTGATGAAACCGGGAAGCGAGCCAGTTTTGCGATCAGCGTGGTGCTTTTCCAGTACGTCTTTTCCTGCCCTGCCTCGATTCCCATTGCCGGTGATTGGGTGCCTTACCGGGAGTTTAAGGATGCAGGTCCCCTTGCCGGATATTTTATTTCAAATACTAACAAAATTATTGGAACCACATTTGAGGGAAATCCGGAGGCGCTTCAATACGCCTGCAAAAAACTGGGAGGGCATTTGCTTGATGATGATCCATCCTGGGATCTTTCGGTGGCATTCGATATGTTGCCCCGAATACCGATCCGTCTTCGATTTAACGATAAAGATGATGAGTTCCCGGCTCAGTGCTCCATCCTGTTCCGGCAATCTGCCGAATCCTATATCGATATGGAAAGTCTGGCCATAGGCGCGACCTATTTTACCGGCATGCTGACTAAGGGATAGATGGCGGATGCGGGGCGTTTCAATTATTTTCCCTGGCTAATCGATCCGCCAGTTTCAGTCAACCTAAATGAAGATGGATACAGTTAGCTCGATTATCAGTCGAGACTCAAAGAACCTCAACAAAGTAAGGTTTCACTTCATATTCGTATAAGCTGATAAATAAAACGCATTCCGAAAGATCTTCCCGATTAAAATTTTAGTTGACATGGAAACTTATATGGGATATTAGTTGAAACGGAAACTATATTCTCGCTTGAAAGAGTATGCTAAGCATGAAGAAAAGTAACCCAAAAACAGTTATTAGCACAAGAAAAACCCCCGTGTCGCCTGAGAAGGAGACACTAATCGTTCAACTGTTATTAAAATGTGGCCTATTTCTTCAAAGAGAAATGAACCAGGTTTGCCAACGATTTGGCCTGAAGCAGCAACAGTTTAGCGTATTAAATGAAATTGTTTGGCATGGACCGATCAATCAAAAAGAACTCTGCGAAATGCTTCTCTTCGAAAAATCTAATGTATCGAAAATCGTGAGTATTTTATTGGAAAAGAGTTTGATTAATTCTACGGTCGCGCCTGGGGATCGACGTATGGCTCTACTTTTTGAAACACCTGAGGGCCTTGCTGTCTGGAAGGATTGCATGCAGGCCTTTCATAAATCAAGCACCGAAATTATGTCTCTCCTATTAGAGGACGAGGCGGCTGAAGCAATCAGATTTTTGAAAAAGCTGCAAAAAGCATTTAAAAACAAATAAATCAAAAAGAGACGGCTGAAAATCCGAACATAAAAATCATCCATTCTCTAAGGGGTTCAAGATATGCGGAAATATACTGGAAATAATACTCAAGATTGGGGTTTTGATGCAATATTCGATGTTAAATGTCAAACATGCGGACATATGGTCGAATTCTTTAAAGATGAGATAACAAGAAATTGTCCAAAATGCAAAAAAATCAGTTGTCAATGATCGTAAAGATTTCGGATGCGGCCAGTGGTGTTCATCTTCTTCTCCGCATATGAGAAACTTGTGTCCTAAATTTAAACGATCGAAGCATAGATTTTATGGCTTACATCTTCCAACGGTTAGATATTAACAATATTATTATATATCTACATATCGAAACGTCTTGTTAATTAGAAAACAGCAAAGGAGAAAGGGGTCTTATATAATTAATGTTATGCCTGAAAGGAGGAAGATATGGACTATCTTCAAATGACCGCCCCTTGCGGTCTCGACTGCTTCAATTGTCACTTCTTTTTAGCCCGCAATGACGAGGAAGCAATGAATCAAGTTGAACAGTGGTCTAAAGAATTCAATATTCCTTTAGAAATAATGCTTTGCCGTGGGTGTCGCAATCATAGTGGCCAAATACCGCTGCAAAAGCATATCTTCGGTGAAGCACATCGTTGTGCCGCCTATGAATGTTCCAAGGACAAGGGGGTGAAATTTTGCGGGGATTGTGAGGAGTTCCCCTGCGACAACCTTCATCCCTATGCTGACAAAGCAGATACGCTGCCGCATAATACCAAAGTCTTTAATCTTTGCTTGATCAACAAAATGGGTCTGGAAAAATGGGCCGAGTCAAAAGCGTCTGCGGTTCGCCAAGTCTATTTCAACAAACCGTGGTCGTTAGCATAATCTGGTTAAGGGCGGGGGAAGAGTTATGCCGAAACCGAATAGTGCTATGGAAGTATTTAAACACCTGGAAAAATCAAATTGCCGGGAATGCGGTGAGAAAACATGCCTTGCATTTGCAGCGGCTGTTTATCAGTCACGGAAACAGATCAGCATGTGTCCTCGGATCAATTCCGAAATCATTGAACTTTATTCGAGTGATAATAAAAAAAATACTAATGAAGATTTTGGTGAGCAATTCATAGAAGGCCTGAAACAAACACTCTCGAGAATTGACCTGGCTGAGGCGGCAAAGCGAATTGGTGGCAGCTATGACGGATTCAAGCTGACGCTTAAAATAATGGGAAAAGATTTTGGCGTGGATTCGAAGGGGAATTTTAGCTCGGATATTCATGTCAACCCATGGGTATCAGCTCCTTTCCTTAAGTATATTATTTACAGCAAAGGTGTTGATCCCGCAGGTGAATGGGTATCCTTTCGAGAACTTAAAGAAGCTAAAGATTTTTCATATCCATTTTTTCAGAAGCGTTGCGAATCAACAATGAAAAGGATTGCTGACACATATACAGACCTGTTCGAGGACTTGGTCCACATTTTCGGCGGACGAAAAGTCGCTGAGCAATTTGAATCTGACGTTTCTGTGGTCCTCCATCCACTGCCGAAAGTGCCGATAATGATCAGCTATTGGAAACCCGAAGATGGACTTGTCTCAACACTTAACCTCTTTTTTGACAAGTCTGCAGATGAAAACCTTCCAAGCGGATCTTTGTTCACATTGTGTGTCGGTCTTGCGACCATGTTCGAAAAGCTGTCGGGAAGACATGCGTCGTTTACTGCATGAGCTGAACACGTTGGTGATGATTTCTGCAACGAAAAAGAGCTATCGTTTATTGATATAAAATGCCTCCAGTCTTATATGTCTTTGAAAGACGCGTTTGTCGAAAATATTTGGTTCGTATATTACTAGTTCGGTGACATAATATGGTAAATCCGTGGCTGCGAATACCGGCATCCGATTACGAAGCCCACATGGCCCTGCCTGAGGTCGCTCAGGCTAAAGTACTTAGTAACCTGATGGCGTCGGCACTTACAGAATACACTCCTATGTCTCTGGGGGTGATCGGTTGCACCACTGGAAACGATTTCGAACACATAAACACAGCACGCACCCAACGGGTTGTCGGCATTGATATAAATCCTGACTACTTGAAGATTCTCAAGACCCGGTTTGACGTTAGAATTCCCCGCCTTGAGTTGATCAAAGCAGATATCACGGCCTCGGATTTCTGGACCGATCCGGTTTCGATGGTATTCGCTGGGCTTGTGTTCGAGTACGTGGATGTGTTGTGCGCTTTACGCAGCATCTTCCGATGTCTGACTGCTAACGGAATTTTTCTTGCTGTTCTCCAGAAAACTAGCGCCGAATCTACACCCGTGACGGCCACGCGTTACAAAAGCCTCGAACTCCTGTCTCCGATCATGAATTTGGTGTCACCCATGGAGTTCTCTAACATATGCGGTATAGTCGGATTTCAAGAGATTAAGACCGATACAATATCTTTGAAGAAAGGAAAGTCTTTCTTCGTCGGGTATTATCGAAAGGGCACCGAACCAAGCGCCCCAGCGGACGCGGACAATCCGCACCGCTGAGACAACCGGTACAGATACCTGCAATTTATCGCTGAGCAATAAAATCCCTTAATGAATTTGATATCTTATGAATATCACACTTGAATGAACCCTCATTTTCCTGGCTGGATGGAGGCGGGAAAAATCAACATATTGTGGTCTGAGTTTTAACCGGTTTGCCGGGTATTATGAGTCTGCCTCGTTGATGAATGAGGGTGATCCTAAAAATCGTGAGCATTGGGTTCAAATCATTACTACGATTCCTGAAATATCATCTACAGATCACAGCTGCAACCAAACCACCGATAAGAGAATAATTACAGCAGATACCAGAACTTAAATCAAAAAGCATATCACATTATCGTATACCCATCTAAAATTGAATATATCACAACAATTTGGTATGTATAAAAAAAGATTTTATGGCAGGCTTTCATAAAAATTCAATGAGCATTATTTTTGAGATATCCATATACCATATCTCAGTTCAGTGTAAAAACAGATAGTTGAAAGGTGTCAAAGTTTTTTTCACGCTCGATTTCCATGGTATTTTCAATATATCTGTAATTTTTAGGTTTTGGGCAAACCACAATATCTGGGATTCTTCATAATTTCTAAAAATCAACACTACCTATTGTAATCCATGTTGGTTAAGGTTCTGGTATGAATCATCAAGCACTGTGACAAGTATTCAGTTCATATAATGATCAAATCCTATAAAAACTGAAAATATTTTTGATAGCCATATTGACATAGAACCATAAAGTGCTAATCCTCTGGCAACCAAGGAAGAATCTTTGGACTGAATTATTTATTCATTCCTAAGTTTTGACATATCCAATCTTTGACATTTCTTATGAATTGGTCCTCATTTAATCTCAGCCTATTGAGATAATTCCTTTATCAATGAACAAAGCTGACTTCGGTTCTTAAATAAGTTTTACTTTGTAAGAATTGTTCAAGAATTTTAATTATATTAGGAGGAGGTGATTTTCATGGAAGCAGCCAAAGAAAAAGAAAAGATTCTAAACGGAGTTAATGTTTAACAGTTATTTAGCACCATTGATCTTATCAAAGAGAATCCGAATATTGCCAAATTCAAGTTTCGTGCAAAAACCAGATGGATTGAAGGTTCACACAATCAAGCAACAGTAAAAGATTTCTATGGAGCCCTCAAAGAGGATAATTCGAGAGATCCCGCAGTTTTTGAGATCGATGAGCCCCCCATTTTACTGGGGAACAATTTGGGATCCAATCCCGTTGAATACTTGCTCGTTGCGCTGTCCGGTTGCCTTACGAGCAGCATTATCGCTCATGCAGCTGCAAGAGGAATCGAGATTAGGAGCGTGGAATCCAGGTACGAAGGAGATATCGATCTTCGGGGGTTTCTGGGTATATCCGAGGATGTGCCATTGGTTATCAGAATTTAAAAGTATATTTCAAAATCGATGCGGATGTTTCAAACGATCATAAAGAAGCTCTGGTTCAGATGGCCCAAAAACACTCGCCGGTTTTCAACACGATTACGAAATCGGCACCGGTTTCCGTTCATTTAGACGATAAATAAAGACCGACAAATCTCATTCTCTGGCCCGCCGTATAAACTTCGTCGTTTGTCAGAGGGTGAGGTTTGGTGCGGCGGTAAAAATCGGCGGAAATTAGTGGATGAACAGCTTAATTTTTAAAGGTTACCTCGGGCTGTCCGCTGGAGATATTATCGTCGGTTCATATTATGGAATAATCTTGACTGACTGTAAGTCGTATTGGCCTGTCTTGGCAAGCATTGCGCTGGGGATTGTTTTTTTTTCTTTTAAATGGGCCGTTAAGGTTTTTTCTGTTCGTTTTGACGTAACCTTTTTTCATCGCAGTAATAGTTGGAATCGTTATTTTAAGTATAACCTATTTGCGAAATGGTAATTGATTCAGTTTGATTCCAGAGGATGTACTCAAAAGGAATGTTCAAGTAATCAAACACCCACGTTCCTTATTGGCATTTCAAACTGTTCAATTCCAAATTGGAGGGCACAAAGATGGTATGCCCGCAATGTCAGTCTGGGAATCGTGAAGGAGCCAAGTTTTGTAATGAATGTGGCCATAAATTGGAGTTCACCTGCCCTAAATGTAGAAATTTAAATAGCCTAGAGAGTAAATTCTGTGATGAATGCGGCCACGACCTATCCAAACCGTTTGTGCCCGACGAACCAATAGAAGAATCTTCGCAACAACCAGATAGTTCTCTAGAAACATCTGAACCTGCGGTTATATCCGAAGGGGAACGTCGCCAAGCCACTATTCTTTTCTCCGATCTTTCCGGATATACTTTAATGAATGAACAGTTAGATCCCGAAGAAGTTGAAAAGATTATGAGCCGGATCAAGAAAGAAGCGGTTCGAATCGTGGAAAGTTATGGGGGAGTCGTTAATCAGTTTGTCGGGGATGAAATCTCGGCCCTGTTTGGAATTCCCATGGCCCATGAAGATGATCCCTTCCGTGCTGTCAAAGCTAGTATGGAGTTACATAAAATGGTCCGAAATCTGAGCCCTGAAATAGAAAGTCGCATTGGACAACCACTTAGAATGCACACTGGAATCAATACCGGATTGATCGTAACAAATCTGCGAGATGACCGGGATGGCTTATATGGTATCACTGGTGATACGGTTAACATAGGGGC
>Ga0210086_1000669_pt1 | contig 19000 bp, 16 predicted proteins | sample China_Galinas_PW_3_FD_184867 | JGI IMG/M metagenome (GOLD analysis project Ga0210086, IMG submission 184867) | Wetland microbial communities from San Francisco Bay, California, USA, that impact long-term carbon sequestration - China_Galinas_PWB_D2... | ecosystem: Environmental > Aquatic > Marine...
GAGACCTTCGCCGCGGCCGACCGCTCCGTCGCCGCCGCCGCCCGGGCTGACGGCGATCCGGCCCGCCCGCTCGGCTTCCTCGCCGCCGACCGGCCCGCGGCGGTGCCCGGCCTGGCCAGGAAGCTCCCCCACTACGGCAAGTACGGCTACCTGGCGTTCACCGGCGACGCGCCCGACAACGTCGCCAAGGGCTCGTGGCAACCGGTCGGCTCGCCGCTCGACCGGGTCCTGGCGACCGAGATGTCCCCGCCCCCGGCCGCGGCACCGCTCCCCCGGCGCGCGCCCCTGATCGAGCTGCCGCCGGAGCCGGCGAGCGAATGAGCCGGTTCCGCCGCGCGCCGGGCGGCGGATCGGCGTAAGACAACCGGCCCCGGGAGCGTAGAGATCACCAAATGACCGACGCACCGGATCGAGACATCGCCTCCCGTCCCGACGGGACTCCCCATCGCCCGCCCGGCCTCCTCCGGCGGGTCTTCCTCGGCCCGGCCGGACTGCGGGCCGGGTGGAGCTTCGCGCTCTTCGTCGGCCTGCTGTTCTTGGCGCAGGCCGTGATCGGTCTCGTCTGGGATCGCCTGCTCGAGCCGCCCCCGGAGGTCCCCTGGGATCCGCTCTGGATCACGTTGGGCGACGCGGCCACGCTGGTCGCCGCACTGTTCGGGATCGCGGTCATGGGGCGGCTGGAGAGGCGCTCGTTCAGCGAGTACGGCCTGGTGTTCCGGCGCCTCTTCGGCCGGCGGTTCTGGGAAGGGACCCTCTGGGGCCTGGCGGTGGTGGCGGGGATCGTCCTGCCGCTCTGGGCGGTCGGCGGTTACTCGGTCGAAGCGATCAACCTGCACGGCGCGACGCTCGTGACCCAGGCCCTGCTCTGGGGGCTCGCGTTCCTGGCGGTCGGCGTGGCGGAGGAGGCGCTCTTCCGGAGCTACGCCCTCTACACCCTCGCCCGGGGGATGGGCTTCTGGCCGGCCGCCGGGTTGCTCTCCGCCCTCTTCGGCGTCTTGCACTACGTCCTCAAGCCGGGCGAGACCTGGATCGACGGCGCGAGCACCGGCCTGCTCGCTCTCCTCCTCTGCCTGGCCGTCCGCCGCACCGGGGACATCGGCCTCGCCGCCGGGTTCCACGCCGCCTTCAACTTCACCGCGCTCTTCCTCTTCGGTGGAGCGAACAGCGGCAACGCCGGCCAGCCCATCCCCGGGCGGCTGCTGGACGCCTCGTTCAACGGGCCGCAGTGGCTCACCGGCGGGCCGATGGGGCTCGAGGCGAGCGTCTTCGTGTTCCTCGTCCTCGCGGTCGCCTTCCCGCTCTTCCATCACTTGCACCCGACCGCCCGCTTCCGCCCGCGCAGCCGGAGCCTCGGCTAGCCGAGGATCTCGGTCATCTGGTGGAGGAGCTCGCGGAGCTCGTCGACCGCCTCGTCGAGCGCGGCCGCCGTCTCCTCGGCCACCGCGCCGTAGCTCTTCAGGCCTCGCGGCCGGAGGTCTTCGAGCGCCAGGTCGGCGTAGAGCACGTTGACGCGGGCCGCGTGCAAGGCGCTGATCCCCGTCGCCGGACGCTCGACCTTCCAGTCGTCGAGCACCTTGAGCAGGGTCTGCTGGAAGTGCTCGACCGCTTCCTCCATCCGCTCCACCTGGTCCGGCGCGGCGTCGGGGACGTGCTGGGAGAAGGGCGCCCCGCCGCCGGCCTCGCGGAGGATCCGGACGGCCTCGACCAGGAGGTTGTCCAGGTGGCGGAACGAAGCGAGGACCGAGCCGCTCTGCCCGGCGTTGAGCCGGCCCGTCACTCGGTGGCCTCCCCTTCGTGCCGGTCGCACGGATGGTGCTGACCGCGCCGGCCGCGCGCAGGCGTCCGCTCGCGTGCCCGCTCGACCTCCCGTTCCAGGGCCAGGCGCATCGACAGCGGGTGGCCGCCGGTGCCGCTCGCCACCGCCGCGATCTTCTCCGGCCCCCAGCCCAGGCCACGCTCGGCGGACACCCGGGCGAAGAAGTCGCGCACCACGGGTTGCGGGAGGGGGCCCAGCCGGAGGCGCTCGACAGGTGCGAGCCAGGCGAGCAGGCGCCGCCGATCGGCCGCCGGCAGGTGGCCCTCCACGATGGCGAGGAGCTGGAAGCGGTCGTGCACGCTGAGCCGCCGGACGACGTCGAGGCGGGCCGGGGTCAGGCGGCCGACGTCGTCGAGCACCACCACCACGGGCGGCCCGCCGGCGAGGGGAGCCTCGAGGACCCGCGCCCGGAGGGTCTTGGAACCGACGCGCCGTTTCGCGCGGCTGGGCCGCCGCTCCGGGACGAGCTCCGCCGCGAGGGCGGCCCACGCGTTTCGCGGCGGTTCCGCGAAGTCGCAGAAGGCGAAGCGGAGCCGGCCGGCGCTCGTCTCCGCGAGGTGGCGCACCAGGGCCGTTCGCCCGCTGCCGAACTTGCCCGAGACGACCCCGTTGCGGCCGGCGGCCAGAGCCGCCGCGAGGCGGGCCGTCTCCCGCTCGCGCCCGACGAGGTCGATCATCCGCCCGTACCGGGCAGTGGGCCCCCGGGGTCCATCTGAGGCTCAGGGTCGTCCGGAGGCTCAGGGCTGTCCGGAGGCTCAGGGCTGTGCAGAGGCTCAGGGCTGTGCAGAGGCTCAGGGCTGTCGCGGGGCGGCGCGGCGTCCGGTGCCGTCGGCGGGAGACGTTCGGCCAGCTCCTCGATGCGACCGATCGCCGCGGTGACCGCCGCGCGTTGCCAGGAGGCCTCCGCCGCCCGCTCCCGCCGGCGGACGGCGACGGAGCGGAGAGCGCCGTCGGTCACCGAGACGGCCAGATCCAGGCGCTCGTCCAGTCGGCGGGCGAAGCGGGCCACCGTGAGCTGGACGTTCTGGAGCGTCGCCCACCGGAGGTTCTCGACGTTGCGGCGCACCAGGGCTTCTAGCTCCTCGGCGAAGCGCCGCCGGCGCCGGGCCTCGCGCATCTGCCGGGGGAGGAGGGGATCGAGGAGCCCCGAAGGGAGGGGATGGAACGTCGATGTCCACTTCTCGGTCACCCAGTAGGGGGCGTGCTCCACCTCCAGGTGGACGTCCTCGCCACCGGCGCGGTACGGGATGTCGAAGAGCTCGGCGGCGGTGCGGTAGACGCCCTCGATCAGCGCCTCGGCCCGCCGCTCGTGCGGCTCGAGCAGCTCGCGCAACCGGTCTTCGAACGTGCGGCTTACCTCCCCGAGGCGTCGCTCGAAGAAGCCCGGGACCGCCTCGGCGAGGGCCTTGGCGGCGGCGGGAGTGTCGAGCCTGTCGGGGGAGCCGGCCCGGGTGACGGCGTGCGTGAGGAACGCCACCGCCTCCTCGCGGAGGGCCGCGGCCTGCTCCTCCAGGCGCTCGACCACCCGCCGCTGGTCGCCCAGGAGCAGGTCGCGGGCGATCTCCTTCTGGCGCCGGGCCTCGGCGAGCTTCTGCTCCAGGAGGTCCAGGCGGTCGGCGAGGTCGGCCTCGGGAAGCTCCAGCGACCGTTCCGTCAGCCTTAGGCGGAGCAGGCCCTCCTCCGCCAGCTCCCGGGCGCGCCCCGCCACCGCCCGGCAGAGGGCCTCGGTCTTGTCGTGGGCGAGGAAGCGGACCAGGTGTGCCTCGATGGCCGCCAGGCCGCTCGCCTCCCAGAGGGCGCCGTCTTCGGCGCGGCGCCCTGCGAGACCCTGCCGGGCCGAGAGCGGGAAGACGGGGGCCTCCTGGTCGACCCCCGCTTCGCCCAGGGTGCGGCGGAAGAACCGGACGGCCGCCTCCCGCTCGTCCGCGCTCAGGTAGTCCACCTTGTTGAGCAGGTAGAACAGGCGCGGGACCCGGCGCCGCACCTCGCGCAGGAAGTCGAGCTCCACTTCGGTGATCGGCGGGTCGGCCGACACCAGGAAGAGGGCCGCGTCGCACTCGGAGAGGAAGTTGAGGGCGACCTCGGTGTTGTGGCGGTAGGTGGAGCCGATGCCCGGCGTATCGATAAGGACGACACCCCCTTCGAGGATCTCCGCCGGGTGGTCGACCTCCACGCTGGCGACGCCGAGGCGGTTGCCCGGGTTCGCCTCCTCGGCGACGAAGCGCTCGAGGAGCGTCCGGGCCTCCTCGGCGGTGCCGGCCGTCCGGGTCTCGTCGGGACGCTCGTCGTCGTAGCGCACGAGGACGCGGCGCTCCGCGCCCAGCCTCACGAAGGTGGGCACCGCCGTCAACGGCACCACGGCCGACGGCAGCACGGCCTCCCCGAGCAGGGCGTTGAGCAGGGTGCTCTTGCCCCGCTTGAGCTGGCCGAGGACGGCGAGGTGGAACCGGCCCCGGCCCAGCCGGTCGGCGAGCTCGCGGAGCGCCGCCGCCAGTGGCTCGAGCTCCGGGTCCGCCCGGAGGAGCGCGGACTCGATCTCGCGCAGGATGGGAGGGAGGCGTTCGCTGCCGGCGAGTGGCGACGGCTCGGAGCTCTGCTCTGATCCGGGCTGCGGCGTGGGCCTTGGCGTGGGCTGCGATTTGCGACGGGCTCTGGAGTGCCTGGGGCTGATCAACGGTTCCTCCTCCTCCGGCCGAAGTCGGGAAGCAGGAGTCATCAGCCTGGGATCAGGCGGGCGGGGCGGACTCCATCGCCTGTGACCTTCCGGAGTCTATTGCCCCACCCATGGACCGGGCAAGCCATCGGCCCGGCCGGCCCGGAGCACCTCCGTGCCATCCGGTCACTGGTCCTCGGTGCTGAGGTTCGGGTCGGTTCCGATCGACAGGTAGACGCCCGGCCCCAGGGCGAAGCCGTCCCCGAGGACGACCTCCTTGCCCGCCTGGAGCAGCACGGACCCGTTCTGGGTGACCGTCACGTTCGGGCCGACGGTGAGGACCTCGCACGCCTGCTGCACCAGCTCGGACGTCACCAGATCCTTCACGGTGACGTACGAGTCGGCAGAACAGTGGCTGAGGTAGAAGTCGATCCCGCTGATGGTCGTGTTCACGGCCACGGGCACCAGGGTTCCGTCGGCCAGGGAGCAGCCGCCGGCGCAGGGCACGTTGTCGTACAGCTCGTTCTGGAAGAACGGGGGATACACCGAGTCGTCCCACTCCGCCTTCAGGAGGTACTGACCGGGGTAGACGTCCAGCAGGAAGTACCCGCCCAGGCTATCGGTTCTGTCGCGCTCGATCTCGGTTCCGTCGCCGCTCATGAGGACGACGTCCATGAACTGTTTGACCGGTGTTCCAAGGACCTTGGAGTAGACCGCGCCCTCGATGGCTCCGAGCTGGTCGAGGGAGAAGTCGATCCCGTCCACGGTCGAGGCGACCGGAACCGTCACCGGCGTTCCCGCAGACAGGTCGCATCCCGGCGGGCAGTGGACGTCGTCCCACACCTCGTCGAAGTAACCGGGGCAGTCGGTCACCACGCGGTAGTCGCGCGGAGGGAGACTCTGGATGGAGTAGACGCCTGAGGAGTCGAAGGGGACAGTCCTGTCCACCGTTCCGTCCGTGGACACCGCACGCACGCTCGAGCAATTCAACGGGGTTCCGTCGAGGGTGCGGGTGACGGTTCCGGTGATTGTGCTCAGGTCCTCCAGCTGGAAGTCGATCCCAGACGTCGTGGCTCCCGGGTCGACCACCACCGGCGTGCCCGCCGTCGGATCGCACAGGCTGTCGTGGCAATAGAACCCGTCGAACAGCTCGTCCAGGTGGGTATAGGTGTCCGTGCTCACGAAGTACGTGCCGGGAGCGACGCCGTCGAACCGATAGGATCCGTCCGCTGCCAGGAAGACCGATCCGGCGAACGTCCCGTCGCTCCGCCACACGTAGACCTCTCCAACCGGATCCCCGCTCATCGGGTCGCTGGCCGTGACCCGGCCGCTGATCGCGCCCAGTGGCTCCAGCGTGAAGTCGATCCCCCCGGTGACGGCGCCCGCAGTCAGAGAGATCGGCGTGCCGTCAGAGACCGTGCAGGAGGGAGTGCAGGGGATCTCTTGATAGAGCTCCCCTGCGAAGCCCTGATTGAGCGTCTGTTCGATCTCGGCGAAGTAGGTGCCGGCGCCGAGACCGACGGCTGTGTAGTTCCCAGCCGCATCGGTCAGTACGCTTCTGACGGGGAACGGGGAGAGCGGATTCGACCAGATGCTGACCCGAGCACCGGCAATCGGATCGCCGGAGATCGCCTTGGTGACCGTTCCGGTGATGCCGGAGGTCGGCTCCGCCGTGAGCGTCAGACCACCGGTCGCACCGCTGAATCCGCTGATGCGCACCAGGATCTCCTGTCCGGCGGTGACACTGTAGGTCACCATCGCGTCCGTCGTGCCCGCGCTGTCGTCGTCACAGACGAGCTCTGTCCCACCCGAGCCCGGGCAGGCGTCGAACAGGGTGAGCACGGGGTCGTAGTCCGAGTCCGCGGTCGAGAAGCGCACCCAGCCGCTCTCCGGTGCTACGTAGCGGTACCAGACGTCCGGTGCCGTCGCCGAGTCGCCGCAGGAGGCGCTGGCGTCGTTCGTCGCGTCGATCGTGCTGCTGACGACGCTTTCGTTGCCGATGACCTCGGCTGCCGGGCAGTCGTCGTTGGACGGTGCCGTCTTGGTTCGGACGTGCGGCCCGTCCGCCGACGAAACCCGCGCGTTCCATCGATCGAGCTTGCCGTGGATGGCATCGAGCACCCCGGAGAGCCTCGCGGTGACCGCCCGTTCCGACGGTGTGACGGTCCCGGAGCTCCCGTCCCAGATCCCCCGGTCCAACCGGGCGATCCCGGCGGTCAGGTAGCGCAGCAGCTCGACCGGCAACCCATCCTCGGCGAGGCCTGAGCCACCGCGCTCCAGCAGCTGTTCGAGGCTGTGGCTCACGAAGCGGACGCGCGCGCGCTGCGGAACCTCGGTGGGGACGTCGATGCCGAGCCGGAACGCCAGACGATCCAGCTTCCGGGTGACCTCGCCGACCAGCTCTGCCTCCGTACGGCTCGGTCGTCTGGCGCGCGAGGACGGTACGACCCGCCCGAGCGGAGCCGCGGCGGCTGCCGCCGGCGATACGCCCACGAGGAGTGCCAAGACGACTCCTGTGCTTGTGGCGAACCTCGACAGGTCGTACCGACCCATGGCGACTCCTCTTCAGGAATAGAAAGAAACGGGAAAGACGCTTGTCGATGAGCGGAACGTCTCGCGGAAACCGGATCGCTTCACCAGCGGATGCCAGAAACCTTACCAAAAAAGCGGTGGCCACCGGTACCGGGGCCAGGCGCGCAGACTAGGAGTCTGCACCCTCCTCTCCCGCGGGCGGGAACTGGTCGACCCCGAGCTCCGCCAGGATCGCCGCGGCCAGGTTCTTGAGGCTGGTGGCCTTTTTCGGCAGCGGATGGTTGACGAGCAGGATGCCGGGCACGAGGTAGGCGGCGTTGCCGTGGTCGCCGGTCCACTCGTCGGTGTTGTCCGAGAAGATCTCGCGGGAGAGCTGGCCCAGGGCGGACTCGCTGGAGCCGTGGTACCCGAGGGCGTAGCCGACCTGGATGTCCGGGCCGATCTCGAGCGCGCCGCGGTTCTTGTAGACCTGCTCGCGGAAGTAGGCCTTGGCGACCGCCTTCTCCCCGGTCTTCGGGTCGACGGTGGCCTCGAGCTGGTCCCGGATCGCGCGCATCACCGCCTCGCGCTCCTCCGGCGGCACGATGCCGTTCTTCTCGCGGCCCTTCAGGTTGACGTAGAGGCCGTTCAGGCCGAGGCCGTAGGCCTTGGTGCGGGACCAGTCGACGTTGGCGTAGAGCTCGGGCTCGTGCGCCGGGTTCGGGTCCTTGACCGCCAGGAAGCCGTGGTCGCGGAGCCAGGAGTTCAGGTTGAGCGAGCGGCGCCAGCTGGTAAAGCCGTGGTCGGACATGACCACCAGCGTGGTGTCCGGGTCCATGTGCTCGAGGGTGTAGCCGACCAGCCGGTCGACGCCCTCGTAGAGGTGCGGGATGACGTCGGCGAACTCGGGATCGACCTGCGGGTCGTAGGCCGGGTGCCCGGGGTCGAGAGAGCGCCACATCATGTGGGAGGTCTGGTCGATGTTGCCGGTGTAGAAGAACAGCAGGCCGTTGTCGAAGTTCTTGAGCACGTAGGGGTACTGGTCCAGGATCTCCTGGCCGGCCAGGTGCGCCTGCTGCACGAACTCGGCGCGGCTCAGCACGTGATGCTGGAGGGCCTTGGTTTCCTCCGGCATGCCCTGGGTGTAGTAGCGGCCGGTGTGGTGGGCGAGCTCGTCGGCGAAGTCGTCGGGGAAGGAGACCGGGATCGCCGGGTTCTCCGGATCGGCGTTGAGCGGCGAGGCGTAGAGCTCGAATTCCGGCCGCACCTGCTTCAAGTAGAAGCGGACCATCGCGGGGATCGACTGGGTCGGCACGAGGGGGAGGTCGAACGGCACCCAATCGCTCCATTCGCCCACCTGGAGCACCCGCTCCTCGTCGCCCAGCACGATCTTCGCCGCGTCCTCCACCGGGTCGATGTAGACCGTGAAGTCGGCCGTCGCATCCTCCGACTCGCGCAGGAACGGGTTGGGCGGGCCGTGAAGCGCGGCGTGGACCACGTTGTCGAAGGCGTCTACCTCGTAGACCACGCCGCCGGACATCTCCTCGCCGGAGAAGGCGAACAGCTCCGAGGTGTAGAACGAGAACGTCCCCGGCGTGCCCAGAAGGTCGGTGGTGCCCATGCCGGTGATCTCGTGGCTCGCGGTCCCCGACGGCGGGAAGTCCGCCGGCATGCGGAAGATGGCGGTCTCGACGCCGTGGTCCTCCAGCACCTGCCAGAACGGGGTGCCGCGGCGGAGCTGCTCGATCTTGCCGGCTCCCGGGATCTGCCACTTGCCGATGGTCAAGAGCGGCTCCGCGGAGACCGCCTGGCTGGTCGAGAAGTAGGGGATGATGGTCTCCGGGTCGCGGTGCAGGAAGTCGAAGATGCCGTGGCCGCCCGAGTCCATGCCGGTGATGAAGTTCGACCAGGCGACCGGCGAGAGCGGCGGCACGGCGGTGCCGAGCGGCGTGAACGAGCCCCCATTCGCCGCCAGCTTCGAGAAGTTGGGCATCCGGCCCTCGTCCATCAGCTTCTTGGTCAGCTTGTAGTCCATGCCGTCGATGCCGAGGACGATGACCTTCTTCGACGGCGTTTCCGCTTCGGACGAGCGACCGCAGCCGGCGGTGGTGCCGGCGGTGATCACGAGGCCGGTGAGAAGAATGGAGGCCAGAAGGGGACGGGCGACGATCTTCACGGGTTGCGATCTCCCTCGGACTGTCCGGCGACGGGGTGAGCGGCGGCGGAGCCGGTCGCAGCGTCTGCGCCGGCGGAACCCGGCGTAGCAAAGGTGCGGCGTATCGTCACCGTCAACCCCGAGAGCCTCGCCGGGATTCCGGCCGCCCGGCGCGAGATCGTCGCTGCGTCGCGTCGCGGCTCTCCGGGTCCGCCGGGTGCCCGGAGCGGGCGGTGTCCCAGGTCCCTGCCCTGGAGTCCTTCGACTGATATCTTTCTTGAGAGCTCTCCGGGAGGTGAACGTGATGAGGCCGGTCTGCTTCATGGTCATGCCGTTCCGCAAGAAGCCGGTGACGAGCGCGCGCGAGGGGGCACCGAAGGAGCTGAACTGCGACCGGCTGTGGGATGCGCACCAGGAGAAGAGTGGCACCTGAGATGGCTGACAGGGCTGACAGGGGCCGGCTGCGCGAGTACCGCCGCCGGGAGCGAACGACGATCACCGCGGTCCGGCTCGACCTCGAGACCGAGGGCTTCACCTACCAGAAGTGGGGCGGAACCCAGCGCTGCAAGGCCGGCGACTGGATCGTCGACAACGCGGGTGACACGTACACGATCGACGCGGAGGTGTTCGCGAACACCTACCGGAAGGCCGGTCCAGGCGTCTACGAGAAGGTTGCCACGGTGTGGGCCGAGCGAGCCGAGAGCGCGGGCGTGATTCGGACGAAGGAGGGGTCGACGGAGTATGAGGCCGGCGACGTGCTGGTCTACAACGACGCCGAGCGCCGCGATGGCTACGCGATGAAGGCGGAGACGTTCGACTCGCTGTACGAGCCGCCCGATCCCTAAGCTGGAGGTCGCATCGTGACGATCAAGAGACTCGCCGTGGCAGTGCCGATCCGCTCGCCATCTTGCGGCTCATGCGCGACGTCTTCTGGTCGAAGCCGGTGAGCCTGGGCCGGACGACCATGCCCCTGGTGCGCCAGGCCGATGACGATCCCGACTTTCCAGAGCTCACCGAGGACGCCCGCTGGCGACCTCGGCGTCGCCGGCTTCAATCCGGACGGCGTCGAGCCAGCTCTTCGAGAGTCTTTGCCAGGTCCCGGACTCCGCGCCGGACCTCCGTCGGCTCGACTGCGGCGAAGCCGAGGTGCAGGCCGCCGCGACCGGCGCCTTCGGTGCCGTAGCGCGCGATCGGCAGCACCTCGACCCCACGTTTGGCCGCAAGCTCCACGGCCTCGGCGTCGTCGAGGCCGGGTGCCAGCCAGCCGACCGTCTGGAGGCCCGCTTCGATGCTGGAGATCTCGAGCAGGCCCCCCAGGTGCTCCTCCGCGCTCCGGAGCAGCACGTCCAGCCGCTCGGCGTAGACCTCACGCATCCTGCGGAGGTGCCGGCCGAAGTGGCCGTCGGCGATGAAGTCGGCGACCACTATCTGCTCGAGCAGCGGGACGTGCCGGTGGGTGATCGAGACCAGAGCCGCGAACTGGTCGACGAGGTCGTCCGGGACGACCACGTAACCCACTCGTAGAGCTGGGAAGAGCACCTTGCTGAAGCTGCCCGCGAACACCACCTGACCCCGGCGATCCAGGCCCTGGAGGGCGGGCAGCGGGCGTCCGGTATAGCGGAACTCGCTGTCGTAGTCGTCCTCGAACACGACCGCGTCCGCCGTGGCCGCCCACTGGAGGAGCGAGAGCCGGCGCGCCAGGCTCATCGCGACACCGAGGGGGAACTGGTGGGCCGGTGTGGTGTAGACGAGCCGCGCCCCGCTGTCCTGGAGGTGATCGACGGAAAGGCCCTCGCTGTCGACCGGGACTCTCACGACCTCGGCCCCCAGGGCCGAGAGCACCAGGGTCGCGCCGTCGTAGCAGGGGTTCTCCACCGCCGCCCGGTTCCCCGGATCGACCAGCAGTCGGGCCGCCAGGTCGATCGCCTCCTGGACCCCCGAGACGATCACGATCTGCTGCGGTGAGCAGACGACGCCGCGCGAGGTGCCGAGGTACTCCGCCACCGCCTTGCGCAACGGCGGGTAGCCCAGCGGCCCGCAGCTCGCCAGCAGAGCGCCGGGATTCCGCCGCAGGCGGCGACCGGCGATCTGGCTCCAGACCTCGGTCGGAAACAGGTCGAGGGCGCCCTGGTGGGCGCGGAACGCCCCTGCCGGGGTGGACGGCAGGTTGTCGAAGGGACGGATCTCGCGGCCGAGGCCTGAAAGCCGTCGCGGCCGTGTCCGTTCCGCCCGGGGCGGAGGCGTCTCGCCGTGCCGGGAGGTTGCCCCGACGGCGGCGATCTGGAGCAGGCTCGCCGGCAGCTTCTGGCTGACCCGGGTGCCGGAGCCGACCCGGCTCTCGAGATAGCCCTCCCACCGGAGCTCGTCGTAGGCCTCCACCACTGTTCCCCGGGCGATGCCGTAGTGCGTCGCCATGTCCCTCGTCGACGGCAGCCGGGTACCCGGCCGAAGATGGCCGTCCAGGATGCCTGCCCGCAGTGCGGCGTACAGCCACCGTCCGATCGGCGTCTCTGGATCGCGCGGTCGAAGCGTCAGGGGGTAAGAGGTCGTCTTCTTGGCCACGATATTGGACCATTCGGTTGCTCAAAAATGGATCTAACCGTTAGATCCATTTCACCATACTCTCGGTCGGGAAAGGAGAGGGACATGGCATTGCGAGCCGAAGGGGGAGAGGCTGTTCTCGGGACCGGTACCGCGCCGGCCTCGGAGGACGCGTTGCGAGCCCGGATCCTCGCCTGGCAGGGCAAGGCCACGGCGCTCGAACCGGACGCCCGTCGGCGGGAGAAGCTGCGCCGGGAGATGATCGGGTCTTCGGAGCGCTACCTCCGCTCGCTCGACACTCGGCCAGTGTTCGAGGAGGGGGCCGCGAGCGCCTTCGCCAGGCGCGAGCTCGCTCTCGGTGGTGGCGGCCGGACCATCGAGCGCACCCTGGAGCTGTTCGAGGACCAGATGGTGCGCCCGGGCGGGCACCCGGCGGCGGCCGGTCACCTCGCCTACTTCTCGGGCGGTGGCCTCTACCACGCCGCCCTCGCCGACTACCTGGCCGCGGCCCACAACAAGTACGCCGGACTCGCCTTCACCGGGCCCGGGGCGGTCCGGACGGAGCACGAGGTGCTGCGTTGGGTCGCCGACCTGGTCGGCTTCCCGGACACCGCGAGCGGCTCGATCCTCTCGGGCGGCAGCCTGGCGAACCTGACGGCGATCACCGCTGCCCGCGAGGCACACGGCCTTCGGGCCGCGGACACCCCGTCGGCCGTCGTCTACCTGAGCGGGGAGACCCACCACTCGGTCCACAAGGCGCTCAAGGTCGCCGGACTGAGCGAGTGCCCGGTGCGCTCGATCCCGGTCGACGAACGCTTCAGGATGCGCCCCGACGCCCTGGTCGAGGCGATCCGCGCCGATCGCCGTCGAGACCTCACTCCGTGGCTGATCGCCGCCACCGCGGGGACGACCGATACCGGATCGGTGGACCCGCTGGACGAGCTGGCCGCCGTCGCCGAACGGGAATCGTGCTGGCTTCACGTCGACGCCGCCTACGGCGGGTTCTTCCTGCTGACCGATCGGGGGCGCCGGGCGATGCGGGGCATCGAGCACGCCGACTCGGTCGTCCTCGATCCCCACAAGAGCCTGTTCCTCCCCTGGGGCGCCGGCATCGTCCTCGTGCGCCGGGTCGACTCGCTGGTCGCCGCGTTCAGCGAAACCGGTCACTACCTCCAGGACGCCGTCGGCGCCGACGACCTCTCCCCGTGTGACGTCTCGCCCGAGCTCACCAAGCCGTTCCGCGCCCTGCGCATCTGGTTGCCGCTGATGCACCTCGGGACGGAGCCGTTCCGCGCCGCCCTGGAGGAGAAGCTCCTGCTCGCCCGCTATTTCCACCGTGAGATCGCGGCCCTCGGCTTCGAAGTGGGACCGCCCCCGGATCTTTCGGTGGTCACCTTTCGCCGGGTGCCGCCCGGGGCGACGCCCGAAAAGACCGACGAGGTCAACCGGGCGATCCTCGACGGCGTTCGCCGCGACGGCCGAATCTTCCTCTCGTCGACCCAGCTCGACGGCCGCTTCACGCTCCGCCTGGCCGCCCTGCCGCACCGCACCCATCTGACGACGATCGACACCGCACTGGCGGTGCTCCGCCAGCAGGCGGATCAGGCGGAGCGCTCTGTACTCGACCAACCCACCAACCCAGACAAGGAGAAATCACCATGACCACCCGCTTCGACTACGGCGACGCCGCGCCCGGCATCTACACGGCGATGGAATCGATCGACGGATACCTGCGCTCGAGCAGCCTGGAGAGGAAGCTCCTGTTTCTCGTCCAGCTTCGCGCCTCCCAGATCAACGGCTGCGCCTACTGCCTGGACATGCATTGGAAGGATCTGAGAGCCATGGGCGAGACCGAGCAACGGCTCTACTCGCTCGACGCCTGGTCCGAAAGCCCCTGGTACTCGGAGCGCGAGCGCGCGGCCCTGGCGTGGACGGAGGCGGTCACCCGGATCGCTGACGGACGGGCGCCGGACGAGGTCTTCAAACAGGTCCGCAGCCACTTCAGTGAACGCGAGCTGTGCGATCTGACCTTCGCGATCGCCGGCATCAATACCTGGAACCGCCTGTCGATCGCGGCCCGGCTCGTCCCCGACGCCACGGAGCCGGTCGAAGCCGCCGGCTGAACCGTCCCCCCGCCCCGGGGAGTTGGCCGACCAATCCGGCTCACGCCGGCCGCGACACCTCGTCGCGCGACACCTGTCGCGAAACGGGTCACCCGGGGCGGAAGGCGCCCTGCCGGGCCGCCTGGCACGGGCCCTCTCGCAGGTGGCACAGCCCTTGCTTTTTTGCTCTCCGTTCACAGAGGACTTCCGCGCCCGGCTCGCTCTACGAGGGGGCGACCAGGCTGGAGGTCGTTCTCGAAAGGAGGAAGACTGTGGCCTACGCTTTTCCGAACACCGAAGGTAGTCTGGTCGACTTCAAGTCCCGCTACCAGAATTTCATCGGCGGTGAATGGGTCGCCCCGGTCAAGGGCAACTACTTCGACAACGTCACGCCCGTGACGGGGCAGCCGTTCTGCGAGATCCCGCGCTCGACGGCCGACGACATCGAGAAGGCGCTCGACGCGGCCCACGGCGCGCGGGCGGCCTGGGGCAAGACCTCGCCGGCAGAGCGCGGCCTGATTCTCACCCGCATCGCCGACCGGATCGAGGAGAACCTCGAGACGCTCGCGGTGGCGGATACCTGGGACAACGGCAAGCCGGTCCGCGAGACCCTGGCGGCCGACCTGCCGCTGACCGTCGACCACTACCGCTACTTCGGCTCGGTGATCCGCGGCGAAGAGGGCTCGGTGTCGCCGATCGACGACAACACGATCGCTTACCACTTCAAGGAGCCCCTGGGCGTGGTCGGGCAGATCATCCCGTGGAACTTCCCGCTGCTGATGGCGGCCTGGAAGCTGGCGCCGGCGCTCGCCGCCGGCAACTGCGTGGTCCTGAAGCCCGCGGAGCAGACGCCGGCGTCGATTCTGGTGATGCTGGAGCTGATCGCCGACCTGCTGCCGCCGGGCGTGCTCAACGTGGTCAACGGCTTCGGCGTCGAGGCGGGCAAGCCGCTGGCCTCGAACCCGCGCATCGCCAAGGTCGCCTTCACCGGCGAGACGACCACCGGGCGGCTGATCATGCAGTACGCGTCCGAGAACCTGATCCCGGTCACCCTGGAGCTGGGCGGCAAGTCGCCGAACGTCTTCTTCGAGGACGTCATGCAGGCGGACGACGCTTTCCTCTCCAAGTGCCTCGAAGGCTTCACCATGTTCGCCCTGAACCAGGGCGAGGTCTGCACCTGCCCGTCGCGTGCCCTGATCCAGAAGAGCATCTACGACGACTTCATCGGCAAGTGCGTCGAGCGCACCGCCCAGGCGAAGCCGGGCAACCCGCTCGATCCGGAGACCAAGGTCGGTGCCCAGGCGAGCAACGACCAGTACGAGAAGATCCTCTCCTACCTCCAGATCGGCAAGGACGAGGGCGCCGAGGTGCTGATCGGCGGCGCTCCCGCGGAGATGGACGGCGACCTGGCCGACGGCTTCTACATCCAGCCGACCATCTTCCAGGGCAACAACAAGATGCGCGTGTTCCAGGAGGAGATCTTCGGTCCCGTGGTCTCGGTGACGTCGTTCAAGGACTACGACGACGCCATCGCGATCGCCAACGACACCCTCTACGGCCTGGGTGCCGGCGTCTGGACGCGCAGCGGCAACCTGGCCTACCGCGCCGGCCGGGACATCCAGGCGGGTCGCGTCTGGACCAACTGCTACCACCTCTACCCGGCGCACGCCGCGTTCGGCGGCTACAAGCAGTCCGGCATCGGGCGCGAGAACCACAAGATGATGCTCAACCACTACCAGCAGACCAAGAACCTGCTGGTCAGCTACGACCCCAACGAGATGGGGTTCTTCTAGTCCGGGGCGCGGCCATGCCGAAGACCGTTCCCCGCGTCACCGTCACCGACGCCGCCGTGGAGGTCATCGACCGCCTGGTCGACCTCCACGGCGAGGTGATGTTCCACCAATCGGGCGGCTGCTGCGACGGCAGCTCCCCCATGTGCTACCCGAAGGGCGAGTTCAAGATCGGCGAGCGGGACGTGCTGCTGGGGACGATCCACGGCTGCGACTTCTACATGAGCGGCCCCCAGTTCGAGCTGTGGAAGCACACCCAGCTCACCATCGACGTGGTACCGGGACGCGGCGCCGGTTTCTCGTTGGAGGCTCCCGAGGGGGTGCGATTCCTCACCCGCTCGCGGGTGTTCACCGACGAGGAGTACCACTGGCTGGAGGAGCACGGCGCGGTCCACCGCGGGCCGCGCGAAGACTCTCAGTAAGGAGGATGTGAGCTCCGATCGGGCGCTCGAACCGCAGATCGCTCTCTGGCGCGAATTCCTGCGCCGCTTCCCGGCTGGCCGTTCCTCTGGGTCTGGTGGGTTGCTGTGGCCGTCAAGCGAAGACGGCCGGCCCGGCGAATTCCGGACCGGCCGTTCCCCTTCAGGGCTGCTGAAGGATCGGTGTGGATGTCGTCGAGCGTCCCGGTTACGGGATCAAGACGGTGTCGATCACGTGGATCACGCCGTTGCTGGCCGCGATGTCGGCCTGGACGACCTTGGCGCCGTTGATCGTCACGCCGTTCGAGGAGTCGATGGCCAGGTTCCCACCCTGGACGGTGGTGGCGCTGGTGAGGCTGGCGGCCTGGGACGAGCTCACCTTGCCTGAAACGACGTGGTAGGTGAGGATCTGGGTCAGCTTCTCCTTGTCGGCGAGCAGGCTCTCCAGCGTGCCCGCGGGCAGCTTGGCGAAGGCCTCATTCGTCGGCGCGAACACCGTGAACGGACCGTCGGACTTGAGGGTGTCGACCAGCCCGGCGGCCTTGATCGCGGTCACCAGGGTGCTGAAGGAATCGTTGGAGGCGGCGACGTCGACGATGTCGCCCTGCTTCTTCTCGTAGCTCCCCGCGAAGGCGGTTCCGGCGATGAGAAAGAGGGCGATGGCCAACGGAAAGAGCTTGTGAATTCGGTTCATGACAACTCTCCTTGAGTGGGTTCGCGAGCGGTTTGGGTCGGTGCGTCGCCGCTCCTTGTCATGGACAATACATGGACAAGAGTGGGATGTCAAGAGAATTCTGGCCGGATTTGCCCGCCATTCCTGGCGTGTGCATGATTTGTACTGTACAGTGCCCTTGCCATGACTCCTATACTCTTCTCGGCATCCTCCCTCCTGAGAGCGAGCCTGATCGATGCCTGACTCCCGGCTCATCCTGTTGACCGGCGCCACCGGCTACGTGGGCGGCCGCCTGCTTCTCGCACTGGAGAGCCGGGGCGAGCGCGTGCGCTGCCTGGCCCGGCGCCCGGAGGCACTGGCGCAGAAGGTCGCGCCGATGACAGAGGTGGTGGCGGGTGACGTGCTCGATCGTGCCAGCCTGGACGCGGCGCTCCGCGGGGTCGAGACGGCCTTCTACCTGGTCCACTCCATGGGCTCGAAGGGCTCGTTCGAGCAGAAGGACCGCCGCGCGGCCGAGAGCTTCGGCGCCGCGGCACGGCAGGCCGGGGTGCGGCGCATCATCTACCTGGGGGGCCTGGGTCGCGATGACGAGGATCTCTCGTCCCACCTGCGCAGCCGTCAGGAGGTCGGCGAGGTCTTACGCCATTCCGGGGTGCCGGTGATCGAGCTCCGGGCGTCGATCGTCATCGGCTCGGGGAGTCTCTCGTTCGAGATGATCCGGGCCCTGGTCGAGCGGCTGCCGGTGATGGTCACGCCGCGGTGGGTGAAGGTGCCGGCCCAGCCCATCGCCATCGACGACCTGCTCGAGTACCTGGTCGCGGCCCTCGACCTTCCGACCGCGGGGAGCCGGGTGTTCGAAATCGGTGGCGCGGACCGCATGTCGTACGCGGAGATCATGCGCGTCTACGCGCGGCAACGGGGCAAGCGCCTGTGGATGCTGCCGGTGCCCGTCCTGACGCCCTACCTCTCGAGCCTCTGGCTCGGGCTGGTGACCCCGCTCTACGCGCGCATCGGCAGGAAGCTCATCGAGAGCATCGTCCATCCGACGGTGGTGCAGGACGACGCCGCGCTCCGGACGTTCGCCGTCCGTCCCATGGGGGTCGAAGAGGCGGTGCGCAGGGCGCTTGCCGGCGAAGAGCGCGAGTTCGAAGCGACGCGATGGTCCGATGCCCTGTCGTCGGCCGGCGAGCCCCGTTCTTGGGGCGGCGTGCAGTTCGGCACGCGCCTGGTCGACTCGCGGACGATCCTCGTGGACGTGCCGCCCGAGACCGCGTTCGGCCCGATCGAGCGGATCGGCGGGGAGACCGGGTGGTACGCGTGGAACGGGTTGTGGCGCCTCCGGGGCTTTCTCGATCTGCTGGTCGGCGGCGTCGGCCTGCGCCGGGGACGGCCGTCTCCGACGACGCTCCAGGTGGGAGACGCTCTCGACTTCTGGCGCGTCGAGGCGCTCGAGCCGGGGCGCCGCCTCCGGCTGCTCGCCGAGATGAAGCTGCCGGGGCGGGCGTGGCTGGAGCTCGAGGTCGAGCCGGTCGAAGGCGATCCGGAGCGCTCGAGGATCCGGCAGACCGCCATCTTCGACCCGGTGGGTCTGCTCGGGCGGGCGTACTGGTACGGGCTCTATCCGGTGCACGAGCTGGTCTTCCGGGGCATGTTGCGAGGAATTGCCCGCGCGGCCCGACGGTAGGAGAGGCACGCGGTGGCCCAGGATGGGAACCCTCGGCTCCGGGCGGGCTCCTTCGCGTGGTCTTGCGGCTCGAGCCCTCAGCCCGGGCTCGGCAGGCTCTCTCGGCCGTGGGCGACCGGCACGACGACGCGACCTTCCCGGTCGATGACGCCCCAGGCCCCCCCTCGGACGCTGCCGTGCTCGTCACCGTCTTCGTGCACGACGGAGCACCCGGTGCAGACGCGTGCGAAGCCGACCTCGAAGGGGAAGGCGAAGTCCCACTCGGCAGGCACGACGATCTCCAGAGCTTCGTTGACGAAGCCGACCTTGCCGCCGCGGGTCGTGCGTGCGAGACCGTCCACGAAGTAGTCCGGTCCGTTGTCGTACAGGAACGCCGGCGCGGTCTTGCCGGAGTCCAGGGCGAAGTAGAGCCGGCCTTCGACCAGCACGGCGTCGGGCCCGTTCGGGGCGGGCACGATTCCCGGGCGCAGGACGACCTCGCCGCCCGGGTCGCGCCGGGCACAGTGCGCCACCGCGTCGGGCGGCCCGGGGAAGGTCCCGCAGGCGAGCGGCCAGTCGGCGGCCGGGTCGGGTGGGTGGGAAGGGGGCGGCTTGCTCCAGCTCCGCTACCAGACCCGGCAGGGGTCTTCGTGGACCATGGGCTGCCCCGGCTTGCA
>Ga0210086_1000670_pt1 | contig 18991 bp, 16 predicted proteins | sample China_Galinas_PW_3_FD_184867 | JGI IMG/M metagenome (GOLD analysis project Ga0210086, IMG submission 184867) | Wetland microbial communities from San Francisco Bay, California, USA, that impact long-term carbon sequestration - China_Galinas_PWB_D2... | ecosystem: Environmental > Aquatic > Marine...
GCGCGAGCTGCCGGTGAACAGCAACAGGGGAGTCGAAGTGGTCACTCCGGTCACGGACAACTGCAGCGATTCACCGATCCACGGGCGTGTGAGCGCTTCGATGCGGGGTGCGGTCTGTGCGCTCGCGCAACCGCGACCGAAGTCCGTGACGTGCGCCGGACGGTCGGGGCCGTAGTCGAAAGACGAATCCAGGCTGAAGGACTTGATCACATCGCCGCCGCCCGAGGTGAATGCCCCGGAGAACGCGAGGCTCCGTTCGCGGATCGGGTCCCAGAGCATGAAGTGGCTCTCGCGGGCGATCACCGGGTTGGTTCGCTCGCGTTCGGTCCACTTGCCGTGCCACTCCCACGTGTCGGACAGGGTCGTGATCGTCTTGTCGCCCACGGTGCGGCCGCCCATCAGCACGAAGCGTTGCCGCGTCGGGTCGTAGCACATGCCGGCCCCGATTCGGTTCGGGGGAACGGGCCCCGGGACCTGGATCCAGCGGTTGCCCGCAAGCACCCACGTCTGTGCGAGATAGATCGAACCGCTCAGGCCCCCGAACAGCAGGAGCGAGCCGTCGCCGACCGCGCACGAGAAATGGGAACGCGCGATCGGAGCGTTCGTGACGGTGCGCTGCTTCCACGAGACACCGTCGTAGTCCAGGACTCCGACTTTGTTGCCGATCGCCGTGACCGCGGTGACGACACCGCGGTTGTCGTCGAAGACCAGCTCGAACCCCGATCCCAGCGGCGTCGGCACCCCGACTCTGAGCTTCCAGTCCGCACCGTCCCACTCCCAGGTCTCGCTGGGGCCGTTGTACTTGATCGCGACCAACACGACGCGATCCCGATGCGAGTCGTAGACCGTCTCTCCAACGTCGAAGACGGGCATCGTCTTCGGGGAGAGCTTCGACCAACTCGTGCCGCGCAGTTGCCACAGTTCCTTCTTCCGCGTCGAGTAGTCGAAAGCGAAGCTCAGATAGACGTCGCGCTTGGTGTCGTGAGCGAAGGTCAGAGAAGCAAGCGACTGCGTGCGGCCCGGAGTGCGCTGCTTCCAGCTGACCTGGGCGGCTACGGTGGCGGACAGGACGAGTACGGCTGGCAAGATTCGGGTTTTCATGCGCGCGAGCGAGGCAAACGACGTGCCAGCAGACTGCAGACCAGGGTCCCCCGCTCTGCCCGGCATGACGCACGCGTCGGCTCGCGAACTGCCCAAGATCTGTTTCAGCGGCGTAACAAGCCGTTGCGTTCAGAGGTACCAAACCCGAAAAAATGTGTCAGGCACATTTTTTCGGACTTAGCCGGCTTGCGGTCGTGGGTTGCGTGCAAGCCGATCGCTTCCTTACGAACGCCAGCATCCAACCGCTCGGCCCGAGCACGGCAGGCGGGGTAGGCTTCTGATCAGCCACCTCGTCCACCATGCACCGAGGCACCATGCACCGACTCACCATGCACCTTTCTGTCGGGTTACTGGCTGCGGTCACCTGTGTCGTCTTTTCAGGTCCAGCCCGCGCACAGACCATCGGCCCCTGGGAGCAGATCCGGCCCGATCTCAGCAACATTCGGGGCGTCAACTACGTTCCCGACTACGTCACGCCGTTGCGCGAGGGCTCGAGCCTATTCAAAGGCGTCATCGGCCCGCACGCGCAGTGGTTCTTCTACGATCGAAACGAGATCGACGGCGTCGGCAGAGAAGTCGACGACCAGCTGCGTCGCCTCAAGCTGATGGGCGTCAACGCCGTGCGCGTCTGGCTCTCGGCCTACGAGTACTACCGCGACCCACAGCAGGGACCGAACAACACGTTCATCCAGAAGTTCGAGCACTTCTTGAGCTTGTGCGAGAAGAACCGGCTCTACGTCATGCCGGTGGTCTGGGACAACTTCGGCAGTCCGCCCGACTTCGGCGACCCGGAGCGGAACATCCAGATCTGGACCCGGTGTCCCGGTTACACGCTCGTCCCTGAGCTCGCCAAGATCGATGTGTTCGCGACCGTGGCGCTGCCCTACGTGCGTGACATCGCCGACGCCTCGAGCAGGCATCCGAGGGTCGTGTTCTGCTGGGACATCTGGAACGAGCCTCCGGTCAGCAGCTCGCCGCTCGGTCGCGCGCACCGCGACATGATCCTGTGGACGGCGGTCGTGCTCAGCATCGTCGACCCGGGCCGGCACATCACGGTCGGCATGGCCGGCTGGACCGCGAGTGCAGAAGCCACGTCGCTCGCGCAGAGCCCTCTGATCACCGTGCTGTCGGGTCACCCGCACGCGCACTTCATGGAGGCCTACGTCCATCACGTCAATCTGGCCGCCCAGCGCGTCAGCGAACCCGGCCCGCTCTTGCTGAAGAAGCCCTTCCTCGCCAACGAGGTCGGGGGAAGCGGAGTCGGCGCCGACTACGGCGACGTGATCGACTACTGCAAGAACGTGTCGCTGCCGCCGAACGAGTTCGAAGACGAGTTCGGCCAGCCCAAGACCAAGGGCATCGGCTTCCTGTTGTTCCAGGGCATGATCGGAGTGCGAGACGACAGCCGCGGGTTCCAGAGCCGCCATCTGTTCTCCCAGTACACGGGAATGCACTACATCGACGGCGAGGTCCGCGACCGAAACGCCTGTCTCGCGTTCCGCGCCGCCGCGATCCGCCAGGGCGTGTCGCCGGCCAACCTGTGGACGCCGGAGCAGATCGTGCAGAAGAGCACCAGTGACCCGCTCTACATCCCGCAGGCCGATCTGCCCGTCGACGCCGACGACTTCGAATACTGGAAAGCCGCGATCTCGGTCGAGACCTACAACGACCCCGATCGCTACCTCGGGCCCGACGGCGGCCTGACGCTAGAGGCGTTTCGCGCAGGCCGCCTGTTCCACTGGGTCATGCTGCAGAGCTTCGGGATCCACGTGACCTGCTTCGACCTCAGTGCTTCACTCCTGCAAGAGCTCAACACGGAGTGGGCCCTCTACGACACCGGCAACCTCGAGCCCAAGGCCAAGCTCGAGGTCCTCGAACGCTGGCGCGCGGCCATGCAGCTCGCTGACGAGCACGTGACGGGACCGCGCTGACCGATCCAAGGACCCGATGCGACCTGGATCCTCGCCGTCGCTCCTGCCAAGGCGAAGCTCTAGGGAACTCGGCCGGCCGCGCGGTCGACTTGCCTTCGTCGGACGGTGAAAGCTCTCGAGTCGAGCTCCATGATCGGCTGGAGCCCACTCCGCGCGGCCCGGTGCAGTCATTGCTGTAGCAGTTGCGGCGGATTGCAGATCCTGCAAGCTCAGCGCTGGTTGGGTTCGGCACGCTCCGCGACGGCTTCGTCCGGGACGTCGAGTCCATTGTCCTCGTACCATGCTGCAGGGTCATCCTCGAGTCCGTCGAGAATGACTACGAGGTGGTCCCTGAGCCGGTATCTGGGCTCCCAGCCGAGCCGATCGCGGGCGCGGGCGATCGTAATCGGATAGTTGGCGTCTGCGAGGTCGATCATCCAGGGCTTGATGAACGGCTCGTCCGCCGCCGGGAGCTTCGACTTCAACCATGCGCCCGCCTTGGCGAACGCGGCCGGAACCCGGATCGTCGGCCACTCTTCCCCGTGCAGAATCTCGCCGATGCGGTCCTGTAGCTCGGCGTAGCTTACGATATCCGGTTCACCGACGAGGAAGACCTCCCAAGGGTCGAGCCGATTGCGTGCCGCGACGACTCGGGCGAAGCAGGTCGCCACGTCGTCGATGTGCACGAACGTCTGGCCTTGCTCGGGGTTGCCAGGAAACAGGTAGCCCTCGAGCTTCTTCTCGTAGATCCGATGGGCCTGTTGGCTGAGCGGAATCGAGTGACCTGCGTCGTCGTAGCAGCCGGCGATTCTGAGGATGACCGCGGGGATCTCACCATGCTCGTTCTCGATGACGTCCTCGGCATCGATCTTCGATTGCGGGTAATCCCACTCGGCTCGAAGCTCGCTCGCTTCATCGATCGGGTCACCGTCGGACGGCTTCATGACCAGCAAGCTGCTGGAGAACACGAACTGCTCGACGTCGAACGCGAGCTCCGAGAGACCACGCAACATGCGCCGTGTGCCCTCGACGGTCAGTTGGTCGTAGAGCGGGCTCGGCTGGCCCGAGAAATCGTAGTACGCCGCGAGATGTATCACGCTCGCAAGCCGCTCGGTCTGCTGGCGCACGGCTTCGAGCGTGCGCCTGACGTCTCCTTCGTCGGTAAGGTCGCACTTCAGCAGGGCGTCGGCGATGTGCTCGTCGGGCGCGTGCTTGTCGAGGCCGATCACACGGTAGGACGGAGCGAGGACCTCGGCGACCCGACGCCCGATTCGTCCGCTGACACCTGTGATCAGGACGGTGTTGCGGTCTTCGGTTGAAGGCACTGTGTTGCTCCTTTCGTGTTCACTGGCGGACGAGGATTGGACTTCAAGCAGCGTGCCAACGACCGGATCACACCTCTTCGTCGGCGAACGTGACGTGACGCAGGTAGCGGCCTTCGAACGTCGAGCCGAGGGCACCGACGAGGATTCCGATCGAAGCGACGAAGCTCGCGAACAGCACGATCGGGACCGAGTGGTCGAGCGCCGCCCAACGCTGCTCGAGCTCGGCGTCGAACAACAGCGTCGCGATCACGAGCGCGGACAGCCACACGACGAGATAGGTCGCGAGCATGCCGACGAGCACGACGAGCGTGATCGCGGTGTTGGTCGTCACGATCTGCTCGGTTCGCGAGCCGCGGCCGAGCAAGAGCAACAGGCGATGCTGGGTCAGCACGAAGACAGTCGAGGCGAGTAGGGCGGCCGACGACATCGCGGCTACGAGCACGGGAGACTCCCGTGTCCCGAGCTCCCAGACTTCGGCCGTCAGCAGCAGCACGAACAGCGAGGACGTCGCAGCCGCGGTTACGCGGCCGAGCCGTACCGGAAACTCCCATGGGCGGGCCCGCGTCACGGCGCTGACGATGTCGTCGAAGTTGATCCGGATCGCGCGCGCATAGAACGCGACGGCCCCCGAGCGCGCCGAGTCCGGCACCTCTTCGAGGCGGAGGTCGGCGACGTCCTGGAGCTCGCGCGTGAGGTGTTCCTTGCGGGCCGGGCACGTCTGCGTCATCGCATCGAGGCACGACGGCGTCTTCGGGGCCGAGGTGAAGTGCCCTTCGTGCCCGCAATGAGGTACGCCGTTGAGATCGCCGACGAGATGAATCAGCAACGCGGCGATCCGTGCGGCGAGCGTGGCCCGACCCGAACGCGGAGCGCCTTCTTCGTCGACCAGTGGGCCGTGCAGCCTCGCCGTCGAGAGCACCGCGACGCCGATCGCCCGCGAGGGCACGGCGATTGCGAACGGCCGGTAGTAGCTCATGAGGTCGACCTGGGTCACGACGACCGCGAAGTCCCAGCGGCGGCTGTCGCGCTCGTGCATGCCTTCGTCGAGCAGCAGCGTCGGTTCGACACGGTCCCGCGGTGCGGTCACGAGGCGCTCCATGACCGGCATACGCCACTCGAACTCGGGGAAGCTCGAACGCAGCGAGGTGAGCGCTCTCTCCCGCGCGTCGCGCACGGTTCTTTCGGGTTGGTCGACGAGAACCAGCCCGATCTCGATCAACCGTTCCGGCTCGGGCCGCGGTTGTTTCGTGGACGCGCTCTGGTCGGGTGATCGTGTCGTGGTGACGTCAGTCATCGTCAAGAGCCCGTTGTGCGCGCCATGTGGCCGGCGGACGCAACGCGTCGCTCGGAACGATCGCAAACGTCGCCAGCACGAGACCGACGAGGATCTCGTTCTGTGCTGACGGCGGAGCGCCGTCCGCGGCGCGAGTCGCGAGCCACCCGCCGGCGATGAGCCAGGCGGCGACCCCGAGCAGGCCGAGGTGCATCCGGCGCCATCGCGTTCGAAAGCTCAGGCCGGCAAGCACGAGTGTGACGATCCCGCAGGCGAGGCTCGTCGCGAACTCGCCCCCGAACAGCCAAGGACTCGCCAAGAGCCACGCAGCAAGGATCAGCTCGATGTAGCGCGCCCACATCAGGCAGCTCCCTGCGCGGCCGCGGGCGGGAGCCCCCAGAAGCACCTCCACAGCACCGAGCGGCTGCGACTCTTGCGCCAGACTCGCGACAGATAGAGCAGGCATGACCAGACCTCGTCGAACGCCAGGACGACGAGCAGTAGCGAGATCACCGCGGTCACGAGACAGAGGAAGCACCAAGACCCGACGACGGTTTCCTGAAGGACGACGAGCACCGCGCTGACGATGCCGAGCGGGATCACGTCGATGCCGAAGATCACGACGAGCCAGGGCCGGTATTGCCACCGACGCGTCGAGCCCGCGAGGCCGAACACCGCGTCTCCGAGATACGCGAACGCGCCGAGCGCTGCATCGGGGATCCCGATCCACGAACGCATGACTTCGGACGGTCGCGAGTCGAGGACACGTTCGGATTGGTCTCCAAATACCGGATCCCGAATCCCGTCGATCCAGCGCCACTGATACAACGCAAGGTAGCCCGAGATCGCGAACGCGATCAACGCGAGCACGCAGATCGGAATGCGCTGGCTCCACGCGGAAGGGTTGTAGGACCAGGGTGGTGCGGCGGCATCGATGTCGTGATCGATCAGCATCACGCTGGTTTCTCGCCGCAAACGCCGTACCCGGTCCCCGGGGTTCGATCGCGCGCGCAACTCCTACACGAGTTGCAAGATGTTCACGCCAAGGGGCTGAGCGACCGGCCGGCCCTCGCAAATGCCGACAGCGACTCGGAGGCATGGTTGTTGCTCCGCGATTCGACCTGGCGACTGGAGCGCGGACTCGCAAGAGAGAGCGGACGAAACACAATGAGCAAGCAAGTCGAGCTGCCGAGCCTCGGTGAAGCCACCGAAGCCTGCACGGTGTTGTCGGTCTTGGTATCCGAAGGGGACCGAGTGGACGAGGGGCAGGGGCTGATCGAGGTCGAGACGGACAAGGCGACGGCCGAGGTCCCGAGTCCGAGCGATGGCGTCGTCGAGGAGGTTCACGTCAGCGAAGGCGACGAGGTCCACAGTGGAGATCCGATCGTTTCGTTCGCGGATGACGTGGCACAGAGCGGCGACGAGGACCGAGAGCGAACACGAGAACCGGCCGAGTCGGAACAGCCGGAGCAGCAAGAGGGCAGTGACGCAGCAAAGGTCAGTGACACGGAGGGCGTTGGCGAAGCGGAACGCGATGAGTCGTCCGATGCCGCAAACACCGGGAAGAGCGAGCCGGCGGACGGCCAACGGGCGAGCAACGCGCCGCGCACGCGTGGCACGCCCGCGCCAGCGAAGCGGGTTGTCGCGGCTCCGAGTGTACGTCGCCTGGCCCGCGAGCTCGGCGTCGACATGGTGGAGGTCGCCGAGTCGCTGTCGAGCGAGAAGATCAGCGTCGATGACATCAAGGCCCACGTGCGCAGGCTACTCGCCCATGGCCGCGCCGCCATCGAGGATGCGAAGCTCGAGCTCCCGGATTTCGAGCAGTGGGGGGAGGTCGTGCGCGAGCCGATGAAGCGCGTCCGCCGTGCTACGGCTGCGAGCACGCGGCGCGCTTGGATGGAGATCCCGCACGTCACGCAGTTCGACGTCGCGGACACGACCGACATCGAGTCGTTTCGCGAGCACTTCGGTGGCGAGGTCGAAGAGGCCGGGGGCCGGCTGACACTGACCGCGATCGCGATCAAGGTCGCGGCCGCGGCCATCGAGCACTTCCCGAGGTTCAACGCGAGCATCGACTTTGCCAAGCGTGAGCTCGTGCTCAAGCGGTATGTGAGCATCGGGGTGGCCGTCGACACCGACGACGGCCTGCTCGTGCCGGTCGTCCGCGAAGCTGGCAAGAAGTCGTTGACCGATATCTCCGTCGAGCTCGGGCAGCTTGCAGCGAGAGCGCGGTCGGGCGAGTTACGCCAGGACGAGCTCTCGGGCGCGAGCTTCACCGTCTCCAACCTCGGCGGCCTCGGCACGAGCCACTTCACACCGATCGTTCCCTGGCCGCAGGTCGCGATCCTCGCACTCGGCCGAGCGCGGCCGGTGCTGGCGCTGCGCAAGGGCGAGCTCGTCGAGCGCCGAGAGTTGCCCCTCGGCGTCAGCTACGACCACCGGTGCATCGACGGGGCCGAGGCAGCGAGGGTCTTGCGGTGGATCGCAGAGGTCCTCGAAGAACCGATGCGCGTCATGATGGACCCGGTGAGCTGATGGGACGCACGCTGACACACCTGTTGATCGAGCAGCACATCGACGGCGATTTGCCCCCGCCCGGGGAACCGATCGAGCTCGCCGTCGATCAGTGTCTGCTCCAAGACGCGACCGGGACGCTCGTGATGCTCGAGCTCGAAGCGTTCGGGATCGATCGCGTGCGTGTCGCGACCGCCTGCCAGTATGTCGACCACAACCTGATCCAGGACGACCATCGCAACCCCGACGACCACGTATTCCTCGAATCGGCGTGCCGGCGATACGGGATTCACTTCAGCCGCCCCGGCAACGGAGTCAGCCACCCGGTACACATGCAGCGGTTCGGCGTACCGGGCGAGACACTGCTCGGGTCGGACAGCCACACCTGCGCCGCCGGCTCGCTCGGCATGCTTGCGATCGGCACGGGCGGACTCGACGTGGCGCTCGCGCTCTGCGGTGAGCCGTTCTCGCTGCGCATGCCGGAGGTCTGGGGCGTGCGCTTGCACGGCGAGCTCCCGGCTTGGGTCAGCGCCAAGGACGTGATCCTCGAGATGCTCCGCCGCTACGGGGTCCAAGGCGGACTCGGGCGCATCATCGAGTATCACGGGCCGGGTCTCTTGGGTCTGAGCGCAATGGATCGTCACGTCATCGCGAACATGGGCGCCGAGCTCGGAGCGACGGCGAGCGTGTTTCCGTCCGACGAGCGCACGCGCGAGTTCCTCGCGCGGCAGGGGCGTGCGGATGCGTGGGTCGAGCTCTGCGCGGACGCTGGCGCCGGCTACGACCACGAGAGCGAGATCGACCTGAGCGCGCTCGAGCCGCTGATCGCCAAGCCGCGGAGCCCAGGGAACGTCGTGCCCGTGAGCACGGTGGTCGGGCTCCCGGTCTACCAAGCGTACATCGGCTCGTCCGCCAACCCCGGTTTCCGTGACTTCGCGGTCGCGGCGGCGATGGTCCGTGATCGGTCGATCCACCCGGAGGTGTCACTCGACGTCAACCCGAGCTCGCGCCAGGTGCTCGACGAACTCGTGACGAGCGGGATGCTCTCGCACCTGATCCGAGCCGGCGCGCGCATCCATCAAGCGGGCTGCAACGGCTGCATCGGCATGGGCCAGGCGCCTGCCACGGGCCGCAACAGCTTGCGCACCGTACCGCGCAACTTCCCGGGCCGGTCGGGGACTCGCGAGGACTCGGTGTTCCTGTGCAGCCCCGAGACCGCCACGGCTTCGGCTCTGACCGGCGTGATCACGGATCCGCGCACGCTCGACATGCCGTGTCCCGACATCGAAGAACCGCCAGGCGCGGCGATCGCGGTCGCAATCGAGTCTCCTCCGGGGCCGGACGATGCCGCCGAGGTCGAGCTCGTCAAGGGGCCGAACATCGCGTCGCTTCCGGCACTCGAGCCGCTTCCCGAGCAACTGTCCCTGAAGGTCTTGCTCGCGCTCGGTGACGACATCTCGACCGACGAGATCCTGCCGGCCGGTTCGCGGGTGCTGCCGTTCCGCAGCAACCTGCCGCGGATCGCCGAGTTCTCGTTCCGCGACATCGCCTCGGACTACCCTGAGCGGGCTCGCGAGTGCCGTGACGCCGGAGGCCACGCGATCGTCGCCGGCAAGAACTACGGGCAGGGATCGAGTCGGGAACACGCGGCGCTCGCACCACGCTCGCTCGGGCTGCGCGCCGTTCTCGCGCAGGGCTTCGCGCGCATCCATGGCGCCAACCTCGCCAACTTCGGCGTCTTGCCGCTCGTGTTCTGCGACGCGGCGGACCGCGAGCGCATCCGTGAAGGCGATGAGCTCGAGATCACGGGGCTGCCGGACGCGCTGCGCGCCGGCGAGCTGTTTGTGCGCGTGCTTCCACGCGACTTCGAGATTCGCGTCCGTCACGAGCTCTCCGACGCGGAGCTCGAAGACGTGATTGCCGGCGGTGTGATCAATCGGATGCAACACGTGTTGCATCGCGGGCTCACGGCCACGGCGCGAGCAACAGTGCGCCGCCGGCGAGCGAAAGCCCGGACGCCGTCGCGACGATCGTGAGCGTCCGGCGGTCTCCGAGGATCGCGACGACGATGCCCTTGAACACGATGTTGGACGGGGCGGCGACGACGAGCATGGCCCTCGGCAATCTGGTCGGAGTCCGAACGTTTCGTGCCGGCCAGGCCACCCTCGCCGGGTCACGGAACGCCGTTTGCACGTGGGGGCGAACATGGAACAACGAACCGACACCCAACGCAACGATCCTGCCGTCGATACGCCTGAACTCGCTCCCGCGCGGAGAGATTTCGGCGTCGGAAACCTACAAGCAGGCCCTCGACAAGGCGGAGCAGCATCCGATCAGCGAGCCCCTCCGGTGGATCCGGCAGGAACACGAGCGCGCGATTGAGAGGCTCTGCGACCGCATCCGGCAGCTGGGCGGCCAGCCGCTCGAGGATTCAGGGGTCTGGGGCATGTGGGCGAAAGCGGTCGAAGGGACGGCCAAGCTCGCGGGCATGAAGCTCGCGATCCAGGCCCTCGAGGCCGGCGAAGGACGCGGGCTCGAACAGTATCGGTATGCGATACACAACGGCACGCTGCCCAAGGACGTCGCGTTGGAGATCCAACGAGAGTTCCTCCCGCGGCAGGAACGGCACATCGACACGCTGGCGCTCGCGGCCTCCTCTCTCTGAACGCTCTGAACGCTCTGAACGCTCTGAACGCTCTGAACGCTCTGAACGCTCTGAACGCTCTGAACGCTCTGAACGCTCTGAACGCTCTGAACGAGCGGACGAACCGCGGCTGCACCTGAAGCCCCCGTTCGGCATGGACATGAGGATCCACGTCACGGGTCTCGAGATGCAGGACGTGACACCGCGGCTCGACTCGCTGTACGCGCTCGGGTCCACGGCCACGATGCCGCCAATGAATCAGGCCGATTCGCTGACGTTTTCGAAGACGAACCAGAACCAGAATCCACCGCTCTGGAACGAGAGCACTTGCTCAACAGCCCTCTGGCTCCGCTAGCCGCCGTTAGGCTTCGCGATTCCAATCACACCGAACCCGACGCGCTTGCCGGCGGCGCCGGTGGGCTGGACGAATTGATCGGCATCGGCGTGAACCACGATCGCGCGTCCGAGGATCGAGTAGGGGCCATCGAGCTGGATCGTTCCATCCGTGAGGTCGATCTCGGCGATACCGTCCGCGTTTGCCTCGATGTTGCCCAGGTCGCCGACATGCCGGATTTCGTCGGTCCGGTGGCCATGGGGCATGCCTCGCGGGGCGAAGTGTCCGCCGGCGGACTTACCCGTCGCAGTGTCCGAGAGATCGCCGAACTGGTGAACGTGAAAGCCGTGCTTCCCGGGGCTCAAGCCCGTGATGCGGCCGGTGACGTGCACTCCGGTATCGCTTCGTTCGAACCGAACCAGGCCTCCGACGCCAGAGTCGCCGACCGCCATGATGCGCGCGACGGCGCGGTCGACCGTCTTCCCCTGCTCGGCGCCAGACGCATTGCCGGAGCCGCACGACAAGAGCGTGCCCGCCGCAACAATTGCCACCCAACTACTCAGAATCGGTCTCATACGTGTCCTCCGTCGTTGTCATGGACGGCCTGCGAGCAACGCATGTGCCAACGCAGTTCCCTTGACCGCTTGCAGCGGGACACGAGAATGCGGTGCGGCCGCTCACGCGTCAAACCGCGCCGATCGGCCAGGAGCTCGCGCAAGCCTTCGGGTTCGATCTCGGCCGCGTCCGGTCCCAACGCGCCCGTGACATGTTCGACGGCGCCGCGTTTGGGAGTCCGCCACAGGCCGCCGAGCTTGCGACGCGAGCGCCGCGTACGGCTCGTCCGGTGGCGTATTTGGCCACGTAGCGCTTCCAACTCTCCACGTCTGCGAGCATGACCGCGATCGTCTGCAAGCCGGGGGCCGAGCTTTGTGCAGTGTCACATGGACCGACCCGCTTTGTAGAACCTACAGTCGCGGTGTCCTCTGTCGAGGAGTGGCTCGAGGACGCGAACATGCGCGCTGATGGACAGGTTTCCAACCACACGCCCAGTTGCAAGCCTGATGACGAAGTCTCGGAGGACTCGCGTTGCAGATTCTCCAGACCGACCTGCAACGCCCGCTTCGAGGCCATGCTCGACCGCCACGGCTGAGGTCTTGTTCGAGCTCGGCATCAGCGACCGGACCGACTCTTGCAGCCCCCTGCGCGACGGAACGACGGCAAGTCGACAACTCCGAAAGCAGCATGGATTCTGCCCGCACCTACACAGACTGTTCGCCCTGGTCGCTCGCGTACACGGCTTGGGAGCCGGGTGAGCAACGAGTAGACGAAGCGCTTTGTGCGCTCGGATACCGCGGAGCGGTGCACTGGATGAAGCAAGGCGAAGCGCGCGCGTTTCCGATGTCTGATGCGAAGGGGACCCGATGAGCCGCCATGTCGCGATCGTGCTGCTCGGGCCGCCCGGATCCGGCAAAGGAACGCAGTCACAGATCCTCGGTGCCACGCCAGGGGTACGCAACGTCGACATGGGCATGCTCTTGCGAAGTACGCACCGCGAGAGCGACTTGGGGAAAGAGGTTGCCCGCCACAGCGAATCCGGCGGGTTGGTGCCCGACGATGTCGTGATGCGTGTTCTCGAGGAGCACTTGGAGGCGGACGCGAGCGAGCCGAGACGCAAGCACGACTTACTGGTACTCGACGGCGTTCCGCGCACCGAGGGGCAGGCTCGGGCGCTACGCGACCTCGTGGATGTACGGCGGGTCATCTTGCTTACTGCAAGTGATGAGAGCATCTTGAAACAACGTCTGCGAGCACGCGCCAGGGAGGGAGGTCGATCGGACGATGCTGACGAGTCGGTGATCGAGCACCGCTTCGCCGCCTTTCACGAGCGACACGATCGAGTGCTCGCTTGTTACCACAGGCGCCAGATCGTGCGGATCGACGCCCTGCTTCCACCCATGCAGGTGGCCAGACACGTCTTCGACTCTGTGGCCGACTTCGATCCTCTGGCAGCCACGGGCAAGTCCTCCACGGAATTCGGGCCGGCGCTCGATGCGGTGATCACGGACATGGACGGCGTCCTGACCCGGACGACACGCCTCCATGAACCGGCGTGGAACCGGACGTCTGACGCTGTTCTGGAGCAGTACGAAGGCCAGAGACCATTCTCGCGAGCGGATTGCGAGATCCACGTTGATGGCAAGCCGGTTGATGTCCACGAGGACACGACCGCCGCGCTTGCTCGTTGGCGACGAGGCGGATTGAAGCTCGCATGCGTGTCCGCGAGCGGCAACTGCCGGAGTGTCCTGGACGCTGCCGGTCTCGAGCAGTGTTTCGGCGCGATCGTCGACGTGAAGTCTGTCGCTGAGTTGGGACTGGACGGCAAGAAGGGCATTCTGCTCGAGGCCGCTCGCCGCCTCGGTGTGGCGCCGGAGCGAACCGTGGTGTTCGAGGACGCCAACGCCGGGGTTCGTGCCGCGCGGGAGGCAGGCTTCGGGGTCGTCATCGGCGTCGCTCGCGAAGACGTCGCCAAGGAAACGCGGCTCTTGGTCTCCGGCGCGGACGCGGTCGTGAGCGATGTCTCTCGCGCCCGCTTTCGCCGGCGGGTGCCGCACGTCTCGAGTCGTATCGAGGAGCTCTCGGCCTTGCGCGGGGACCGCGCGCTTGCAGTGCTTCTGGACTATGATGGCACGCTCACGCCGATTGTCGATCACCCGGACGATGCCCGACTGTCCGACGAGACGCGGACCGTGCTCGAGCAGCTCGCAGCCAAATGCGTCGTTGCGATCCTCAGTGGACGAGACCGCGAGGACGTCGCGGCGCGGGTCGGGATTCGAAGTCTCTTCTACGCCGGCAACCACGGATTCGACATCGCCGGTCCGGGCGTGGCGAAGACGCTGCCCGAAGCGCAGCAGGCGTTGGGCAATGTCGACCGAGCCGAGGAAGAGCTGAGACGGCTGGTCGAGAAGCACAACGGTGTCATCATCGAACGCAAACGGTTCTCGGTGGCCGCTCACTTCCGCCAGGTCGTCTCGCGAGCGAACGTCCGCGAGATCGAGAAGGCCGTGGACTCGGTGCGAGCGGCCACGGGGCTGCGGAAGCGGACAGGGAAGCAGGTGCTCGAGCTCGAGCCCGCCGTTGCCTGGGACAAGGGACGGGCGCTGCAATGGCTGGTCGATACCGTGCCGAACCTCGGCGAAGAGACGTTCGTCGTCTACATCGGCGATGACGAAACCGACGAGGACGCGTTTGCCGCGCTGCAGGGTCGTGGCGCAGGTGTGCGCGTCGGGAGCAAGGTCACGACGTCGCTCGCGGACTACACCGCAACTCGCCCGGCCGACGTCCAGAACCTCCTCGGCCTATGGGCCGGGTCTCGCTGATGACGCGTCGCGATGCGACGGCGACGATCGCGATCCGGAACTCCCATCCCGGCTTCTCCGGTTCCTCGCGCAGCTCCGAGACACCACCGAAGAGGAACAAGGTGATCGTCGGGGTCTTCATGCCGTGGGACTTCGCGACGAGTGCATGAGCCAGCTCGTGCAGCAACAACGACGTGAAAAACAGCACGACGGCCACGAACCCGATCAACCAGTAGAAGCCCGTACTCCCGCCTGGATGCACTGCCGGCAGGTAACCGGCGGACAAGCTCCAGAGCAGCAACAGAAAGCTCAGGAACCACGAGTAGTCGAGACGAACCTGGATTCCGAACAGCTTGAACAACGAGATGCCCGCCCTCAGGGCAACGCCTTTCGGTCGTGCGCTACCAGCGCAGGACGAATGCGAGCTGTTCGTGTCGGGCATTGGGGGGCCTTTCTGTGCTCGAGCACCCAGGAGAGCTGACGACCCGGCGCACGAGCATGCCGCCCCGACGCGGTCCTGCTGAATCAACCAACACTCGACGTCGTTAGCCGACTACCGCGCCGACGTACTCGACGGCCGAACGTGAAGCGGCGGACTCGTCTACCGCCACGGGCAAGTTGCGATCCGGATTCACCGGGCTCTCTCCGGTTCAGGCTCGGGTTGGCCATGGTCAGCTCTTCGGTCAGCTCTTCTCGTCGACGACGAACGCGAACTTGATGTCGGCGTGGTACTCGCTGATCTTGCCGTCCTTCACCTTCGCGGTCGTGCGCACGACGTCGACACCCTGGATGTTGCGGACGCTCTTGTTCGCGTGAGCCACAGCGTTCTGAACCGCGTCTTCCCAGCTCTCCGCCGAGACGCCGACCAACTCGAGCACTTTGATTGTGGGCATTGGAATCCTCCATGTTTGGATTCCTGAACTGCAACTATCGCACCGGAGCCACAGGGACTGCACATTCTACAAACTGCGGAGCGCTCCACTAATGGCTCGTGATCGCAGCGCCGCCCTGCTCTTGGTGCGAGCGGTCGGGCCGGGAAGCCGTACGCGGTGCGCCGAGCACAACCGCCACGGTCTGGCACTGCCTTTGCTCTCCTCGCCGTTCCCGGCAACGAACCAACCACGAGAACCACTAGAATCAGACCAGGGGAAGGAACATGAAGGCCAAGGACCTGATGACCACAGACGTGGTGACCTGTAGTACCGACGATTTCCTCAACGAGGCGTCGCGCCAGATGTGGGAGAACGACTGCGGGTTTGTCGCCGTCGCCGAAGACGGCGAGATGCACGGTGTGCTGACCGACCGCGACATCTGCATGGCCGCCTACACCCGTGGCGTCCCGCTTGCGGAGATTCCGATCAACGCCGTGATGAACGAGGAGTCGGTGACCTGCACTCCCGACGACGACATTGCGCGGGTGCACGAGCTGATGCGCAAGTACGTGGTCCGGCGCATTCCTGTCGTGAACGGACGACAGATCGTCGGCGTCGTCTCGCTGAACGATCTCGCGATTGCCGCGCACGACACGAAGGGCAAGGACCTCGAGGAGGTCGGCATCACGCTCGCGACCGTCTGCCGGCACCGCGAGCCGGCGGGAGCGTGAGCCGTAGAGGGCCGCCGGCGACCGATCTGACGAAGCCGAGGTGCGCGCCAGCCAGTGGACCAACACGCCGGACATCGTTCCGAGCACCTGCAGCTCGGCGGCCGCGCTGTAGAGTCCGGGTTCGCGAGGGCAGCGAGGAGAACCTCGACTCTGAGAAGTACGAGATCCGTCACCGGGACCGCGAGCCGCGGAATGCGACTTGCACGATCGGAGTGTCATGAATGACAGCAAGTACCCGACCCACGATTCGCAACTCGCCCGCGCGGTTGCCGAGTTCTGCTCCTTTCGGCCGAAGCACGACGGGCCCCCGTCGGACTTCCCGAGCGATCCCTCGTGGAAGGCGATCACCGCGTCGGGCAGTCGGGTCTGGCTCGACTCGGCTGACCGAGACGCCAACGTCGGGGTATGGACGGCGGAGTTCACCGGTTTGACGACCAACAACACGCTCCTCAACAAGGTCATACAGAACGGGGATTACGATGACCTCGTCCCGGAGGCCGCAGGATTGCTGCGTCAGGTGGGTCCGGCGATGTCGCAAGACAGCATGGTTCGAGAGATCGCTTTCATGCTCAACGTCATCCACGCCAAGAACCTGTCTGCCGTGTTCGACTGCGACGTCAGCGTGGAGCTACACACGGATCTCGTACGCGATGTCGCGGGCAGCTACGCGTACGGGAAGCGAGTCCACGAGATCCTCCCCGAGCATGCAGTCGTGAAGATCGCGCTGACTCCAGAGGGGCTGCTCGTGGCTCGCCTGCTCGAGCAGGACGGCGTCCGAGTGAACTTGACGCTCGGCTTCTCGCCGCGACAGAACCAGCTGATCGCGACGTTCGCGTGTCCGCACTTCGTAAACGTGTTCCTCGGTCGCGTGAGCTCGTTCTTCCGTGAGTCCGGCATTCCCGTTCCTGCGAGCGAGGAGCCGGGGATCGTCGCCACGATTCAGAGCCAGCGGGCACTGCGTGAGCTCATCGGCTCGGGACTCGCCGAGTCGCACACCCGCCAGATCGCAGCTTCGATGCGGGAGGCGACGCAGGTTCCGCGGTTGGCCGGCGTCGATGTCCTGACGATGCCGGTGGCTGTCGCGGGAGAGTTCGTAACGTCTGGCATCGACGCGGACCTCGTCGAAGACCGGACGTCAATGGCGCCCGTCGATGTGGGTGCCGTCATCGAGCAGGGTCGCGACACCGCGGTGTTCTTCGTGCCGAGCGACGCGGCTACCACCGCCGCCCGAGAGCTGCTCGAGCGGGCCCTGAAGAAGACGCTGGATGCGGACCAGGTCCTTGCGGTGCTGAGCGAGAACGGGCTAGGCGCCCTGTTCCCCCGGATGTCGGACAGCGATCGGGGACGGCTGTGGGAGCATGGCAAGATCCCTCGGTTCGGTGACTGGGAGGAGCGCGTCTCCGAAGGCTCGGCCAGTTGGGACGGACTGTTGACGGAAGCCGCCATCGGCAGCTTCGCTCGAGATCAGAGGCAGCTCGACGACCGGATCCGCAGTCAACTCGGCTGAGCCCGCATTGCAGGATCCGCACGAGCCGTGCTGCGCCGCTGCCAATCACTCGTCCGGGCTTCTGCCTAGCTTCTGGACTACACCGTCGAGTTGCTCATCGAGCTCGGAGAAAACCCTTCGGATCGACAGCCAGGTGTCTTCGAAAGCATCGGCGGCAGCGACCTGGACCTCCCGGATGTCCGCCGAGACAAGTTGCAACTGCTGCTCGGACTCTTTGGCGATCGCTTCGAACTCTGCGTTCGTCGGTTCGCCGCGGCGCGCGAGCTCGTTCCGGAGTTGATCGATTCGACTGTGGATCCGTTCCGTCTCCGACGCGATCGTCGCCGACAGATCGTCAACGCGCTTCACTGGACTCGCGGTGAGACAACCGTCTCCGTTCCCGTTTCCGTCTCACGGCGCGCCGAGAGGCGGGAAAGGACTAGGCTGACGAGGAAACAGGGTTTTCGAATCGTGCATGATCGAGCGAACTCGTAGCAAGATGCGTACCTGTCGTGCGACGCACACGAGGGCATCGGGCTCGCCGGCTCAGGTGCGTCTCAGCAGGGAGACGCCCGCTTCGTCGCCGGTGATGATCTCGCGATTCCACTCGGACAGCGGCGAGTTGCGTGAAGCTGTGCGAGATCGCATCGCGCACAGCGTGCTCGACCTGTACGTCCATCTCCGTGAGGGCGCACTCACTCGCGGTGAGAAAGGCGACTTCTACAAACTCGTTGTCTGTTCTGCACACGAAGCGTAGCAAAGCTCATCCGCGTCGTAGGGCCACGGAGGACCACCCTCAGTTCCCATCGGATCGAACGCCGGCACGTGACTTGCGTGACTTGCGCAAGGTCACGACGCGTTGCCAACGCGCGTTGACACTGTCTCACTTCGCAATGAAGAGCTCGACATGACCTATAGTGCAAGCGTTCACGCCAAGGCCACGGAGCTGACGCGGCTCGTGGTCGAGATGACGGCAGAGGCCGGCTCTGGACACCCGAGCTCCGCAGCGAGCCTCGCGCACCTGGTGACTGTTCTCCTCTACGATCACATGCGATTCGACCCCGCGGCTCCAGCGCACCCGGCCGCGGACCGCTTGGTGCTGTCGGAAGGACACGCGGTCCCAATCATCTATGCTGCCGCTGCGGACCTCGGCATCGCGTATGGCGAGCACGAAAGCCGGCGCATGACCCGCGTGGAGACGTTCCGCCTGCGCGAGATCGACAGCGAGCTCGATGGTCATCCCAATCCGGCCGAGGGGTTCCCGTTCTTCCCGGCTGCCACGGGCTCGCTCGGCCAAGGGCTGTCGATCGCGCTCGGCATCGCTTTGGCAGCGCGAATGAACGACGTAAACAAGCGTGTCTTCTGCATCATCGGCGACGGCGAGAGCCGCGAGGGCCAGGTTTGGGAGGCGTTGGACATGCTCGTCGAGCGCGACCTGCGCTCGG
>Ga0210086_1000672_pt1 | contig 18980 bp, 14 predicted proteins | sample China_Galinas_PW_3_FD_184867 | JGI IMG/M metagenome (GOLD analysis project Ga0210086, IMG submission 184867) | Wetland microbial communities from San Francisco Bay, California, USA, that impact long-term carbon sequestration - China_Galinas_PWB_D2... | ecosystem: Environmental > Aquatic > Marine...
GCTGCGTGAGCTCGCGTGGAGAACCTCCGTGCCGCAGCATCGCCAGGCGATCACCGACCAGCTCGGCCGCCTGCAGCGCACGGCCGCCGAGCAGAATTTCGACCTGCTCGAACGCAGTCACCTTGATGGACTCGCCCGCGACGTGACCGACGCGTTGAACCGCGAGTGGACTCCAACACCAGCGGCGAGGTTTGCGGGGTGATAGGTGGTTCCGCGACGTGGGGTCACCTGAGCCCGAATCGCTCGCGCACCGTGTCAACCAGAAAGCGGCCGGCCGACACCGGCTGAAACGTGCGGGCTGCACGGGTGAGCGCATCACGGGATTCCGCGCTGAGCTCGATATCGGCTGCGGCGACGTTGAATTCGAGCTGTTCGACACTGGACGCCCCGGGAATCGCCACGACGCCCGGCAGGCTGATCAACCACGCCAGTGCGACCTGCGCCGGCTTCGCGCCGATCTCCGCGGCAACGTCACGCAACGTCTGCAACAGCGGCTCGACACGCCGCAGATTCTCGGTGCCGAACAGCGGGTTCGTCGCCCGGACGCCTCCGGGTCGATTGTCGGGGCCATATCTGCCGCCCAGCAATCCTTGTGCCAGCGGACTGTAGGCCATCACGATGCGGTTCTCCCGCTCGGCGAACGGCACCAGATCGTCCAGGGCATCCGCGTGGGCAAGCGAGAAGTGCACCTGATTGCTGATGACAGGGCGGCCGAGCGCCGCGTCGGCTTTCCGCCACCGGGCCAGCGAATAGTTCGAGACGCCCGCCGCTCCGATATCACCGCTGTCGAGCAGGTCGCCCATCCCCGGCATGATCACCGAATCGGGCACCACCGGGTTCGATTGATGAATTTGGTACAGCGGAATGCGGTCCAGTTGCAGCCGTCGGGCGCTGGCGTGCGCGCGGTTCCTGACCACCGCAGGAAACGGAGCGACCGGGAAAACCTTGCTGGCCACCACCACATTCGCGCGCTCGTCGCCAAGCGCTTCGCCGAGAATGCGTTCACTCTTGCCGAACCCGTAGATTTCGGCCGTGTCGAACAGGGTGACGCCCAACGCCAGCGAACGCTGAACAATTTCGCGGGCGGCGCCGGAGGCATAGCTGTCTCCATAACCCCACTCCCGCGAACCGAACTGCCAGGTGCCCAAGCCAATCCGGCTGACTCGCCCAACTCCGTCGACCTCTAGATACTTCACGTGTCCCACCGTACCGACATCCCGCGCGGTTGCTCGCCGATTACCTCGCTGTCGCACACCACCCGGCGGGCACGACGGGTCAGCGGCAGTTGCACTCTTTGCCACGTCAGTGCGACATCAGTGCAGTTATCGCGTCAATATCCGCAGGCCCGGGCAGGCCCCATCCCGATTCGTAGTCAAACAGCTTGTCGGCTCGCCCGGTCTGGGGGTCGGCATTGAGCAGTTCGATCACGTCGAGCGGCACGAGAGCGGGATGGACATAGCCGCACGCCCGCGCCAACGTCAGCAACTCGAAGCGAACGGTGGCGATGTAGTTGGCGCACCGCACCGACTTCAGTTCAGGATCAAGGCCGTGCTCCAGCCAACGCGACTGGGTGGCGACGCCGGTGGGGCACCGGCCGGTGTGGCAACGCTGCGCCTGGATGCATCCGACCGAGAACATCGCAGTGCGGCCGACGTTGATCATGTCGCAGCCCATGGCCAGAGCCAGCAAAGCGTTTTCGATTACTCCGAGTTTGCCGGAGCCGACGAACACCACATCGTGATGCAGGTTTTGCTCCGCGAAGGCGCGGTAGACGCGGGGAAACGCCAACTTGAATGGCAGTGCCACGTGGTCGCTGAACACCAGCGGCGCTGCGCCGGTACCTCCTTCGCCACCGTCGATGGTCACGAAGTCGACGACCCGGCCGGTACGGGCCATGCGCCCGGCGAGATCGGCCCAGAACGTCCCTTGTCCCACAGCCGATTTGATACCGACGGGCAGACCGGTCATGTCGGCGATGGTCTCGACCAGGTCGAGCAGTCCGTCCACGTCGCGGAACGCGGTGTGCGATGCGGGACTCTTACAGTCCACTCCAGAAGGAATTCCGCGGATCTCGGCAATTTCGGGGCTGACCTTGGCCGCGGGCAGCATGCCGCCCAGGCCAGGCTTGGCGCCCTGGCTCAACTTGATCTCGACTGCCTTGATCGATGGCGTCGCCGACACCCGGTCGACGAGACGCGGCAGGCTGAATGAGCCGTCGTCGTTGCGGCAGCCGAAATAGCCAGTCCCGATCTGCCACACCAGTTTTCCATCGTTGAGGTGATACTGCGACACCCCGCCCTCTCCAGTGGTGTGCAGTGCGCCGGCCATCGCGGCGCCCTTGTTGAGGGCGGTGATCGCCGCCCCGCTCAGCGCCCCGAAGCTCATCCCCGAGATGTTGACCAGTGACGACGGCCGGAACGCTCTGGCGCGTTGGCGCGCGCCGCCGAGCACCTTGGCGGCAGGCAGAGGCATCTTCGGGTCGGGGTGGTTCGGCTCCGCGTCGGGAGCCGACACCGGGAACGCCGCGTGCTTGACGATCGGATAATTGCTGTGAGTCCGGTCGAGATCGTTGTCGCTGCCGAAGCCGAAGTAGCGGTTGCCCAGCTTCGAAGACGCGTACACCCACCGCCGCTGGTCGCGGCTGAACGGTCTCTCCTCGTTGTTGTCGGTGACGATGTATTGGCGCAGTTCAGGACCGATGCCCTCGAGGACGAACCGCAAGTGTCCGACGACGGGAAAATTCCGCAGGATTGTGTGGCGGCGCTGGAACAGGTCCCAACCCGCAACCCCGGTCAGACCTGCGCCCAACGCAGCGACCATGGACCGGACCTTCACTACGACCGCATACCCATCACGTTGTGGTCATTATTCACCGATGTCGGCTGCCGGGTACTGCTTGCACACCTGAAAGGTGTTGGCGCGCGCCCGCACCATCGGTGACAGCTCGTACCGACGCTTGTGCTTGGCGACCGTGAGCTTGCGTGGTCTGCCGGAGAGGCCGAAGTCGATGAACGGCAGAGTGCTCAATTGCGCCAGACCGGTGAGTTGTGGCTGTTCGGGGGCGTGGCGCGCCTCGGAGGTGACGCGCCACGCCCCTCGGACCGGCTTCTGGATCGCCGCGTCTGGCCCGGCGGTGAGCGTGGGGCTGGCGCGGCGTTCGCCGGTCTGCACGCAGTCGGCAGCGCTGACATCGTTGTCGCCGTTGCCTGTTGGCTGGCCGCTATCAACTTGGTACTCGGGCTGTTCAACCTGCTGCCCGGGGCACCGCTGGACGGTGGCCCGGGTTCTGCGCGCCTACCTCTGGCGCCGGCAGCGGTCTCCGGGGTTCCGATCCCTAACATGCCCGCCACCCCGGTGATCGCCGCCCACTGCGACGGGTACTGCGGCCGCACTTCGGCGACCATGCGTACCGCGCGCTCTCGAAGCTCATCGGGGTTGCGGACGTGGATCCGGCGCTCGGAAGTCGACTCGGGCCTGCGACCCGCTGTGACGTCGCAGATCGCCTAGGAGAACGAACAAGGCGCTGCGCAAGGAGATCGCCGAGCTGCGCCGGGCTAACGTTATCTTGGGTCGATTCGGCTGTTTGGTGGTGTGAGCTGGGCGTTTGCGTCGTGGACGGTGTCCGTGACGTGGGTGGTGCCGATGCGGGTGGCGCGGAGTTGACCGTGCAGGTGGGCGCATTGGAGATGGCGGGCACAACGGTCAGTCGACGGATCTGGTCCCGAAGTTCGGGCTGGGCGTAGAGCCAGGAGCGGGAGACGCTGGCTTGCGCCGCGATCTGGGTGACGGTGTGCCGATGGCCGTTTTCGCCGAGTTCACATAGAGCTCGGCGGGCGCGTTCGAAGGTGTCGGCGCGGCGCCGGCTGGCCGGGTCGACGAGGTGCTGGCTGTCGTCATGGTGCATCGGAGGTTTCTTTCCCACAACATGTTTCGCCGCCCGCAGCTGTGCATCGGCAGTCGTGACGGCCGGGCTTCGAGGGTGGTGACGATGGCGAGCAGGTTGGTTTCGACGGTGCGGTTCATCTCGGCCAGGCGGGTGTGACCGTTGGTCTCTGCGTGAGCGATCAACGCCCGGGTGTCGTCGAGCTGTTTGCGTTGCTGGGGCAGGAATTCCGCGGTGGTGACGAACAGCCGGCAGGTCAGACACGCGTTGGCGTGCGGGCACGATTTCCGCAGCGGCAGACCGCAATAGCCGTTGGGCAGCGCCATTTTCGCGCGGGTGAGGTTGTGTTTCATCCATTCGGCATCGGTGAGCCGCCCGCCGGATCGTGGTGTCGACCGGCTCACCACGAATGTTGATCTTCTGGGCGCATTCCCAATGTTCCCGGATGGTGGTGTCGGCTAGTCGGGCATACACGGCCGTCATGGTGTGGCTGGTGTGGTCGAGCAGGCGTCGAACCACCCCCTGTGGCACCTCGTGGTTGATCAGCCGAGTGGCGTAGCTATGCCGGAACTGGTGAGCGGTCACGTTCGCGGTTCGCCCGAATTCGTCCGTGACACCGCAGGTTTCGAACCAGATTCCGAGCTGGCGGTCAAAGGTCGCGGTGGGGGCCGCTGCTGCCGCGTCGCTGCCAGCTCGTCAGCAGATCACCGAGCTCAACGCTGCCCGTGACGGCGACTGACGAGATTGGTGCGATCAGCTGACCCTTTGTACGCGCGCTCAGGCGACCGCGACAAACCCGACAAAGAGGAGACGACTTGCCGAGGACTGCCTTGTGCGCTCCGAGCTTTGCTATGGACAGCCATTCGGCTCGTGCGGGCCTAGACGGCCCAGCGTGGCGGTCGCCGAACGGCGCGTACCTCTTGAGAGCCGGTTTGCTTCAGGCCGGACTCTGTGCGCAGTCCCGATCGACAACCAGCACGGAACGCGCTGTGCGGACTCCTGGGACGACGATGCCACCGAAAAGACGGGAACGAGGACGCCGACCGAGGCCAACAAACGCGGGCCACGCACAGCCAGCCCAGCAGCGGCGTGGCCCAACGCTGCAACGGACATATCACCCGCAATGACCAAAGGAGATTTTCAAACGGTCCGCCACTGTTCGCTTCGTTGCGGCGTAACTCCCATGAAATGCCCGAGGGCGCCGATCCGTCATGCGATCTCACATCACCACAACCGTGGGACGCACGATCGCGGTTTCCTCGTGGCTGACAATGCCAAACTTCCGGCTCGGTAATCGAGTGTAGATCCACAGCGGATGGGACCCGTTGCCTTGAATAGGGAACGCCGGTACCCTACCCCTGGGGGGTACCAGTAGAACTGAATGACGGCGCCGCAGGGGCCGCGTGGCGGAGTGGAAGTAGTGATGGCGGCATATGGACCCGGTCGGCAGCGGCATAATGGCTCACACTCCTGACCGGCAGGGTGTTGCTGGTGAGGGCCGGGCGGGCCGGCCACGCCGTGGCACATGGACGTCCGCAGCTGCGGCCTTCCAATGCAGCGAACCGTGGCAGAGGATCGACATTACCGATGCGCGACCGCGGACGCCGATCATCGAGGCACGTACGCGAGCGGTTGTCTGCGCGGACTAATGCTGCGGCAAGCCAGCCCTGCATGGAAGATCTGGTTTCTGGTGACCGCTCGCGAGGGCCGTCGCTGTTGGAGCCGTGTGGATCTGGCCCGGTGTCGAGGAGGTCGTGATGTCGAGCATTGATGTTGTCGTCGTGGTGGTGTCGGTGCTGGCCATCGTTGGGTTGGGCTGGTATTTCTTCGCCCGGCGCGGCGCTGCCCACGCTGCGGTGAGCGGTGGGGTGCAGCGTGTCGAAGTTGTTGTCAGGGGTGGCTACAGCCCCAACGTGGTACAGGTCCGCCAAGGTGTTCCGGTGGAGATCGAGTTCGACCGGCAGGAAAGCGGGGATTGCAGTTCCCGGGTGGTGTTTCCTGAGCAGCAGGTATCCGCGACGCTGCCGGCTCATCAGCGCACAACGGTCCGGTTCACTCCCTGGCGGGCGGGGTCGTTCGGGTTCGCCTGTGGGATGAACATGATTCGCGGCACCCTCGTCGTCGTCCCGGACGGAGCCGCTGGCTTGCCACCCGAGCAGCAGCCCGCGCCGGCCGCCGATCGTGTGGCCGAGCCCGCCGCGGCGGAGGTCGAAGCCGCCCAGGCTCAGGAGCGGCGCGCAGAGATCGCCGACCTGACCCGCCGGGTGGTGATCGGCGCGGTGCTGACCGCCCCGGTGCTGTACGCGGTGATGGCCCAGCCGCTGCTGGGTGCGGGCTGGGTGCCGTCCGCGCTGCTCAATCACTGGGTGCAGTTGGCGCTGATCACTCCGGTGATGTGGTATGTGGGCTGGCCGATCCATCGAAGCGGCTGGCTGGCCCTGGCGCATCGCAGCGCCGACATGAACAGCCTGATCACGCTGGGGACGCTAGCCGCCTACGGCTTCAGCCTGCTGGTCACCGTTGCTCCCACGCTGCTGCCCGCCGGGGTGCGGGAGGTGTATTTCGAAGCCGTCGGAGTGATCCTCACCCTGATCATGCTCGGCCGCCTGCTGGAAGCCCGCGCTAAGGCCGGTACCGGCGAAGCCATCCGCGCCCTGCTGGGCTTGCAGGCCCGCACCGCCCGCGTCGTGCGTGGTGGGGTCGAAACCGAGGTCCCGGTCGACGACGTTGTGGTCGGCGACGACATCGTCATCCGCCCCGGCGAGAAGATTCCCGTCGACGCCAGCGTTGTCTCCGGGCAGTCCGCGGTGGACGAGTCGATGGTGACCGGGGAATCGATGCCGGTCACCAAGCACGCCGGCGACAGCGTCATAGGTGCGACCGTCAACACCACCGGCTCGTTGCGGGCGCGTGCGACCAAGGTAGGCGCGCACACCATGCTGGCGCAGATCATCCGTATGGTGCAGCAGGCGCAGGCATCCCGGGCGCCGATCCAGCGGCTGGCGGACGCGATCTCGGCGTACTTTGTGCCGGTGGTGATCGCGATCGCGATAGCCACCTTCGCGGTCTGGTTCGTGGCCGGCCCGGCTCCGGCATTGACACTGGCGCTGGTTTCGGCGGTGGCGGTGTTGATCATCGCCTGCCCGTGTGCGCTGGGTCTGGCCACCCCGCTGTCGATCATGGTCGGCACCGGAAAGGGTGCCCGCGCAGGCATTTTGATCCGCTCGGCGCAGGCCCTGGAAACCGCACATCGCCTCGACACGATCGTGCTGGACAAGACCGGCACCATCACCGCCGGCAAACCGGCCCTCACCGACGTCCACGTGGGCGGGGCGAGGGCCGAGGATGACCTTCTGATCCTGGTCACCGCCGCCGAGGCCGACAGCGAACACCCCATCGCTGCCGCCGTGGTGGCCGGCGCCCGCGACCGCGGCCACAGCATTCCCGCTGCCGAGGAGTTCGCCTCGATCACCAGCGCCGCACTGCTGGCCGACGCCGACATCGACACCACAGAGCTCGAGCAGATCAGCGCCCGGCTCGCCGCCGAGGGCAAGACCCCGATCATAGCCGCTGTGGACGGTCAACCGGCCGGGGTGCTGGCGGTGGCCGACACGATCAAGGACGACTCCGTTGCCGCCATCGCCGCCCTGCGCCAGCTCGGCCTGCAGGTCGTGATGATCACCGGCGACAACGCCCGCACCGCCGCGGCGATCGCCCGCCAGGTCGGGGTCTCCCGGGTGCTCGCCGAGGTTCTGCCCGAGCATAAGGCCGGCGAGATCCGCGCTCTGCAGGGCGAAGGACGCCGAGTCGGCATGGTCGGCGACGGCATCAACGACGCACCCGCCCTGGCCCAGGCCGACGTCGGACTGGCCATCGGCACCGGCACCGATGTCGCGATCGAAGCCGCCGACATCACCCTCATCTCCGGGTCGCTCGCCGGCGTGGTCACCGCGATCCGTCTGTCCCGCGCGACGATGCGCAACATCCGCCAGAACCTGTTCTTCGCCCTGATCTACAACGCCATCGGCATCCCGCTGGCCGCCGGTGTGCTGTATCCGCTACTGGACCTGCGGCTCTCGCCGATGATCGCCGCCGCCGCCATGGCCCTATCCTCGCTGTCGGTGGTCAGCAACGCCAACCGGCTCAACCGCTACAGCATCGAGCCGCTGGCGCCGTCGGTCGAAGTTGCAGCGATCGAACCTACGGTGCAGACCGGCGTGGCGCAGCACCAGACCGCCACGCGGTGAGTCTGCGATGAAAGCAATTCGTCGCCTGACCGGGCAATCCGCGGCGCGTGCGTCGTCGTCTATGAAGACCGGCTCACCTGGGAGGCACCCACCGGCAAACCCCCGGGACCAGATGACCGCGAGTTCTCTGGTCGGCGACCAGGATTCTGAGGCCATCGATCCGCAGCCAGGCATCGATGCAGCTAGCGGGACGGTCAGCGGGGCTGACATCTGGATGGAGGCTTGGCGATGATCTCGTTTGCGGCCAAGAATTTGAGCGCCGAGCGGATGCGGCTGGCCATCTCGGTGGGTGGGGTGGCGCTTGCGGTGATGTTGATTGTGTTGCTGCGTGGCCTGTTCGTGGCCTACGAGAATAAGGTCAGCGGCTACTTTGAACGCATTCCGGCCCAGGTGTGGGTGATGCAGCAGGGCACCGCGGACTTCTTTCACTCCTATTCGATCGTGCCCGATAGCGAACGTGACCGGATCGCGGGAATACCCGGGGTGGCGGCGGTTTATCCCTACCTTGCCCGCCAGGTCGGGTTCATGCTGCATGACCAGCAGAGCTTGCTGTATCTCGTTGGCTTCGACCCCTCTGCGCCCGTCACCGGTCCGGCCCGCATGGTGTCGGGATCCGCGCAGCCCAGCGAGGACGGAATCATCGTCGACGAGGTATTCGCCAGAAAACACGGAGTCCATCTGGGCGAGGAGCTCGTGGTCAACGGCACGACGCTGCACGTGACGGGGATCAGCAACGGCGGGGACATGGTGATGTTTCAGTACGGCTATGTGAGCATTCCCACCGCCAGAAGAGTGCTCGGCATGCCCGACGTCGACAACGCCCTGCTGGTCCAGCTCGCCCCCGAGGCCGATGCGCGCGACGTGGGCACCCGGATCGCGGCCTTCTCACCCCGGCTGTTGGTCCGTGATACCGCGGCGGTGGTGGCCGTCAACCAGCGGGTGATCACCGACAGCTTCCTTCCGGTGATCACTGTGCTGCTGGTGATCGGTTTCGCGGTGGGTGTCGCGGTGATCGGGCTGACCATCTACTCGGCGGTGCTGGAAAAGCGCCGCGAGTACGGTGTGATCAAGGCGCTCGGCGCCCGCGCCGACCAGCTTGTTGTCGTGATCGCCACCCAGGCGATGCTCGCCGCCATCATCGGCTACGCGGTCGGGATCGGTCTGGCGATGGCCGCCCGCGCCGCGGCGGCGCGGTGGGTGCCGGCGTTCGTATCCCAGATCGTCCCGGCCGATCTGCTGTGGATCGCCGGCGCGACCGCGGCGATGGCCGTGCTGGCCTCGGCGATCCCGCTTCTGCGCATTGCGCGCATCGATCCGGCCGAGGTGTTCAGATCATGACCGTCCTGCAACTCGACCATGTCACCAAGACGTTCGGCCAGGGCCGCACCGCGGTACGCGCGGTCGACGACATCAGCCTGTCGGTCGAAACCGGTGAACTGATCGTCATCATGGGACCGTCCGGGTCGGGCAAGACAACCCTGCTGCAACTGATCGGAGCGTTGCTGTCGCCCACCCGCGGCGAGATCCGCATCCATGACCGCCCGCTGGCTGGGCTCGGCCACACCGAACTGGCCCGCCTGCGCCTGCATGAGATCGGCTTCGTGTTCCAGTCGTTCAACCTGCTGGGCGCCCTCAACGCCGTCGACAACGTCGCGTTGCCCGCAGCGCTGGCCGGAGTCTCCGGTCGCGCACGCCGCAACCGGGCAACCACGCTGCTGGACCGGCTCGGCATGGCGCATCGGGGCGCGCACCGTCCCGAGGCGCTGTCCGGCGGTGAGAAACAGCGCGTCGCGATCGCCCGCGCGCTGATCAATAACCCTCCTCTGGTGTTGGCCGACGAACCGACCGCCAACCTCGATTCGGCCTCCGGCTATCAAGTGCTGCACCTCCTTCAGCAGGTGGCCGTCGACGAACACAAAACGATCGTCATGGTGACCCACGACCATCGCATCACCCCGGTCGCCGACCGCCTGCTATGGCTGGCCGACGGACAGCTGCGTGACCGCGAATCCGACTTCGCCACCGCCGCAGATCCGGTGTGCGGGATGGAGATCATCATCGAACGCGCCGCCGGCCAGCGCGAAATCGGCGGGACCACACTGTACTTCTGCTCGCAGGTATGCCTGGACAAGTTCGACGCCAACCCCGACCGCTATCTGCCCGCCACACGCGACAGGCACGGCCGGTGAGTCGCCCGCTTGCGAGCTGGTGGTGGATCGATATTGCGGGGGCCGCCATCGACTGATAGCGCCTGGGCCGATGGGCAGGGGCCTCGCTGCTTTGGGCTAGGCACACCAGTCGGTGTCGGCATCGCATGACTGGTCGGGGTGATCACGCAGCTGGCGTGGTGGCGATTCGTAATGCTTGGTTATCTTGGCGCCGGTATGGCTCTTGCAAACCAGCTTCTGATGTGGCGCAAGAACATTCATCAACTCCTTTTGAGCTATCCACAGCCAGATGAGCAGCTCTTGTTCGTCGGCGATGTCGCAACTGACATATCCACCCGCGCGGCGCACGATCGAACAGTTCCTCTGCTCGACATCAGCATTGCCGTTGCTGCAACCATCACCTCGGTGATCCGCAAGACCCCAGCTCAACCGCGTCGACACGTAGGCGCGCCGAACCAATCCGGTACTTCCCAGATGAGGCGACGAATGGAGCCACCGGACCTTAGTGATGAGTCAAAGCGGGTACTGGCCGGCCCCGTCTAAGCTACCTACTACTATGGCGTTACGTAGATGATTCCCGGCGGCCGTCGTACACCTCCCGTGAATCAGCCAGCTGGCCAGCCTGCGTGAACCGGAACGGAGAAGAATGACAGACCTGTCGGAGTTCCAGCACCCCCGGTTCGCGCGGATGTATGAGCGGATCAGCGCCGAAGCTGAGAGGCGGGGAACTGCCGAGCATCGGCAGCGAGCCCTAGCCGGTCTGTCGGGTCGCGTGATCGAAGTCGGCGCCGGCAATGGGATGAATTTCAGCCACTACACCGACGCGGTCACGGAGGTGGTGGCGGTCGAACCTGAGGATCGTTTGCGGACCATGGCGCAGAAGGCGGCTGAAAAGGCTCAGATGCCGGTCCGCGTGGTGGCTGGGCACGCGACGGCACTGCCGGTCGAGGACGCTGGTTTCGACGCCGCAGTGGCTTCCCTAGTGCTGTGCTCGGTCTCCGACGTGCCCGCCGCGTTGGCCGAGTTGCGCCGCGTACTCAGACGAGATGGTGAATTGCGTTTTTTTGAACACGTGCGTTCCACAAAGCCGTGGTTCGCATTGCTGGAGTATGCAGTCACGCCACTGTGGTCCCGTATAGGAGGGGGTTGCCATCTGAACAGAGATACGGCTGCGGCGTTGCGCGCCGCCGGTTTCCGCATCGAGACGCTCGATAGGTTTTCCTACGCGCCGCTGCGATTCTTTCCGGCGCAGGCGCACATTCTCGGCATCGCCCGCCCAGCTGACTGAGGAATCATGTGGATACTGACCTGCGGTGAGTTCTGCTCGATCAGGCCGGTAGTCGCTGCGGAAGTTGGCATCATCCCTCTGATTTCACCTCCAACCCGAACATTCGATCCGACGAAAGGGCACGATTGACATGACGGAATCATCTGAATCACGAACCGAATCAACCGATGCGACCCCCGAACCGCGCCACGGCGATCAATATGACCGGCCCAGCCGGCTGAACCAGGCGCTGGCGTGGCTGGGAATCGTCGTCGGCGTCGTGTTCCTCGTCGCAGTGATTTTCTTCTCGGGAGTGTTCGTCGGTGCACGCACTGGCTGGGGTTGGGACCGCGATGATTACGACGGAAAGTGCAGCCGATGGTGCCAGGCTGGGCCGGGCGGCATGACGGCACCCGGTCAGATGGGTTCCAGCGGAATGATGGCACCGGGAATGATGGCACCGGGAATGATGGGGCCTGGGCAAATGGGTCCTGGCGGTCCCATGGGTACCGGTCAACAGTCGCCGACAACCACCGTGCCGACCACATCCCGTCCGTAGCGCCCCGCTTCTAGCTTCAGCCGCAGATGCGGCGAGCCGGCAGAGTGTTGGCGGAGCCCTCGAGTTCACCGAGGGCTTGAGGGCACCCGGCCATTGACATGAGAAGCGCTTCCCCGACATCCGGGACTTTAGGTTTGCCACCGTCGCTCCCTTCGAAGGCGGTCGCAACCAGGCCGAGTGCTCGGGAGCGCCGAGCGCCGCAGACCCAGAGCAGTCAGCGCATATTCCAGCACGGTCTTCATCCGATCCGCGGGAACATCTGGGCGAAATCCCAGAGACGCAGGGATGTCTCGCTGACGGATTGGGCCGTCGACGAGAGCGATCATGCCGCCGAAACCGGCTGTGAGGAAATGGGTTTGGATACAGGCGCCCAGCGACTCGGTGGGCGCTCAAGCAGACAAACCAAGCCGAATCCGAATCGCTCTGGGCCTGATGAAGACTCAGGCTATTGGATTTCGACACACTGCTGCTATCTAAAGGGGTGTGGAGGTGACTCGACGGGGCTGCAAGCGACGGCTGGTGTTGTAGGACGGGTACTGGAAGCTGATCCTCGATGGCGTGTTGAATAGCAGCCTGCCGCCGGGGCGCATCGCCGAGGAGACGCGGTCGTCACGCTATCTATCGTTGCTGGAACGCCAACGCATCGCACCGCTGCGTGAGAGCGGACATAACCATGACGCCGTCGTGGCTGCGGGGCGATTGATCATGCTGGCAGCTTCTCGGAATCCTTCCGGGATATTACGATCGACTGAGACAGCAGCAGCAACAGAATGGCCGAGAGCCGAGAGCGCGGCCGATTCTCGACATCCAATGAAAGGCATCTCTTGCGGGTCCGGGGATTTGGTGAGTTGGAGGCGGTCATTATGGACCGCATCTGGAGGCGCGGTCCGGAGGCGTCAACGACCGTACGAGACGTCTTCGACGAGCTGACCGGCGAACGTGAAATCGCTTATACCACAGTGATGTCCACGATGGATAACCTCCATACGAAGGGCTGGCTCGCGCGCCGGCGCGATGGCAAGGCATACCGGTATTGGGCGACGTTATCGCGTGAGCAGCACAGTGCGCGTCTCATGCGCGAGGCGCTTGACGGCGGTGGGCGATCGGATCTGGTGCTGAGCCACTTCATTGATCAGATCAGCCCGGAGGAGTCGGACGGACTTCGTGCGGCGTTACGTCGGCTGACGAGGCGAAAGGGTCGGCGGTGAACGTTGCGGCGGCCCTTCTCCTTTATAGCCTGGTCGTTCTGCTGATTGGTCCGCCCTTCTTGCGTCAATTGACGCGTAGTGGCCACGCCCCCCGCTGGGGCGTGGCCACTTGGTTGACGGCGATTGCCAGCGTATTGATCACCTGGCTGCTGGCGGCAGTGCTGTTAGTCCTCGACGTTGCGGGGTATTGGTACCAGGACGCATTTGTCGTGCCTTGCCTGACCATATTGCAGGGCATCTTGGCGGGTGAAGCCGGAGTGGCGGCACAGGTCGGCGTGATGGCCTTTGGCACCGCCGCTGCGCTGGCCGTATCGACGATAGGCATCCGCTTGGTTCGGACGCTGAGCCGCTTCCGCGCCCGGACTCGCGAACATGCCCAAGCCGTTCGTTTTGTCGGACAGGCCACCGCGGAGAACGATGTTGTGGTCGTCGATGCACCCGAGCCAGCTGCCTATTGTGTGTCCGGCCGACCACCTGCGATTGTGGTGACCACCGCAGCAGTTGCCGCCCTCGATGAGCACCAGCTCCGCGCTGTCCTTGCTCACGAACGTGCTCATTTGGCCGGACGTCACACGAACGTTGTTGGAGCCCTGCGCAGTCTAGCGACGGTTTTTCCGCGCCTTCCCCTGATGGCAGACGGCGCGTCGGAAGTATCGCGGTTGCTGGAAATGTGCGCGGATGACGCGGCAACCCGGACAGAAGATCGGTCCGCACTACTTGCGGGGCTCCTGGCGCTCGTGGGCGCCGCACCTTCGCAAGCGTTGGGCGCGGCTGACGTTGCGGTTCTTGCTCGCGCAAAGCGGTTGGCTGCGCCCCCGACCGGCGGGACCCGTGCCCGGACGCGCGTGCTGTTGACAAGCACTGTGATGATCATGGTGGTTGGCCCGATAGCGGCCGCGGTGTTGACTGTTTCCAGAGCGCTGATGTGCGGACCATAGGTCTTTGGCCACTGCAGGACGCGATCGGCGGTATATAGATCGGTCGATGCGGGCCATCACAGCTCTGGCGGTAGCTTCGCGGCGAGAAGAGCAGGTCTCGGCACTACCCGACACCGACTCCGCATCCGGCCCTTTCGGACGAAATTGGACGTGTCGACGTGAGGTCGGCATCAAGCGAGGTGTCCGCCAAGCAAGGGGGTCGTTCATTCTCTTCATTCTCTTCATTCTCTTCGGGTTGAAGCGCTGGGAAACGCCGACCTGCCTACTACGCTGGTCAGTAGGTCTGCCATCGGCCTGAACAGATTGAGGGGATAGGGGTGAGATCTTGGTGTTGACACGCCATGCGGCGGTTGCAACGGAGACACGATTTGTATCCGATCCGGTTATGCCGCCGACCGGAGGCTGACGCATGAGTGAGACCACAGTTCTCGACGTGCGCGGCCAGCACTGGGCAAGCTCCGCGGCTGTCGTCGAAGCGGTCTTGAGCCGTCGCCCCGGTGTGAAATCCGTTGGGGCCAACCCCGTGAACCAGACGGCGACCGTGACCTATGACCCAGATAAGACGTCTATCGCTGAGTTGTCAAATTGGTTGCGTGACTGTGGGTTTCACTGCGCTGGACGATCCGTTCCCGAGCACATTTGCGACTCGATGTCAGAACCTGCCGACCACCGCGCTCAGGCGGCAGCGACTTCCGAACCCACGGCTCCCGTTGAACCGCAAGATGATCAGCAACACGCCGCGGCGGCTGCGCCGTCACCGCAGGAGACGATGGGACACGGCGGCCATGCGGGGATGTCGATGGACGACATGGTCCGTGACATGCGCAACCGGTTCCTGGTGGCGCTCGTCTTATCGATACCGATCATGCTGTGGTCACCCATGGGCACCGAGATGTTCGGGCTCGCCCTGCCGACGCCGTTCGGAATCCGCACCGACGTTTTCACACTGCTATTGAGCTTGCCGGTGATCTTCTACTCGTCGTGGATCTTCTTCGACGGTGCATGGCGGGCGCTGCGCGCGCGAACCCTCGACATGATGGTGTTGGTAGCCGTCGCGATCGGAGCGGGCTGGCTCTACAGCGTCGGGGTCACGCTTACTGGCGGCGGTGAGGTGTTCTACGAGGCCGCCTCGGTGCTGGCGACCTTCGTGTTGTTGGGCCACTGGTTCGAGATGCGCGCGCGTGGCGGCGCGAATGACGCCATTCGCACCCTGCTTCAGCTGGCTCCCCCGATGGCCGTGGTGCTTAGGGATGGCGAGCCGGTGGAGATCCCGACCGCCGACGTGCTGGTGGGTGATCTCCTGCTGATCCGGCCAGGCGCCAAGATTCCTGTCGACGGGCGTGTCGAGGTGGGCCATTCGGAGATCGACGAATCGATGGTCACCGGCGAAAGCTTGCCGGTCGCCAAGGATCCCGGGACGGAGGTGATCGGGGGATCGATCAACACCACCGGCAGCCTGCAGGTGCGCGCCACAAAGGTGGGCGCCGACACGACTCTCGCCCAGATCGTTGAGATGGTTCAGCAGGCACAGAATTCCAAGGCTCCCGGGCAGCGTCTGGCCGACCGCGCGGCATTCTGGTTGGTGCTGGTGGCCCTTGTCGGCGGCACTGGGACCTTCGTGGTGTGGTGGGCGGTCGGCGCGAGCGTGCAGACGGCACTTTTGTTCGCGATCACAGTGGTCGTGATCACTTGCCCGGATGCCCTGGGCTTGGCCACACCGACCGCAATCATGGTGGGCACTGGTCTGGGCGCGAAACGCGGAGTGCTCGTCAAGAACGCGACTGCCCTGGAGACGTCGGCTCGCATCGACACCGTGGTGATGGACAAAACGGGCACCTTGACCAAGGGCGAACCGGAGGTCACCGACATAGTGGTCGACGGCATCAATGAGGACGAGCTCCTGACGTTGGTCGCCTCGGTGGAATCAGCGTCGGAGCATCCGTTGGCGGCGGCGATCGTGAGCTACGCCAACGAGCAGGGGCTTAGTCCGTTGCAACTCAAGAGCTTTCGCAATGTCCCAGGCCACGGCGCGGTCGCCGACGTCGGTGATCATCGTGTCGCGGTAGGAAACCGCAAGCTCATGGTCGAGGAGGCCATCGACTTTGGTGAATTGATGCAGCGTCGCGACCAACTGGCCTCCACAGGGCGCACTGCGGTGCTCGCCGCGGTCGATGGACGGGGCGTCGGGGTGATCGCCCTCGCCGACGCTGCGCGGGAGACCTCCGCCGCATCGGTTTCGGCCCTGCACGAACTGGATGCCGAGGTATTCATGCTCAGCGGCGACAACGAGGCCACGGCGAGGCGCATCGCAACCCAGCTCGGCATCGACACCGTCATTGCCGAGGTGTTGCCGGGCGACAAGGCCGCGAAGATCACTGAGCTACAGCGTGACGGCAGGAAGGTCGCCATGGTCGGTGACGGTGTCAATGACGCTCCTGCGTTGGCGCAGGCCGATCTCGGTATCGCCATCGGCGCCGGCACTGACGTGGCGATCGAGACTGCCGACGTGGTGCTCATGCGATCGGATCCGCTCGACGTGCCGGTGGCCCTGCGTATCGGCCGCGGAACACTGCGCAAGATGCGGCAGAACCTGGGCTGGGCGGTCGGCTACAACGTCATCGCGCTGCCGATCGCCGCGGGTGTGTTCGAGCCGGCGTTCGGTCTGGTGCTGCGGCCGGAAATCGCGGCATTGTCGATGTCGGGATCTAGTTTGATCGTGGCCGTCAATGCTCTGATGCTCAAGAGGCTCAGACTTCCTGCGCCGGGCTCACCGGCCCCCAGTGGGGCTGCGAGGGTGCCCGAACCGACTCCCACGCCGGTGTGAGAATTCCCGCTCAGTGCGGCGGCGCTGTAACTGGACGTAGACCAGTTCGACGGTGTCGCATCGCGGCCCGCGTCCTTGAAGCGAGGACCGTTGCCCCCCCAACGTCAAGCAGGGCTGCGCCGGTTGAGCACCGCCGGGGCTGCGGACCGCACTGCCGACGTCGGATCGCAGCAAGAACCGGCAGCGGGGTTGGCACGCACGCGCACCTAGCCGACCAAACTATTCCAGGCCTACTATTTGCACTAGTAGATGGCGGATGACGCGATCCGAAGGGTCGACAATGGCTGTATCCCACCCCGACGGGCCGAGCCGCACGGGGCGGTTTGCCCGGACCCATCCCCACACGACCGGCACTGCACGACGGGTATCGCTGATGCATCTCGACAACCTGCCGCCGCCTCCGGGACGTACCGGCAACGGCTACGGCGCGGTTATCTTCGACATGGACGGGGTGGTCACCGACACCGCGAGCGTGCATGCCACGGCGTGGAAGATGCTTTTTGACAAGGTTCTTCCCACGATCGGCGGCGGCGAACAGGTGCCCCTCGACGCAGATCGGGACTACCGCACCTACGTCGACGGCCGCACGTGCGAAGGCGGTGTTCGCTCATTTCTGGCCTCACGCGGCATTGATCTGCCGGAGGGAAGCGCCGGCGATGGACCCGACCGGCTGACCGTCTATGGACTCGGCGCGCTCAAACAGCGGATCTTCGAAGAGCAGCTTGTCCAGAGGGGCGTGGCTGTGTTTCCCGACGCCAGGGAGCTGCTCGTCGAATTGCAGGCCAGAAACGTGCCTACGGCGCTGGTGACCTCTAGCCGCAACAGCCACGTGGTACTGGACGCCGCCGAAGTGACGAATCTCTTCACCGTTCGAGTCGATGGCGTCGACGCAATGGCCCTGTCCTTGCCCGGCAAGCCCGACCCGGACATGTTCCTCGAGGCGGCCCGTCGTCTTTCGGTGCCGCCATGCGACGCGATCGTGCTCGAAGATGCCGCCGCCGGGATCAGGGCCGCCGCCCATGGCGGGTTCGGCTTGGTTGTCGGGGTCGACCGCATCGGTGTCGTGCCGCGGCTGGCCGATGCGGGCGCGGATGTGGTGGTGACCGACCTCAGGGATCTGCCGGAGTCCTCGCGGGGTATCGACCGAACACATGGCGCCTGGTGTGGGGGAGGGGTCGTACCCGAACGAGGCGTGTGGAACTTGGCATATGACCGGTTCGACCCGACCCACGAAGGCACCCGGGAGGCCTTGTGCACCCTCGGGAACGGGTATTGGGCCACCCGCGGCGCGGTCCCGGGCAGCACTTCGAACGGCGTGCACTACCCCGGGACCTATCTTGCGGGTGTCTATAACCGGCTCACGACGGTCCTGGACAGAGATAGCGTTGAGACCGAACACTTGGTCAACGCCCCGGACTGGACACATCTGACGGTACGGTTCGTCGACGGCGCAGTCTTGCATCCAGGATCGCTGGAGATGCTGAGCCACCAGCAGGAACTCGACACTCGCACCGGTGTGTTGATGCGCACCAATCGTTACTTGGCTGGCCCGCAACAACTTCACGCTGCGCAACATTGAGCTGTTCGCTCGCGGCAAGCCCACCAACCTCGTGCCGCCCGCTTCATCGGGAGATGGGTCACCGCTGCGCCCGCACCGGCCGACAACCCACACGATCGGCCCCGGGACGACCACCACGCGCGGCCAAGTGCAGGCAGACCAGGTAGCAGGCGAAGAATAGTTCGCTTCCGTGCCTTTAGTCCGAAGTTCCCCCTTGTAGGGCTGGTCTGAACTCTCGTTTGTGGTTGATGAGCAGGCATTTCGGGCTCAGACATTTGACAGATGCGTAGACATGTATCGTTCCGGTGTCATCAGCGTGTCATACAGT
>Ga0210086_1000676_pt1 | contig 18960 bp, 17 predicted proteins | sample China_Galinas_PW_3_FD_184867 | JGI IMG/M metagenome (GOLD analysis project Ga0210086, IMG submission 184867) | Wetland microbial communities from San Francisco Bay, California, USA, that impact long-term carbon sequestration - China_Galinas_PWB_D2... | ecosystem: Environmental > Aquatic > Marine...
CCCTCCCGCCACAGACCGGTCACCCGTCGGGCGCACGCCAACGATGGCGACAAGGCGTCCCGCGGTGCGGCATCGCCCAGGCCGCATCCGGGCCGCGTGCCGGTTGCCAGGCCCAGCGACAATCACGGCAAAGCGGCTCGCACCGACGTCTCAAGTGGCCGGGCCACTGATCGGCCGAGCTCGCCCGCGGTTTCGTCGAGCACCGTGTCGAACACGATTGTCGCACGCACACCTGACGACTCCGAAACACCCGGGGCATCCGCCACGGCTTCGGTCCCGGCCCCAGTGACACCGGCCGCGGCGGCCCCGGCGGCGCAGACCCCGGTCGATACCGAACAACCACTACAGTCGCCGCCGGCGCTGGCGCCACTGCGGGCAGCGTTGCTGGGAGCGTTGGGAGCGCTGCCGGTCGATCCGTCGGGGCCGGTCGGCAGCCCCCTGTTCGACGCGGTGGTGGCAGCGTACCGGCGGACCGAATCTCGGCAAGAGATCGAACAGACCACGTGGGTGACCACCGAGAATGCACTCACCGGCATCGATCCGGACGACCAGGATGCCGAAATACTCTTGGCCACCACGACTCTCGCGGCCGCTGCCGTGACCGATGCCGGTGCGGCGTCGCTGGACTACGAGGTGACCAGCGACTGGGGTTCGGGCTTCGTCGCCAATGTCACGGTCACCGCGGGTGGCTCAGATCTCGATGGTTGGACTGTGGAATTCGACTCCCCCGCCGACATCACCAACCTCTGGAGCGGTGCGATCGTCAGCCATGTCGACGACCACTACGTGGTGCAAAACGCCGCCTGGAACGGCACGGTCACCGCCGGCCAAACCGTGGCCTTCGGATTCGAAGCCACCGGCGACTCCACATCAGTCACCGGCTTCGTCGTCAACGACGACCTGTCGAGTGGGTCGACTGCCACGACCGTCGACGAGTTGGGCACCGCAGCCTAGCCAAAGGGCATCGGGGCGACCGTGAGGGTTTCGGCCCGGTCCGGGGACAGCGGATCATCTCCAGCGGGCAGGCAGACGCGCATTGCTGTCCAATAGAAGCGATGTCGTCGGTCGGTCAATCGCTGCAAACGGAGAGATTCATGGATTCCCACCAGCCCGTGACTGTTACTGCCAACCCGTACGTCTGGCCCTACGACGGCGACATTCCGAGGGAACGCACGGCACTCATCAACATCGACTGGCAGGTCGACTTCTGCGCGAAAGGCGGATACGTCGACACGATGGGGTATGACCTGTCGCTGACGCGGGCGCCGCTAGGGCCCGCGGAGAAGGTTCTGCACGCTGCGCGCGACATCGGCCTGTTCGTCCTGCACACCCGCGAAGGCCATCGTCCCGACTTGTCGGATCTGCCCGCGAACAAGAGGTGGCGCTCGGCGCAGATCGGCGCCGAGATCGGATCGGAAGGCCCCAGTGGGCGGATCCTGACCCGGGGCGAGCGTGGGTGGGAGATCGTCGAGGAGATGGCGCCACTGCCCGGCGAACCCGTTATCGACAAACCGGGCAAGGGCAGCTTCTATGCCACGGACCTCGACTTGATCCTGAAGACGAGTGGGATCACCCACCTCATCTTCACCGGGGTAACCACCGATGTGTGCGTGCACACCACGATGCGTGAAGCCAACGACCGGGGCTATGAATGCCTGGTCCTGTCCGATTGCACGGGTGCCACCGTTCACGCCAATCACGTCGCTGCGCTCAACATGATCACGATGCAGGGCGGTGTTTTCGGCGCTCACGCCGACAGCGCCGCCCTCCTCGGGGCCTTCGAGGCGATGCGCGCGCATCTCGACGGCCGCCAATGACGTAGCGCGACTTGCCATTAACGGCCACGAGCGTGCACTGCGCGACGGCGGGCAACCTCGCGACGTCGCCTTCGAAGGTGCCAACCGCCTCCGAGCGAAAAATCGGCGCCCCATCGTGAACCGTTCACAAGACACCGCTCGCCCGGTGAGGCACGATTGGCGAGAAGATTGGCCCGCCCAGTGAGGAAAACATGCCAACTATTCACAACGCGAAACCCTTTCCCTTCGAGTTCGGCATCGATCACGTGGCGTTGGTCTGCATCGACATGCAGCGGGATTTCTGTCAACCGGGCGGTTTCGCCGAGTCGCTGGGCAACAACGTCGACAACATCGCACCGTGCGTACCGGTCATCGCCAAGCTGCAGGAAGCCTTCCGCAAGGCCGGCCTACCGATCATCCACACCAAGGAATGCCACAAACCCGACCTGTCCGATGTACCCACCGCCAAACGCAATCGCGGGAATCCCAAGATCAAGATCGGCGACATGGGCCCAATGGGTCGGATCCTGATCGACGGCGAGGTGGGCTCGGATTTCATCGCCGAGAACGCCCCGGCCGAATACGAGCTGGTCATCTCCAAACCTGGCAAAGATGCCTTCTACCGGACGATCTTTCACGAATACCTGGCGACCCGCCTCATCACCCATCTCTTCATCACCGGGGTCACCACCGAGGTCTGCGTTCAGACCACCATGCGTTGCGCCAACGACCGTGGCTTCGACTGCGTGCTGGTCGAGGACGGCACCGACAGCTACTTCCCCGAGCTCAAGGAGATGGCGCTTCGGGCACTGACCGCCCAGGGCGGCATCGTCGGCTGGACCTGCAGGTCCGACGAGGTCGTGGAGGCACTGGAGTCCCTCTGAGAGCCGGGGGCAGCATCGGTGGACCAGCCCGTGAAACAGCCCGTCGACTACCTCTTTCCGCCGATCGGGCCCGGCAAGGCCGTTCCCTACTACCGACTTGTGCTGCGCGGCTGCGCACAACTGTGCTTTCAAAGCAACGAGCTGACCGGGCTGTTCTTCCTGGCCGCCGTGCTGGTCGTATCGCCGATCGGCGCCGCCTATTTTCTGGTGGCCGCGATTCTCGCTCCTGGTGGCCGCATGCTGCTGGGCCAGCGGGGGCCGGTTCTTGCCACCGGTCTGCCCGGACTCAATCCCTGCCTGATCGCCCTGTCGCTGCCCACCTTCTTCCGCACCGGCTGGACCAATCTCGGGATGTGGGCGGTGCTGATCGTGTGCGTCGCGGTCACCATCGTCATGGTGCGGCTGCTACTCGCGATCCTGCCGTTTCCGATCCTGGCGCTGCCGTTCCTGATCATCTTCTGGGTGCTCTACGCGCTGGCACCGCATCTCGACGCCCTGCAGCGCAGCGCCTTCCATGCGCCGGTAGTAACGACGTTTCATCCGGTCACCGCGGTGCTGTCCAGCCTTGGCGAAGCGGTCTTTTCGCCGAGCATCGCCTCGGGGCTACTGTTCCTGGCCGGGCTCCTGCTGAGCAACTGGCGACACGCCGCGATCGCGCTGGCCGGCGCGGCCATCGGCACCGCGGTGTCCTACTACTATCACCAGGTCAGTCCCGAGAACGCCAATCTCGGACTGTACGGATTCAACGGTGTACTGACCGGCGTCGCGGTGTATGTGCTGTGCGGCAGCAAGCTCCGGCTCGCCATCCTGGGTGCGCTCGTCGCCACCATCATGATGCCGATGTTCGCCGCCCTCGGGCTGAAGGCGGTCTCTGCGCCCTTCGTGTTCACCACCTGGCTTGTGCTCGCCCTGGGATGGGTCGAAGACAGGTGGTTCACCCCACCCGAACCGACGTCCGACAACGACCACCAGCACGAAGGAGACGGGCACGTGCTCTCACCCACCGATCCAATTGTCTTTTCAAGCCTTACCGAACAGGCGAAGGCATTGCGGACCACCGGCGACTGGCAGGCTTTTCGCCCTGGTGTGACCGCACACTGGCTCTACGACGAAGGAAACGGCGGGCCGTCGGCCGTGCTGTTGCGCTACGAGGCCGGCGCGCGGGTGCCCGAGCACGAACACGTCGGCTACGAGCACATGTTCGTCCTGGAGGGCGAGGAGTACGACGAGAACGGCTCCTACCCGGCGGGCAGCTTCGTGGTCAACCCACCCGGCACCAGACACTCACCGGGCAGCATGAAAGGCTGCGTGGCCCTGCTGATCTACGAGAAGGCGGTCCGGTTCCTCGGCGAAGACCGCGAAGACTAAGCCGCGCTCACAGCCCCAACAGTGCGGGCAGGTCGGCCACCGAATCGATGACGTAGTTGGGCTGCATCGCGAATTCATCTGCAGCCCAACGGTCCAACGTGTCCTGACGGAACTTGCCGGTGCGCACCAGGACACCGGTCATACCGACCACCTGGCCGGCGAGCACGTCGTTGTTCAGGTCGTCGCCGATCATGTACATCTCTTCGGGTTCGACGCCCAGCCGGGCGGCAGCGGCCAGGAACCCCGCGGGTGCGGGCTTGCCCACGGCGATGGCCTTGCGCCCGGAGGTCTGCTCCATCCCGATCAGATACATGCCCGTGTCGATCCGCAGACCGTCGGTGGTGTTCCATACAGTGCTGCGGTGCATCGCGACCAGCGGCACGCCCTGGGTCATCCACTCGTACACCCGGCTGAGTGTCCGGTGGCTGTACTCCGGCCCGGCGCCGCCGAGCAGGATCACGTCCGGCCGGTCCGGAACCGCAGTGTCGTCGAACATCACCGAGTCGACGATGTCGACACCGGGCATGTCGTCGTGGATCTCACCGCTGTTGACCAGGAAGCAGCGCGCGTCGGGATAGTTCGTCCGCACATAGTCGGCCGTCAGCACGGCGGCGGTGACCACCTCGTCGGGCCGCACATCCATACCCGCCGTGCACAACGCGGATGCGATCTCGCGCCGAGTGCGGGTGGTGGTGTTGGTCAGATACGAGCAGGCGATCTGGTTGTCGGCCAGCAGCCGAACCACCTCCGCAGCACCCGGGATGGGCCTCCACGACGTCACCAGGACGCCGTCGATGTCGAACAACACCCCACCGATCGCCATGTTGCGACAGTAAACCGCCCCTGCATGGATGCAAGTTGGACACCGTATCGTCTGACCCATGTGCGCCCTCGGAATCGGGATCTGATGCGTAGCGTCGACGAGCACCAGCGGGTCGTCGCCGGACTCATCGCCCCCCGGCCGGCGGCAACCGTCGGGATCGTCGACGCCGAAGGGCTGGTCCTGGCGGCCGACGTCACCGCGCCGCTTTCGCTGCCGGTGTTCGACAACTCCGCGATGGACGGCTACGCCGTACGGGCCGAAGACGTCGCCGGCGCGAGCACCGACAACCCGGTCAGACTTCCGGTGGCCGAAGACATCCCGGCCGGCCGCACCGACGAGCTGACCCTGGCAGCCAGCACCGCTGCCCGCATCATGACCGGCGCGCCGCTGCCTGCGGGCGCAACCGCGGTGGTGCCGGTCGAGTCGACCGATGCCGGCACGGTGACCGTGGCGATCCGCACCGCGCCCAAGCCCGGTCAGCACGTCCGCAACGCCGGTGAAGACGTGACCGCCGGGACGACGGTGCTGCGCGCCGGTCAGCTGGTCACACCGGCAGCCCTGGGGCTGGCCGCCGCGCTGGGCATCGGCGAGCTGACGGTCCTTCCCCGACAGCGGGTACTGGTCATGTCAACCGGCTCCGAGCTGGTGTCCGCCGGAACCGAACTACAGCCCGGCCAGATCTATGAGTCGAACGCGATCATGCTGGCCGCAGCGGTGCGGGAGGCCGGCGCCGAGGTCATCGCCACCCCGACGACCAGCGACGACGTCGCGCAATTCAGCGCGGTGCTGCAGCGCTACGCCGGACAGGCCGACCTGATCATCACCTCGGGCGGGGTCAGCGCCGGCGCCTACGAGGTGGTCAAAGACGCCTTCGGCTCGACGACGGTCGAGTTCGTCAAGGTCGCGATGCAGCCGGGCATGCCGCAGGGCGCGGGCACCTTCGGCAACTGCCCGATCGTCACCCTGCCGGGCAACCCGGTCAGCGCGCTGGTGTCGTTCGAGGTTTTCGTCCGCCCCGCCCTGCGCACCGCGATGGGCCTGGCGCATCCCGACCGGCCACGGCGCAGGGCCGTGCTGGCCGACCACCTGACCTCACCGAAGGGCAAGCGCCAGTTCCGGCGTGGGGTCTACGACGCGGCCACCGGCACGGTCACCACCTACGGCCCCCCGGCCTCGCATCATCTGCGCTGGCTGGCCTCGGCCAACTGCCTGCTCGAGATCGGTGAGGACGTCACCGAGATGTCGGCCGGAGGCGAGGTCCGGCTGTGGGACCTCTCGCCGGCAGACGCCTGACGGTCGCCAGATCGTCGCGACCGCCCGATTGTCGCGCTCCAGCCGCACGTAGAATCATCGCCGATGGCCAGACGCCCCCGCTCAGCGGAAGACAACGCGAAGTCCGGCCCGCAGCGGTTGCTGGCTCTCGTGCGCTCTGCGGTTCCGCCCATCCACCCCGCCGGCATACCGTTCGTCTCGGGTGGCCTGGCCGTGGCGGCGTTGGGTCGCAGGAACCGCTGGCTGCGCCGGACCGGGCTGATCGCCGCGGGCGCCAATGCGGCGTTCTTCCGGCATCCGCACCGCACCCCGCCGAGCCGGTCGGGTGTCGTCGTGGCTCCCGCCGACGGGCTGATCTGTCTGATCGACACCGCCGCACCGCCGGCTGAGCTCGGGCTGCCGGCCGATCCGCTGCCACGGGTGAGCATCTTCCTGTCGCTGCTGGACGCCCACGTGCAACGAGTCCCGATCGGCGGGAATGTGCTCGCGGTGCAGCACCGCCCGGGCCGATTCCATTCGGCCGATCTCGAGGCGGCCAGCGAGGACAATGAACGCAACAGCGTGCTGATCCGCACACCGGAAGGACGTGAAGTGGTGGTCGTACAGATCGCCGGCCTGGTTGCGCGCCGCATCATCTGCGATCTGCGCGCCGGCGACAGGGTCGCCATCGGCGACACCTATGGGCTGATCCGGTTCGGATCCCGGTTGGACACCTATCTGCCCGCCGGCACCGAGATCCTTGTCGAGCCCGGCCAGCGTGCGCTCGCCGGCGAGACCGTATTGGCGCGGCTGCCATGATCAAACCCCGCCCGCGCCGCCCGATCAGCCTGCGCATGCTGCCCAGCACCATGACGGTGCTGGCCATCTGCCTCGGCCTGACCTCGGTGAAATACGCGCTCGACCACCGCCCGACCGAGGCGATGGCATTGCTGGCCGCCGCGGCGATCCTCGATGCCCTCGACGGCCGGATCGCCCGGGTGCTCAAAGCCACCTCGCGGATGGGCGAGGAGATCGACTCACTGGCCGATGCGGTCAACTTCGGTGTGGCCCCGGCGTTTATCGTGTGGGCACTCCTGCTGTCGGACACCCGCGTCGGCTGGATTGTGGTGCTGCTGTACGCGGTGTGCATCGTCTTGCGGCTGGCCCGCTTTAACGCGCTGCTCGATGCCGACCTGCCGGCCTACACCAAGGAGTATTTCGTCGGTATGCCCGCACCCGCAGGTGCGATCGGCGCCATCGGGCCGCTGGCCGCCAAGATGCAGTGGGGCGACGGCTGGTGGACCTCGTACTGGGCGGTATCACTCTGGATGGTCGGCGTGTCGCTGCTGATCGTCAGCCGCATCCCGATGCGCAAGATCCACACGTTCGCGGTGCGGCCGAACATGGTCGCCCCGCTGCTGGCTCTGCTGGCGATCGCCACCGCGGCCGCCTTCGTCTTTCCGTACCTGGTGATCCTGGTGATCATCGCGGCCTACGTGATCCACATCCCGTTCGCGGTCCGCAGTCAACGATGGGTCGCCGCACACCCCGAAGCCTGGAATGACCGACCCCGCCAGCAGCGGGCGGCACGGCGAGCGATTCGCCGTGCCCAGCACCCGCACAATCGCTCGGTGGCCCGGCTCGGCCTGCGCAAACCCGGCCGCTGAGCCATGCCCTCCAGCCTGGCCCTGACCGCGCGACTGAACACCTCCGCATTGGACTCCCGCCGCGGCGTGGTCCGGCTGCACCCGGAGGCCATCGCCGCACTCGGGATCCGTGAGTGGGACGCGGTGTCGCTTACCGGGTCCCGGACCACCGCCGCCGTCGCCGGTGTGGTGAATGCGGACACACCGGCCGGTACCGCACTGCTCGACGACGTGACACTGTCCAACGCGGGGCTCCGCGAGGACACCGCCGTGCTGGTGTCGGCGGTGACGGTGTACGGCGCCAGGTCGGTGACCGTGCGCGGTTCGGCGCTGGCCACCCAGTCGGTGTCGTCGGCGAGCCTGCGCCAGGCGCTGCTGGGCAAGGTGATGACCGTCGGTGACACGGTGTCGCTGCTCCCCCGCGATCTGGGCCCGGGCACATCGACCTCGGCGGCCAGTGCCGCGCTGGCATCCTCGGTGGGCATCACGTGGACCTCCGAGCTGCTCACCGTCACCGGCACCGACCCGTCCGGGCCGGTGAGCGTGCAACCGAACTCCTCGGTCACCTGGGGCGACCGCAGGCCGGCCTCGCCCAGCGCCAAGGGACCGACGGCCGCGGTAAGCCCGCCGATGCAGTGGCCGCAGACTCCGCCGGTGAGCATCGACGACCTCAAGGGCCAGCATGTTCAGGCGGGCCGGCTGTCCGAGTGGCTCAAGCTCGCCCTCGACGAGCCTGCACTACTTGAGAAGCTGGGCGCCAAGCCGGATCTCGGCGTCCTGCTCACCGGCCCGGCCGGTGTCGGCAAGGCCACGCTGGTGCGGGCGGTATGCGCCGGACGACGGCTGGTCGAGCTCGACGGTCCCGACACCGGTGCGCTGGCCGCGCCGGACCGGCAGAAGGCCGTCGCCGACGCAGTGGCCACCGTCAGCAACGGCGGTGGCGTGTTGTTGGTCAGCGATGTCGACGCACTGCTGCCCACCCCGGCCGAACCCGTCGCGACCATGATCCTGGCCGAGCTGCGCAAGGCGGTGGGCGCCGCAGGTGTGGCGGTGATCGCCACCTCGCAGCAGCCCGATGTTCTCGACCCGCGACTGCGCGCGCCGGACCTGTGCGACCGCGAGCTCGGTCTGAGCCTGCCCGATGCGGCCACCCGCACGGAGTTGCTCGAGGTACTACTGCGCAACGTCCCCGCCGAGGAGCTGAACCTCGACGAGATTGCCAGCCGCACACCCGGATTCGTGCGGGCCGACCTTGCCGCGCTGGTCCGCGAGGCGGCCCTGCGGGCGGCCGCTCGAGCCAGCGAGAACGGCAAACCGCCTGCGCTGACCCAGGAGGATTTCACCGGCGCGCTCACCGTCATCCGGCCACTGTCGCGCTCGGCCACCGAAGAGGTGTCGGTCGGGTCGGTCACCCTCGACGACGTCGGCGACATGGCCGATACCAAGCAGGCACTCACCGAGGCGGTGCTGTGGCCGCTGCAGCATCCGGACACCTTCGCCCGGCTCGGGGTGGAGCCGCCCAGGGGGGTCCTGCTCTATGGACCACCCGGCTGCGGCAAGACCTTCGTCGTCCGCGCCCTGGCCAGCTCGGGCCGGCTGAGCGTGCACGCCGTCAAGGGCGCCGAACTGATGGACAAGTGGGTGGGCTCGTCGGAGCGGGCGGTGCGCGAATTGTTCCGCCGGGCCCGTGATTCCGCGCCGTCGCTGGTCTTCCTCGATGAGATCGACGCGCTTGCTCCCCGGCGCGGGCAGAGCTTCGACTCGGGGGTGAGCGACCGCGTGGTGGCCGCGCTTCTCACCGAGCTCGACGGTATCGAGCCGCTGCGCGACGTCGTCGTGCTGGGTGCCACCAACCGGCCCGATCTGATCGATTCGGCACTGCTGCGCCCGGGGCGGCTGGAGAAGCTGGTGTTCATCAAGCCCCCGGACGCCGACGCCCGCCGGGAAATACTGCGCACGGCCGGGAAATCGGTGCCGTTGAGCGAGGAGGTGGACCTCGACGCACTGGCCGCCGAGCTGGACGGCTACAGCGCCGCCGACTGCGTGGCCCTGCTGCGCGAGGCGGCACTGACCGCGATGCGCCGTTCGATCGATGCGGCCGACGTCACCGCGGCCGATGTCGGCAAGGCCCGCGAAACGGTGCGCCCGTCACTGGATCCCGTGCAGGTGGAGTCGCTACGAGCCTTCGGTTCCGGACGGTGACGACGGTCAGGAACGCTCGGCGACCTCGGCGAGCCGGTCCATCGACGCCCGCAGCCTATCCGCGGTGGTGCTGCGGGCCCGCTCCATCCGATTGGGGTCGGTGAGCCTCGACCAGTCGTAGGTGTGCGTGACGCGGGTAGTGCCGCCGTCGACCGGCTCGAGCTCCCACCGCCAAAGGTGGCCCGGCGGAGCCGCGCCCGGTTCGGCGGGGCGCCAGGCGATCAGCCGGCCCTCGTCGAACTCCACCACGTGGTTCTCCCGGACCATGCCCTGGATCAGCGTCATCGTGAACATGTCACCGACACCGTGCACACGTTGGGCGGCCGGCGCCACAGCGAGGTTGTCGTTGCCGTCCCACTCCGGCTGGCGGGCCGGGTCGGCGATGAGCTCGAAGATCGCCGGGGCGGGCGCATCGATCTGGCGACTGGCACTGACGACCTTGTTCCCATCGGACATGCCAACGATTCAACCCGATCGCCTGAAGGTCCGCGAAAACCGACGTCGGTCGACAGTCCATAACCGACCTGTCAATGTTGGAATATGAGCGTCCGGGTTGGCGACAACGACCGCGAGAACACCGCCGGCATCTTGGGCCAGGCTCTGGCTCAGGGGTATCTGGACCTGCCCGAGTACGAGCGGCGGGTGGCGAGCGCCTTCGCCGCTCCCACCACCGACGAGCTGCGCCCGTTGCTGGCGGATCTGCCGCCGGCCTGAGTGCGGCGCAGCGATCCGCGCAGGCGCGCCGCGCGCGACGCCGCCGTCCGCCTGTCGGTGCGGCTGCACCTCGCGGCCTACCTGACGATGACCGTCGTCGTACTCACCGTCTGGCTTGCCGTCGCCCTGTCGGCCGGCGTCTGGTACTTCTGGCCCGTCTGGCCGATCCTCGGCGCCGGAATCGGCGTGCTCGGTCACGCCGTGCCGGTCCGGCTGGCGATATCGAATCGGCCGGCGAGCACCCGAATGCTCAGTCCGTAAACTGTCCCGGGACAAAGCCAGCCATAGACGACGGCTGGCACCCCGCTAAGTTTCGGAGTGCCATGCTCGCCATTCTCTTCGCGCATGCGATCGCCGCCGCCGTGGCGCCGGTGCTCGTGTACCGGTGGGGACGGCGGGCGTTCTACCCGCTGGCGCTGGTCCCGGCCACCTCGCTGCTCTGGGTGGCACTCAACTGGCCCGGCGACGGACGCACCGCGCCGACCGTGGACATCCCGTGGGTGCCGGAGCTGTCACTGAACATCACGCTGCGCTTCGACACCCTCGCCGCGATCATGAGCGTGCTGGTGCTGGGAGTGGGTGCTGTCGTCCTCTTCTATTGCGCCGAGTACTTCCACCACCGCGACGGCCACGCCGAGAACCGGCTGCCTTCGTTCGCGGCCGAACTCGTCGGGTTCTCCGGGGCGATGTTCGGCCTCGTGGTCAGCGACAACATGCTGCTGCTCTACATGTTCTGGGAGCTCACCTCGGTGTTGTCGTTCCTGCTCGTCGGGCACTATGCCGAGCGGGCCACCAGCCGCCGGGCGGCCGTGCAGGCGCTGCTGGTCACCACCGCGGGCGGGCTGGCGATGCTGGTCGGCGTCATCATCCTGGGCCACGCCGCCGGCACCTATCTGCTGTCGCAATTGGTGGCCGCGCCACCACAGGGTGCCGCGGTCGCGGTCGGCATCGTGCTGGTGCTCGTCGGGGCGTTGTCGAAGTCGGCGATCGTGCCCTTCCACTTCTGGCTGCCCGGGGCGATGGCCGCCCCGACCCCGGTCAGCGCCTATCTGCACGCCGCCGCCATGGTCAAGGCCGGCGTCTACCTGATCGCCCGGCTGACACCGGGCTTCGCCGACTCGCCCGGTTGGCGGCCGATCCTGATCACCCTGGGCGTGGCGACCATGCTGCTGGCCGGCTGGCGCGCGATCCGCGAAGACGACCTCAAACTGATCCTCGCCTTCGGCACCGTCAGCCAGCTCGGTTTCATCACGGTCATGGTCGGTGGCGGCGGCCGAGACCTGATGCTGGCCGGGCTGGCGATGCTCTGCGCACACGCGCTGTTCAAGGCGACCCTGTTCATGGTCGTCGGAGTGATCGACCATGCGACGGGCACCCGTGACATTCGCAGGCTCGCCTGGCTGGGCCGGCGGATGCCCGCGCTGTTCGCCATCGCCGCCGCGGCGGCCGCCAGCATGGCTGCACTGCCCCCCTTCCTCGGCTTCGTCGCCAAGGAAGCCGACTTCGAATCGATCGCGCACAGTCAATCGCTGGGCGGCTGGGCGCCGGTGGTGCTGGCCGGAGTCGCGACCGGCTCGTTGTTCACCACGATCTACAGCCTGCGTTTCCTGTGGGGGGCCTTCGCACGCAAAGGTTTTCACGGCCCGAGCATCCCCGTGGCCAACCTGCACCGGCCACCCGCGCTATTCCTGGTGTCGCCGGCGATCCTGGCCGCGGCCGGCCTCGCGTTTGGCATCGCGCCCGGACGCCTCGACGACGCGCTGGACGGCTACGCCGCCTCCCTGCCCGCCGCCGGAGCCGCCGACGGCCACTACACGCTTGCACTGTGGCACGGGTTCGGTTTGCCGCTGCTGTTGTCGGCACTGATCGTGACAATCGCCACCACAGCGTTTTTCACCCAAAGCCGCCTGCGCCACGCACGGGCCGGCACCTGGCGCCCGCTGGCCAACGCCGACCGCATCTACGACGCCGTCCTGCGCGGCGCCGACGTGGCCTCGGTGCGGTTGACCGCCGTCACTCAGCGGGGTTCGATACCCGTCACACAGGCGGTGATCCTGTCCACGCTGGTGCTGTTCCCGATGGCGGTGTTCCTTGTCGGGGCGCGCGACCACCCGCAGATGCGGTTGTGGGACTCGCTGATCCAGCCGGTGGTCGGCATGCTGATCCTGGCCGCCGCCGTCAGCGCCACCCTCAACCGCAACCGGCTGGCGGCGGTCCTGCTGGTCGGCATCACCGGCTACGGCAGCGGTGCGATCTTCGCGTTCCACGGCGCCCCCGACCTGGCACTGACCCAGTTCCTGGTGGAAACCCTGACGCTGGTCATCTTCGTGCTGGTGCTGCGAGTGCTGCCCGCCGAAACCGACGATGCCAGCGCCAGACGGTTCCGGCTGCCCAGGGCGGTGCTCGCGCTGGCCGTCGGCGCCACCGTCACCACCCTGGCCGCCTACGCGATGGCGGCACGCACCACCACCCCGATCGCCGAGCTGCTACCGGACGCGGCCTACTTCCGCGGCCACGGCGCCAACACCGTCAACGTGCTGCTGGTCGACATCCGCGCCTGGGATACCCTCGCGGAGATCTCGGTACTGGTCGTCGCGGCCACCGGGGTGGCCTCGCTGGTGTTCCGCCACCGCCGGTTCGGCACGGCACCGCGGGTACCCGACACCAGCGGGGGCGCCGGCCAGCCCGATCGCGGGGCCTTCCCGGTGTTCGCCTACAGCCCGGCGGCCGGCGACACCACCTGGCTGCGCGGCAGCGAACTGCGCGACCCCCGCCACCGCTCACTGGTACTCGAGGTCGCGACCCGGATGATCTTCCCGCTGATCATGGTGTTGTCGGCGTACTTCTTCTTCACCGGGCACAACACCCCCGGCGGCGGTTTCGCCGGCGGCCTGACCGCCGGGCTGGCCCTGGTGCTGCGCTACCTCGCCGGCGGGCGCTATGAGCTGGGTGAGACGCTGCCACTAGATGCGGGCAAGATTCTCGGAGCCGGTCTGGCGTTGTCGGCGGGTACCGCGGTGAGTTCATTGCTGCTCGGCGCTCCGGCGCTGTCGTCGGCGGTGATCTCGGTGCACCTGCCGCTGCTCGGCACGGTCAAGTTCGTCACGGTGTTGTTCTTCGACCTCGGGGTGTACCTGATCGTGGTGGGTCTGGTGCTCGACGTGCTGCGCAGCCTCGGTGCACGGCTCGACGAGGAGATGGCAACGATGACCCCTGCTTCTACGACGACGGCCCGGGCCTCATGATCAGTTACCCCCTGGTCCTGCTCATCGTCATCGGCGGGCTGACCACCTGTGGCGTGTACCTGCTGCTGTCGCGCAACCTGACCCGAATGCTGTTGGGGCTGTTGCTCGTCGGCAACGCGATCAACCTGCTGATCCTGACCGTGGGCGGCCCGTCGGGCAATCCCCCGATTCGCGGCCGGACCAGCGGCTCGGAGACCACTACCGCGGATCCGCTGGCACAGGGCATGATCCTGACCGCGATCGTCATCACGATGGGAATCGCCGCGTTCGTGCTCGCACTGACCTACCGGTCGTTCCGGTTGACCACCGAGGAAGAGGTCGCCGACGACCCCGAGGACACCCGGGTGTCCAAGTTGTCCGACGAGGAGGCCGCGGCGCTGGACGAGATCCGCCCCATGCCCGTTCCGGAGTGGGACACCGATGAACCCGACGAACTCGACGCGCTGCCCGGCCACGAGGGGTCGCATTGAGTACCCGGCGAGAAGCGAAGACGGATCGCGCATGAAGGCCCAGCGAGAAGCGAAGACGGATCGCGCATGAATGTCGCCACGGCTCTCATGCCGCTGCCGGTGCTGATCCCGTTGATCGGCGCCGCGCTGAGCCTGATGGGAGGCCGACGGCCACGGCTTCAGCGGCTGATCACCGTCGTGGCGCTCACGGCGGTGCTCGGCGTGTGCTCGGCACTGGTGTACCTGACCGACCTTCAGGGGACCCTGGCCCTGCACGTGGGCGGGTGGGGGCCCACCGACGCCGGGCTGGGACCGTTGGGTATCACGCTGGTGGTCGACCGGTTGTCGGCCCTGATGCTGGTCGTCTCGGCGACCGTGCTGCTCGCGGTGGTGTTCTACGCCATCGGGCAGGGCATTCGCGACGGCGACGACCGCCAGCCGGTGTCGATCTTCCTGCCCACCTACCTGGTGCTGTCGGCGGGGGTCTGCACGGCATTCCTGGCCGGCGACCTGTTCAACCTCTACGTCGGCTTCGAGGTACTGCTGTCGGCGAGCTTCGTGCTGTTGACCATCGGCGCCAGCAAGGATCGGGTGCGGGCCGGCATCACCTACGTCATGGTGTCGATGGTGTCGTCGCTCATCTTCCTGGCCGGCATCGCCCTGGTGTACGCGGCCACCGGAACGCTGAACATGGCCGAACTGTCCCTGCGGCTGCACGACATCAGCTCGGGCACCCGAAGTGCGCTCTTCGCCGTGCTGCTGGTGGCCTTCGGCATCAAGGCGGCGGTGTTCCCGCTCTCGGCCTGGCTGCCCGACTCCTATCCCACCGCGCCCGCGCCCGTCACCGCGGTGTTCGCCGGGCTGCTGACGAAAGTCGGTGTCTACGCGATCATCCGGGCCCACTCGCTACTGTTCCCCACCGGGGGGCTCGACCCGGTGCTGTTGGTCGCCGCGCTACTGACGATGCTGGTCGGCATCCTGGGTGCGATCGCCCAGAGCGACATCAAGCGGTTGCTGTCGTTCACGCTCATCAGCCACATCGGCTACATGGTGTTCGGGATCGCGCTGTCCAGCCAGCTGGGAATGTCGGGCGCGATCTACTACGTGGCCCACCACATCATCGTGCAGACCACCCTGTTCCTGGTGGTCGGCCTGATCGAACGCCAGGCGGGTGCCTCGACCCTGCGCCGCCTCGGCGGCCTGGCAGCCGCCAGTCCGCTCCTGGCCTTCGCGTTCGTGGTCCCAGCGCTGAATCTGGGTGGGATACCGCCGTTTTCCGGTTTCATCGGAAAGGTCGCACTGCTGGAGGCGGGGGCCCAGAACGGCTCGGTGCTGGCCTGGATGCTGGTTGCCGGTTCGGTGCTGACCAGCCTGCTGACGCTCTACGTCGTGACCCGAGTCTGGACCAGGGCGTTCTGGCGCCCCCGGGCCGACGCGCCCGAAGGCGTGCTCTCCGATGCCGGACCCTCGGCGCTGCTCAACGAGGCGGAGTACTCCCACGACATCGCATTCGATGACCGCGAAGACGTGGGCCGGATGCCCGTTGGGATGCTTGTTCCGACGTTGGGTCTGATCGCCGTCGGAATGGCGCTGACGCTGGCGGCCGGCCCGATCTTCGGCTACAGCGACCGCGCCGCCGGTGAGGTCATCGACCGCAGCCAGTACATCGGCGCTGTCCTGGGGACCCGCATATGAGACGGTGGGCGCTTCGGGTCTGGATGCTGGTCTGGCTGGTGGGGGTCTGGCTCCTGCTGTGGGGCGAGGTGTCGGTGGCCAACGTGGCCTCCGGGCTGACCGTCGCCGCACTGATCACGCTGCTGCTGCCGTTGCCGGCCGTGCCGGTTCAGGGCCGGCTGCATCCGCTTTCGCTGATCTGGCTGGCCCTGAACGTGGCGTGGTGGTTGACATTGTCGTCGGTTCAGGTGGCGTGGCTGGCGATCCGTCCCGAGCGGCCCCCGCTATCGGCGGTATTGCGGGTGCCGCTGGCACTGAAATCCGACCTGGTGCTCGCCCTGGCGGTCAACATCATGAATCTCACGCCGGGGACGCTCGTGGTGGAGATCGACCAGGCCAACCGGCTGGTCTACGTCCACGTGCTCGACGTCGGCTCACGACGTTCGGTCGACCGGTTCTACCGCCAGGCGGCCCAGTTGGAGCAACTGCTGATCGCGGCGTTCGAACGGGACTCCGAATGGCGGCCTGCGACAGCCGAATCCGAGGAGGCGGATCGCGCATGACGGCCATCTGGGTGATCGCCGGCGTATTCCTGGTAGCGGCCGCGACAGTGACCATGATCCGGCTCCTCGCCGGCCCCAGCACCTTGGACCGGTTGGTCGCCGTCGACACCCTCGTCGCGGTGACCATGTGCGGTGTCGGAACCTGGGCCGCGTTCAGCCTGGACACCACCGTGACCTACAGCCTGGCGGCACTGTCGCTGATCAGCTTCGTCGGCTCGGTGAGCGTGGCCCGGTTCCGGGTGCCCGACATCGCCAAACGCCGAGGCGGGCGGCGGTGAACGTGCTCGAGGTGCTGTCCGCCGTGCTGGTGCTCGCCGGCTCGGCACTGGCGTTCACCGCGGCGATCGGCGTCGTGCGGTTCCCCGACACGCTGACCCGCATGCACGCCGCAACCAAGCCGCAGGTTCTCGGGTTACTGTTGGTCCTGGGCGGCGCCGCCATCCGGCTACGCGGTTATACCGACATCGGGATGATCATCCTGACCGCCATGTTCACCCTGATCACCGCGCCGGTGGTGGCTCACCGGGTGGGCCAGCTCGCCTACCGCGAGCAGAACATCCGCAGTGACCTGCTGCCCGTCGACGAGGTGGACGACACCACCGAGGGCGCCGATGACGCAGGTCCTGGCCCCGGATGACCTACGGCCCTGACCGAGGCCGCCGTCGTACGGCAGGCTGGAACCAGCCATTGCTGACCGTTCTCTGTGAGGTGACGTGAATGCCCCTATCGGGCTCGGCAACGGCCACCCATCACGCGCTGGCGGCGCACGAAGTGGTTCTGCTGCTGCAAACCGATCCCCATCGCGGCCTGTCGGACGCTGAGGCCAAGGAGCGGCTGGAGGCCTTCGGACCGAACACGCTTCCGCCGCCCCCACATGCCGGCCTGCTGGCACGCATCCTGCGCCAGTTCCACCATCCGCTGGTGTATGTGCTGCTCGGGGCCGGCGTCATCACCGCAGTACTCCGCGAATTCATCGACTCCGGCGTCATTTTCGCGGTCGTCCTGATCAACGCCGTCGTGGGGTTCATCCAGGAGTCCAAGGCCGAGGCCTCGCTGGAAGGCCTCCGGTCCATGGTGCGAACCGAGGCCAAGGTCAAACGCGACGGCCACGAGCACACGATCGACTCCGACGAACTGGTTCCCGGTGACCTCGTCCTGTTCGAGGCCGGCGACAAGGTGCCCGCCGACCTTCGCCTGCTGCGCGCAACCGAGTTGCGGATCAACGAATCCGCCCTCAGCGGGGAGGCCGCACCGGTCCACAAGGACGAGGTCGTCGTACCGGACGCGACCCCCGTCGCCGACCGGCGCAACATGACCTACTCGGGCACCTTGGTGACCGCGGGCACCGGCGCAGGTGTGGTCGTGGCGACGGGCGCCGAAACCGAATTGGGTGAGATCCATCGCCTGGTCGGCGCCGCCGACACCATCATGACCCCGTTGACGGCCAAGCTGGCCGAATTCAGCAAGACTCTGACGATTGCCATCCTGGGCCTGGCCGCGCTGACCTTCGGCCTGGGACTGCTGCGACACCAGGACGCCGTCGAGACGTTCACGGCGGCGATCGCGCTGGCTGTCGGGGCCATCCCCGAGGGCCTGCCCGCCGCGGTGACGATCACGCTGGCCATCGGTGTGGGGCGAATGGCTCGGCGCCGCGCGGTCATTCGGCGGCTGCCGGCCGTGGAGACCCTGGGCAGCACCACGGTGATCTGTACCGACAAGACCGGAACGCTGACCGAGAATCAGATGACCGTCCAGCTGGTCTGGACTCCCGACGGCGTCGTGCAGGTAACCGGGGTCGGCTATGCCCCGGAAGGGGCGCTCTGCGACTCCGAGGGCACCCCATCGGAGGTGGACGGTGATGCGGCGCTGCGGTGGTCGCTGCTGGCCGGAGCATGCTGCAACGACGCGGCGTTGACGTGGGACGGCCAGCGTTGGGATGTCGTCGGCGATCCGACCGAAGGCGCGATGCTGGCCGCGGCCGCCAAGGCCGGCCTGGACCGCGAAGGCCTCGGGCAGACACTGCCGCGGGTCAGTGTCATCCCGTTCAGCTCCGAACGCCGGTACATGGCAACCCTGCACGGCGAGGACGACCGGGTGGTGCTGGTCAAGGGGGCCGTCGAACGGGTTCTGGCGCTCTGCGACACGCAGCTGAGCGCCGACGGCACACTGTCCCCGCTGGACCGTGCCGAAGCCGGCCGGGCCGCCGAGACGCTGAGCGCTCGTGGCTTCCGGGTGCTGGCCACCGCGATGGGCGCGGCGGGCCGGCCCGATGGCTTCGCCGAGGAGGCCCTGACCGGTTCGCTGACGCTGACCGGCTTGCAGGCCATGCTCGATCCGCCTCGGGA
>Ga0210086_1000681_pt1 | contig 18874 bp, 11 predicted proteins | sample China_Galinas_PW_3_FD_184867 | JGI IMG/M metagenome (GOLD analysis project Ga0210086, IMG submission 184867) | Wetland microbial communities from San Francisco Bay, California, USA, that impact long-term carbon sequestration - China_Galinas_PWB_D2... | ecosystem: Environmental > Aquatic > Marine...
AAGGCGACGACCGCCGCTTCACTGAGCGGGGAGTCGTACACGCAGAACTTGGCCTGTCGCGGGAGCCCGTCCGAACCGATCATCCCGGGTGCGTGGTCGGTGCCGAGCACGCCGAGCTCACGCACGTGGTTGAGCGGCGTGTGGTGCTCGCCCGTCTCAACGTCGTAGAGCACCGCGTGCCGGTGGCTGAACGTCCCCCGCCGCGAGTCCTGCCCGCTCAGGCGCACGGGGATGCCCTCGCCCAGAAGCGTCCCGAACGCAAGCGACTCGGCGTCGGCGTAGCTGATTGCCTTCGTCCGCGGCAACTCGGCGCGTTCGTTGAGCAGCTTGCGGAGCTTCGGGTTGAGGTTGAACCCCTCCGGCACGTGACCGAGCGCGGCGCACACCTCCCCGAGGAGTTCCATCGGTACGCCGGTCGGCACCGGCTCGTGGACATGGGCGAGGCTCATGCCCCGCCACCGGGCGCTGCCCGGGTCGATGGTCGGGTCGTGAGGATCGACCTTGGCGATCTCCTGGGCGCGGTCCAACGCCTTGTCGAGCCGGTCGCGGATCGTCTGCATGTCCTTGTCGTCGATCACGCCGTCCGCGAGCAGTCGCTTCGCGTACGTCTCGAGCACGTTGGGCTTGTTCTTGATGAGCTTGACGAGGATCGGCTGGGTGAACGACGCCTCGTCCTGCTCGTTGTGCCCGAAGCGCCGGTAGCAGTACATGTCGATGAAGACGTCCTTTCGGAACGTCTGGCGGTACTCGACGGCGAGACGTGCGGCCGTCACCATCGCCTCGGGGTCCTCGCCGTTCACGTGCAGGATCGGCGCCTCGATGATCTTGGCGACGTCGGTGCAGTAGCGGCTCGAGCGGGCGTCCACCGGCGAGGTCGTGAACCCGATCATGTTGTTGACCACGACGCGGACGCACCCGCCCGTGCAGTACCCCTTGAGGTGGCTCATGTTGAGCGACTCGGCCACGATGCCCTGTCCGGCGATCGCCGCGTCGCCGTGCACCAGGACCGGGATCACCCGGCGCCGCTCGAAATCGGCGTTGAGGCGTTGCTTGGCGCGGCAGCGCCCGAGCACGACCGGCCCGACCGCCTCGAGGTGGCTCGGGTTGCTTGCCATCGCGAGGTGCAGCTTCTTGCCGTTGGCGAACAGGCGTGTGCCCGAGTACCCGCGGTGGTACTTGACATCGCCGCCGCCGTCAACGAAGTCCTCCTCCCAGTTGTCCTCGAACTCGGTGAAGATCTGCTCGTAGGTCTTGCCGAGGATGTTGTTGAGGACGTTGAGGCGTCCGCGGTGGGCCATCCCGAGGACAACCTCGACCACCCCGGTCTCGGTCGCTTCCTGGAGCACACGGTCGAGCAGGGGGATGAGCGACTCGGCGCCCTCGAGACTGAAGCGTTTCTCGCCCGGGTAGCGTTTCCCGATGAACCGCTCGAACTCGTGAGCGCGGAGGAGCTGGTGCAGCAGCTGCACGCGCAGCTCGTTCGAGACCTCGACGCGTCCTCGCCTGCCTTCGAACCAGTGCTGGAGCCACTCGCGCTCCTCGCGGTTCTGCACGTGCATGAACTCGGCCCCGATCGACCCGCAGTACGTCCGCTCGAGGTGGTTCACGACCTCGCGCAGCGGCGTCTCGTGCGAGAGCCCGACCGCCTCGGCGTTGACCGCCCGGTCAAGGTCGTCCTCGCCCAGCCCCTGGTGGTCGAGGCTCAACGCCGCCGGGCGATCGGGTTCGCGTCCGAACGGGTCGATCGCGGCGGCCATGTGTCCGAGCCCGCGGTAGACGGCGATGAGCGCGTCGGCGCGGGCCTGGAGGCTCGACGCCGTGCCCGCGCCGCCCGCGCCTGCCAGCTCGAACCCGCGGAAGAAAGCGGCCATGTCGTCGGGCACGCCCGAGGGATCGGCGAGGAATCGCCGGTACTCGGCGTCGAGATACGGTGCATTCCATCCGTTGATCGAGGGCTTGATCGCCCGCGGGGCCGCGCTCATGATCGGTCCTCTTCGCCGGTACTCACCGCCGTCTCGCCCGGTTCACGACGGATCGTAGTCGCCGTATCGGCGGCTTCCGCAGCCCGATCGCCGCAAACAAGCCAACCCGTTCGGGTTTGCGGCTGTTCCCCTCTGATACCATCGGCGGACCTATGGCAGAACTGATCCCGCTCCCGTTCGACCGACTCGTCCGGCGCATGATGCGCGAATTCGACCGCGGGGCGGTCTTCGACCTGCCGCGTTCGAAGTTCTTCCTCGGCAGCCCCGACCACGACCTGTCGGTCTCGTTTCACGGGAAGCGGGCCTCATCGCCGCTCGGGCCGGCGGCCGGCCCGCACTCGCAGCTCGCCCAGAACATCGCCCTCGCCTGGCTCGGCGGATCGCGCATCTTCGAGCTCAAGACCGTCCAGATCCTCGATACGCTCGAGATCCCACGCCCGTGCATCGACATGCGCACCGTCGGCTACAACGTCGAGTGGTCGCAGGAGCTGCGCCTCGAGCAATCGCTCGGGGAGTACGTCAAGGCCGCGATGCTCGTCGAGATGCTCGCGTCGCGCCTCGACCTCGCCCCCGGGTTCGGCAACGTGGTCTACGACATGAGCGTCGGCTACGAGCTCAAGGGCATCCGTTCCGACCGCGTGCAGGCGTTCATCCGCGGCATGATGGACGCCACCGGCACCGTCGCCCGGCTGCGCGAGCAGATCCCCGACGAGTACGGCGCGCTGCGCGACCTGCCGTTCCCGACACGGCTCTCCGACACGCTGACGCTGAGCACGTTCCACGGGTGCCCGCCGGATGAGATCGAACGGATCGTGGACTTCCTGCTGCGCGAGGTCGGGCTCAACTGCGTGATCAAGCTCAACCCGACGCTGCTCGGGCCCGACGCGGTCGATCACCTGCTGCACGACGTGATGGGGTACGAGGGCATTCGCGTGCCGCGGTCGGCGTTCGAGAAGGACACGACCTGGGAGCAGGCCGTCGGCTTCGTCGAGCGGCTCGGCGCCACCGCCCGCTCGCTCGGGCTCGGGCTCGGCGTCAAGTTCACCAACACGCTCATCGTCGAGCACGACGGCGACTTCCTCCCCGGCTCGGAGAAGGAGAAGTACCTCTCCGGGCAGCCGCTCCACGTGCTCGCGATGAACCTCGTCGGGCGCTTCCGCGAGCGGTTCGGCGACGCGTACCCGGTCTCGTTCTCGGCGGGGATCGACAAAGCCAACTTCGCCGACGCCGTCGCGCTCGGGCTCACGCCAATCACGGTCTGCTCGGACCTGCTGCAGACCGGCGGGTACGCCCGGCTCTCGGCGTACTCGCGGAACCTCATCGCCCGGATGGGCGAACTCGACACGCGCACGATCGACGAGTACATCGTGCGCTCAGCCGGGCTCGATGGAGATTCCTCGCCCTCGAAGCTCAGCGAGGCGAAGCTGATCAACACCAGGGTGTACGTCGAGCGCGCGACGAACGACCCGCGCTACGGTGCGGCCGCCAACGCGACCCCGCCGAAGAAGGTGGGCTCGAAGCTCGAGCTGTTCGACTGCCTGACGTGCGACAAGTGCGTGCCGGTGTGCCCGAACGACGCGAACTTCACGCTGACCCTCCCGCCGCGCGAGATCCCGGTTGTCACGCTGCACCCCGACGACGATGGGTTCCGTGCCGAGCGATCCCGCGTCATGATCCTGTCGAAGAAGCACCAGATCGCCAACTTCGCCGACTTCTGCAACGAGTGCGGGAACTGCGACGTGTTCTGCCCCGAGGACGGCGGCCCGTACGTGCTCAAGCCGCGCTTCTTTGGGAGCCTCGACGCCTGGCGTCGGTTCAACACCTACGACGGGTTCTACCTCGAACGCGAGGGCGACACCCAGCGCGTCCTCGGGCGCATCGATGGCGTCGAGTACGAGCTGACGGTGAACGCCGGGCAGTCCGAGTTCGCCGGCCCCGGCTTCCGCATCACCTGCGACCGCGCCAACCCGGCGAACACGGCCGAGGGCGAGGCGGAAGGACCGATCGACCTGACCCACTTCTACCTGCTCGATCTGATGCGTGAAGCGGTCTTCGATGCCGAAGACGTCAACTACGCGAACGCCTGGCGCTGACCGTGACTACTCGCGGACGAGGTGCGTCCCGGTGTCCCCAGCAAGCGCCTCGCCGACCATCTCGACGCTCGTGATCAGGGCCTGCGCGTCGGGCAGCGGGCTCGACAGCAGAAAGTCGATGCACGCGCGGATCTTCGGCCCCATCGAGCCCGGCGGGAACTGCCCCGCCTCCAGGTGCTCACGCGCCTCGGCGATCGTCAGTCGTTCGAGCGGACGTTGCGTCGGCTTCCCGTAGTCCAGGAACGCGTGCTCGACGCCGGTCAGGATCGCCAGCGTGTCGGCCCCCGCCCCCACCGCGAGACGGGCCGAGGTCATGTCCTTGTCGATGACCGCCTCGACGCCCTCGGTCGCCCCGTCGCGCCGCCGGACGACCGGGATCCCTCCGCCGCCGCAGCACACCACCACCCGCCCCTCGTCGAACAGGTGGTGGATCAACTCGAGTTCCTGGATCTCGCACGGCACCGGCGAGGGCACCACCCGCCTGAACCCCTTTCCCGGCACCTCGATGATGTGCCAGCCTTCGGCCTCGGCACGCTGCCGCGCCGTCGCCTCGTCGTAGAACTGCCCGATGGGCTTGGTGGGGTCCTTGAAGGCGGGATCGTCGGGATCGACGACGACAGTGGTGATGACGGTGCACGCCGACGCCGCCCGCCCGCGCGCGTGCATCTCGTTGCGGATGCACTGGCAGATCATGTACCCCATGCCGGCCTGGGTGTCGGCGACACAGAGCCCGAGGTCGATCGGGTAGACCTCGTGGCGCGAGAGTTCGACCCGGCGCAGCGTGTTGCCGACCTGGGGTCCGTTGCCGTGCGTGAGCAGGACGTGGTGCCCCGCCCCGATCAGATCCGCGATGTACCTCGCGGTGACGCGTGATTGGGCGAACTGGCTGGGGATGTCGCCCGTGCCCGAACTGATCGCGTTGCCACCAAGGGCCAGCACGATCCGCCTTGGACCCTGACCGTTCAGAAGGGTCTCTCCCGCATCGTCGCGGCCATGATCGCCTTGGCCGTGTGGAGACGGTTCTCCGCCTCCTGGAAGACGATCGATTGCTCCCCGTCGATCACCGCGTCGGTCACTTCGCTGCCGCGATCGGCCGGCAGGCAGTGCATGTAGATCGCGTCCTTGTTCGCCAGCTTCATCCGGCGCTCGTTGCAGATCCACTCTTTGTACTTCGCGTTGGTCGCGAGGCACTGGCGCTCGATCTCGTCCACCTCGCTCTGTGACTTCGCGTCACGCTTGAGCAGCATCTGGTCGTAGGTGCCCCAGCTCTTGGGGTAGACGATGTCGGCGTTCTCGAAGGCCGCGTCCATGTCGTCGGTCACCTCGAACGTCACGCCGGCCTCTTCGGCGTTCGCCCGGGCCGACTTCATCACCCGGTCCATCAGCCTGTACTCCGGCGGGCAGGCAAGCGTCACGTCCAGACCCATCCGGGTCATCAGGGTGATCAGCCCCTGCGGGACGCTCAGCGGTTTGGCGTAGCTCGGCGCGTACGCCCAGCTCACCGCGATCTTCTTCCCGCGGACGTTCTCGGTCCCGAAGTGCTCGCGGATCGTCATCAGGTCGGCCAACGTCTGCGTCGGGTGGTCCACGTCGCACTGCATGTTGATCACCGGCACGTCGGCCCACCTGGCGACCTCGCGCATGTACGCGTTGCCGACCTCGGGTATCAGGTCGTGCCGGATCGCGATGCCGTGCCCCATGTTGCCGAGGATGATGCCGGTGTCCTTGGCCGTCTCGCCGTGCGAGATCTGGAGCATGCTGGGCTCGAGGAAGTGGGCGTGGGCGCCGAGCTGGGTCGCCCCGGCCTCGAACGCGTTGCGCGTCCGCGTCGATTTGTCGAAGAAAAGCAAGTATACCGTCTGGTGCGGGTTGAGGATCGTGAACTCGCCGCGGTGGAACTTTGCTTTCAGCTCGTCGGCGAGATCGACCAGATACCCGATCTCGTCGGCGGTGAAGTCCTGCGTCTCGATGTAGTCCCGGCCCTTGAGGTTCATACGGCATGCTCTCCGTTGCGATTCCTTGCGCGTGCTGTTGTCAGCTCTGGGCCGCGGCACCGGCGACGCCGGACTCGGCGCGGGCCGCGCAGAAATGGTGCGGGAACGTCGCGTAGAACGCCGCGCACCGCACGAGGTGATCGATCGGCACCGAGTCGTTCACCGTGTGGGCGACATCTTCGGGCGCCGGCCCGAACCCCACCGCGGGGATCCCGAACATCCCCGCGATCGACACCGCGTTGGTGCTGAACGTCCACCGGCTCACCGTCGGCGGTTCGTCGAACAGGGCGCCCCACGTCTGCACCGCGGCCCGCACCTGCGGCGCGTCCTCGTCGAAACACCACGTCGGGAAGTACTTCTCGGTCTCGTAAACCAGCCCGGTGTAGCTCGGGCGGGCGTAGGTCAGCACCTTCACCTCGGCCTGCTCGCCGGCCCGCGTGATCGCGTCCTTCACCTCCGCAACGGCCGACTCCTTGGTGTCCCCCACCGTCAGACGCCGGTCGAGGTGGATGAACGCCCCGCCCGGCACCGCGCAGCGGCTCGGTGTCTCGCAGTCGATGTACGAGACCGTGATCGTCCCCTTCCCGAGGAACTCGTCCGCCTTGAGCCGGTCGTTGAGCTTCTCGATCTCGCCGACGATGCGGGCCATCTTGTAGACCGCGTTGTCGCCCTTCTCGGGCATCGAGCCGTGGCAGCTCCGCCCCTTTGTCCAGACTCCCATCTCCATCCGCCCGCGGTGCCCGCGCAGAATCTTGCAGTCGGTCGAGTCGGTGACGACCACGCAGTCCGGGCGGATCCCCTCCTCGTTGACGATGTACTGCCAGCACAGCCCGTCGCAGTCCTCCTCCATCACCGTGAACGTGAGCAGCAGCGTCCAGTCATCGCTCGCCAGCCCGAGGTCGCGGATGATCTTGCCGGCGTACACCATCGCCGGGACCGCGCCCTCCTGGTCGCCGGCCCCGCGCCCGAACACGTGCGTGTCGGTCAGCTTGCCCTTGTACGGGTCGTGGGCCCACTCGGAGCGCGGCTCGACACCGACCGTGTCGATGTGCGCGTCGATCGCGATCAGCACCGGCCCGGAACCGAGGCGCGCGTGCAGGTTGCCCATGCCGTCGGTGCGGATCTCGTCATACGCGCCGGTCGCTTCCAGTTCGGCGCGGATCCGCTCGATCACCGCCCCCTCCTCAGTGCTCTCGCTGGGGAGTGCGACGAGTTCGCGCAAGAAAGCGACCATTTGGTCGCGGTAGCCCGCGGCCTCGCGGTTGACAGCGTCGAAGTCGATCATCGGACCCTCCTGAAACGGACGCAAACAATAGCGCGACACCGCCCGGGGGTGAAGACCCGACCGGAACTCTCCCGGACACCCCGTGCCACCACCTTCGGCTTTGAGAAGGTGGTGCTCTGTGTCAGGGAACGCCGAGCTTCTTCCACAGCCGCTCGGCCTGCTCGCGGGCGATCGCCAGCTCGCGTTCCTCGTCGATCGAGACGTGACGACGGTTCTCGACGATCACCCGCCCGCCCGCGATCACGGTGTGGACATGGGCGCTTCTCAACCCGTACACGACGTGCCCCGCCCAATTGTCGGCGGTGACGGGCGTCGGGCTCGGGTAGTCGAGGACGACGAGGGTGTTGTCGCCGTCACCGGTGAACCCGTTGGTGTCGAGATAGTCGTGGACACGACGCATGCGCCGGTAGGCATCGAGCGGGGAGACCCCCCCCGCCGCCTGCCCCTCGAGGTACGCGGCGCTGGTTGCGGAAAGCATGTCCGAGTGCATCCCGTCGGTGCCGATGAAGACTCGCTCGCCGAGCCCGCGCGGGTCGAACCGCCCGACGTTGTTGTTCTGGTTGCTCTGCGTGTTGTGGACCACCCACGCGGCGCTGTTGGCGACGATCGACCGCTCCTCGTCGTCGAGGTGCAGGCAGTGCGCCAGCAGCGTCGCCGGCAGGTTGAGCGCGCCAGCGTCCTTCAGGCGCTTCGCGATGCTCTTGCCGTGCTTCGCTCGGCAGTCCTCCTCGTCCGACTCGGCCTCGGCGACGTGGATGTGGATCCCAGTCCCGTGTGCGCGCGCCAGCTCCACCGCCCGCCCGAGCAGCTCCTCCGAGACCGTGAACGACGCGTGCAGCCCGACCAGCGCCTGGTGCGATTCGGCGTACGCCGCCGATTCTGCGAACCCTTGCTCCATCCGCTCGGCCCCGTCGCGGTCGGAGAGTTCGTAGCAGAGCAGATGCCCGAGCCCGACCTGGTCCAGAGTCTCGGCGATGACGTGCAGGCTGCCTTCCGCGGCGTTCGGCGAGGCGTGGTGGTCGATGATGAACGTCGTCCCGCACCGCGCCGCCTCGAGCCCCGCGACCATCGCCGACGCCCGGATCATCTCGGTGTCCAGTGCCTTGTCGAGGCGCCACCAGATCAGTTCGAGGATCTCGACGAAGCTCCGTGGCGTGCGCGCCGGCGGGGGCATGCCCCGTGCCAAGGCCGAGTAGATATGGTGGTGCCCGATCGCGAACGACTTCGATACGAGCTTGCCGGCGCAGTCGAAGACCTCGCCCCCCGCCGGGATCTCCCCCACCGTGCGCACGGCGCCGCCCTCGCCCGGCTCGACCGCGAGGTGCCCGCGGGTCACCTCCAGCGTGCGCCAATCGATATGCGTCGCGTCGCGCAGGTACAGCACGGCTACTTCCGCTTCATCGGCAGCGTCCGGCGGCGAATCCCGTCGAACGACCACAGCGCGTTCGCCACGGCCGGCGCCGTCGGAACCAGCCCGATCTCGCCGACGCCCTTGACCCCGTAGGGCCCGAACTCGTCGGGCACCTCGACGCCGATGACCTCGATCGCCGGCGTCTCGTGCGCGCGCAGGACGCCGCACTTGCGTAGGCGCAGCGAATCGGGGCGACCATCGGTCATCGGGAAGTCTTCGGTCAGCGCGTACCCGAGCCCCATGTGCACCGACCCCTCGATCTGCCCCTCGAATAAAGTCGGGTTCATGATCTTCCCCGCGTCGTGAGCCGCGACGACCTTCTCGATCTCGCCATCGACATTCAGAATCACCACTTGTGTCGCGTAGCTGTACGAGTAGTGCGTGACCTGTTTGGCATCAGGGTCGGCGCCGGGCTTGGTGGTCCAGTCGCAGACCCACTCGCCGCGGTATTCACGTCCGACCAGGTCGCCCAATGTTGCGCCCTCGAGGTCGGTGTTGAGCTTGCGGCAGGCGTCGATCAGCGAGTTGCCGACCAGCGAGGTTGCCCGCGAGGCGGTGGTCATGCCGCACTTCGTCTCCGCGTCGGTGCGCACGCGGACGGAGACGATCTCGGGCGGCAGCCCGGTCTCCTGGCAGAAGGTCTGCACGGCCATCGTGTGGACACCCTGCCCCATCTCGGTCCAGCCGTGGTGCAGTTCGACGTGGTCGGGCGCACGAACGAAGATCATCGCCCGCCCGTCGTCGGGCATGCCGTTGCCGATGCCGGTGTTCTTGAGCCCGCACGCGATACCCGCGTGCCTGGCGCCCTGAAAGACATCCTTGACGGCCTCCAGCGTCGCGCGCACGCCGACGCCGGAGCTGAGCACCTGACCGGTGGCGGTGCTGCCGCCCTCGACGAGCGCGTTGTCGTAGCGGAACTGCCAGCGGTCGAACCCGCCGAGTTCGCACAGCTCGTCAACGCAGCACTCCATCGCGAAGGTCGCCTGATTGGCGCCGAACCCGCGCATCGCTCCGCACGGGGCGTTGTTGGTGTAGACCGCGATCGACTCGAGATCGACGTTGGGAACGGTGTAGGCGCCGGTGGCGTGACCGGCAGCCCGTTCGAGGACCTTCATGCCGACCGAGGCGTAGGCGCCGGTATCGCCGACGATGTGCGCGCGCAGGGCGAGCAGGCGTCCGTCGGCCGAGCACCCGAGCTTGTACTCCATGTCGAGGGGGTGACGCTTCGGGCTGAGACGCAGCGATTCCTCGCGCGTCAACTCAAGGTGGACGGGCTTGGCGAGCAGGTACGCCATCAGGGCGGTGTGCCCCTGGATGGAGAGGTCTTCCTTGCCGCCGAACCCACCGCCGTTGGGGACAAGGATCGCGTTGACCTTGTCCTCGGGAAGCCCGAGGAGCAGCGCGATCTGGCGGCGGTCCTCGTAGACGCCCTGGCTCTGGGTGTGAACCTCGACGCCGTCGCCGGCGGGTTGGGCGAGGCAGGCTTCGGGCTCCATGTAGGCGTGCTCGATGCGTTGGGTGCGGTAGGTGTGCTCGACGACGTGCGCACACTCGGCAAAGGCTGCGTCGACGTCACCTTTCTTGCAGCGGCTGGTTGAGAGGCGGTTGCCAGACTCGTGGACCTGGGGCGAGTCGGGCCCGAGGGCCGCGTGCATGTCGGTGACGGGTTCGAGGACCTCGTATTCGACCTTGATGAGTTCGGCCGCGGCGCGGGCGATCTCGCGGGTCTCGGCGGCAACGCAGGCGATCACGTCGCCGACGCAGCGCGTCAGCTCGCCCTCGGCGACGAACAGCGGCCAGTCGGGAACGATCAGCCCGATGCTCCGCTGCCCGGGCACGTCGGCGGCGCCGAAGACACGCACGACGCCCTCCATCGCCTCGGCCTCGGACGTATCGATCGACAGGACCCGTGCGCGCGGGTGGTCGGAGAGGCGGACCGCGCCGTGGAGCATGCCCGGGACGCTCATGTCGCAGACGTATGGGCGCTCGCCGAGGACGACGCGCCGCGTGTCGTACTTGGGCAGGCGGGTGCCGACGCGCCCGTCCTGCGGCGGGATGGCGACGGGGGTGCCGGTGCGCAGCGACTCGCCCGCGACTTGGATCGCGCTGACGATCTTCTTGTACCCGGTGCAGCGGCAGAGGTGGAAGCGCAGATCCCTTTCGATCTGTTCAACGGAGGGGTCGGGGTTGTCGCGGATGAGTAGGGCCGCACGCATCGCGATGCCCGGGATGCAGAACCCACACTGGGCGGCACCCTCGCGAAGAAAGGCGTCGGCGATCGCGTCGCGGACGCGCTGCTCGAGCCCCTCGAGGGTGAGCACGTCGGCGCCGTCGGCCTTGCTCATCGGCGTGGCGCACGCCAACACCGGCTTGCCGTTCATGCTCACGGTGCAGCACCCGCAGGCGGCCTGCGGCGAGCACCCGTCCTTGGGCGAGAGGATGCCGAGGTCGCGGCGCAGCACATCGAGCAGCCACCGGTCCCCGCTGCCGGCGATCTCCCGGCGCTGTCCGTTCACGGTCAGTGTGGTCATCCGAGCCCCGTGCGCTGGTTGAAGGCGGCGATCAGCCTATCCCATTCGTCGACCTGCGCGAAGGTCTCGGGCCAGAAGTCGCGGTCCCACAGGCGGTTGAGGTCCTCGACCGAGCGCTGCTGCTGCTCGACCCAGGTGAAGTACTTGAGGTTGTGGATCGCGCGCCGGTCTGCTTCGGTCAGGTCACGCATGTAGTCGGGGCCGGCGCCCTCGATGCAGCGCCCGAAGTGGCGGGCGGCGAGCAGATCGGTGTATTCGCCCTCGGCGTCGCGCTGCTCGGCGATGCGCGAGCCGTAGAGCTCCATCGAGTCGGTCAGCGGCGTGACGATCACGTCGCGCGGGCCGAGCCCGTAGAGCCTGGCAGTCTTGATCGCGACGACGAGGTTGCAGATCGAGCTGATGCCGAGCAGGTCGAGGCGCGAAACGGTCGCTTCGGGCACACCCTGCGCGACGAGATACTCGCGACCCGCCGGCTCGTTGAACAGGCGCATGAGGTCGATGCAGTCCTGGTCGTCCACGGCGGCGACGGCGTCGGTGTTGCGGACGTTGTGGATCCAGGGCACGTGCTTGTCGCCGATGCCCTCGATGCGGTGCCCGCCGTACCCGCACTGGAGCAGCGTCGGGCACTGGAGCGCTTCAGCCGCGACGACGCGGATATCGGGGTGCAGCGTGCGGAGGTAGTCGCCGGCGGCGATCGTGCCGCCCGATCCCGTGGCGGAGACGTAGGCCGCGAGACGTCCGCCCTGCGGGGCGAGTGCACGGAACGCTTCGTCGACGGCCCGCCCGGTGATGTGGTAGTGCCAGATTGCGTTGCCGAACTCGTCAAACTGGTTGAAGATGACGCAGTCGGGGCGGGTGCGCCGGATCTCCCAGCACTTGTCGTAGATCTCCTTGACGTTCGACTCGCACCCCGGGGTTGCGATGACCTCGGCCCCGATCTCGTGCAGCCACTCGAAGCGTTCGCGGCTCATCTCCTCTGGGAGGATGCCGACGGCGTGGCACCCGAGCAGGGCGCAGTCGAACGCGCCGCCGCGGCAGTAGTTGCCGGTGCTCGGCCAGACCGCGCGCTGGTGCTCGGGGTCGAACTGCCCGGTCACGAGGCGCGGGACGAGGCACCCGAAGCCGGCGCCAACCTTGTGGGCGCCGGTCGGGAACCACTTGCCCTCGAGCCCGATGATGGTGGCGTCGACGCCGGTGAGTTCGGGGGGGAAGACGAGGCGGTTGCCGTCGTTGAACAGCCCGCCGCGTTCGACCGGCTCGTTGTGCCAGGTGATGCGGAAGAGGTTGACCGGGTCAACGTCCCAGAGCCCGACTCCCCGGAGACGATCCCGGATCGACTCGGGGATGAGCCCGGGATCGGCCATCTGGGCGAAGGTGGGGATGAGGATGTTCCGCTCGCGGCAGCGCGCGGCCGTCCTTGCGAGCACTTCTTCGTTGATGGGTGTGGTCATGGGCGGGACAAGGGTATCAGGGCAGGGGCTCGACCTCTTGCGGGGAGCCGGCGATGGACATCGCCGTGCGGATGTCCTTGAGCCCGTTGCCGGTGATGACCGCGAGCACGTCGTCGGGCTTGGCGATGACCCCGTCGGCGACGGCGCGGCGGACGCCGGCGACGGCGGTGGCGGCGGCCGGCTCGGCGAAGACCCCGGCGAGACGACCGCAGGCCTTCATCGCATCGGTGATCTCGTCGTCGGCGACACGGACGAAGGCGCCGTTGACGGCGCGGACGCGCTGGACGGCCTTGCGCCAGTTGCGCGGCACCGGCACGTCGATCGAGTCGGCGAGCGTGTGCCCGGTGAAGTCGGCGGGCAGCTCGCCGGTCTCGAAGGCGCGGGCGACGGGGTCCATGCCGGCGGCCTGCACGCCGAGCACGCGGGGGACGCTCGCGATGAAGCCCAGCTCGTGCATCTCCTGCAGCCCCTTGGCGACACCGGCGATCGTGCACCCGTCGCCGACGGAGACGGCAACCCACCCGGGCACGTCGGCACCGGTCTGCTCGGCGATCTCGAGCCCGCAGGTCTTCTTGCCCTCGACGAGGTAGGGGTTGACGGCGCAGTTGCGGTTGTACCAGCCGTGCGCGGCGCACTCGTGGGTGCACAGGTCGTACGCCTGGGCGTACGTGCCCTTCACGCGCCGGACGTTCGCGCCGTAGATGAGCAGCTGCGCGACTTTGGGTTCGGGGGCGCGCTGGGGGACGAAGATCGTCGCATCGAGCCCCGCCATCGCGGCGAACCCGGCGAGCGAGCTGGCGGCGTTGCCTGTCGAGGCGCAGGCGATCGCGGTCGCGCCGCGCTGGAGCGCGTGCAGCACGCCGACGCTCGAAGCCCGGTCCTTGAAGCTCGCGGTCGGGTTGCGCCCGTCGTCCTTGAGGCGCAGGCGTTCGAGCCCCGCCCACTCGGCGAGGCGCGGGGTCTCGATCACCGGCGTCCAGCCCACGGGCCACGCGAACGCCCGCTCGTCGGGCTCGATCGGCAGCAGCTCGTGGTAACGCCAGAGGCTGCGCGGGCGGTCGGCGAGCGAGGCCGGTGTCAGCGACTCGCGCACCCGCTCCATGTCGTACTCGACGTCGAGGGTGCTGAACGAATCGGCGCACGAGGGGCACGTGCCGGCCGACTCGGGTGATTCGACCTTCGCGCTGCAGGCCACGCAGACCAGTTGTTTGACCAGGGTCATGCGGCACCAGACTAGCCGGGCGGGCACGCCCGGACAACGAGGTCCGGTGTTCTGCCTCGCTCAAACCCGGGCGTTCAGCTAGACTGACGGTTTCGCACCAAACAGGAGCCCGAGCCGTGCCGGACCTGAGCATCACCGTCAACGGGCTGAAGCTGCCGAACCCGTTCGTGATCGGGTCGGGCCCACCCGGGACCAACGCCAACGTGATCAACAAGGCGTTCGCCGAGGGGTGGGGCGCGGTAATCGCGAAGACGATCTCGCTTGACGCGTCGAAGGTGGTCAACGTCGCGCCGCGGTACGCGCGGATGCGGGCGTCCGACTCGAACGAGGTGCTCGGGTGGGAGAACATCGAGCTGATCTCTGACCGCCCGTTCGAGACCTGGCTCGACGAGTTCCGCGCGGTCAAGGACAAGCACCCCGACGGCATCCTCATCGCCTCGATCATGGAGGAGTACAACAAGGGCGCGTGGCAGGAGATCGTCGGGCGGTGCGAAGAGACCGGCGTCGACGCGTTCGAGCTGAACTTCTCGTGCCCGCACGGGCTGCCCGAGCGCAAGATGGGCGCCGCGATGGGGCAGGACACGCCGATCCTCGAGGAGGTGTGCGGCTGGGTCAGCGAGGCAGCGACGGTTCCCGTGTGGGCGAAGATGACGCCGAACGTGACAAGCATCGTGGACCCTGCGCGTGCGTCGCTGCGGGCCGGGTGCGAGGGTGTCAGCGCAATCAACACGATCCTGAGCGTGATGGGTGTGAACCTCGACACGCTGCGCCCCGAGCCGACGGTCGAAGGGTTCACCGTGCCGGGGGGGTACTCGTGCAAAGCGGTCAAGCCGATCGCGCTGCGGATGGTGATGGAGCTGGCGACGATGATGTTCGGGGGCAACTCCGGGCACGCGATCCCGGCGGAGCTCGAGTCCGAGCCGGCGCCGGACAAGAAGACCAAAGGCACCGCTCGCCCGATCGGGAAGTTCGCGCCCGGGACGCCGGGCGGCGAGTTCCCCGACCGCTCGCTGTCGGCGATCGGCGGGATCGAGACCGGCGACGACGCGGCCGAGTTCCTCCTGATGGGCGCACAGACCGTGCAGGTCTGCACGGGGGTGATGATCCACGGGTACAAGTTGGCCTCGACGCTGTGCGAGCAGCTCGCGGCGTTCATGGACCGGCACGGGTTCGGGACGATCGAGGAGTTCCGCGGGCACGCGTTGCAGTACTTCACGACGCACGCCGAGCTGGTGCGCCGTCAGGCGGCGATCAAGGCGGCTGAGAAGGCCGAACGCGCCGGCATGGTCACCAAGGACACGAGCTGGGACGGCGAGAAGTTCGTCGAGCAGTCCAACAAACTGGTGGCGAACGACTGACGTGCCACCGACTTCGGCTTTGAGAAGTCGGTGCCTCCGCGAGCAAGCACATTGAAGACACCAGCTTCCCAAAACTGAAGCTGGTGGCACGGTAGTATGTGTCGGGCATGTGCCCGGCTCAGGCGGCCGATGCGTTGTCGGATTGCGCTGCGATCGCGGCGTAGGGGTCGGGGCTCACCCCGAGTCGCCGGCACTGCTCGACCCAGCGGGCGCGCGACGAGTGGTACCACGCCATGAGCGGCTGCCCGACGAGCGTGCAGGCAATGAGCGTGCCGTAGACCGCGAGATTGAGCACGCGTTCGAGGGCGGTGATGGTGTCGCCCATGTCGCCGAGGGCTGGCTCGTTGGCGACCGCCTTGGCCATCTCGGTCTCGCCGGTCAGGGTGCGGAAGATCATGAACGCGGCGTAGGCGGCGACCGCTGCCCCGAGCGCGAGCTGGTGCCGAGCGAGGCGTTTGGGCGCGCCCGGTTCGAGGCGCAGGAGACTGCTGCGTGCGCGCAGCTCGTGCACGCCGAGCGCTACCAGAGAGGCTCCGACCACGAGCGAGACCGTGCTCGCGATGCCGAAGGGCAGGGCAAGTGCGCCCACCACCGCGGTGGTCCACCCGCTGAACCCGGCGACGCCGGCGGCCCGGCGGACTTTCCTGATCGCTAGGAGCTTGGCGCGCTGTTCGGGCGTGTACACGGTGGGGTGATCGGTCCTGTTCCGCCCTCGCTGCACGCGCACCTCCGCGGTTCTGCCACGACTGCCCGGCTCGAACCGGTTGCGGACCACTCACCGTACTTCTCGGGCGTGCGGAGGGTTCACAGCACAGGCACCGGCTTCCCGAAGCTGAAGCCGGTGGCACGGGGCGGCCGCTAGAAGTGCGTCGGCTCGCGGGGGATGTACCTGCCGCCGCCGTCCGGCCCGACGTACTTGCCGTCGCGTGCGACGACCGTGCCGCGGAGCGTGACCACGCTCGACTTGCCCTTGCGTGTGAAGCCCTCGTAGCCCGAGTAATCGGTCTGTGACAGCGCGGTCTTCACGCTGAACGTGCCCTCGTCGTTGGGGTCGTAGACCACGAGATCGGCGTCGGAGCCGACCGCGACGGTGCCCTTCTTGGGATACATGCCGAAGATGCGAGCGGGCTGCGTCGAGCACGCGTCGACCATGGTGTGGAGATTGATGCGTCCGGCGCACACGCCGTAGGTGTGGACAAGGTCGATCCGCTCCTGGACCGAGGGGATGCCGTTGGGGACGAGGGTGAAGTTGTCGCGTCCCATGTCCTTCTGCCCCTTGAAGTCGAAGGGGGCGTGGTCGGTGCCGATGGTCGAGATCTCGCGCCCGCGGAGGGCGGCCCAGAGCGGCTCGTGCTCGACCTTGTCGCGCAGCGGCGGCGACATGAGGTACTTGGCGCCCTCGAAATCGGGCAACTCGGCGTAGCTCGCGTCGAGCGTCAGGTGCGGGATCACTGCCTCGACCCAGACGTCCACCCCGCGGAGGCGGGCGTTGATCGCGTTGCGGACGGCCGCGATGTTGGACGTGTGGACCGTGTAGATGTGGGCGCCGGTCAGCTCGGCGAAGGTGCAGAGGTGGTGCACCCCCTCGGCCTCGACCGCGCGGGGACGCGATCGCTCGTGCCACTCGGTGCTCGTCCTGCCCTCGGCGAGGAGACGCTTCTGCATCGCGTCCACGGCCTCGGCGTTCTCGCAGTGGGCGGTCGTGATGACCCCCATCTCCTTCGCCATCGTGAGCAGGTCGAAGAGGTGCTCGTCGTTGATGTCGAGGGCGCCCTTGTAGGCCATGAAGACCTTGAACGAAGCGACGCCGTGCGAGCCGACCAGCTCGCGGAGCTGGGCCTTGGCGAGGTCGTCGAAGCGGACGACGGCCATATGGAACGTGAAGTCGGAGCAGGCGCCGGCGTCTGCCTTGGACTTCCACGTCTCGAAGGCGTCGGCGGGCTCGTCGTTCGGGCCCGGGCAGATCATCTCGATGATCGTCGTCGTCCCGCCCGCGAGAGCGGCCTTGGTGCCGCTGCCGTGATCGTCCTTGGCGTACGTGCCCATGAACGGCAGGTAGATGTGCACGTGCGGGTCGATGAAACCGGGGAAGACGTACTTGCCCTTCGCGTCGATCGTCTCGGTCCCCGGCGGCAGCGTCTTCGGGTCGATCGCCTTCTCGATGCGCGAGATCGTCTCGCCCTCGGCGTAGACGTCGGCGACGTAGTCGTCGGTGGCGGTGATGACGCGCCCGTTGCGGATAAGCAGACCCATCGTTTCCCCCCTTCTACTTCTCTACTTCGCTTCGATCTCGGTCAACGCGATGTCCAGCACCTTGCACAGGAAATCGCAGTCATCTTCGGTGAGGCACATCGGCGGCTTGATGCGCAGGACATTGCCGTACAGCCCGCCCTTGCCGACCAGCAGACCGAGGTCCTTGGCCCGCTCGTGCAGCACGGCGGTCTCCTCGGTCGCCGGGGCCTTGGTCGCGCGGTCCTTGACCAGCTCGGCGCCGAGCATGAGCCCCTGCCCTCTCACGTCGCCGATCAGCGCGTGTCGCTTCTGGAGGTCGAGCAGCCCGTCCTTGAGGTAGGCCCCGACGGTGCGGGCGTGCTGTTGGATGTTGTCGTCGAGGATGACCTTGAGGGTCGCGAGCCCCTGGGCGGTCGAGACCGGGTTGCCGCCGTAGGTGTTGAAGTGCAGACGCTGCTTCATCGAGGCGGCGATGTCGGGCGTGGTGCAGCAGCAGGCGAGCGGTGCGCCGTTGCCGATGCCCTTGGCCATGGTGACGATGTCGGGCACCACGCCGTGGTTCTCGAAGCCCCAGAAGGCGGTGCCGGTGCGTCCGAAGCCGGTCTGGACCTCGTCGGAGATGCAGACGCCGCCCGCTGCGCGCACGGCTTCATAGACTGGCGCGAGGAACCCGGGGGGCAATTCGACGGTGCCGCCGACACCCTGGATCGGCTCGGCGATGAAGCCGGCGATCGCGCCCGAGGTGCCGAACTTGATCAGGTCGACGACGTCGGCGGCGTACTTGGCGCCGGCGTCGGGGTCGTCGTACCCGTAGGGGCCGCGGAAGCGGTCGGGGAAGATCGCGTGGTGCACGCCGAATCCGTGCGGGAGCGGGTACTTCCAGGTGTGCAGGGCGGTGAGCCCCATGGTCTGGTTGGCCAGCCCGTGGTAGGCGTTGCGCAGGGCGATGATGTCGAAGTTGCCGGTGTGGAGGCGGGCCATGAGCATCGCGAGCTCGTTCGCCTCGCTGCCCGAGTTGGTGAAGTAGCACACGCCGAGGTTGCTCTTCTTCGGGAACGTCGAGGCGAGCAGCTTGCCGAACTCGGCGATGTTGGGGTGCAGGTAGATGGTGGTCGTGTGCTGGAGCCGTTCATTCTGCTCGCGGACGGCGTCGATCACCTTCGGGTGGCAGTGCCCGACCGAGACGGTGACGATGCCGGCGAAGGCGTCGAGGTAGCGCCGCCCGGTCTCGTCGAAGAGCCACTGCATGTGCCCCTCGACGATCATGATCGGGTCGCGGTAGTAGGTGACCAGCGCCGGGGTGAGGAACTCGCGG
>Ga0210086_1000682_pt1 | contig 18828 bp, 12 predicted proteins | sample China_Galinas_PW_3_FD_184867 | JGI IMG/M metagenome (GOLD analysis project Ga0210086, IMG submission 184867) | Wetland microbial communities from San Francisco Bay, California, USA, that impact long-term carbon sequestration - China_Galinas_PWB_D2... | ecosystem: Environmental > Aquatic > Marine...
CAAATCCGACACCCTTGGCCCGACCAACGCCTGCGCGTCACCATCCGAGGTAGGAGCCCAGTGCGGTAGTCCCGCACGCTGGGATCTGTGCGGGGGGCGCCCAGCAATGGGCGTCCCTACCGCGATCACGGGCACGGGGGCCTGTCGGCCCAGCCCCCGAAATTCAGTTCCCGAATTGCGACGTAACCTACCACGCCACCCTCAGTACCGTAGAATTCGCAGATGACGCCGCCGCCTGGGTGTCGCGCAGGACAACCGCAACCAACGCCCCGTCGGCCAGGCACGTCGGAACCCCCGATGACTAGGCGGCTTTGGCGGGTGCTACGGGAAGGACCCCCATGACCGATCTGGAGATGCCGAGCCTGGAGCTCGGCCGCTACCTCGAACTGCTGAAGCGCAGGAAGTGGCAACTCGTCCCTGCCGCGATCCTGGGCCTGTTGGTAGGCCTGCTCGTGGCGTGGCTGATTCCACGCTACTACGAGGCCAGGACCAGGGTCCGTCTCTTCCCGACGGTCCTGTCGTCCGCCGGCGGCCCGCGCCAGGACCCGTTCCTCGCCGAGGTCCGCAAGGCCCGCATCACGATCGCCAACCCGAAGCTCCTGTCGGACGCGATCGCCAAGCTCGAGGACTGGACCGACTTTCGCGTGATTCCGATGTGGGGCAAGAAGTACCGCGCCAAGCTCCACGCGCTGACCGAACGCGTGTGGGTCCACGACCTCGGTGGCTCGCTCGACGGCCGAACCTCCGCGTGGCTCGAGATCGGCTATCGCGACCGCGATCCAATGCGCGCGGCCGATTTCGCAAACACGATCTGCGAGCTCTACATCCAGCGCGAGCGTGACTTCGTGATCGGCAGCGCGAAGTCTCTGTTTCGCCAGCTCAGCGAGGACGCCAAGACGAAAGAGGACGCGTGGAACGAGGCCCTCGAACGGCGGAAGGAGTTCTACCAGAAGAACCCGGGGCTCGATCCGTTCGAGACCAACATCCTCGGCAAGCCGGTGCACACTGGCAAGCACAAGGCGATGGAGGCCCTGCTCGAGGAGCTCTCCGACCTCGAGATCCGGATCGGGGCCGCGAAGCGCCGGGTCGAGAAGACTTTGGCCGACCTCCAAGTCGACGGGCTGACGAAGACGATCCCGGTTCCGATCGCGGAGATCGGCGATGCTGTCCTGGTCGAGAAGATCAGCACGTTGGTGACACAGATCAAGCACTACAAGGTGCTGCTCGACGCGTGGCAACCGAACAACCACAACTACGAGTTCACGCAGGCGGCCTACAAGCGGTCGGTCGCCGACCTCGAGCAGCTCCGCAAGCAGGCAGACATCAACCAGAAACTCGAGAAGCCGAACCCCGCGTACATCGCCGCCCAGAAGGCCCACGACGAGGCCGTCACGCGGCTCAAGGAACTCCAGATCGAACGTGACGAGAAGCTCGCGCACAAGAAGGAGCTGGCCAAAGACCTCGAGATGATGCCGATGATGCTGGCCCGAATCGCCGACCTCAACGCGCGCGTCGAGACGGCCCAAGAGGCATGGCATACGGCCGTGACCGCCGCCAAAGCGCAGGAAACGCAGGTCGCCAAGCTCGAGATCGACGGCGGAGTCATCGTCCAGCAGCTGACCGAGGCGACCCCGCCGCCGGCCCCGACCTATCCCAACAACTGGCTGATCAGCATGATCGGCGGCGGGATCGGCCTGCTCGTCGCCGTCGGCTTGATCTTCGTGCTCGACTTCCTGCGGCCGACATGGAAGACCGTCGAGGAAGTCTCCCGCGCCCTGCCGGTGCCCGCGCTCGGCGGAATCAGCTTCCTGGAGTTGCCCGAGGAGATCCTCGCGTCCAAACGCCGCCGCGTCCGCTACGCGACGATCGCGATCGTGTTCTTCGTGTTGCTCGGCGGCATCGTGGCCGTCTACTTCCTCGAACCTCTGCGCCTGCCGACGGGCGTGCAGTGGCTGCTCGACAAGATCCTCGCGCAAGGAGCATAGTCAGCCAGTGCACCGAAGTTCTGAATCACACCTCTAGCCGGACGCGATGTCACTCAGGGATCTGTTCGTATTCAGCGTCGTCGCGCTGAGCATCCCGTTCGGGTTTCGGGTCCCGTTCGCAGGGTTGATGACGTTCACCTGGCTCGCCTACATGCGGGCCCAGGATCTGTGCTGGGGCTTTGCGCGGACGATGCGGTTCTCGTACTTCGTCGCCGCAGTGATGCTGTTCGGGTGGCTCGCGCATGGGACGCGGCCGTTCACGCGCTGGGATATCCGCACGCGACTGATGGTCGCGCTGGCGTTCGTCATCGCGATCTCGCTCCTCGGCGCGAAGTACGACAACGCGTACGTCATCCAGCGCTACCTCGAGTACGTCAAGATCATCATCATCTCGCTGTTCACGGTCGGCCAGATCGACAGCCGCAAGCGGCTCAGGCTGATGCTGTGGACGATCGCGCTCTCGCTCGGGTTCTTCGGGTTCAAGGGCGGATTGCACGGAGTGTTGTCGTTCGGCGCGGAGATCCACCGCGGGCCGGGCGGCATGCTCGAGGACAACAACGACTTCGCGCTCGCGCTGACGATGAACATCCCGCTGCTGATGTATCTCGGCTTCCTCGAGGAGAACCGCTGGGTCCGCCGGTTCTGCGTGCTGTCGGTGTTCCTGAGCGTCGTCACGATCCTCTTGACCCACAGCCGGGGCGGCTTCCTCGCGATGTCGGCGGTCATGGCCGTGTTCGTGTGGCGGAGCAAGAACCGGGCGATGGGCTTCGGGCTCGCGGCCCTCGGCGTGATCGCGTTCTTCCTTTTGACGCCGCAGCACGTGCTCGACCGGTTGTCGACGATCGAGACCTACCAGCAGGACTCGTCGGCCCACGCGCGGCTCACGGCATGGACGGTCGCGTCACGCATGATCATGGCGCACCCGGTGTTGGGCGTCGGGATGCGGAACTTCCGGGCCAACTGGGCAGAGTTCTCGGTCGGGCTCGTTGCGCCCGGGGCCAAGTTCGCGTTCGTCGCCCACAACAGCTACCTGCAGATCTGGGCCGAGAGCGGCTCGATCGCGTTCTTCCTGTTCCTGACGATTCTCGGGTCCTGCTTCTATACGCTGCGCAAGCTGCGGATCAGGGCGCTCCAGACCGACGGCGCGGACTGGATCTTCCACTACACGCGCATGTTCGAAGCCTCGCTCGTCGGGTTCGTCGTCGGTGCGACGTTCTTGAACCGCGGGCACTTCGATCTGTTCTACCACATCGTTGCGATCATCTCGGCGTTCCAGATGATCGCCTGGAGGTGGCTCGGCCAACCTGCACACGAGCGCGAGGGCGCCGAGCTACTCGACGAACGCCTGCCGCTGACCGTGCGCCCGGGGCAGCCTGCGTTCGCGAACGGCAGACCGAATCGATTACCCCGCTGGGGCCGCTAGCCGTGTGTGGCATCACGGCGATCCTCTCTGGTCCCGGACGAACCGTCGTCGCGGGTGAGATCGCGCGCGCGTGGCTGCCGCGGATGACGGAGGCCGTCGCGCATCGCGGCCCGGATGGAGACGGGTTCTGGTACGGCGCCAAGGCAGCGTTCGGGCATCGCCGGCTCGCGATCCTCGACCTCGAGACCGGCGACCAACCCATGCGATCGAACGACGGTCGGATCACCGTCACGTTCAACGGCGAGATCTACAACCACCATGACCTGCGCCAACAGCTCGAAGCGCGTGGTCACGTGTTCCGGACCCGCTCCGATACCGAGGTTCTCGTGCACGGGTTCCGCGAGTGGGGCGTGGAGCTGCCGTCACGACTGCTCGGGATGTTCGCGTTTCTCGCGCACGACGAAGTCAGCGGCGAGACGCTGCTCGCGCGCGATCCGCTCGGCAAGAAGCCGCTGTTCTTCTGCGAGCGCGACGGCCATGTGCTGGTCGCCAGCGAGATCAAGTCGTTCCTCGTGCTGCCCGGCGCTTCCCGCGCCGTCGACCCGGAAGCGCTGTGCGAGCTGCTCGCGCTGCGCTACGTGCCAGGGCCGCGCACGTTCCTGCGCGGCTACGAGGAGCTCGCGCCCGGCAGCCTGGCGCTGCACCGGCCCGGCGAGCGCATCACCGCCCGTGAATACTGGCGTCCGGAGTTCGCCGCGAGCGAACAGGAACACCCGGTCGAGGCACTGCGCGAGCTGTTCCTGACGTGTGTCGCCGATCGGCTCGAGGCCGACGTGCCGCTCGGTGCGTTCCTGTCGGGAGGCGTCGACTCGTCGGGCGTCGTCGCCGGCATGCGCCAGGTCGGGGCCGATGTCGCGGCCGTCACCGTCGGGTTCGAAGACGCGGCTCACGACGAGCGTGCCCATGCCCGACAGGTCGCGCGCCGATTCGACGTCGACCTGCGCGAAGAAGTCCTGCGGCCCGACCTGGAGCACGACCTCGACACGCTGGCCACGGCCTTCGACCTGCCGATGACCGATTCGTCGGCGTGGCCGACGCTGCTGGTCTGCCGGGCGGCCCGCGAGCACGTCAAGGTCGCGTTGTCGGGCGACGGCGGCGACGAGTGCTTCGCCGGATATCGCCGTTACCGCTTCGACCTGCTCGAGAATCGCCTGCGCCGGTTCGTGCCGGCTGTCGGGGCGCGGCTGGCCGGGCGCATCGCTCCCAAAGCCGACTGGCTTCCGCGCCCGCTGCGGGTCAAGCGCACGCTGGAGAACCTCGGTTGTGAGCCGGTCGAGGCGTATCTGCGCTCGGTATCGGCGCTGCTGCCGGGCGAAGCCGCCGAGCTCGTCGCGCCGGACGTCGGCCGCGGGATCGATCCGTTCTCGCGGCTCACCGCTGCCTATCACGCGGCGCGGGCCGAAGATCACATGGGCCGCGTCCAGGCCCTCGATCTGCGCAGCTATCTCGTCGGCGACATCTTGACCAAGGTCGATCGCTGCAGCATGGCCGTATCCCTCGAGGTCCGCTCGCCGTTGCTGGACCGTCGCATCGTCGACTTCGCCGGGCGACTTGCCGCGCATGAGAAGATCGATGCCAGGAGCGGCAAGAAGATCCTGAAGCGGGTGTTCGAGCCGTGGCTCGGTCGCGAGCTGCTCGAACGGCCGAAGCAGGGCTTCTCGATTCCGCTTGCCGAGTGGTTGCGTGGTCCGCTGCGCGATCTGCGCCAGGCGGCCATCGACGGTTCGTTCGCGGCCGACTACCTCAACCGGGCCACGCTCGACCGCTGGGCCAAGGAGCACGACTCCGGCGTCCGAGACCGATCCGAGCCGCTCTGGGCGACGCTGATGCTGCACTTGTGGAAGCGCCGGTGGGGGACCGCCGCATGAAGCTCTTGCTGTTCAGCAACCTGTATCCGAGCTCGGTCATGCCGCTGCACGGCAGCTTCGTCCGCGAGCGCATGGACCGGCTCGCGCGCCACCTCGGCTGCGAGTACACGGTCGTGCGTCCGGTTCCGAGGTATCCACCGTTTCTCGGGCCTCGCACGCTCAGGGCCATCCCCGAACACGAGACGGTCGATGGCGTCGTCGTGCACTCGCCGCGCTACCGTCACCTCCCGGCCGTCGGTGTGGCCGGGCAGGCCCGGAGAATGCGCCGCGGGGCGCGCGCCGCGTTCTTCGCTGCGGTCGAGCGCGAGCGGCCTCGACTGATCGATGCGCAGTACCTGTATCCCGACGCGTGCTCGGTGATCCCGCTCGCCCGCGAGGCCGGGATCCCGTGCGTCGCCACTGCCCGCGGCACCGACGTCAACGTGCTCGCCCGGCTGCGTAGCGTCCGGTCACAGTTGACCGAACAGCTTCCGCGCGCGGACCGACTCGTCGCCGTGAGCCACCCTCTGGCGATCGAGATGGCCGCCGTGACACACGGTGACCTGGAGTCGGTCGCGGTGTGTCCGAACGGCGTCGATACGACCGCGTTCCGGCCGGCGTCCGGGCCGGCCGAACGCCGGGTCATCACGGTCGGCCGGCTCGTTCCGGGCAAGCGCCAGCGGCTCTTGATCGAAGCGCTGGCGAGCGAGTCCGGGCGAGCCATTCCCGAGCTCGTGCTGGTCGGCGACGGTCCCGACCGAGGCACTCTCGAAGCGCTCGCCGGGCGGCTCGAGGTTCACTCGCGCGTGCGGTTCACCGGCGAGCTGGATCGCAAGGCGCTCGCCGCCGAGCTCGCGCGCGGCGGAGTGTTCGCGTTTCCGAGCGTCCGAGAGGGCTGGCCGAACGCCGTGCTCGAAGCGCTCGCGTGCGGTCTCGGTGTCGTCGCGTGCCCGGTCGGCGGTGTTCCCGAGATGCTCGGCGGGTTCGGCGAGCTGCTGCCGCTCGACGCAGCGGCGGACGAGTGGGGGCGTCAGCTGACGGCCAGGCTCGAGCGTGCCGGCGACGCAACCGTCCGCGAAGCGGCAGTCGCGCGGGCCTCGAACTACACGTGGGAGCGCTGTATTGCGAAAATCTCGCAGGTCTACGAGGCGTGTCTCGCGTGAACGAGTTCCCGCACATCCTCTACCACCATCGCACCCGCGCGTTCGACGGGCAGGCGGTCCACATCCGTGAGATGCTGCGCGCGCTGCGCAGTCTCGGGTGTCGTGCCGAGGAGGTGTCGCTCGTTACGCAGGCCAACGGCGAGCTCTCGCATGAGCGCTCGTCGCGCCTCAGGCGGCTCGGGCTGCCGCGAATTGCCGTCGAGCTGCTCGAGCGTGGCTACTCGGCCCACGGGCGCAGGATGTTGCTGGACCGGGCCCGCGGTGACCGACCCGACCTGATCTACGAGCGACACGCGCTGCACTGCCGGGCGGGGCTCGACGCGGCCCGCAGGCTCGGCATCCCGTTCTTTCTCGAGGTCAACTCGCCGATGGTCGACGAGATGGGCCAGCTCGGCCTGCTGCGGTTCCCGCGCGCCGCACGGCGCGTCGAACGCGAGGTGTTGGCCGGGGCGGACCGCGTGTTCGTCGTCACGAGCGTGCTCGGCGGCATCGTCGCTTCACTCGGAGCGCGTCCGGAGCGGATCGTCGTGACCCCGAACGGGGCCGATCTCGGCGCGTTCGCCAAGGCCGAGGAGCGGGGCTGTCAGTGGCGGAGCGAGCTCGAGGCGAACGGAACGTTGGCAGCCGGAGATACTCTGCTCGGCTTCGTCGGCTTCCCGCGCGAGTGGCATCGACTCGACCTCGTCATCGAAGCGATGGCGCGCCTGCGCGAGCAGAAGCTCGTGTTCGTGATCATCGGCGGCGGACCCGCGGTTCCTGACCTCGAACGACGCGCGTCTGCCGCGGACCTTCGCGACCGGTTGGTCGTAACCGGGCCGGTGTCACGCGAGCGCATTCCGGCGATGGTCGGTGCGCTCGACATCGCAGTGATCCCGGCCATGAACCCGTACGCCTCGCCGCTCAAGCTCTACGACTCGCTCGCCGCGGCCGTTCCGACGCTCGCACCGCGCCAGCCGAACCTCATGGAGACGGTCGCCGACGGACAGCATGCGGTCCTGTTCGAGCCCGGCAGCGCGGGCGCGCTGGCCGAAGGGCTGCGCGACCTGCTCGACGACCGGGCAGCGGCGGCGGCGCTCGGACAGCGGGGTCGCGAGCGGTTGTCGGAGCTCGGCCTGACGTGGACGAACAACGCGCTGCGCGTCGTGTCCGAGTGGCGCAAGCTCGGAGGCCGGCCATGAAGCGGTTGGCCTGGGCTCTGTTCACCCTGAGCTTTCTGACGACGATCGTGTGGATCGTCGAGGGCTGGTTCGTTACGGGCAGCTTCTTCGGACACGGGCCGCTGCTGCTCGGTGCCGCGCTGTGGTTTCTGTGGGAACGGCGCTCGGCGATCCGGGCGGCTCCGAGCGAACCCGATCGCAGGGCCGTGATCTGGCTGCTCGCGTGCCTGTTCCTCCATCTCAGCGCGCAGTCGTTGATGATCGCGAGCATGTCGGGCGCGATTCTCGTGCCGGCGATGCTGTGCCTCGTGTGGCTCCTCGAAGGCCGCAGTCGGCTCCGCCTGGTCGCGGCGCCGTTGTGTTGCCTGTTGTTCGCCGTGCCGCTGCCGCTGTTCGTCAGCGGCCAGATGTCGTACGAGCTCAAGCACATCGCGACCGCGGGCGCCGTGATGCTCGGCAACGTGTTCGGACTCGGGCTGGTCCAGGACGGCTCTCGGATCGTGATCCCCGGCCAACCGTCTCCGCTGTTGGTCGGCGACGCGTGCTCGGGCTTGCGTTCGATCGTCGCGCTGTTGTCGCTCGCGTACCTGTTCGCGTTCTTCCTGACGCCGCGCAAGCTGGCCGGGAAGCTCATGTTCCTGGGACTCGCGTTGCCGCTGGCGATCGTCGTCAACGTCATTCGCATCACCTCGCTCGCCGGGCTCGCCAAGCACTACGGCATCGGGCTCGCGTCGGGAACCGCGCACGACGTGTCCGGCTACCTGATCTACGCCGGCGCGATCGCGCTGCTGGCCGGACTCGATCGTGTGCTTCCCGGGCGTCTGCCCCGCCGGCCCTCCGACGCGCCGGCACCTGCTGCACCGCGTGGTGGCACGCCGTCGCGGGCAGCGGTCGTGTCACTCGTCGTCGTCGCGGCGCTCGCAGGCGTGCTGAGCGCGATGCCGGCGCCGGCCACCGGGGAGCCGAGGGCGAACCGGGTCCCACAGCAGACCAAGAGCTTCGTCGCGATTCGCGATCACGAGTTGTCCGAGCGCTGGTACGACTTACTCGGGACGAGGGATGTCTGCTGGCGCAGCTACCGCCACCGCGAGACCGGTCGCGAAGTCGTCATGACGGCCGTGTTCCACTCGAAGAACTGGAAGTCTCTGCATCCGCCCGAGGTCTGCCTTCGCGCCAGCGGCTTCGAGATGACCGGCTCGGAGCCGATGGAGGTTTCGATCGGCGACGCGGTCGCCGACCTCAATCGCCTCGAGCTCGAGCGGCGCGGCGTCGAGTACACGGTCGGATACTGTTTCGGCAGCGGAGACTTCACGACCAACTCGTACCTGTCCTTCTTCCTCCACAATCTGCCGCGCTTCGTCCTTCGCCAACAGACGCAGGGATTCCTGCTGCGCGTCGACATCGAGCTGCCGCCCGGCGACACGGGCGACGGATCCAACCAGCTTCTGCGCGAGTTCTTCGCCGAGTTCCTGCCCGTGATCGAGAAGCTGCTCCGATCGCCATGACGGTCCGCCACGCGCTCACGATCGACGTCGAGGACTACTTCCAGGTCCTCAACCTCGCCGCGCAGTGTCCGCGCGAACGCTGGGACGAGTTCCCGCTGCGGTGCGAGGCGAGCACGCACACCTTGCTCGATGTGCTCGACGCGCACGGGGCCAAGGCGACGTTCTTCTGCCTCGGCTGGATCGCCGAGCGGGCCCCGGACCTGATCCGCGAGATCGCCAAACGCGGGCACGAGATCGGCTCGCACGGCTACGATCACCAGCTCGTCGACGCGCTCGGGCACGACGGCTTCCGCGCGGACCTGCGCAAGACCAACGCGATCCTCGCCGAGCTGACAGGCTCTCCGCCGGTCAGCTTCCGGGCGTGCACGTGGTCGATCGGGCGCAAGACGCCTTGGGCGTTGCCGACGCTCGTCGAAGAAGGGTTCCTGCGCGACTCGTCGATCTACCCGGTGCGCCACCCCGACTACGGTGTGCCGGACGCCGCGCTCGAGCCGCACGTGCTCGAACCCATCCCGGGGCGAACGCTGTTCGAGCTCCCCCCGCTGACGACGGAAGTGTTCGGCGCACGGCTACCGATCGGTGGCGGGGGATACCTGCGGCTGTTCCCCGTCGCGTGGATCTCGCGCGTCCTGCGAAAGCGCGAACGCATGGGACAGCCCGGATGCGTCTACCTCCATCCATGGGAACTCGATCCCGGCCAGCCGCGGTTCCGCGTTCCTGGCCTGCGCGGGTTCCGGCACTACGTCAACCTCGACAAGACAAAGGCCAAGCTCGAAGCGCTGCTCACGCGGCACGTGTTCACGACGTTCGCCGAGGTCCAGGCCGACGTCGAGGCCCGTTCTCGTACGTCGGAGGACTGACTACCGGAGGCCGGCCTGCTACCCTCGATACCAGCGTTGGAAGTAGTAGACGAGCCCGCCAAGACCACCAACGACGCCGCCGAGGCTCAGAAATACCTGAAGCGCGAATGCGTCGAGCTCGGATGCCGAGTCAACGGGCTCGGGCGCCAGCGCGCTGATCACCGCAGCGAAGATCGCCCCGGTCGAGATCGCAGGCACGCCAATGCACGCGAGAGCGATACCGAGATCCTTCACATGGCGAACGAGACTCCGTGCAAGAACGGAAGCCGGCATCGCTCGCGGCCTCCAGGGGCTCCACGCGAGAGTGCCACAGACCAGAGCGAAGATCGGTGCCCCCGAGAGTACCAGGAGCACTTCGGTCGTCGAGTAGGTCGGGCCTAGTCGATAGGGAACATCCTGCGACGGGGCAACAAACGCGAGGCCGATGCACGGCCCGATCGCGAACCCGAGGCACATGGCCAACAACACGCGACTACCTACCGGAACCTGCCAGCTTTCCCCGTTCGGTCTGTGTTCACGTGGTCCCGACATCGCTGCGATCCTTCATTGTTGCACGGTTTTCGGCCAACGTAGGCACGATAACTGGGCTCGCGCTGCGTCGTGTCGCGCCCTTCCAGGGTGGGCGCGAGACCGCGGAACGCATTCTGACTACCGGCGGACGAGACGGCCACGCGCGGAGTCCCACGCCAGCTCGAGCACGTGCTTGACCCCGCGCTTGCGCATGAGTTCGCGCCATCGGCGGTCGAGCTCGGCGTTGACCCGTTTCTCGGCTTCGTTCCTCGCCGCGAGCGTCAGCAGCGGGAACGTCCGTGGGTCATGGTCGCGGAACCTCGGCAGCAGCGGATAGAAGTTCACCATGTGGAAGAACAACGGCACCGGCCCGTAGAGTCGCTGTAGATCGGTGATGCGGACTGCGTTGTCGTACTTGGGGAGCTCCGCGTCGAGCCGGGTCAAGACGACGTCCATGCGCCGTTCGGCTTCGCGATACGGGGCGAGATTGAGCTGCAGCAAGACGCAACCGGGGACGAGCAATACGAACAACGTGCGGCGTTGGACGATGCTCGCGAGCATGGCGAGCAGGAACGCCGACGGCAGGAACCAGAGTCGGTTGCCGCTCAGGTCCCCTCGCGCGGGGACGCCGCCGAGCACCGCGATCGTCACGAAGAAACCGGCCAGCAATGCGAGCGTGCGCAGGCGGTCGGGAGCTTTTCGGCGGTTCGTCAGGCCATGGACGAGCAGGCCCGCGATCACGACCGGATAGGCCGCGGCGAGCACATCGGCGATGATCCCCGGGTCCGGACCGGTCCAGTCCCTGGTCACCGGCCACAAGCCGAGCGGGAGGAGGTAGGTCAAGTAGCCGCGCGCGCGGATCAGAAGCGGAACCTGAACGCTCCACCAGTCGGCGAAGAACGCGCCGACGATCGCAATCTTGATGACGATCACGAGCCCGAGCGCGATGACCCCGGTCAGCGACACGCGAACGAGGTCGCGCCCTCGCAACCCCGACGCGAAGCCGAGCACGGCCGGCATCAGGAACAGGGGATACGCCGACTCCTTGCACAGGAACGCGAGCAGCAGGCAAACGAGCCCGAGCAACAGCTGCGGCAGCCGCGGCACGAGCGCGAGCCACAGGCCGAGCAGGCCGAACGCGCTCGCCATCGTGTCGATCCGCGCCGTCGCCCAGCCGTGGACCTCGACGGCGGTCGGATGGGTCACGAACAACACGCCGGCGGCGAGTGCCGCCACCCGCGCGATGCCCAGGCGCACCAGCAGCAAGGTCAGCGCCGAGCCCGCAAGCGCGAGATATGCGTGGCCGATCCACTTGCAGGCCCAAAACGGCAACCCGAGAACGGAGCGCTCGACCCAGACATGCGCGTAGCAGAACGGCCGGAACCTGAGCCCGTGCTCGGGCTGGGAGTTGGTGCGGATCGCCTCGGCGAACGAGATGCGGTCGAAGTCGACGAACAGCTTCCAGTCGTCACCGAGCGGGACCGACGGCCCCTGGAGCAACGCGAACAGGGCGACGGCGAGGAGCGGAAGCCCGAACACCAGCGCGAGGAACCTGCCGCGTTCGTTCGGAGCTTCAGCCGGCATCGATGTTCAATCGGCGAGAAACGGTCTGGCAACGCGGACTTCGCGTGGACACAATCCGGCGGTTCCCATGTACGAGAAGCTCGACTCTGACCGAATCATCGTAACGGTTGAAACGCTCGCACGCCGGATCCGCGAGCGATTTCCGGACGCGGGTCTCGCCAAGCTCGCCGATGCGCTGATCGGCGTCATGCGCGAGTCCGTGTCGTTGGCGAAAACCGTGCACCGGCCCAAGCTGCTTCTCCGTCTGGTCATCGCCGCACTGTTGCTCGCCGGGCCGATCGCGACCTACGTTCTGTTCACCTGGGCCAGCCACAGCGGGGCCGCGATTACCGGGCTCGGCGTGCGAACGGTCGCCGACCTGGTCCAGACGCTGGAGTCGGCGTTCGCAGGACTCGTGTTCCTCGGCGCCGCGATCCTGTTCGTTCTGTCCCTCGAGAATCGGCTCAAGCGGATCCGCGTGTTGCGGTTCCTGCACCGCCTGCGTTCGATCGCCCACATCGTCGACATGCACCAGCTGACCAAGGACCCCGAGCTCCTGCTGCGGCCCGGCCCGACGACCAAGTCGTCGCCGGTCCGCAAGATGTCGCGGTTCGAGATGGGCCGCTACTTCGACTATTGCAGCGAGATGCTCGCGATGATCAGCAAGGCTGCGAGCCTCTATGTCCAGGACTACGAAGACCCGATCGTGATGAGCGCCGTCGACCAGATCGAGACCCTGACGACGGGGCTCTCGCGCAAGATCTGGCAGAAGGCGATGATCCTCGGGCAGGTCGGCAAGCGCGAGGGAGTCATGCCACCGGTGGACGACTAGGGACAGATCACTCCAGTTGCGTCGCCAGCGTCCTCGCGACCGGGGCGTACGGCCCCTCGATGCCGTTGAGCCGATGCCGGATCGCATCCCGGTCTTCGTCCTCGGCCTCGTGACGGGCCAGCGCGGTCAGCACGGCATAGAACTCGACGCCGGGCTCGGGCTCGGAGACCTTGGCGAACAGCTCGCTGGCTTCGTCGAGGCGTCCGAGGCGGTACGCGAGCAACGCGCGGGCCGACAGCGCGCGCGCGGTGTCAGCCGTCGCGAGCTGCCTGGCAAGCTGGGTGTAGCGTTCGCGGTCGCCGCGCGCGTGCTCGGCGGCGAGGATCGCGATTTCCGTGTAGACGTCGCGATCGGGCAGCAAATCGGGGATCCACTCCAAGCTCGCCAGCGCTGCATCGATCTCGCCGCGAGCCGCGAGCCGCCGAGCCTTGCGCAGCCACAGTCGAATCAGGGTCGGATCCCGCAGCAGCAGGCGGTCGACGGCATCATCCGCCTCGTCGTCGAGGTCGTGGGCATGAAGCTCGGCGAGGACGTCGAGGAGGCCGCCGAGATCGTCGGTCACGGGCAGGCTGCCGTCGAGATACGGTCTCAGATACGCGAGCAACATGTCCTTGGCCCGCGCTTTCGCATCGGCTTCCGACATCGACTTCGTCTGCCGGCGGATCGCGAGCAGGGTGGCCGCGGCGAGCGGCGGGTGATCGATCGACGTCGGAACCGAGTGATAGCGCTGCGCGCGCTTCGTGAGCTCCTCGAGCTCGGGCTCGAGCTTCGGGTCGTGGAGCTCGTCTGCGCGCATCGCGCGCGTGAACGCGACTCGAAGCCGCTCGCGACGCTCGGCCGCATCCGCAGTCGAGTCGAGGACTTCGAGCTGGAGGTCGAGCGCCCGCTTCCAGTCGGACCTCTGGATCGCATCGCGGATCAACAGGTCGACTGCGGCAGGGTCCATCTCGAGATCTAGGAGCCCGAACGCCCTGTGAGCCCATGCCAGCAAGGCCGACGATTCGACGGGCTTGTTCATCTGCAGCAGAAGGCGCGACTGGCCCTGGATCAGGTAGTCGAACATCCGCGGATCGGAATAGCGCACGATCGCCCCGGCGCCGAAGGCGCCGATGACGTGCATGTATCGGGCCAGCATGTCCGGCGTGACGAGCAGCTGCCGGCCCTCGTCGTCGAGCAAGCGGAACAGCTCCTCGTAGGCCGGCAGGAAGATCACGTGCCCCTGCACGAGATTCAGCAGTCGCGAGCTCGCGGGGTGCGGCTTGCCGGCGAGCTCCTCGCGATAGGCCTCGAGAAGCTCGAGCCACGGGTACGCGGCCTGGAGAATTGGCTTCCTCCCAGGCGTGAGCGTAATCGACCGGAGCTTGTCCATCGCGGCGCGAGCTCGCGGGGCGAACGCGATGCTCGGGCACAAGGCGAGCGCGTCGAGCAGCAGATCACGGTGATCGTCGACGAGCTTCTTCAGCGGCGGATAGGGGATCGTGTCGCTGGACTCTGGGCGTACGAGCGCGCGCAGCAGCATCTTGAGGCGTGGGCTCGCTACCGCCGCGCGATCCAGCTCGGCGAGCGCCTTCGCGACTTCGCCCTCGCGCGTGAACACGTAGAACAGAGTCAGCGGCCTGCCCTCGAGCGAACCGAGCTGAGCGCGGATCTCCTCGGCCTCCTGTTTGCGGTCGTGGAGAAGGTAGTAGAGATACAGCAGCGTCCCGGCCGCGTTGCCATCGCGAAACGAGAACGCGCGCTGCAAGGACACGAGCCCGGCGTCGTTGCCCTTGGCGAGCAGAATCGAGCCTTGCAGCGTGAAGTAGCGGCCGTTGCGAGCGCGTCGCAGTCGATCCGGGTCATCTTCGAACGACGCGAGCACACGCAGTGCGTCGTCGTGACGTCCGCGCGCAGCCAAGGCTCGGGCGGCCCGCATCAGGCTGTCCGAGCTCGCACTCGAATGGAGCAGACCGTCGACGGCCTCGGCGACCCTCGTATTCAGACCGAACTCCAGACTTGCGTCCAGTGCGCGCAAGAGCGCCGGCTCGCGCTCGTCCGAGTCCCTTGGCACCCGCAACAGCGCGCCGACTCCTGCTGCGACGCGTGAGCTCTCGAGCAGTGCAATGCCTTTGGCCCAGTAGAGCCTGGCCGGGTCCTTCGCGGCACAGGCCGAGCGCTCGCTCAGCACGAGGACCTTGCGATAGTCCTTGCGCGCGATCAACTTGCGGGCGAACAGATCGGCGGCGTACGGCGACGTGGGGTCGTTTTGCAGCACCTTCTGCTCGAGATCGGGAAGCTCGCTGCTTTTGGGGTCATGGGCCGAGAGCGCAAGCCGACGCAGCTCGAGCACCGTTCCGCGGTTTGGAAAGCGCTCGAGCAGTTCCGCCGTCTCGCGAAGCGCCTTCGTGTACTCCTGCTTGGCGAGATAGCTGCGTGCCAGCAGCTCGCGTGCGGCACGCGACCACGGCCACTCGTCGAGCACGCGCGTCGCGTTCGCGATCACGACGTCGTGAGCGTTGGCCTCGGAGGCCAACCGTGCGATCCCCAGACACACGATCGGATCGACTGGCTGGACCGGCGCGAGCTGGCGGTTTCGGTGCAGCTCGCGGATGATCGACATCGAGTCCTTGCCGTCGGACGCGTGGATCGCGTCATAGGCCGCGAGCAGCTTGTCGAGCGCGTCCTGGCGGCTCTCGTCGTCGTCCCCGACCAACAGCAGCTGGCGACACGACTGGACGGCGGTTGCGAGCTGGTCGCCGGCGGCGAGCTCGAGGTCGATCCGCATTTGCAGCGGAGTCGGGTCGTGCGGGCGCTTCCGGGCCCAGGTTGCGAGAACCGCGCGCGCGGTCTTCAGGTCGTTCGCCGCGCGGGCATTGACGACCCGCAGCCGAAACGCCTCGACCAGGAAGTCGCGGCCGACCCAAGGCTCGGGCTCGAGTCTCTCGTTACGGCAGAACCTGGCCAGCTCGGTCTCGACTTCCTCGGAGGACTGTCGCGAGTCGGCGAGCAGCCCGTCGACGAACGGAAGCCACATCGTCAGAGAGCTCGCACCGTCCTTCTCGACTTCGGCCAGCACCTGCGAGAGCTCCGTCAGGCCGTCGACGTCGTCGAGTCGGTGCTGCAGCGAAGCCAGCTCGACGAACGCCTGTGCTGCTTCCGGGCTGATCCAGGTTGCCTCGGCCCGAGATCGGATCGCGGCCGCCAGGTGTTCGGGATCGCGGCCGCCGAGCCAGACGTCGACGACCGAAAGCGCCAGCTCGGGGTTGTCGTGTACGGAGAGCCCCTGCATGGCCCGCAATGCCAGCTCGCTGGCCCACCGAACGTCGGGATCACGCTCCAGGTACAGGAGCGTCAGGAACCCGGCCTTCTCGTGCTCGCCTGCGGCCAGCAGCAGGTCTGCGTATCCGAGCATCGCTTCCGGGATGACCTGCTCGCTGGCCAACACGGCTTCGAAGTACCGGCGCGCCGACACGACGTGCGCTCGCAGTGCGGCGACGCGCTCGCGAATGCGGTTGGTGGTCGAGCCCGCGCTCGCCTCTTGCTCGACCATCGCCCAGAACGCCTTCTGGCGGTCGGCGAGCTGGCAGTCGCCATCGTCGAGATAGAGGAAGCGCTTCAGTGCGCGCCTGCACTTCGGTCGCGTGCTTGCAGGGATGACGTTGGCCAGATCCTCGCGCAGGAACCGGTGCAAGCGCAGCCGGAACGCGACCATCTCCGCTCGTCCGGCGTACGACAGCGTCAGCGGATCGCCCGGCGTCTTGCCCAAGAGCCGTGTCGCGAGGCCCAGCGCCTGCTCGCTGGCATCCTCCGGCCCCTTCTCGAGGTTGGCCGCTCGGATCAGGATTCTGAGCTTCTCGCGACCGTAACGGACGCGCCGCTGTTCGTCGCTCGAGCGGAGCAGGGCATCCAGGTCGTGGACGGCCTTGCGGAACGACTGGATCCGCTCATGGGCCCGATAGCGCAGGTCGTACATCTGCTCGCGCTGTGCCCGGTTGCCCTTGGGGCCGGTCTCACGGTCGATCCTGTCGAGCACCTGGATCGCGAGCCCGGGCTCGTTGTCCTCGAGGTACTGTTGCGCGCTGGCGAGCGCCGCAGGGACCCCCGTGCGGTTCAAGAACGCGTAGCCGAGGATCATGCCGAGTCCGACGAGACTCAGGAGCAGCAGGACCGTGAACGAGCGTAGGAGCATCCGATATCGGGAAGGCGTGGTTCTTGTCGGCGGTGGGAGGCGGCCGGTGCAGCTCGGGTCACTGCGGCGAGTCAGGACCCTTCGGTGGCAGCAGACCGTACTTCTTCATCTTGTGGAACAGAGTCGTGCGATTCACCTCCAGCATGTCGGCGGTTTTCTGCCGGTTCCAGTGATTCAACTCTAGAGCCTGCCTGATGATGAGTTTCTCAGGTTCTTCGAGCGCCTTCTTGAGCGGGAGGATCTCGGTCCGCAGCTGGACGACCGGTCGGTCCTGTTGCGCGATGCCCGGAGGCAGGTCCCGGAGCTCGATCGTCGGCGATCGCGAGAGGACCACCGCCCGTTCGACGGTGTTCTCGAGCTCGCGGATGTTTCCGGGCCACGGATAGCTCAGCAGGTGGTCGAGGGCTTCGGGGCCGAAGCCCGTGACGGGCTTGCTGTGATAGTCGGCGAAGTGGCGCAGGAAGTGGTCGAGCAGGAACGGGATGTCCTCGACGCGCTCTTTGAGCTCGGGAATCTCGATGTTGACGACGTTGATCCGGTAGTACAGGTCTTCGCGGAATTCGCCGTCGGACACCATCTCGAGCAGGTTCTGGTTGGTCGCGAGGATCAGCCGCACGTCGACTCGTCGGGTCTTGGTCTCCCCGACCCGTTCGAACTTGCGCGATTGGATGACGCGGAGCAGCTTGACCTGAAGCGCCGGCGATGCCGTCGCGATCTCGTCGAGGAACAGGGTGCCGCCGTCGGCCTGCTCGAACTTTCCCGCGGTGTCGCGGATGGCCCCGGTGAACGACCCCCTGGCATGCCCGAACAGCTCGGACTCGAGCAATGTGTCGGGCAGCGCACCGCAGTTGACCTCCAGAAACGGGCCGTCCTTGCAGCTCGAACGGTTGTGGATCACTCGGGCCATGACCGACTTGCCGGTGCCCGATGCCCCCGTGATCAGTACCGTGGCCCGCGTCGGCGCGACCGACTCGACGACCTCGAAGATCGCTGTCATCTTCGCACTGGAGCCGAGAATCCCGTCGAGCTGGCGGTGGCGGGTCAGCTGCGCCTTGAGCTTGCTGTTCTCGGCGACGAGCGCGCGTTGCTCGAGCGAGCGCTGCACCGACAGCCGCAGCTCCTCGGGGACGATCGGCTTGCTCAGGTAGTCGAATGCGCCCTGGCGCATTGCGGAGACGGCGGTCTCGATCGTGCCGAATCCCGTGGTCAGGATGATCGCGAGGTCTGTGCGCAGGTCGGCGGCACGGGACAGGAGACTGCGTCCTTCGATCTCGAGATCCTGCTCGGCGACCATGATGTCGAACCCCGTCGCCTCGAGCAGATCGAGCGCCCTGTCCGCCGACGAGCACACCGCGATCTCGTAGCCCGAGGACTCGAGGAAGGACGCGAGGTACCGGGCATACTCCGGGTCCGAGTCGACGACGAGGATCTGGGAGCTCATACCTCTGTTTCGGCCGTTGCCGGCGTCCAGGTTGAGTTTGCGCAACGCTGTGTTGTCGGTTTTCGACGGGCTGCTACAGCTAGCCCGGACTATTCACGAACCGATCCGCCTGACGGCCGATTCCGGCGTAGGACCGCGAGCCTCCGGCTCGCTCCGCCGAACGCCTGCTCGACGACCCGCCAGGTCGCCTGCGCACCGTTCGACGATCCTCCGCTCGCAATCGACTCGTCAGGCCGCGATGTCGCCAACCGCTTCGCGTTTGGCGACATCGCTCGAAGCGCTTCGTGAATAGTCCGGGCTAGACCACAGGTGTGCTCCCGTCGAACTCGACGACGAACCCGGCCAGGGCGCCACCGGTCAACAACGGCAGCAAC
>Ga0210086_1000684_pt1 | contig 18794 bp, 21 predicted proteins | sample China_Galinas_PW_3_FD_184867 | JGI IMG/M metagenome (GOLD analysis project Ga0210086, IMG submission 184867) | Wetland microbial communities from San Francisco Bay, California, USA, that impact long-term carbon sequestration - China_Galinas_PWB_D2... | ecosystem: Environmental > Aquatic > Marine...
CCCCCGTGCGCGCGAACCGCCGCGACCGCCACGCCCGCCGCGCGGCTCTGGGGATACCCGTACACCCCCGTGCTGATGCACGGAAACGCGATCGAAGTTGCACCGGCCTCCTCCGCCAGCAGAAGGCTGGAGCGGTAGCACGACGCCAGCAGCCGGTCCGCTTCGACTTCCCCGTGGTCGCCCCACACCGGCCCGACCGTGTGCACCACCCACCGGGCCGGCAGCGCAAACCCCCGCGTGATCCTCGCCTCGCCAGTCGGGCACCGCACCCCGGGCCCGACCTCGGGGATCGCCCGACACGCCTCCAGCAGCTCCGCCCCGGCGCCCCGGTGGATCGCCCCGTCCACGCCCCCGCCCCCGAGCAGCCGCGGGTTGGCCGCGTTGACGATCGCGTCAACCTCCAGCGTCGTGATATCGCCGACGACCGCTTCGAGGTGCACGGCTACTTCTTTGTCTCGGCGTAGAAGCCCTGCCCCGTGTCCTTCAGCTTGCCGTCGTTCACAAGCGCATCCCACACCCGCTGGGGGAACTCATCCGGCGGCTCGATCGCGTCGATCTTGCTCTTCCGGCCGCCAGAGGTGTAGCGCCCGCCGAGCCTCGACTCGTCGGCCAGACGCGCCAGCTTCAGGCGTTTGCGGAACGCGCGCAGCGCGGCCGTCATCTCGTCGTGCGACGCGCTCGCCCCGGTCGTGACCCGCTTCGCTGCCGGGCGCTCGAGGCCCGAGATCAGAGCATCGAGCCCCGCGGCGTCCTGCTCGCCGAACACGCGCTTCGCCTCGCCCGCATCGACGGGAAACCGCCCGATCAGCCGCTCGGCCAACGCCCACGCATCGACGATCTTCAGCCCGTCGCCGCTGGTGGTGATCTCGGTGTGCAGCTGACGCAGCTTCTCGACAATGTTCATGCCAAACGCCTCGCCCGCGGGCTTCGCGGGAATGCCGGAGGGGGGACTCGAACCCCCATGGGTGTTACCCCAGTGGATTTTGAATCCACCGCGTCTGCCAATTCCGCCACTCCGGCGTGGGTGCCGGAGTGTAGGAACCGAGCCCCCGCCCGCCCGCGGATGCTGCCCGCCCGGCGTGGAGGTCCGCCCGAGTGGGGCGTGGCTCGGCGGCAGGGAACCGGCGCAAGAAGAGCGGCCCGCCTCGGGGCGGGCCGCCGTGAGCACACCGATCGCTCGGGCCTTACGGGCAGCCGAGGACGTACTGATTCACGAAGAAGTTGAGGTCCGCGGCCGAGACGATCCCGTCCGGCACGCCGTACTCGGAACTGCCGGCCGGAGCGCCCTGGGTGGTCACGTCGGCGATCGAGCAGCCCGTGGGCGTGGCGAAACAGAGGTTGTCGATGCCCCAGTTGTTACCGCTGATCTGGCGGAACTGGATCTGATCAAAGCGGTCAGAGACTACGATCGTGCGCCAGGTGCCGTTGCCGTTGTTGTCGTCGGTGTTGGATCCGGTCTGCGTCGAAACGACCGCGCCGTTGAGGTAAACCGTAATCTCATACTCCAGAGTGCTGGCGAAGGCGTTGCCGATGTCGAACGAGGCGCCCTGCTTGACTTTATCGAACGTGAATGTGGCCTGGTCTCCCCACACACCGATGAGGCCGGTCATGCACGCCGGCCCCTTGGTGCCGTTGAGGTCCCAGTTTCCGGGGTCGCCGTTGCCGACGCCGCCGATGACGCCGAAGTAGACGCCGCTGATGGTCAGCCCGTGATCGGCCTGGTAGTAGGTCGCGGGGTCGCCCTGCTGCCCGAGGTCGGCGTAGACGTCGTCGAAGACGACGCACGAGGTCGTCGCGCAGGGCAGGAAGTTGAGGTTGTCGATCCCGTAGAAGATCCCGCTCGCTGTCCCGGCCTGGAACGCGATCCGCACCTCGTCGAGCGGGCCTTCAAGGGCGATGGTGGTCCAGACGCCGTCGGGCCCGCCGTTGCCGGCGAGCGCGAACGACTGGGTGGCGCCGACGATGCCGCTGTTGACCGGTGTGACCTCGAGCGTGAAGGAGAAGCTGTTGGGCACGCCGACGTCGAACGTCACCTGCTCCTGCGTGCCGGCGAAGTTGATCGTCGGGCCGGTGAGCGAGCTGGCGCTGTTGTGCCCGAGGAAGGCGGGCCCGTTGGTGCCCTCGAGGTTCCAGTTGCCGGGGTCGCCGTTGCTGTTGCCGCCCCAGACGATGTACCCGCCGTCGAAGGTGACGCCGTACCGGGGCTGGTAGTAGGTCGCGGGATCGCCCGGAAAGGTGAGGTCGGCCCAGGCGTCGTCGAAGGCGATGGTCTCGCCGGTTGCCGCCGCGGCGCACGCCGCGACCACTGTTGCTGTCAGAACTCGTTTCAACATCGTGCGGCCCCTTCCGGCGTCGGCGCGGCCGACGCCGATGTCGCGCATCCGGCTCGTGCGCACGACCGGCTGCATATCAGACGAGACCATCAACTTTCGCGCACAGGTCCCACGTGCGCGCCAGCATACCGCGTGTGCGCTCACGTGCCCCATAAGAAAGAGCACTGCGCGTAGAATGATCGCATCGCGTCAAGCCATGCACACATCCGTATTGTCTGCCGACATGCGCATCCGCTTTGTATGTGCGTACTGATATCTGGTTGCGCAGCGCCCGCGCGCGGCGCACCGGTCCGGCGAACAACGGATGTCCTGATACACAACATTTGAGAGTTCGCGACCGATCTCCTCGAACCCGCGGCGCTTTCGACCGCCATGCCCCGACTTCTGCTCTGCACTGGGCGCAGGCGCGTGAATCAGACATCGTCGTCGACGTGGGCACGCGCTTCACTCCCGCGCACAAGCACAGACGGATCGGAGCAGATCTAATGACAGGTATCCGTGTATCCACAGCCCTCGGGGTCTTCGCGCTCATCGCGAGCGCCTCCCTCGCTTGGAACATCGAGGGGCAGTTCGGCGTCGACCGTTGGGCCGGCGAAGAAGCGTCCGGCCCCATCTTCACACCGCCCATCATCACCCCGGCCCTCCAGTTCGACTACGCCCTGGCCGGCGGGAGCACGCTGGACGACACCACCGTCGAGGTCACCGCGACCGCGCCCGCGACCACGACCGTCACCTTCTCCTACGACTACCGCGGCAACCACCGCTTCTTCGTCGCCTCGGCAGGGCTCCAGGTCTTCGCCGACGGCTCAGGCGGCACGACCACTGTCGACCTCGTCCCGTTCAACTTCGGCAACGTGTCCGGGAACTTCCAGTTCGTCGGGCGCGCGACGATCGACGTCGAGGCGGGCTTCGACTGGGGCGTCCGCGCCCGCGCCTTCAACGGCGACTCCAACGGGAACGGCGAAGGCTCGATCGTCCTCTACAACTTCTCCGAGCTGTTCGAGGGCGATTACGACCGAGCCATGTGGGCGACCGCCGCGAACCCGGGGTTCAGCGTCGTCCCGACGCTGGGGCTTCAGGACGCCGTCGAGCTGCGCTACGACTCCGACCTCAGCACGGTGAACGTCTCCCCTGCGTGCAACGGAGCCGGCGAATACGACGAAGAACACTTCGACCTGCTCAACTACGCCTGCGGCGGCGACCGGGCAACCTTCAACTGGTCCTACGACTTCTTCCACCAGTTCTTCAACGACGAAGCCCTGATCCATCTCGTGACCGATAAGGGCGGCTCGAGAACCGTCACGCTGCTCGACAGCCGCTGCGACCTGCGCGAGATCATGACCGGCACCGCCACCGTCGAGACCGAGGACGGCGAGCTCTTCGGCGTCGAGGTCGGCGGCACGAACGGCAACGCGGGCGCACACATTACCGGCGCCGTCGTCCTCTGGAACCTCCGCACCTTCACCGCCTGCGAGGCCGACCTCACCACCCAGGGCGCGCCCGTCGGTGACCCCAACTACGGCGTGCCGGACGGCACCGTCTCCGCCGCCGACATTCAGTACTACGTCAACCTCTACAGCGCCGGCTGCCCGTAGCTGCGCCGGTCAACCGAGTACCCCGAGCGGCTCGCCCCGTGCGGGCCGCTCTGCTTTGCTCGAAAAGCCCGGAAACAAACGCTCGTGATGCCTCGTGCCGGGGCGCAGAGCACGATCACGGCGGTTGCGACGTCCTGCACGGTTGAAGGGCTGGGTGTAACCGGTAGGATGCGAGCGAGGCCGGCTGATTCGCCGCCGGCGGATCGAGGGTTGTGACCCGTGCGGTAGGCGGGGTGAAGGCTCTCCCACGGACGGTGGAGGCCGGGATGCTGACCGTAACACCCGCTGCCAGTGAACATCTTGCGAATCTGATCGACGAATCGAAAGGGCCCGAAGGCCTCGCCGTCAGGCTGGTCGTGCAGGAGCAGGGGCTCGCGCTCACGCCCAGCGAGCCCAAGCCCGACGACACCACGTTCGAGCACGACGGGCGGACGGTGCTCGTCGTCGATCCGCGCGCGGCCGAGATGCTCAGCGAACGCACCATCGACATCCAGCAGACCGAGCAGGGCACGGGGCTGGCCGTCTCCTGACGCCCCGCCCCCGCCTTCCACAAGGGATCGCGCGAGCGTTTGCGGCGACCGTACTGGCGTCATGCGCCGTCGCCGCCCGCGATGGGCGCATGCTCCCCGCCCGGCGCCGCTTTCGCGGGCGACCGGGACGAACGGCTGGTTCGGGGAGCCCCTCCGGTTTCGTTCGCTTGCCCGTGCTTCAGGAGGCGAGGCGCACGAAAAAACTCGGACGAGAGGTGTGGGCTCTCGGCCGAGTCATAGGAGGAGAGAGAGACAAGACACCCGAAAGGTGCCATCACTCCCGCCTCGTGCCAGCGTATGGAGCAGTTTTTTCGGTCCTAATGCACTAACCGCAATAAAGACAATGACTTGCGGCCGTCATCTTTTTGAGTCGTTTGCGCTGACGAGTTCCTGCTCCGCCGTTCCGGGTCGCAGCGGACAAGGGAAAACACCTGCTCGGCTCACCCCCCGCTCGCGGCCGCGAACCTCCGCTCGATCTCGGGCCAGTTCACGATCTTCATGAACGACTGGACGTAGTCGGCGCGCCGGTTCTGGTACTTCAGGTAGTACGCGTGCTCCCAGACATCCACGCCGAGCAACGGCACCGAGCCGGTCATGGTCAGGTTCTGGTGCTTCTCGCCCTGGAGGACGATCAGCCGCCCCGCCAGCGGCTCGTACGCGAGCCAGCCCCACCCCGAGCCCTCGACCTTGGTCGCCGCGGCCGTGTACTGCGTCGTGAACGCGTCGAACGAGCCGAAGTCGCGGGAGATCGCCTCGGCGAGCGGTCCGGTCGGCGCCTTCGGCGTGTCCGGGCCCATCCCGGTCCAGAACAGCACGTGGTTGACGTGCCCCGACCCGTGGAACGCCAGCTCACGCTCCCAGTGCTTGATCAGCCCGATGTCGGCGTCCTTGGCCCGGATCGCGCTGAGCTGCGCCACCGCGTTGTTCAGCCCCTTGACGTACCCCGCGTGGTGCTTGTCGTGGTGGATCTTCATCGTCTCGGTATCGATGAACGGCTCGAGCGCGTCGTACGCGTACGGCAGCGGCGGCAGCGTGTACTCGCCCGTCTCCGCGTTGTACCCCAGGTCCTGCCGCGTCATCCCGAGCGCGCTCAGCGCGGGCACGCTCGCGGCGATCGCCCCCATCCCCAACAGCGCGGTCCGACGGTCAATGTCGGTCATTTTGGTCTCCTTTCGGTCCCTCAGAGGTCGGTCGCAGGCATCGTACCGGGCCCGCGGACCGGGCCGCATCAGCGCCTAACGATTACCCGTGCGAGAGTCTGAGTTGCACGAGCACATCGCCCGCCATTCGAGCGGGCTCGGATCCGACGTCGTCGTCGGGCCGGGCGACGACTGCGCGGTTGTGCGCACGCCGACGGGCGACGTGCTGCTGCTGACCGTGGACCAGCTCATCGAGGGGCGGCACTTCGGGGCGGGAACGCCGATCGACGCGATCGCACGCAAGGCGGTGGCGCGGAGCGTCAGCGATATCGCGGCGATGGCGGGCGAGCCGGCCTGGTCGGTCGCGACGGCCGCGCTGCCGACTGACGACACGCACGCCGCCGACCTGTACGATCGGCTGGCCGCGTGGGCGCGCCGCTGGCGCTGCCCGCTGGTGGGGGGCGACCTCGCAACGACCGCCGGCCCGGTCTCGCTGACCGTCACCGTCATCGGGCGTGCGCACAGAGCGCGAGGCCCGGTGCTGCGCAGCACGGCGAAGCCCGGTGAGGGTGTTTATGTCACCGGTGCGCTCGGCGGGTCGCTCGCGTCGGGGAGGCACCTGACGTTCGAGCCACGCGTTGATGAAGCCCGCGCACTGGGCGACACGCTTGGCGATCGTCTCACGTCGATGATCGATCTCTCCGACGGGCTCGGGCGCGACGCGGGGCGCGTGGCGAGAGCATCCGGCGTGCGAATCGAGATCGACGCGGCGCTCGTATCGCTCGCCGACGGTGTCACGACATGGCGTCAAGCCCTCGGAGACGGCGAGGACCACGAGCTGTGCTTCACCGCCTTGGGCGACGTGCCCGGCGAGGTCGCGGGCACACCGATCACCCGCGTCGGGCGCGTGGTCGAGGGCGCCGGGTGTGTGGTGCTGGACCACGGGGCCGAGCACGACGCGAGCGAGATGGGCTGGGAGCACGAAGGGGGGAGACAATGAAGACCCCTCACCCGTCTGGCTCGAAAACTCGCGAGCCACCCTCTCCCCAGCGGGGCGAGGAAGCAGAGGTACGATCCGGGCGATGAAGCTCGAGCGTGCGTGCAACTCGGTCGAGGAGACCGCGGCCCTCGCCGGCGAGGTCGCCGCTCTCGTGCGCGCCGGCGACGTGCTCGCGATCGACGGGGCGATGGGCGCGGGCAAGACCACCTTCGTGCGCGCGCTGGCCGGGGCGATGGGACTCGACACCGCCGCGGTCGCGAGCCCGACCTTCGTGATGGTCAACGAGTACGCCGGCGGGGGCGGTCCCGACCTGATCCACGTCGATGCGTACCGGCTCGGGAGCGACGAGGAGCTCGACCTGCTGGGGTGGGACCGGCTGATCGCGGCCGAGGCGGTGGTTGCGGTCGAATGGCCGGAGCACCTCGAGGGCGAGCTGGCGCGCCTCGGCGCCCGCGTCGCCCGCGTCGAGCTGTTCCCGACGGGCGAGACCTCGCGTCGAATCACGGTCGAGGCGGTGTGGGATGATCGGGGCGCCGATCCCCGCGGGCGGCGGGACACGGTCTGCCCGGTGACGGGGCGCCCGGTGCCCGCCGACTCGCCGACGTGGCCGTTCGCCGACGAGCGCGCGCGGATGGGCGACCTCTACGGGTGGCTGTCGGGGAAGTACACGCTGTCGCGTCCGATCGACGGTCGGGACCTCGACGAGGGCGCGTAACGCGGCGGTGCGGTACCATCCGCCGATGCTCGCCCAGGAGACGTACTCGACCAGTCTGTGGCAGTTGTTCAGTCAGTCGTTCGACCTGTTCAGCGTGGTGCTGATCGGCGGGTCGATCGCGGCGGTGGCGCTGATCGTGCGCTGCGTGCTGGACATCAAGCCGACGCGGATCCTGCCGGCGTCGTCGGTGCGCGAGGCACGGAAGGCGGTGGCGACGGGCTCGCCCGACGACCTGCGCGAGTTCGCCGCACGCGACAGATCCTTCCTCTCGCCGGTGATCGAGGCGGCGGCGTTGCGGCTCGGGGGCCCGAGCGAGGCGGTGCGCGAGGCGGCCGAACTCGCCGCGTCGGAGGAGTGCGCACGCTGGTTCCGCAAGATCGAGTGGCTCAACCTGATCGGCAACGTCGCGCCGCTGGTGGGGCTGGCCGGGACGGTGTGGGGGATGATCATCGCGTTCGCGTCGCTGGGCGCGACGGGTGGGCAGGCGGGACCGGCCGAGCTGAGCGACGGCATCAGCAAGGCGCTGTTCCACACGTTGCTCGGGCTGTGCCTGGCGATCCCCTGCCTGCTCGTGTTCGGGGGGTACCGGGCGATCGTGGACCGCGTGTGCACGCGGGCGATGGTGGTCTGCGGCGAGCTGGTGGACGCGATGATCGAGCTGCGGGAGGAAGGGTGAGGCGGCGGAGCTTCCATGCGGCGCACGGGGTCGGGCGCGTCAACGTGACCCCGATGATTGACGTCGTGATGGTGCTGATCGTCTTCTACCTCATCGTCGGCAAGCTCGCGTCGGAGCGGATCGAGTCGATGGAGCTGCCGCGGTCGGCGTTCGGCGACGAGACACCCCCGCCCGACCCGCTGGTAATCAACGTGCTGCCGGGCGAGGACGAGCCCCGCATCGTGGTCGAGACGTTCGAGGTGAGCGTCGGGGCGTTGGAGAAGGCGGTGCGCGAGCGGTTGCGCGCGCGCGACGGCATCGGCGTGCAGATCCGCGCCAGCCGGACACTTCCCTACGGCGCGGTCCGCCCGGTGCTCGAGGCCTGCCGGCGCGGCGGGGCGCGGACTGTCCTGCTCAGCACGGAGCGTTCGTCGTGAGCGCCCTGCGACGGCGCGGCGCGCTCGACGTCTGGGCGTCGAACATCGCCCCGAGCATGACCCCCATGGTGGACGTCACGCTCGTGATCCTGATCTTCTTCATGGCCTCGGCGTCGTTTGCGGGGCCGGAGTGGTTCCTCAAGGCGGCGTTGCCGACGGGCGATGGGCTCGAAGCGGCGGGCGAGCCCGACCCGTTCGAGCTGCCTCCCGCCCGCTTTGGGGTCACGCTGCGTGCCGGGCCCGACGGGCTGACGCGGGTGAGCGGGTTCGGGGCCGAGGACGCGACGGTGGGGGCGTTCGTCAGCCGCATGACCGAGGTGGTCGCGGGGCTGGCGCCCGAGGCGTTGGTGGTGGTGATCGATGCGGAGGACTCCGTGCCCTACGCCGACGTCGTGCGCGTGGACGAGGCGTGCGCGGAGTTGGGGATCGAGAAGATCGGGCTGCGCTAGGTGATGCGGGGATCAGTCCTCGTGCCCGCCGACCTCCCAGCGGTGGAAGGCGGTGATGGTGGCGCCGCCGACGACGTCCTTGATCTTCTTGGACTGATCCATCACGAACGGCTGCTCGAGCAGGGCGACCTCCTCGAAGAACTTGCGCATGCCGCCCTGGACGATCTTCTCGGCGATCTCCTGGGGCTTGCCGCTCTCGACGGCCTGCTCGACGCGGAACTTGCGTTCTTTCTCGACGAGGTCGGCGGGGATGTCGTCGGCGGTCACGCCGAGCGGGCGCGGGACGGCGGCGGTGACGTGCATGCACAGCTGGCGCAGCGTCTCGTCGGCGATGTCGCCGGTGCACTCGATGAGCACGCCGGTCTTCCCGTCGTGGTGGACATAGGAGCCGAAGCGGGCGCCGTTGCCGCCGTCGGCCTTGAGCCCACGCCCGAACGAGATGTTCTCGCCGGTCGAGATGCGGAGGTCGTCGATGATGGCGGTCATGTCGTCGGTGGCACCGACCTGCCCGGCGCCGGCGGCGAGGGCCATGGCGGCGATGCGGTTGGTCGCGTCAACGAACTTGTCGTTCTTGGCGGTGAAGTCGGTCTCGGCCTTGAGCTCGACGATGGCGGCGCCGGCGTGAGCGTCGGCGACGGCGATGCCGATGCGTCCCTCGCCGGCGGCGCGGTCCACCTTCGTCTCCATCTTGCCCTTGAGCTGCTTGCGGAGCAGGTCCTCGGCGGCCTCGATGTCCCCGCTTGCCTCCTGGAGCGCCTTCTTGCAGGCCATCATCGCCAGCCCGGTCTTGTTGCGGAGCTTCATCACGTCTTTGGCGTTGATCTCGGGCATCGTTCTCTCCCGGGTCGCTGGGTGGGCCGGTGTTCAAGTCCCGGCCTGGTCATGGGGTTGGGGGTGTTGGTCCTTCCGTCAGTCGGCCTTGGTGCCGGCGGGCTCGGCGGTCGTGGGCTCGCGCTCCGCGGCGGGCGCCTCGGGCTCCTCGGCGCGGAACTGCGCGCGTCGGCTGCGACGCGGACGCTCGTCGGACGCGGGCACGTCGTCCCCCGCTTCGGGCGGGGCGGCCGAACGCTGCTGCTTGCCCTCCGCGACCGCCTTGCACAGCTCGCGGACGATCACGTCGATCGAGCGCATCGAGTCGTCGTTGCCGGGGATGGCGATGTCGGTCAGCGTCGGGTCGCCGTCGGTGTCGATCAGGCAGACCGTGGGGATGCCGAGCTTGCGGGCCTCGCGCAGGGCGGTGACCTCGCGCCTCACGTCGATGACGACGATGGCGCCGGGCAGCTTGTCCATGTGCCTGATGCCGTCGAGGTTGCGCTTGATCTTGCGCATCTCGCGCCGGAGCTGGCTCTCCATCTTCTTGGAATAGCTCTGGAAGTTGTCCTCACGCTCAATCGCCTCGAGCTCTTCGAGGCGCTTGAGGCGTGAGCGGATGGTGCGGAAGTTGGTCAGCGTGCCGCCGAGCCAGCGCTCGGTGACGTAGTGCATCTTCAGGTCACCGACGCGCTGCTCGAGCACGTCCTTGGCCTGCCGCTTGGTGCCGACGAAGCAGATGTCCTTTCCGTCGGCGACGGTGCGGGCGATGAACTTCTTGGCGAGGAGCAGCCCCTTGACCGTCTCCTTGATGTCGATGATGTGGATGCCGGATCGCTTGGCGTAGATGTACGGCGCCATCTTCGGGTCCCAGCCGCTGGCGCGCTGCCCGAAGTGGATCCCGGCTTCGATGAGGTCTTTGACGAGTGAATCGGCCATGGCTCGGGGCCTTTCGTGCAGCGACACCGGCGGGGCGGGATCGGGGACTCGGACGAGCCTCCGCACCGCACAGAGGGCGCTTCGGGGTTGCTCCGCGGAGCGGTGTTTTCAACGACGGCTCGGGCCCGGGTGGCGTGCCGGGACCGGCCCCCGGTCGCCGACCGCGACCGAGACCCAACCATAGATACCCACCCTCCCCGTGGCAATCCGGCGTGGGGTGAGAACAAGGCCCGAAAACCGGAGGGGACGCTCAACGGTGCCGCCGGTTCGCCCGATAGGCGAGCCGAGGCCTCGATCCGGGGGCTGGGGAGCGGTGCCGCATGTCCGGACAGAACGTCATCGTCCGTCGTGCCCAGCGTCATGATGTGGCGTTGCCCGCCCGGATCCGCGTTGGCGACGAGCATGTGCCCCTGGTCCGCCTCTCGGCCGCCGCCGCCGACCGCACGGGGTGGGTCTCTGTGGACGTGATCGACTTCAGCGCCGGCGGGCTCGGACTGATGAGCCGGGTGTTCGTCCCGCGGCGCACCGTGCTGGAGATCCAGATCCTGCCCGTTGCCCCGTCGGACGGGGACGAGACGCAAGGCGGTGCGGAGCGGGTTCCGCCCGAACCGCTTCTGTCGGCGCGGGTCCGCGTGCAGCGGGTGATCATGACCGACCGCCGCCCGGCGTACCTGATCGGCACGTCGTACGCCGAGACCAACCAGGCGCTCGACGCGGCGATCGATCACATCCTGGAGCTGATCGGGGACTGAAGGGGACGCCGCCGTGCTCGAGGCCGGAAACTTCCTGACCCAGACGCTCATCGATGACGGCGACGTCACCGAGTCCGACGCCGAGCGTGCGCGCGAACATGCCCGGGTGAACGGGGGGGGCGTCGTCGATGCGCTGCTCGCGCTGAACATCGTCAGCTCGCAGCGTGTCGCCGTGGCTCGCGCGAAGATCTGCGAGTACCCGTTCGTGGACCTCACCAAGTACGAGATCGACATCCACAACTCGGCGTTGATGCCGCGCGGCGCGGCCGAACGCATCCGGGCTTTCCCGCTGTTCGTCGTCGACGGGGCGGCGACGGTCGGGATGGTGGACCCCCTCGATCTCCAGGGGATCGACCGCGTCCGCCAGCTGCTCAAGTGCGACGTGGACCCGGTCGTGTGCGACTCCGAGCAGCTCAAGGCGCTGACCGGGCGCGCATACTCGATCACCGGGACGCACGGGCTCGGCGGGCACGACGAGGACGAGAGCGAAGAGCTGACCACCGGCGACGAACCGATCGTCGCGGCCGTCGACCAGATCATCACCGCCGCCGTCAAGGCCGGCGCATCCGACGTCCACATCAACCCCGATGAGCAGGCGCTGCACCTGCGCTACCGCGTGGACGGCGTGCTGATGCCGCAGCAGGCGCCGGCGAAGAGCGCCCACCCCGCCATCGTTCAGCGCCTCAAGGTCATGGCACGCCTCGACCTGACCCAGTCGCGGCGCCCACAGGACGGCAAGTTTCGATTCGCCGCACCGGGTGTCCAGGTGGACGTCCGCCTCTCCCTGCTGCCCACGATCCACGGCGAGAACGTCGTCATGCGCCTGCTCCGCCCGTCCGCGGCGATCGGCAGCATCGAAGAGCTCGGCATGCCCGGGGCGCTCACCCGCCGATTCACCGAGTTCATCCACAAGCCGCACGGCATGATCCTTGTCACCGGGCCGACCGGCTCGGGCAAGACGACGACGCTGTACACCGCGCTGGCGCAGATCAACGATGCGCAGCGGAACATCATGACGATCGAGGACCCCGTGGAGATCCGCCTGCCGCTGATCAGGCAGGTGCAGGTCAACCCGGAGGTGGGGCTGACCTTCGCCACCGCGCTGCGCTCGGTGCTCCGCCAGGACCCCGACGTGGTGCTGGTCGGCGAGATCCGCGACGACGAGACGGCACGGATCGCGGTGCAGTCGGCCCTGACCGGGCACCTCGTGCTCACGACCCTGCACACCAACGACGCGGTGGGCGCCGTGGCGAGGCTGAAGGACTTCGAGGTCCCGCCGTTCGCGATCAACAGCGCGGTCCTGTGCGCGATCGCGCAGCGTCTGGTGCGGAAGGTGTGCGCCGGGTGCGTGGCGCCGGAGTCGATCGACCCGCCCCGGCTCGCCCGCGTTGGGCTCGATCCCGAGCACGCGTCAGGATTCGTCCGCGGTGCCGGGTGCCCCAAGTGCCTGGGGACGGGGTACAAGGGTCGGGTCGGGGTGTACGAGATGCTCGTGCTTACGCCGGGCGTGCAGCGGGTGATCGAGGGCGGCGTCGAGACGGCCCGCCTCCGCGCCGCCGCCGTCGCCGACGGCTTCCGCTCGCTGTGGGAGGACGGGCTGAACAAGGGGCGGCTCGGGCTGACCAGCTTCGAGGAGTTCGCGCGGCTCCGCACGCTGATGGACGAGGACGAGGGGACAGGGCTGGGGGTGGCGGCGTGAGCCTGGCGACCTACGAGTGGCATGCGATCGACGCCGACGGGCAGCGTCGGTCGGGCGAGCAGCGCGCCGCGGGCGAGCAGGAGATCTTTCGCTCGCTGTCGTCCCAGGGCATGACCCCGGTGAAGATCGCCGAGCAGACGACACGGCGCCCCATGCTCAGCTCCGGGCGAATCACCCAGCAGGACGTGACCGGGCTGACGCGCGAGCTGAGCGTGCTGCTCGAATCGAACATCCCGCTGGCGCAGGGGCTCAAGGCGATCGCCGAGCACGAGAGCAAGACGACGCTGCGCAGCGTCGTGCTCGACATCGCCGGGATGATCGAGTCGGGTGCGTCGATCTCGGCCGCGCTCGAAAAGCACCGCGACATGCTCGGCGACGTCTACGTCGAGACCATGCGCGCCGCAGAGAAGAGCGGCAGCATCGCGACGATCACGGCGAGCCTGGCCGAGATGCTCGAACGCCAGCTCGAGAGCCGCCAGCAGCTCAGGCGCGCGCTCACCTACCCCGTGATCGTGCTCACGATGGTGACGCTGGCTGTCGGCGTGCTCGTCGTCTACGTGATCCCGAGGTTCGGCGCCACGTTCGAGGCCCAGGGGGTCCAGATGCCCCTGATCACCAGGGTGCTCCAGGCGGTCGGCGAGTCGGTCCACGAGCTGTGGTGGGTGTACGGGGCGCTGGCGATCTCGGCCGCCTACGCGGCGGTGGCGGCGTGGCGCGCCCCGGGCGGGCGGCTCGGGTACGAGCGGCTCATGGCACGAGTCCCCTACATGAACCGCGTCCTGCGCTCCGTCACCGCCGCACGCTTCAGCCGCGTGTTCGGCATCGGGCTCGGCAGCGGGCTCGACCTCATCGAGTCGATCGAGATGAGCGGACGGGCGACCGGACGCCCGCTGTTCGCGCGTGAGTGCGAGGTGATGGGCGACCGACTCCGGCGCGGCGAGTCGCTCGGCGAGGTGCTGCACGACAACCACACGCTCCCAGCCTTCGCCCGGCGCATGATCAGCGCCGGCAAGGACGCGCACGAGCTCAGCAAGGCATGCGAGATCGTGGCACGGCACTACGACCGCGAGAGCGAGCACCTGACCAAGAACGTCAACACGATGATCGAGCCGCTGCTGACCGTCGCGATGGCGGTCGTCGTGCTGATCATCGCGCTGAGCGTGTTCCTGCCCATGTGGCAGATGGTGGGGATGAACCGATGATGCGACGCGCGTTCACGCTGCTCGAAGTCATGATGGTGGTCGTGATCCTCGGGATCCTCGCCGCGCTGGTCGTCCCGCGATTCGGTGGGGTGACCGACGAGGCGAAGGCCTCGGCGCTCGAGGCGGCGCTCGGCGGCGTCCGCTCGTCGATCGCGAGCTTCCGCACCCGCGCCGTCATCGAGGGAACCGGCCCGTTCCCCACCCTCGCCGAGCTCACCACGCGCGGCACGGTCGTCCAGGGCGACTTCCCGATCAACCCGTACAACGGCGAGAGCAGCGTGCAGTCTGTCTCGCCCACCGCCGCCGCCGCACGCACGGTCTCCGGGTCGGGCGGGTGGAACTACTACGTGGACAACGCGGGCGACCCGCCCGCGGCCGTCTTCTACGCCAACTCCGCCGACACCACCACCATCGGCGACGGGGCCGGCGGGTACCGCGACGCCAACGACCTGTAGGAGCCCGCGTGCAGGCATCACGCCCCAGTTCGTCCCGCGGCGTGACCCTGCTCGAGGTCACGATCGTCGCCGTGGTCCTCGCGATCATGGCCGGCAGCGTCGTGCCCGCGCTGGAGCAGGTGGACGAGGCGCGTCGTTCGGCCGCCGCCGACGAGGTCGCTCGCCTCGTGGGCTTCGCCCGCGACTGCGCGACCGCCAGCGGCGAGCCCACCGGGGCCGAGATCGACGCCGAGGCCGACTCGGTCACGCTCCGGCGGATCGACCACGCGAGCGGAGACGTCGTCGCCGCGCAGGACTTCGGCGGGCAGGACCGCGGCGCCGTGCTCGTCGCCGAGAGGTTCCCCGGCGTCGGGATCGACGCGTTCGTCAACGGCGACGGCGCGGGCGGCGGGACCGTCTGGTTCGCCTTCGACGGCACCCCGCAGACCCGCGACACCGACGGCGGGTCGCCCGCGGACTTCACGCAGGACGCGACGGTGACGCTGACCGGCGCGCGCGTGGTCACCGTCGTGCGCCTGTCGGGGGTTGTGGAATGAGGCGCGGGTTCACGCTGATCGAGGCGGTGGTCGTGGTCGTGCTGCTGGGCATCGCGATCCCGCCGACGCTGATGCTGATGGAGGACGCGGCGGCCGATCGCGCCGACGAGGTCAACATCGCACGGGCGACCACGTTCGCGACGGGCGTGCTCGAGCAGGTGATCGCCGACGCCTACAGCAGGGACGCGTTGCTCGGGTTCGCGGCCCTGAGCGACCCGGGGACGTACCTCTCGGCCCCGGGGTCCGGGCTGAACGATCGGATCGCGGACATCCGCGACGGGTACGAGCCGCTCGGATTCAGCTACGCGGTGTCGATCGGCGGGCTGGTCGGGCCGGAGGGCGTGGCGACCGGCGACGCCGAGTCGGACGTCTTCCGGCTCGTGACCGTCACGGTGACGGCGCCATCGGCGCGGGAGGGTTCGGTAGATCTGTCGGTCTCGACGATGGTGGGGGAGCTGTGATGCGCCACGCCCACACCCTGATCGAGATGGTCATGGCGATGGTGGTGATCTCGATCATCGCGGCGTCGTTCGCGCCGATCGCCAACGCCGTCGCCGACGGGTACGCCTCCAGCTCTTCGGCACGCGAGGCGACCGAGCGCACCGCCTACGCGATCGACCGCGTTGTGCGCCTGCTCCGCGAAACACCGGAGGGCGCGACCGCCGGCGTCCCCGACATCACCCGCGCCGAGACCGACGCGGTCGAGTTCGGCGACGGGCGCGCCGTGGCGCTGGTCGCGGGCAACCTCGAGCTCACCTCGGGTTCCGGCGTCACCGCCGTCCTCTGCCGCGACGTCGATGTGTTCCGGATCGACTACCTCGGCGACGACGGCATCACCGACACCTCGTCGAATCCCGAGGACACGCGCCGGTACATGGTCCGCCTCGGCACCGGCGGGCTTGAGCTGCGTTCCAGCGCCTACGTACGGATCGCGATGGTGACCCCATGAGCCGGCGGCGCGGGGCGGTGGTCGCCGCGGCCGTCGCGGTCCTGGCGCTGACCAACCTGCTGGTCATCGCAGGGATCTCGTCGGTCGCGGACGGGGCGCAGGTGGCGGCGTTGCGGGTGGAGACGGCGCGGGCGTTCTACGCCGCAGAGGCGGGCGCGGTCGTCGGCGTCAAGAGCGTCACGTCGGGTTGGGAACTCCCCTCCGAGGGCTCGTCGTTCGCTGTGGGTGCGTCGGCTTCGGTCGAGTTCACGGACCTACCCGGGGCGGACGGCGTGGGGACGCTGGGGGTCGAGGGACGGTCGGGGTTTGGGCGGCGTCGCCTGAGCCTCGAACTGCAGTGAATGCCCTGAAGTAAGGGGGCCGCTGGGCCGATAGCGCGGGGGCGGGCCCAAGGTCCGTCCCGCGACGCCGGAGCCCAGACGTGCCGATCGCTCCCCGAGTCCACATCTCGCTGACGCCGACGATGCTCGAGGTGGCGGTGATCTCGTCGATGGGCGTGTCGGCCTCGGCGGGCGCGCCGCTGGACCCCGATCAGTGGGACTCGTCGTGGCAGAACTGGCTGACCCCGCTCGACGACACGCTGCGCGAGCTGCTCAACCGCGTCGGGGCGCGGGGGCGGTTCCGCACACGCGTGTTCTACACCAGCCCCGACGCGTTCGCCGAGGTGCACACGGTCCCCGGGACGGGCGACACGGCCCTCCACGCCGCCGAGCTGGCGCTGCGCGACCGCGTGCCCTTCGACGCCGACGAGAACCCGCTGTCGGTCTGCCCGATCGCGCGTGACGGCGCGGGGCACGGGCGTTCGCACGCGCTGCTGGTGGCCGATACGGACGAGCACTGCGAGTCGGTGGTGTCGTGGGTCGAGCGTTGCGGCGGCAAGGTCATCCAGCTCGCGCCGATCTCGGCGCTCGTGCTCAATGCGCTGGTGCGCGAGGCGTGCTCGGACAGGGACGAGGCGCCGCGCGTCCGCGCGTTCGTTGGCGAGCACGAGTTTACGCTCGTCGGATCGGAGGGCGGGCACGTCCTCTTCGTGCGGACCGCGAGTATCGGGTACGGGCTCCTCGGCGAAGCGTTCTGCCGCGGCGCTACCACGCAGACCGCACGCGAGATCGACCGCACCGAGGCCATGATCGCTCTGTTCGATTGCGGGCTGCCCGAGTCGCCTTCGGAGGTCATCCCGCTGGGCAGCGGCGTCGGCGGGTCGTCGATCCTCCCGCACATCCAGCCCGTCCTGCAACGCTTCTACGTCGAGCTGCGCCAGACGCTGCGCTTCGGGTTCGGCGAGACCAACCTCCAGCGCGTGCGCGTCGAACTGAAGGGCCCGGGGGCGCTGATCCCGAGCTTCATCACCAACCTCGGCGAGCAGCTCGGCATCGAGATCACCGGGCTGCCGGCGACCGAGCGGTTCGACCCGACCATGGCCTGCGGGACGCACGGCACGCTCCACCTCGCCACCTGCGTCTCGCCGACCGAGGTCAGCCTTATCCCCACCGCGGTGCTGGACCGCAGACGGCGCAGCCGGCTCGGCGCTTCGCTGAGGCTCGGGGCGGCCGCGGCGCTGGTCATCGTGGCCGGCGACACCGCCTACACCTGGAAACAGACGACCGACATCCGCGCGGCGATGGACGACAACCACGCCCGGATCGCCCATGTCGAGCTCGAACAGGCACGCTGGGAGGAGGCGGTCGGGCTCAGCACAGAGCTCGTCGCGACCAAGCAGGCGCTGGTCGATGCCCTCGGCGAACGCGCCGACTGGTTCGCGGTGCTCCAGGAGATCGGGCGCCAGACGACCTACCCGGTCAGGCTGACCGAGATCCAGGCGCGCATCGACCAGGGCGACGTCGTGATCACGATCAAGGGCTTCGCGTTCGACACCGACGGGCGCTCCGGGTCGGACGTGCTCGGCGGGTACATCGACCGCCTGACCCAGTCACCGGTCACCTCCCTGGTCTCGATCGGCTCGACCCAGCGTGCCGAGATCGACGCGAAGCCCGGAGTGAAGTTCGCGCTCGACGCGGCCGTCGTGTGCGTCCCGCTCGCGGCGGCCGACCTGGAGGCGACGCCATGAACGCGGCAGCCCTCCGCGTCTACGCGGCCCAGATCATCTTCCTGTGCGCGTTGATCGCCGCGTGCTGGGCGCTGCTGCTGCGCCCGATGAAGGAGCGCCTCGTCGTCCTACGCGCCGAGTTCGAGACCCAGACCGCACAGATCGCCGAATTCGAACGCGCCGAGGCCGCACGCCCGGAGTCCGGATCGCAGGCACTCGAACGCATCGCCGCCGAGCACGACGCCATGGTCGAGCGCCTCAACGTCTCGTCCAGCACCTCGCTGATCTACGACGCGCTGCGCGACCTTGCCCGCGAGCACGGCGTCGAGATCGAACGCATCGAGCCCGCCCGCACGATGGGCACGCGGGGACAGGCGGCCGCCGCGCAGATCTCCGCAAGCGGGCACTCGATCAAGTTCAGCGGCACCTACCCCGACGTCGCCGAGTTCATCCAAACCGTCCAGGAACAGGTCGGGATCACCAAAGTCACGTCGCTGCGGCTGCTGCCCTCGACCGAGCCGTCCGATCCCCCGCGCGTCGATGCACGCATCG